>OLRN01000902.1_pt1 | contig 18495 bp, 27 predicted proteins | sample 1673001 | NCBI WGS metagenome assembly OLRN01 (sample SAMEA3136745, study PRJEB25190) | human gut metagenome | biome: human gut; feature: human-associated habitat; material: faeces | place: Austria | collected 2013 | reverse complement strand
CCCCAGGTCACCAGCCAGAACTTGCGCGGCGGCATGGGCAACCAGCGGCTCTCCACCAGCAGCTTCAGCTGCCTGTCCCTGGCAAAGCCGAAACGCCAGGGCGCGCGCACGCGGATGTCCTGTAAGGTGATGCGGCTGCCGTCCCGTCCCCACAGACATTCGGCCACACCATAGCCGTACAGCAGGGAACCGTGCATTTTGCGGCAGGCCGCGTCAAAGTTGAAGCCCGTCAGCTGCTCGCGCAAAAAGTCCGCGGCTGCCACGTCCGCAGGCGCATCGCCGCCGGGGATAACCTCCCATTCCGCTTCCACCAGCTTGTCCTGTCGCTGCTGCATGAGGGCGGCCACCTGGTCATCACGGCGCAGTATGCCGTATTCGCGCAGATCGCCGCCCAGGGAGGCCAGCACGCTGTCCGGAGCGGGCACTACTTCGGCCACGAAGTTGGCAAGATCAAGGATGCCGTCGGAACGGACCTGCATGTCCGCCCGGGCAGGCTGGGCGTTGGGGTTGGCAAGGATGTCGGGCATCAGAACATTCTCCTGTAAGGCATGAAGGCGGCGTCGGGATCAGTGAAGCGCCCAAGGCCCCCACGGGCCGGGCCGGAGGGCACGGCATGATCCGGCAGGACGACGGCAGGCCCCGTAGCCGCGTTGACAGCCAGAAAGCAGGCCCAGGCGCGGTCTGCATGGCCCCCGCTGTCGGAGTCGGCCACAAAGCGGGGTGCGCCCGTAGGGCTGGCCACCTTTTGCAATTTGTGCAGGTCGCTGCGCAGTGCCTCGTCCCCTTGCGGGATGCGCAGGCGTCTGTCCTCAAAGGCCTGCTTGCCCACCGTGGCCAGGGCCAGCTTGCTGGACGATGTGAACAGAACCCCTTCCACGCGGCCGCTGCCGTGACGGTGGCGGGCGTCTTCCACGGGCTTTTCGCCCATGCCGGTCTGGTCCATGCAGCAACGCAGCACCCGGTACCGCCGGAATACATCATCCAGCAGGCTGTCCTGCTCGGCAAAGCTGGCCCCGCGCCGGGTGATGAGCTCCCGCGTCCAGAGCACGTCCCCCACTTCCTCCAGCACCCAGATGACAAAAAGGTCGTGCCGGCGGCCGATGTCCACCCCCACATAGCAGGGGCCGCCCGCGTAGTTCTGCGGGATGCCCGCCCGCTCATGCTCCACGGCATTGATGAGGTCATACGACAGCCAAGCGCTGGCCTCGTCCAGCCATTGCAGCTCGTATTCCTGCGCCCAGGCGTCGGGATCGTTCAGGGCGGCCCGCAGGGCCTCCACGTCACGCGGCAGGCCATCAGCCACAGCCTGATAGATGTCCACCACATGCTTGGACCAGCCCGCCGTCTCGGCGGAGGTCATGAGGTCGTAGAACTTGTTGCCCTTGCCGTTGGGCGTGGAGACCACGCGCAGCTTCAGGCCGTTACGGGAGACCACGGGAAAGAGGGCCGCCCAGATCTTGCGGCTGTCGGCATGGAAGGCGAACTCGTCCAGAAAGACATTGGCGCTGAAGCCTCGGGCCGTGTCGGGATTGGCAGGCAGCGCTGTCACACGGGAGCCGTGAGCCATGACCACCTCCAGGGACTTGCAGGAGGTGGCGTCCGCCAGGCGAAAGTCCGACTCCAGGCTCTCGAAGGCGGCTCCGTAGGCCCGCAGATGCACCTTGAGGCCTTCCTCCATGGCTTCGCGGGCCTGTCGTTCCCCGCGCGAGAGGATGACCCAGCGCACACGGCGTTTTTCCACTTCGGCCTTGACCATATCCTCGGCGATCTCCAGCGTGCTGGTGTAGGTCTTGCCCGTCTGGCGCGAGAACATGCCGATCTTGAAGCGGCTCTGGTCGTCTATCCAGCGGCGCTGGTAGGGATAGAGAATGGCACGGGCCTCAGCGGCGGAACCCATGGACGACACGGTCGGCCACCTCCTTCTTTTTGGCATCATTGAAGCGTTCCAGACGGCCCACCAGGTAGCCGGTGATGCGGCGTATCCTTTCAAAGGGCACGCCCTGGCCCACCATGTGCGCTTCGTGCGTGTCCGGAGCGTTGCCGGTCTTGTCCATCAGGCTTCCCCCCTGTAGACGGCCTGGATGCGGGCAAAGACTTCCGCCGGGCTGGCAGCGGTCGGGCTTTCTTTGGCGGCTTTTTCCACGGCCTTGCGCATGGCTTCTTCGGCCTCGCGGCGGGCCTCCTCGCGCAGTTTCAGGTCGTAATCCTGGGTGGCACGGGCGGCCTGCGCGCGTTCCTTGACGGTACGGGCCAGGGCACGCAGCTCGTCCACCTCGATCTCGGCATCCGGGTCATCCATGCGGCGCAACAGGTAATCGCTGGTGAGGGTGGTCAGCATCTCGATGAGGGCCGCGCCGCTCTTGCCGGTGGCGGCCTGGGCGCCCATACGCTCCATGACGGCCTCGGCCATGGCGCGGGACTCGCGCAGACGGGCCGCCACCTTGTCCACCTGCTGCTTGTAGCGTCCCAGGCCGGAGCGGGATACGTCCGCCCCCAGGGCCTTCAGGTGGGCGGTGATCTCTTCCAGGGTATGGCCCGCGTCCAGCATGGCGTGGAGCTGTTCGCGCAGCTCCGGGGGCAGGCGGCGGACCTTGCTCGTGCGGGGCATGGCCACTACCTCGGCAGGGGGCGGTCCACACCGGGATGCCCGGCGATGCCCTGGGCCACTTCCACCCCGCGCGGGGTGACGGTGAGCACCGTGACGCCCACATCCAGACGCTGGCGACGGGCAAGGCCCTGTTCGGCCAGCCAAAGGGCATCGGCCTCCACGGTATCGCGTGGCACCCCGTGGCCGATGGCCCGCAGGGCCGCCTGCAGGGTGCTGGTGTTCATGGCATAGTCCTGCTCCTCACTCAGAAAGCGCAGGATGGCCAGACGGCGGTTCTTGCTGATGATGTCCTGCATATCGCTCATGGTTCAATCCTTCATGTGCCCGCGGAACAGCAGGTCCACCTGCCGCTCCACGCGTTCCATTATGCCGCGCAGGCCGCTGATCTCCTCGGCCAGGCGCTTTTGTTCGCCATCCATGCGTTCCAGACGCACTTCCAGATCATGCACCGAGCCTTGCGGCGGCATCTGGTCCACGCGCAGGTTCAGCTCGCGCACGGCCTGCTCGTGGGTGGTCAGCAGCTGGATGAAGTGTTCCCGTTCTTTCTTGTCCGCCTTGCGGTTGGCCTCGCAATCGTCTCGGTTCATAAATTTTTTGTGCAGGCTCCAGACGATCCAGGCGATGAGCAGATTGACGATGATGGCCGCCAGCCAGCCGAAGGCCTTGGAAAGATCAATCAGGGTTTCCATGCGTCCCTCCGCTGTCTGTCTGGGCCTCCCAGCAGTCCAGGGCCGCCCGCAGACCGCTGATGTAACGGCGCATGACGGCATCCCGGTGCAGCAATGCCTCCAGGTTGGCGTCCCCTTCCAGCGGGGCCGCCGGATCGAGCTGCGGCAGCAGGGGAACGGCCGGGGCCGGGCAATGTGCCGGGGCAAGGACCACGGGCGGCGGGGACGGCGCCTGGGCCGCACAGCTACAGAGGACGATTGAGATAACGGGCCACAGCCGCACGACGGGGATTTTCATGGAGGGTCTCCGTGTGATGGGGAGGGACGGGAGGCAAGGCCAGGATGGCCTCGCGTTCCGCGGCATCGGCCTGGGCCGCGGCCTCCCGCTTCAGGCAGGCATCGGCAAGGGCCGTCTGGGCGTCCAGTCCTGTCTGCCGTTGTGCGGCTGTCAGACGCCAGGCGTCCCGTTCCCGGCTCACAGCTTCCAGCTGGGGCAGCAGCTCGGCTTCCCGGGCATCCATGCCCCGGGCCAGCCCGGCGGCAAAGGCCGCGGCCAGGACAAAGACCAGCAGCAGCCATTCCAGAAGGCTGCCGGGCAGCAGCTTGAGAAGCCATATCATCGTGCAAGCTCCTGCAGGGCCGCCCGGTAGCGCTCCCGCTTTTCGCCCATGACGTTGCGCACATAGGCGCGGTTTATGCCGTAGGGGGACTTGTCCGCGTAGGCCTTGCCCATACCCTTGCGGGACTTGCGGCTGTGGGTCTCCACATGGCCGAACCAGCGTCCCTGGTCACAGCCCGCAATGCGGCCACAGTAGGCCCTGTCCTGCAGGACGCCGCCCAGACCTCCGTTGTAGGCGGAAAGCATCATGGCGGCCCTGTCCTCGTCCGTGGCGCAGCCCTTGAGGGCGTTCCAGTTGGCGCGGTTCTTGATGACCAGCGCCCGCAGCTGGAGTCGCGGGTCGTAGCGGTCTTCCCAGCGCCAGTGCCTGAGGTCCTTGTGCAGCTTCTTCACGTCTTCAAAGTTGTTGAAGCGCACCCGGCCCTTGCTGTCGTAGGCAATGGTGATCTGCCCCAGGCCGAAACCGTACTCGCGGGACGTTTTCAGCTCGGTGCGCGGATTCCAGCAGCGTTTGCTGCCAAGACCGTAGCACGTCTCCTGCTCCACCTGCCCGGCGTAGATGGCCGGGTCGTAGAAGTCAGGGGTGTAGGTCAGGTGCTCCTCATAGAGCATGGGCAGATAGAGCTGGGCCAGCAGGGGAAGGGCCAGCAACGCGGAACCGGCGGTCATCACTTCCCCCAGGCCATGATGCAGACCAGAAAGCCGATGATGAGCAGGGAGCGCGCCAGCACCACCAGGGCGCTGGCCACGTTGCCTTCATTGAGGGCCGAGGCCGCGTGCTCGGAAACGTCCAGGTAGGGCATGACGATCTTGGCCAGCATGATCGCGGCCCCGGCCATGCCGATGACATAGGCCAGGTATCCGGCCAGGCCAAGGGTGGCGGCAGGGTCCGTCACCAGGCCGATGACGGCGCACAGGGCCAGCAGGGACAGACCGCGAAAATCATAGAAAGGACGCAGGGTGGACAGCATACGCTGCCGGCGGGTGGATGTGGTGGGCATGACGCCTCCAGAGGTTAGGGTGGCGCCCGGCTTATGCGGGGCGATTGCCTTACCCTAGCGCGGCGCGGCCTGGAGGTGCATTGTGGAATTTCAGGAAAACGAGGACATGAAAAAGCCCGCCTGTGGGCGGGCCTGAAATCTTTAGGGCAATATACAAACAAGGGGAAAGACGCTTTTTGTTCTCTCGCCCCTATCCTCTCAGGATATGATCATAACGGCCTAAACCATAAAAATTATCCTTTGGGCACTCCGTAGACCTTAACCAGCACTCCCCGCAACTCCAGCTCCATAAGCGGAAGGCCCCTTCCGCGCCTCCCGCAGTTCGGCGACCTCCCGTTCCAGGTCGCGGATGCGCATGTCCCGGCGCTCCAGCTGAAGGCGCAAGTGAGCATTCTCCCGGAGCAGGTTATTTTGCTCTTGCAAAGCCTCAAGAAGCTTTTGCTGAAGATCCAAAATAGGCGACGTGTCGCCCAAATTATTTTTCTCAGAAACAATAAAATCAGCAAGTTGTCTTTTTTCTTGTTTTGAAATGGGCGACATGTCGCCCATTTTGGAACAGACAGCGGCTTCTTGCTGTGTAGGATTGTTCACTTCGTCTGATCCTGTAAGTAGCCACTTTTCACTGACCCCAAAGCAGCTGCAAATTTTTTTTAAAATAGAGCCCCGAGGGATGCGCCCTTGGGTCTCATAGTTCACAACAGCGCGCTGGGTAATCCCAAGAAGATTGGCAAACTCTGTTTGGGTATTCATACCCCGCAGCTTTCGGATTCGTTCCCCAACGGAATTTTTTGTTCTCATTTTGTTCTTTTTTTAAGAAAAAATGTTGACGTTCTTATTTTGTTCCTATAAATTGTTCCCATAAACAACGCCGTTAAACGCCTCCCCACTCCCTACAGGAAAGGCGAGCGCGGCACAAGAACAGGGGAAACGTGATGATCAGTCCCACGGGTAACATTTACTGCGATTTTTGCGGCAGGGAGCAGGCGGAGTGCGGGCCTGTGACGGCCAATAACGGAATGGGCGGGCGCTGCCATATCTGTGCGGATTGTGCGCTGCGCAGCATCGCCTCCCGCCTTGGCAAGACGGAAAAAATCTTGCCTCAACATCCCCAATCTGAGGACTGCCCCTACAGGAAAGCCAGGAAATGCGAGATGCACAATCATCCCTGCAACATATGCCTTTATGCAAAGTTTCTTGATTGAGGGAGGAGGGGCAAGCCCCTCCTAATAAAGCTGATCCTTACAGGCTAACCTTACCGGGAATCCTGATGGAGGACATGGTCAGCAGCTCAAGCGTATTGGGAGACTCCGTGGCCCAGTTTGTAGACCAGTATTTTTCTGCAGCACGGTGCCAATCCTCAAGGGATCCAGGTGGCATTTCAAAGTGTTTCCATGAGCCTTGAAAGCTTGGCATAGAGGGAGAGACAAGGTCTACATGGTAACAAAAATGAAGTTTCCTTCGGCTTTTAAATTCTTTTGCACTCTCTTCACCAATGCAGACATAAGCACAATCAAGTCTGCTTGGATAACTGGGATATAGATGTAAACGAATGTTCTCCAGAAGAAGTTCCTTGACGACAATGGCATTACAATTGTCTGGCATAGGATACTGACGTATGATGCGCCCCCAATTTCCGGGGGTAATGACGGATCCATTTTCAAGCGGCACAGGACAGTAGTGATACAGTTCCATATTTCCGGCTCCTTTTCCCGGAGCGGTTCCGGGAGTGGGAAGAGGTTTAGTAGGTGAGCATCAATCTTACCAGAGGAGCCGGAAACCTCAAAGCGGGCCTGAGCCCCACGAGGGCCTGAGCCCCGGCTACCGCGACCGTGTAGACCTCCGTTCACCTCGCGGAGCAGCGTGCAACGGCGAATACCGCAAGCCCATGCGGGACGCCCGCCCGGAGCGGCATAATCCGGGCTTTACCAACAAAGGAGATTATCGATGAAAAAGAAGAAGCTGCGCACACGCGCCGAGGCGCGGGAGTGGCTGCAAGCGCAGGGCCTCACCGCCGCCGCATGGGCGCGAGCCAACAATTTCCCCGTCCGCGTGGTCCAGGAGCTGTTACGGGATCGCGCCAAGGGCAATTACGGCGTGGCGCACGACATCGCCGTGGCGCTGGGCATCAAGGAAGGCGAGCCGACGGACGAAAGGCGGACGGCATGAGCAGGGAACGTGAGCTGGAAAAGTTCGTCAAGGAAGCGTTTGTCAACGGCTTTCTGGTCGGCAGTGAGAACGGAGCCGCCCGCGACGACACGAAAGAACGGCTGAATGCTGCCCGCTATGGAGCGAACAGATACTGGCAGATCAGCTTCGTCCCCATGTTCCGGGAATACAGGAAGCTGATGGATCAGTGCCTCAAGGAAGCCAAAAACAAAAAAGGCGGAGCCAACAACAGCTCCGCCTCCACCAAATAGGTGAACGATATGAACGAGAAGATGAATACCACCCCGGCTATGGAAGCGCAAGCCCTTACCACCCCGGCACAGGACATCCTTGGAGTCTGCGCGGAACTGGCCGCCTTTTCCGGCCATGTGACCACGGAGCAGTGGGATACGCTGCGCCGCGTCATCGCCACTCTGCGCGGTGTCGCGGACGAGATCGACGGGCTGGTGCGGCCCGATGTGGCGGAGTAGACCATGCGCCTGTGCAATCCTGATTCCCTCATCGAGTGGCGCAAGGTGGAACCGCCCCGGTTCAAGAAGGACTGGCCCGGCCGCCTTGTGCAGGCGGTAAGCGTCCCGCATTACAACCCTGTGCCCCCGCATGCCGTCCCGGACATGGCCGTGTGCGAGATCACCCGGCGGGACAATTATCAGAGCACCGCGTTTGAGCTGACCTTGAGCTGGCACTGCCCCGCCTGCGGCCACGCCCATGAGCGCCGTGTACCGGAAAGCTGGATCGGCGAGGGCAAGCTCTGGTTTGTGGAAAACGTGGGCCTCGCCGACGCCACCTGGGCGCTGGATGACCACCCCGCCGTTCTGTGCGTCGTCACCTCCTACCATCATCCCGAGGCCCCCAAGCGGGCAGCCCGTGCGGATATCGCCAGCCAGTGCGCGGCGTGGTTCGCCCGTTCCGGCTGGCGGGTCATGTGCCCGGTGGGCATGCGGCACGCCGCCTGTTCGGCGGATCGCAGCCTGCCTACGGATTATCCTTTCTGGAAAGAGGCCTCTTTGCGGATGCTGGAAACATGCGATGCCCTCGTCGTGCTGCTGCTTGACGGGATGCGTGAAAGCGAGGGCGTGGCTGACGCCATAGCTCATGCCCGCAAGCTGGGCATCCCGCTCAATCAGGTGCGCATGGCGGCAAGCGATGACGCGCCCCAGCCGTTTGAGCTGGTAGCGCAGCCGAGGTGGTGGATATGAGACATCCGACGACCGACGCGGCCCCCGTCCGTGTCCTGAAGATCGTAGAGCTGCTTTTCCAGCGGGTGCTGGACGGCTTTTCCAACAAGGAGATCGCCGATGCCCTCGGATGCAGCCCCAGCACCATTTGCCGGGATCTTGCCATGCTGGAAAGTACCGGCTGGGTGCGACGGCTGGAGACGAACCGCTGGGCCATCACGGAGAAACCGGCGGCCCTCATGCAAGTGTACACCCTGTATATGGACGACCTTTCCCGTCAGCGTGACCAGTTCGCGGCCCGCGTGCAGGCCAAGGCCAGACAGTATCTTTAGGAGCCCGACATGAAAGATATGGATACCCCCGTCATCGCCGCCCCTGCCCGTGGCCGCCGTCCTATTGACGGCCCGACTCCCGCGACGCCGGACATCGTGAGTGACCAGACCACCCGCGCCTATGTGGATGAATTGCGGCAGGATACCGCCGTGATGCCCAAGGCGCAGCTTGCGCAAAGCCTGCGCGTTGCCGAGGCGGCGGGCATGATCACCGCCTTTCAGTACAACGAGACGGCCAACCGCGTGGCCATGCTCAAGCTGTTCGCCCAGATCCGCGACAGCAAGGCTTACAAGGGCGCCCGCGTCACTGACAGGGCCAGCGGCGAGACCGTGACCGTCACTACCTGGGAGGAGTTCTGCAACGCGCACGGCTACAGCAGACGCAAGATCGACGAAGATTTGCAGAGCCTCGCCGCGTTCGGCGGGGACTTTATGGAGATGCAGGAGAAGCTCGGCCTTGGCTACCGTGACCTGCGCCTGTTGCGTAACGGTATCGCGGCCCTGCCGCCGGAAGAGCGACAGGCCATACTGGATGACGTGGCCGCAGCCGAAGGCCCGGAAGAGGTCAAAGAAAAGCTGGCCGACCTTCGGCTGGAGCTGGCCAAGGCCAAGGCGGACAGAAAAGAACTGGAAGCCGACATGCAGGCCAAGGAAAAGGTCAGCAAGGAAAAAAGCGAAAAGCTGGACGCCCTGGAAGAACAGGTGGCCCGGCTGACCAGCATGAGCCCTGACGACAGGGTCACGGCACGCAATGAGGCCAATGCGCAGGCACGTGCCGATGTGGACAGCGAGTGTCAGGCCGTGTTCGTGGCTGTCATGGGCCTTGCTTCCCGCTGCGCCGCAGTCATGCAGGACGAACGATCCACGGACGAAACCTGCATGTGGATACACAAGCGCGTCAGCGTGCTGGCCAATTCCGTGGCCGAGGCCCTTCTCGGCGCGGGGATCGACGTCGATTTGCGGGCATACCTTGAGCTGCCGCAGGACGACGGGACGGACATGAACGACAACAGGGAATAAAGGGGGGCGGCTATGGCTCTCACGCCCGCACAGCAAGATTTTCTGCACGAAACGGCAAAGGAACTTGCGGCGGCTCCCGCCGTTGGTGGTGAGCGCGGCCGCATCATGGAACGCGCCGCCGCCACGCTGGGAAAGAGCAAAAAGAGCGTGTACGCCCTTCTCAAAAAGCATACGGGCTGGAGCAGCGGACGCAAAACGCGGGCGGACAAGGGCGAGACCTGTGTCGACCGGGAGCTGGCACTTGCTGTCGGGGGACTTTCCCACTTGAGCGAGCGCCAGACCGGCAAGCGGATCACGTCCATCAAGGCCGCCCGCGAGCGTCTGGCCGCCAACGGCCTCGGCATTGTCAACCCGGAGACCGGAGAAGTCATCATGCCCAGCGCTTCGACACTTTCCCGCGCCATGCGCCGCTACGCCTGCCATCCTGACCAGCTGGGAGCGGCGCGTCCCGCCACGGAGCTGCGCAGCCTGCACCCCAACCACACATGGGAGATCGACGCATCTGTCTGCGTCCTCTACCGCCTTAAGGGCGGCGGTGTGCGTCTTCTGGACGAAAAAATCTATAACAAGGACAAGCCCGGGAAACTGGTGGAGATCGCCGGGCAGAGGGTCGTCCGTTACATCGTCGCGGATCACTTCAGCGACGCGTTTTACCTGCGCTACGAACAGGCCAAGGGAGAAGACGCTCAAGGGGTCATCAGGACACTGGTGGAAGCGATAAGCGATCGTGGCGAAAGAGACCCTCTGCACGGCGTCCCTGTCCAGCTGCTCATGGACAAGGGCAGCGGCAACCTTTCCTCCCTTGTGCGGGACTTTCTCGATAACCTTGGTGTCATCCCCCTAACGCATGAAGCGGGCAATCCCCGCGCCAAGGGCACGGTAGAATGCCTGCAAAATCTGGTAGAAAAGGGGTTTGAGTCCCGGCTGCGCTTCATGGAGACCCCGTCCATTGAAGAGCTCCAGCGACAGGCGGATGCGTGGCGACGCCATTTCAACGCCCACGCCGTTCTGACACGTGCGGGACGCCCCCGGAACAACCTCTGGATCGGCATTACGGACGGACAGCTCAAGACCGTGGATCGCTCCGTGCTGGAGGCCATCGCCCACTGGCAGGACGTGCGCCGCAAGATCGACGGCAAGTTCCGCATCAGCGTGGATACCCGGGCTTGTGGAGTCCATGAATACGACTTGCGCGAGCTGGGTTACCACGGCCTGTGCGTAGGCGACAGCGTGGTGGTGCGCCTCAATCCCTTCCGGGCTCCGGCCATTACGGTCATCAAGGAGCTCCCGAGTGGCGAAAAGTTGTGCTTTGAGGTCCAGCCCATCGAGAAGGACGCTGCCGGGAGGGACATCACAGCTCCGATCATCGGGGAGACCTTCCGCCGTGCGCCTGATACCCCGGCGGAAACGGCTCTCAAGGAAATCAAGATGCGCGCCTACGGAACGGACAGTCTTGAAGAGGCCGAAAAGGCCCATAAGGCCCGCAACCGTGTGCCGTATGCCGGTCTGGACATTATGGCGGACGTGAAGGAGGCCCCGCAATACCTGCGCCGGAAGGGCGAAGCGTTGCCCGTGGACACACCGCAGGTGGCGCCGATGCCGCTTAGTCACGCACAGGCGGCGCAGCGCCTCAAGGCTCTATGCGGCGAGGTATGGAGCGCTGATCCGGCTGCCTGCATGGCATTGGTGCGCAAGCGCTTCCCCGTGCAGGTGCCGGAAGGGGCGCTGGAAGAGCTGGCCGGGGCCATTCAGGAGCGCTTTGCACCGCGTCCCGCGACCGTAATCCGCTTTGAAGGGGGACGGGCATGCGCCAATTAACAGATCCTGCGACGCTCAGAAATCTGTTTGCCGTCCACAAAATCAGTCAGCGGCAGGCGGCGGCAGCCTGCAATGTGAGCCCCGCGACCATCAATATATTGTTGCGCAAGGGGCTGCCGCCCAAAAAAGACTGGACCGGACTTAAAAATGCGCTGATCTCCCTGCTGGAGGAATCGGGCGCGAACGGTCTGGATGCGGAATGGGCGCTCAGAGACGAAGAAACGGACGTAAAAGAAAAGAATGGCGAAAGCAGCCAAGAGGAAAACGATATGATCATCCGTAAACAGCACCTCAAGATGTCCACCCGCCAGCACTTCAAATTGCTGCGCGATCCCTTCGCAGATCCGCAAGGCGTGGAGGATGTCTACCTGAATCCGGACAGCCGCTTTGTGCGTGAGACCATGCACGATGCCGCAGTCAACGGTAATTTCCTGGCCGTGGTTGGTGAATCCGGCTCCGGCAAGTCCACGCTGCGCGAGGAACTGGTGGAGCGTCTGCGCCTGAATGGGGAATCCGTCATCGTGGTGGAACCGTACACCCTGAGCATGGCGGAATCGGAAAAGAACGGGAAGCCGCTGCGCGCCCCGCACATCGCCGAGGCCATCATCTCCACCGTCTCACCCGGAACCAGCGTGCCGCCCAGCCCGGAGATGCGTGCCCGCAAGCTGCACAAGGTGCTGGTGGAATCCAGCCGTGCGGGCTTCCGGCACTGCCTCGTCATCGAAGAAGCCCACGACTTGCACATGCACACCTTGAAGGCCCTCAAGCGATTCTGGGAACTCAAGGACGGCATGCGCCGCCTGCTGTCCATCATCCTCATCGGGCAGACCGAACTCAGGGACAAGCTTTCCAGCACCCAGAGCGACGTGCGCGAGGTGGTGCAACGCTGCGATGTGGTGGAGCTGCCGCCCATCAAGCAGCCCGGGGACTTTCTCGCCTTCCGCTTCCAAAGGGCGGGCGCCTGCCTGGAGGATGTTTTTTCCCCGGACGGGATCGAGGAACTGCATGACCAGCTGATCGTGGCACGCGGGCTCAATTCCGCCGGAGTATATCTTGGCTACCCGCTGGCCATCAGCAATTTTGCCATAGCTGCCATGAATCTGGCGGCGGAACTTGGCTTTGACCTCGTCGACGCCGATATCGTGCGGCAGGTACAGCCGTAGAATAAGGAGAAAAACCATGACGAAGCGTGTGAAACCTGTCCTCAATATCCCTGTTGTGAACACCGTGGAAGACGCCGACGCCATCCTGGCCGAAATAGCCGCCCGCAAGCGTCAGATCAGTCTGCATGAGATCGCCCTCAAGGAAGACGTGGACAAACTGAAAACAGAATGCGCCGCCCGCTGTGAACCGCTGAAAAAAGACATCGAAGCTCGCGAGCAGGCGCTTATGCAGTTCGCACTGGCCCGGCGGGAAGAGTTGTTCAAGGGCCGCAAGTCCCGCGAGCTGACTTTCGGCACCATCGGTTTCAGAGTCTCGTCCAGCCTGCGGACCATCAAAAAAATGACTTGGGAACGGGTGCTGGGCGTTCTCAAGGAGCGTGGCATGACCAACTGCATCCGCATCAAGGAAGAAGTGGACAAGGAAGCCCTGCGCACCCTCGGCCCCAACACGCTGGCGGATGTGGGCTGCAAGCTGGTGCAGGAAGACGGCTTTTTCTACGAGCTCAACGAAACGGAGCTGGAAGGCAACAGGACATAGGGGGACGACATGAGCAAGCTGATCGGCATGATCCACATGGCCAAGGCACGGCTCGGCATGGATGATGAAACCTACCGTATGTTTCTGGTCGATACGATCGGAAAAAACTCTCTGCGGGACACAAACGCCCGCGAGCAGTGGCGCGTTATGGAAGAACTGAAGCGGCGCGGCTTCGCACCCCAGGCCATCCATAAGGGCGCCCGCCTCGTGGATGATCCGCAGGCGAAGAAAATCCGCGCCCTCTGGCTGACCATGGCCGATTGCGGCATCGTCCGGGACAGATCCGAGAAGGCCCTCGGCACCTATGTGCGCCGTATCACAGGGGGTGGCCTGGCGGACGCCAGCACAAAGCAGCTCTCCCTTGTTATCGAGACCCTGAAACGGTGGCTCGACCGCTGCGACGATCCCCGGAAACGAGAAATTTGCCTGTCGGTCCTGAAGGAGCAGGATGCGCCGCCCATGCTGGACGGGCTTCCCATAATCGGAGGCGGTTGTGGCGAGGTCCGGCACTAACCGCGGCTCAGACCTGCTGAATCAGATAGAGGCCATCATCGAGGAAGAGCTCGCGAATGGCACCACCACGCTCGCCCGCCGGGTCACCACGCGCATCGCGTTGGAGTTCGGGGGCGAGCAAATCTATTTGCCGAAGGACAAGGCTCGCCGGGATGCCAGGATCTTTGACGAATACACCGGCGACAATGTTCTGGAATTGCGTGCGCGGTACAAGTTGAGCGAATCGACGCTTTATCAGGTCATCCGCGCGGAACGTTCCCGGCGGCGCCTACGTCAGGGCGTCTTGCCCGGGGTTTTGTTACAGGAGGAAGATCAATGAGTCAGGAACAGACACAGCGTCCCCATCTGGTCACCAAGGCGGAACTAATCAAGGACGTGCTGCGCATCACACGCGAGGAAGACGCCCGCGATCTCCACGCCGTGGACGTGGAAGTTGTCCTGGATGCTCTGGCCGAAGCCTGCGCTGCACGGCTGGCTGCCGGGGATGACGTGACGCTGCCGGGCATCGGCCGCCTGAAGGTAAAAGCACGGGCCGCCCGCATGGTACGCAACCCGCGTACAGGCGAGCCTATGTCCCTTCCACCCAAGCGTGGTGTGACGTTCAATGCCGGGAAAAAACTGCTCGGGAGGCTCGTGTAACCATGGAAGTGAAAGAGATCCTTTCCTGGGCGGCTCTGCTCCTGCTTCTTGCGGGAGGCATACTGGCGACCATTTCGGCCGCCTACACGACCCGATGCCTCCAGGCCAGCCAGGACAGAATACTGGCAGGCTATGCCGGGCTGTACGAAAAGATGCGGATGGAGAATCAGAAGATCATTACTGAATACGCCGACACCGTCGTGCGTTTCGTGGATCTGGTGGCGCGTCAGAAGACCATCATCCTGTTTTGCGATGATAGCGGGCGTCTTCAGGTCAGAGTGGTAGACACCGCCACCCAGGCCGATGTGAACCGCCTCATGGAGGGGCAGAAAAATGCGGACCAATAACGTCCTGTGACCTGCTTTGCAGAGACGAAAAAAGGGAGGCTTCGGCCTCCCTTTCCATTTTCATCCCACGCAATAAAATTGCAAAGTGTCTTCCCGGTATATCCCGGCTCATCCCTGGTTATCCCACTTTTATCCCCTCGGTTATTACGCTATGAATCACCAGAATGTACTTTGAAGGGAAATAGCGGGACGCAAGTCCCCGCAGGGAAGGGCTATCCCGCCACAGGCCGGCCCTTCCCTGCCTTCCCGCCCGGATCGCCTCATGAAAAACTACATCATCATGCGCCTGCTGGCCACCGTGCCCCTGCTGCTGGGCATCTCCTTCCTGTGCTTCGTCTTCATCAACCTCATCCCTTCCGACCCTGCCGAGGTGGCCCTGCGCATCCGCCAGACCCCCATCATCACGGAAGAACTCATCGCCCAGACCCGTGCGGAACTGGGCCTGGATCAGCCATTTCTGGTGCGCTATGCCCACTGGCTCTGGGACTGCCTGCACTTCGACCTGGGCGTGAGCTACACCAATCCTGCGCGGACGGTGCTGGGCGAGATAGGCCGCTGTCTGCCGGCCACCCTGGAACTGGCCGGGCTTTCGCTGGTCTATGTCATCGTGCTCAGCCTGCCCATCGGTTTTTTGAGCGCCGTCTACAAGGACACGTGGTTCGACCGCATCATGCGCGGCGTGGTCTTTGCCACCACGGCCATGCCCGTCTACTGGGTGGGCCTGCTGCTCATCTGGATCGTCAGCATCAGGCTGGACCTGCTGCCCACCAGCGGCTACGGCGGCTTTTCCAGCCTTATCCTGCCGGCCTTCACCGTGGCGCTGAGCTATATCTCCACCTATATCCGCCTGATCCGCAACAACATGCTGGAAAACATGCGCGAGGACTATGTGCTCTATGCCCGGGCCCGCGGCCTGAAACAGCGCAGCATCCTCGTACGCCATATCCTGAAGAACTCCCTGCAATCCTGCGTGACCGCCATCGGCATGAGCATCCCCCAGCTCATCGCCGGCACCATCGTGGTGGAGAACGTGTTCGCCTGGCCGGGTGTGGGGCGCCTGTGCATCGCCTCCATCTTCAATCGCGACTACCCGGTCATCCAGGCCTATGTGCTGCTGGTAGGCGTGCTTTTCGTCTTCTTCAACCTGTTCTTCGACATCCTGCAGTATGTGGCCGACCCGCGCCTGCGCGAAAGGAAAGCGTAAATGTTGCAACAACTTTTCAGAAATCCCATGGCGCTGCTGTGCATGGGTATCGTCCTGGTCACGGCCCTGCTGGGCATCTTTGCCCCGTGGGTGGCACCCAACGATCCCTACGCAAACGACATCCTCAACAAATTCGACAGCCCTTCCTGGCACTATCCCCTGGGCACGGATCATCTGGGACGCTGCGTGTTCTCGCGCATGCTCTTCGGCATACGGCCCACGCTTTTCCTTTCCCTGCTGACCATGCTGGGCACCATCGGGCTGGGCGTGATCATGGGCATCACCGCCGGCTACTTCCGCGGCACGGTGGACGAGGTCATCATGCGCGTGGTGGACGTCATGCTCTCCTTCCCCAGCCAGATCATCATCCTGGCCGTGGTCGCCCTGCTGGGCGTGGACATCCGCAACGTGGTCATTGCCAGCATCTTCATCAAATGGGCCTGGTACGCCCGCATGATCCGCACCGCCACCATCAAGTACACGGGCATGAACTTCGTGCTCTTCTCCCGCAGCATCGGCTCGGGGAACTTCTACATCCTCACGCGGCACATGCTGCCCTGCATCGCCGCGGAACTGGCCGTGCTGGCCTCGCTGGATACGGGCTGGGCCATCCTCAACATCTCCACCCTCTCCTTCCTCGGGCTGGGCGTCCAGGCCCCCGTGCCCGAATGGGGTGCCATGCTCAACGAGGCCAAGAACGTCATGGTCTCCAATCCCGAACAGATGATCGTCCCCGGTATCGCCGTGGTGGTGCTGGTAGGGGCCTTCAACATGCTGGGCGACTGCCTGCGCGATGCCCTTGATCCCAAGGCGGTGCGCCAATGAATGCCATCCTCACCGTCAGGGACCTGTCCGTGCATTTCCGGCAGGGAAAACGTCTGGTGCAGCTGGTGGACCGGGTCTCCTTTTCCGTGGCCAGGGGCGAATGCCTGGGCATCCTGGGAGAATCGGGCAGCGGCAAGAGCATGACCTGCAAGGCCCTGCTGGGCCTGCTGGACGACAACTTCCAGGTCACCGGCAGTTCCCGCTTCGAGGGCAGGCCCCTGCTGAGCCAGACAGCGGAACAGCTGCGCCGCCTGCGGGGGGGCAAGATCAGCATGGTCCTGCAAAATCCCATGTCCTGCTTCGATCCCCTGTACCGCATCGGGGAGCAGATGGCCGAGACCCTGCAGGAGCACACCGCCCTGAACGGCAGGGCCCTGCAAAAAAGGATGGAGGCCATCCTCCGCCTGATGCGCATCCACGACCCCGCGGACGTGTTGCGCAAGTATCCGCACCAGCTTTCGGGCGGCATGCTGCAGCGCGTCATGATCGGACTGGCCATCTGCATGCAGCCTTCGCTGATCATCGCCGACGAACCCACCACAGCCATCGACTCCATCAGCCAGTACGCCATCATGCAGGAATTTCTGCGTATCAAGCGGCGGGGGGAAGTCTCCATGATCTTCATCTCGCACGATCTCGGCGTGCTGTCGCTCATCGCTGACAAGGTCATCGTCATGCATGACGGCAAGGCGGTGGAAAGCGGTACGGCGCAGGAGATCTTCGACAACGCCACGGACACCTATACCCGACACCTCATCAAACAGCACAGGGCCGTCATGCACCGCTTTCTGGATGCGCTGCACGCCCCTGTCCCGGGGAGGATACCCGCATGAACACGCTGCTCCACGCAGACGGCATCCATGTCTCCTTCAAAAAAGAGAACCAGAAAAGCCTGTTCGGCCGGGAACGGCAGCAGGTCTTGCGCGGCATATCCCTGAGCCTCCGCGAGGGGGAATGCCTGGGCATCATCGGCGAATCGGGCAGCGGCAAGAGCACTCTGGGACGTGTGCTCGCCGGGCTGCTCAGACCGGAGCGGGGCACGGTGCGCATCGACGGCCTTGATCTGTACGCCAGACGTTCCGCCCGCGAGGCGTCCACCCTGCATCACAGCCTTTCCGTGGTCTTTCAGGACTATACCTCTTCAGCCAATCCCCGCTTCCGGGTAGAGCACATCATCGGAGAATCCCTGCGGGCCCTGGAGCGCGGCACGGGCCGGCGCATGGATCGCCGCGCCCGGACCTGCGAACTGCTGGAGCAGGTGGGGCTGCCGGCCGCCTTCATCTCACGCTATCCCCATGAACTGAGCGGGGGGCAGTTGCAGCGCGTATGCATCGCCCGGGCCCTGGCCATCCGGCCGCGCATCCTCCTTCTGGACGAGGCCATCAGCTCGCTGGACGCCTCCACCCAGGTACAGATCATGGATCTGCTCATCGGCCTGCGCCGGGATCTGGGCCTTTCCTACCTGTTCATCACCCATGACCTGACCAGCATCACCTATCTGTGCGACCGGGTCGTCTTCATCAATGACGGCACCATCGTGGAACAGGTGGACGATATCCGCCGCATCGCCATGATCCGCAACGACTATGCCCGCAAGCTGCTGGAGTCCGTCATGGGCATCGGTGTGGAACACGGCAGCGGTACGGCCCGCACCGGACAGGAACGTTACGCGGCCATCGCCTGAGCAGGAAAGGAGCGACTCCGTGCCTTTTGCCCCCGCACAGACGGCCGCCACCGTGCCAGGCCCTTCCCGCAAGGAATATGCGGCCATGCTGCTGCCCTTCATCCTTTCCACGGTGACGCAACCGCTCATCGGCGCCGTGGATACGGCCGTCATGGGGCGCCTTTCCGACCCC
>OLRN01000901.1_pt1 | contig 18528 bp, 19 predicted proteins | sample 1673001 | NCBI WGS metagenome assembly OLRN01 (sample SAMEA3136745, study PRJEB25190) | human gut metagenome | biome: human gut; feature: human-associated habitat; material: faeces | place: Austria | collected 2013 | reverse complement strand
AGAGACGGCGGACCAGTATATCGCGCTGAGGGGTGGACCGCTCTCCCCAGAGGACTGTACGGATCTGCTGCTGGTGTTCCCCCTGTACGCAGACGGCATACCGGCGGTGCTGATGAGGACCCTGAAGGAACTCGCAGTATGGAGGGGAACGGCCCGCCCCAGGATCCACGTACTGGTGAACTGCGGCTTTCTGGAGCCGGAGCAGACCCGGCCTGCGGTAGAAATGGTGCGCTTTTTCTGCAAACGATATGGATTTCCCTGGGGGATGGCGCTGCAGATCGGCTCGGGAGAGGCGATCTTGAATACGCCTTTTTCCTTTCTGGTGCGGCGGGGCCTGCGCCGCCTGGCCGCTGGTATGCGGGCGGGACGGAGCGAGGTGCTGTCGGTGCGGATGCCGCTGAACAGGCGGATGTTCGTCTGGGCCTCCGGCCGGTACTGGACCGATTACGGCGCGAAAAACCACATCACCGCCGGAGAGATGCGGACCATGGAGATCGAGGGAGGCTAGAGATTTCCAGCCATAAAAATCCGACAACATTCGCAGACTACTCCTGGGAGGAGGTCTGCGGAATGGACACACAAAGGCTTTGGGAGTGCTTCTGCCTCACCGGCGAACCGCTGGTGTACCTGCTGTATCAGGCCGCTCTGGACCAGGAGTCCGGCGGCGGGATCAGCGCATAGAACGGAGGGCGGACGCTCTCCGTACATAAGGAGGGAGCGCGTTGGCCGAGCGGGCCTACATCGTGACAAAGGGCGTGGTCCTGCGGGAGACGGAGACGAAAGAGGCGGATAAGATCCTGACGCTGCTGACAGCGGACCGGGGCAAGATCTCCGTCATCGCCCGGGGCGTCCGGCGGAAGAGCTGCAAGTACGCCGCCTGCGCCCAGCAGATGGTCTATTCGGAGTGGACCCTCTATCAGAAGGGCGAGTGGTACTACGCCAATGAAGGAGCCACGGCGGAGCTGTTCAACGGCCTGCGGACGAATCTGGAGGCGCTGGCCCTGGGCTGCTACTTCGCGGAGCTGACAGAGACCGTCACGGCGCCGGAGGTCCCTGCCGGGGCACTGCTGCCCCATCTGCTGAACGGGCTGTACGCCCTCTCCGCTTTACAGAAGCCGCCGGCGCTGGTGAAGCCCGCCTTTGAGATCAAACTGCTGTGCTTGGCGGGATATGAACCTTTGGCGGACAGCTGCGCCTACTGCGGCCGGCCGGACCCGGAGCAGCCCCTGCTGGACGTGGTACAGGGCATCCTGCGGTGCCGGAGCTGCGGCGCGAAGGAGAGTGCCCTCTCCATGCCCCTGTGCCCGGATTCCCTGGCGGCCCTGCGGCATATCGTGTACGGGGACCCCAAGCGGCTCTACTCGTTCCGGCTGACAGGCCCGGCGCTGGAGCGACTCTCCGCGGCGGCGGAGGCTTTCGTGGCCGCCCAGCTGGAGCGGGGATTCCGGACGCTGGAATTTTACAAGAGCCTCCAGCCGCCGGAAGAGTTGTCGAAATAAGATACATTTTGTATTTCTTTTGCTGATTTATACGAAACGGAGCGGAATATGACAGAATTTGTCCTCGGCTCCTACCGGCTGGAGGTGGACGTGGAGGCCACCCGGGCCTGGTATGGCCGTTACGGTAACGCTACCGGGGGCTGCGGCTGCGCCTACTGCCGAAACTATGCTGCCGCAGTTGGGGTCCTGCCGCCAGAAGCAGCAGCGTTTCTGGAACCCCTGGGGCTTAACCTCCGCAGGCCCGGAGATATTGGCGAGTATGGTCCCCGCCAGGGCGGGCGGTGGTATATGCCCATGTGGCACATTGCAGGCCGCCTGCTGGAAGCGGGGGAGGGAGAGCTGCCCGTTGCCCCCGGCGTCACCGCCGGGTTCGCCACAGATATGGGACCGTTCCTCCGGAACTTCCCGGAGCCCTGCTTCCAGTGCTGGCTTTCCATGACCCTGCCCTGGGTGCTGGAGGAACCGGCAGATGAAGCCCTTGACGACAGTGATAATGAAGCAAAAACCCTTGACAGGAGAACCGAACCATGAGTGACCTATTTGACAAATCCATCCGCACCCTGGAGCTGCCCCGGGTGCTGGAGCTGCTGAGCGAGCAGGCTGTCAGCGCCGAGGCCAGGCAGCGGGCCCTGCGCCTCCGGCCGGAGACGGAAGTGGAGGAGGTGCTGCGTCTGCTGGACCAGACCGATGCGGCCCGAAATCTCATCGGCCTGCGGGGCAGCCCGTCCTTTTCCGGCGTGAAGCCGGTGGCGGAGGCCCTGGACCGGGCGGACCGGGGCGGCGCCCTGAACACTCGGGAGCTGCTGACCATCGCGGATCTGCTGACCGCCGCCCGCCGGGCGAAGGAGTACTTCAACGACGAGGCGGCGGAGAAAACCGCCATCGACCACCTGTTCCTCTCCCTCCACGGCAACCGCTTTCTGGAGGAGAAGATCAAGCGGGCCATCCCGGACGAGGACACCATCGCCGATGCCGCCAGCACGGAGCTGGCGGACATCCGCCGCCACATGCGGGCGGCCCAGGCCAAGAGCCGCCAGATCCTTCAAAAGATCATCTCCTCCCCCAGCTATGGGAAAATTTTGCAGGAGACCATCATCACCCAGCGGGACGGCCGCTTCGTGGTGCCGGTGAAGGCGGAGCACAAGGGCGACCTGCCGGGGCTGGTCCACGACATCTCCTCCACCGGAGCGACGCTGTTCGTGGAGCCTATGGGGGTGGTCCAGGCCAACAACGAGTATATTGAGCTGCAGGCCAAGGAGCAGAAGGAGATCGACCGCATCCTGGCGGAGTTCTCCGCCGAGGCTGCCGCCCACCGGGAGGACATCCAGTGGGACTACGACACCCTGGTCCACCTGGACCTGATCTTCGCCCGGGGCCAGCTGAGCTACAAGATGAACGCCGTGCGGCCGGAGGTCCGCCGGGACGGCGCTATCCATCTGCGCAAGGCCCGTCACCCCCTGCTGGACCCCAAGACGGCGGTGCCCATCGACATCGAGCTGGGGGACACCTTTGACACCTTGGTCATCACCGGTCCCAACACCGGCGGCAAGACCGTAACCCTCAAGACCCTGGGCCTGCTGACGCTGATGACCCAGTGCGGCCTCCACATCCCGGCGGCGGACCGGAGCGCCGTGTCCGTCTATGAGCGGGTGCTGGCGGACATCGGCGACGAGCAGAGCATCGAGCAGAGCCTGTCTACCTTCTCTGCCCACATGGTGAACATCGTGGAGATTTTAAAAGAGGCGGATCGGCACAGCCTGGTGCTGTTTGACGAGCTGGGGGCCGGCACGGACCCGGTGGAGGGCGCGGCCCTGGCCATCGCCGTCATCCAGCACGTGCGGCGGCTGGGGGCCAAGGTGGCCGCCACCACCCACTATGCGGAGCTAAAGACCTTCGCCATGACTACGGCAGGGGTGGAGAACGCCTCCTGCGAGTTCGACGTGGAGACGCTGGCGCCCACCTACCGGCTGCTGATCGGCATTCCCGGCAAATCCAACGCCTTTGCAATCTCCCGGCGGCTGGGGCTGCCGGAGGACGTCATTGCCGCCGCCCAGGAGCAGATGAGCGGGGAGAGCGTCCGGTTCGAGGACATCCTGACCCAGCTGGAGGAGAAGCGTCAAGCCCTGGAGAAGCGGGAGCAGGAGGCGGACCGCCTGCTGCGCCAGCGGGAGGAGGACGCCAGGCGTGCCCGGGAATTCCGGGAGCAGATGGAGCGGGCCAAGGAGAATGCCCGGAGCCGGGGCGAGGCGGAGGCCAAGCGCATCCTCCGGGACGCCCGGACAGCGGCGGACCAGGTGTTCCAGGAGCTCAGCGAGATGCGGAAGGCCCAGGCCAAGGCCGAACGGATGCTGAACGAAAATGAGGCCCGTGCGGCCCTCCGCCGCACGCTGAACGAGGCGGAGGAGGCCGTGTCCCGTCGCGACGCCCGGCAGGAGCCCATCCCCAAGCCCAGCCGCCCCATCCGGGCGGGGGATCTGGTGGAGATCCCCGGTGTCAAAACGCCGGCGGAGGTAGTGTCCGTGGGCAAGGACGGCACCTTGCAGCTGAAAGCCGGTATTTTGAAGATGAAGGCCAAAGTAGACGAAGTGCGTCTCATCGAGGATGACGAGCGGGCCGCCAGGAAGAAGGCGCCCTCTGTCACCATTCGCCAGAACGCGGACCGGGCCCTGCGGGCCTCTGCCGCCCGGGAACTGGACATCCGAGGGATGGAGACACTGGAGGCGGAGAGCGTGGTGGAAAACTTCATTTCCGCCGCCGTCATGGGCAAACTGGAGACCGTAACCATCATCCACGGCAAGGGCACCGGGGCCTTGCGGAAGGCCGTCCACGACATCCTCCGCCGGAATAAGGCTGTGAAGAGCTTCCGCCTGGGCGTCTACGGCGAGGGCGAGAGCGGCGTCACCGTGGTGACGCTGAAGTGAGCCGGAGCCTGTCGCCGCGGTGCGGCATCAGGCGTCCTGCGCGGCGGGACCTTGGAGTGTGAGGGCTCTGCCTGACCGCCCCAATTAAATGCGGGATTCCTGTGGGGTGCTCCCCATGGGGGCGGCGAGCCCGGCAACACTGAAATGAGGGGGTTGACATGGCACTGACCTTTCGATTTGCACAGGAGACCGACACGCTCCTGATCCTGCAATTCATCCGGGAGCTGGCCGACTACGAGCACCTGCTGGACCAGGTGGTGGCCGATGAGGCCACCCTCCGGGACCAGCTGTTTGAAAAGCGCCGAGCCGAGGTCCTCTTTGCCCTGGAGGACGGGGCAGAGGTGGGCTTCGCCCTGTTTTTTCAAAACTTCTCCACCTTCCTGGGCCGGGCGGGCCTGTATCTGGAGGACCTGTATGTCCGGCCGGAGCACCGGGGAAAGGGATATGGCAAGGCTTTCTTCCGGCGGCTGGCGGCCATCGCCGCGGAGCAGGACTGCGGCCGCCTGGAGTGGTGGTGCCTGGACTGGAACACCCCCAGCATCGGCTTCTACAAGTCCCTGGGGGCGGAGACCATGGAGGACTGGACCGTTTACCGCCTTACCGGACCGGCATTGCAGAGGCTGGCAGAACCGGAATCTCCGGTTGCGGAAACCGATGAGATTTGATATACTGGAGTCACACTAAAACACACATTCTGGAAATTGCACAATGAGGTGATTTTATGCAAGAGCTTGCAAAGCAGTTCCACATTGCCTGTGCTCAGGGGGATATCGGCCGCTACTGCATCCTGCCCGGTGACCCGGGCCGGGTCCCGGCCATCGCCGCCCTGTTTGACGACGCCAAGCAGATCGCGTATAACCGGGAGTTCAACGTCTGGACCGGCACCCTGCTGGGGGAGAAGGTCACCGCCTGCTCCACCGGCATCGGCGGTCCCTCCGCTTCCATCGCTATGGAGGAGCTCCACAAATGCGGTGCCGACACGTTCATCCGCACCGGCACCTGCGGTGGTATCGATCTGAACGTCCAGTCCGGCGACGTGGTGGTGGCCACCGGCGCCATCCGGTATGAGCACACCAGCCGGGAGTACGCCCCCATCGAGTTCCCGGCGGTGGCGGACTTCCAGGTGACAAACGCCCTGGTGGAGGCCACCAAGAAGCTGGGCTTCCCCCTGCACACCGGCATCGTCCAGTGCAAGGACAGCTTTTACGGCCAGCACGACCCCGCTGCCTCGCCCGTGTACTACGAGCTGCAGCAGAAGTGGGAATCCTGGAAGCGGCTGGGCGTCAAGGCCAGTGAGATGGAGTCCGCCGCTCTGTTCGTGGTGGCGGCGGCTCTGGGCTGCCGGTGCGGCTCCTGCTTCCATGTGGTGTGGAACCAGGAACGGGAGGCCGCCGGCCTGGACCAGAAGATGAGTGAGGACACATCCTCCTCCGTGAAGGTGTCTGTGGAGGCCCTGAAGCTGCTGATTGAGGCGGACCGCAAAGCGGGCCGGTAATTGTCTGCGTTTTTGAAAAAAGATGCCCGGAAATTTCCGGGCATCTTTTTTGATTCCCCATTGACAAGTTTACTTGGTATATGGTATGCTCTGCTTGTAAAGAAAACTTGGTAAAATAAAAAGCAAACTATGCAAAATGGTTCGGCATGGATCGGGAGGAGATCCTGCGGCACAGCCGGGCGGCTGGCGACTGGTTCTGATCCTGAGTCTGCTGCTGGCGGGAGCCGCGTTGTTGAATCTGGCCGTTTATGTACGGGGCGTACTGGGATGAGAGGCAGGCCCTATGGCTTGGCAAAGAAAGAAAAGGGAGAACGCTATGGAAAAACAGGAAATTCTGGAGAAGAGCCGGCGGGAGAACCAGAAGGGTGACGAACGGGAGCGGACCATCCGCATGGAGGGGGAGTCCTTCAGCCTGCTCTTCGTGTTTTTGATGGGCCTGATTCTGCTGACCTGGAAGCGGGTCCATGGGCTGCCGCATGAGGATGTGCTGACCATGTTCTGGACGGCCTGCGTGGCCAACCGGGTCTACCGGCTGGCCCGGCGGCGGAATACCTCCGACATCGTGACGCTGCTGATCTCTCTTGCGTTTTGATCTGGAATCTGGTAAAATTCTTTCAAATGGCCTGAGAGGAGGTAGCGCATGGACCGGGATGAGATTTTGAAAAAGGCTCAGGCGGGGGCGATTGGAATGGACGAGCGGGAGCAGCAGGTACTGGGGCTGTCCTTCGGTATCGGCGGGATCCTGATGGTACTGCTGTGTGTCATCCTCGCCATTGTACGGCTGGTGAACGGGCAGGATGCCTATGACTACACGGCCATCGTGTTTCTGTATCTGGCGGGCGCAGAGCTGCATTTGTATTGGAGGACCCGGCGGCGGGGCTTGGCGTTGCTGGCGGCGGCCTGCGGCCTGGTGTTCGCGGGCAACCTGGCCGTGTTCCTGCTGGGGTGAGCGCCATGGACGATCAGCTGATCCTGAAAAACCGGCTGAAGGTGGCCCGGGCGGAGAAGGGGCTGTCCCAGACCCAGCTGGCGGAGCTGGTGGGCGTGTCCCGCAACACCATCAGCTCCATTGAGACGGGGCAGTTCAATCCCACCGCCAAGCTGGCGCTGATTCTCTGCATCGCCTTGGACAAGAAGTTCGAGGAACTGTTCTATTTTGAGTGAGAAATTAGGAGTTTGGGTGTCCAGCGGCGCTGACCGGGGCAAATCATCCTGCCTGCGGCGGAGCACAATCCTTCCGTATCCCTAACTGACGGCCGGTTGTTCCGGAGAGAGGAGAGATCTCTGTGGAGAAGGAGAAAATTCTGCAAAGATACCGCCAAGAGGGCGTGGACGAGGGCCGGGAGGAGGTCAACCGCCGGGGAGACGACGCGGGCCTTTACGCCATGTGTGTCCTGGCGCTGCTGTTGATGATCTACCAGGCGTTTACCGGGCAGGTATTTGGAGACGTGGCGGCGATGCTGTTCGTGTTTTGCTCCGTGGGGGCCTTTGCCCGGTACCGGACTGACCGGGACCGGTCCGCTCTGGGCATGGGCATTTTTACCGGCGCTCTGTGCCTGGGATGCCTGGGATGGTATCTGTGGCACACGCTGTAAAAAAGACAGGCGGCGCTGGAAAGCGCCGCCTGCTTGCTTACCGCTTCCGCACCGGGTAGCAGACCTCGGTGACAAATTCTTCTGGGTTCCGGGTCTCGTGGGGACTGACGTGGTAGATGTTGAAGAACAGTCCGTCAAAGGCATAGCCGTTGTCCTCTACCCAGGATGCCACCGCCTGATTCACCTCGCCGATCTGGCGGTAGGGGCCCTGGAAGGTGGCGGAGGCCACTGTCACCGGCGGGATGGGTTTGAATTTGACGTGCTCGGTGTCAGGGTATGTGCCCTTCACCGTCTTTTGGATCTCCACATCCACATCTGCCTCTTTGTACTCCCCGTCGTGGTAGACGCTGATGCACAGGGCCGGGTCGCCGTCCTGGATGTGGAGAAGGGCGGTCTCCCTCACAAAGATGTGCCACAGGTCTCCCTCCCGGTCGTAGCAGGGAAGGATCTGGCGGACGCTGGCTACCTGCCGCTCCGGCAGGGTCTTGATGGTGACATCGTAGTTCATCTGTTTTTCATCCTTTCTCAGCCGTTCGATGGTTGTGTCCAGAAGCCGCAGCCGGTCCAATGCCTCCTGAATGGAGGCCTCCACCGCTGCCCGCTGGGCCAGCAGGCGCGTCTCCATGGCGGTCCGGTCCTCCCAGCAGGCCAGCAGCGCGGCCGTCTCTGCCAGGGAGAACCCCAGGCCCCGCAGGGCGGTGATCCGGTTGGCGGTCATCAGCTGGGCCGCCGCGTACCGGCGGTAGCCGGTCCAGGGATCGGTCTCCTCCGGCACCAGCAGGCCGATCTCGTCGTAGTGGCGCAGCATCCGGATGCTGATTCTGGACAGCTTTGAAAATTCTCCGATTTTGAACATAGGATCCCTCCGCATATATGCGTTTTCTTGAGCTCACTGCTATGGTATGCCCTGCCACTGTGTGAGAGTCAAGAGAATTTTTTCAAAGTTGCGATGAGAGAAAAAACGTTCCGGCCGCAGAAGCGGCCGGAACGGCGGTGGGCTCAGTCGTCGGTGCGGATGCCCCGTTCAATATCCCGGATATTGTAGGGGGAGGTTTGGTAGACGAAGTAATTCAGCCAGTTGGAGTACAGCAGGTGGGCGCAGGAGCGCCAGGTCACCGCAGGCTTGCGGCTGGGGTCATCGCCGGGGAAGTAGTTCTTGGGGACCCGGATGTCCGCTCCGGCGGTCAGGTCCCGTATGTACTCATTCCGCAGGGTGTCCCGGTCATACTCCGCGTGGCCCATGAGGAAGATCTGCCGGCCCTGGTCGGTCTTGACGGCGTAGACCCCGGCCTCCGGGGAGGAGGCGAGTATCTTCAGCTCCGGGACCGCCTCGATGTCCTCCCGCAGCACTGTGGTGTGCCGGGAGTGGGGCACCCAGAACTCGTCGTCAAAGCCCCGGAAGAGGATGAAGTTGGGATCCTCCACCGTGTGGCGGAACACGCCGAAGAGTTTCTCCGGCAGCTGCCGCTTGGGGATGCCGTAGTGGTAGTACAGCCCCGCCTGAGCGCCCCAGCAGATGTGAAGGGTGGAGTGGACGTGCGTCTTGGACCACTCCATGATCTCGCACAGCTCCGGCCAGTAGTCCACCTCCTCAAAGGGAAGGTTCTCCACCGGCGCGCCGGTGATGACCAGGCCGTCAAAGGTCCGGTCCCGCACCTCGTCAAAGGATTTGTAGAAGGCCAGCATGTGGGCCTGGGAGGTGTTCTTGGACACGTGGCCGCTGGGGGCGATCAACTCCAGCTCGATCTGGATGGGGGTGTTGCCCAACACCCGGGCCAGCTGGGTCTCGGTCTCGATCTTGGTGGGCATCAGGTTCAGCAGCAGGATCTGCAGGGGGCGGATATCCTGGGTGATGGCCCGGGTCTCCGTCATGACAAAGATGTTCTCCGACGTCAGAACGGAGGTGGCGGGCAGCTGGTTGGGGATTTTGATGGGCATCTCACTTCACCTGGTCCAGCGCCTGGGCAATGTCGCCGATCAGATCCTGCTTGCTCTCCAGGCCGCAGCTCATCCGCACCAGGCCCGCGGGAATGCCGGCGGCGGCAAGCTGCTTGTCGGTCATCTGCCGGTGGGTGGAGCTGGCGGGGTTCAGACAGCAGGTCCGGGCGTCCGCCACATGGGTCTCGATGGCGGCCAGCTTCAGATGCTTCATAAAGGTGCCCGCTGCCTCCCGGCCGCCCTTCAGCTCAAAGGACACCACACCGCAGGAGCCGTGGGGCAGGTACTTCTCTGCCAAGGCATGGTACTTGTCCCCTGGCAGGCCGCAGTAGCTGACGGAGGCCACCTTGGGATGTGCCGCCAGGAACTCCGCCACCGCCTGGCCGTTCTCACAGTGGCGGGCCATGCGCACATGGAGGCTCTCCAGCCCCAGGTTCAGATAAAAGGCGTTCTGGGGGGACTGGATGGCGCCGAAGTCCCGCATCAGCTGGGCGGTGCACTTGGTGATGAAGGCGCCCTCCCTGCCGAACTTCTCCGCGTAGGTGATGCCGTGGTAGCTGTCGTCCGGGGTGCAGAGGCCGGGGAACTTGTCCGCGTGGGCCATCCAGTCGAACTTGCCGGAGTCCACGATGGCGCCGCCTACCGCCGCGCCGTGGCCGTCCATGTACTTGGTGGTGGAGTGGGTGACGATGTCGGCGCCCCATTCAAAGGGCCGGCAGTTCACCGGAGTGGCGAAGGTGTTGTCCACGATCAGCGGCACGCCATGGGTATGGGCGGCCTTGGCGAACTTCTCGATGTCCAGCACCGTCAGGGCCGGGTTGGCGATGGTCTCGCCGAACACCGCCTTGGTGTTGGGCCGGAAGGCGGCTTCCAGCTCCTCGTCGGTGCAGTCCGGGGAGACGAAGGTGACCTCGATACCCATTTTCGCCATGGTGACGGAGATCAGATTGAAGGTACCGCCGTAGATGGAGGACGAGGAGACGATGTGGTCCCCGCAGGAGCAGATGTTGAACAACGCGAAGAAGTTGGCCGCTTGGCCGGAAGAGGTGAGCATAGCGGCGGTGCCGCCCTCCAGCTCGCAGATCTTGGCGGCCACATAGTCGTTGGTGGGGTTCTGGAGGCGGGTGTAGAAGTAGCCGTTGGCCTCCAGGTCAAAGAGCTTACCCATGTCCTCGCTGGTGGCGTATTTGAACGTGGTGGACTGGACGATGGGGATCTGCCGGGGCTCTCCGTTGCCGGGGGTGTAGCCCCCCTGGACACATTTCGTTTCGATGCGGTAATCGCTCATGGTGTGTGCTCCTTTCGACTGGATGAAGATGACTTTGGAGACGAAAAAACGGCTTTCGTCCCAAAGAAAAACTTTGAGACGAAAGCCGTCAGGCTTCCGCGGTACCACTCAAATTGCGCCGTCCTCACGGCCCGACGCCCCTTTTGGGGTCCAGCAACCCCTCTGCCCTGACGCGGCAGTCCTCGGAGAGGCCCTACCGGCGGCGCGCCGCCCTCGAACCCTCGGCTCAGGAGCCATAGGACCTGGAGACCCTTGCCGCCGGCTTCCACCGCCCGCCGGCTCTCTGAGGGCGCCGGTCTCCGTCCCTCTCCATCATTGCTTTGGAACATATTATAGCCACGCCGCGGCAAGTTTGTCAACTGCGGATTTTCGCCTCGCATGGACCGCGGCGGCAGTGGACTTTTGGCCCGGCCTGTGGTACGATGGCCCAAACGGCCGGCGGAGGACGCCGGAGAGGGAGGAGCGCCATGGCCTTTACGCCCATCGACGAGCAGACCTGGGAGCGCCGGGAGTATCTGGAGGTTTTCCGCCAGACCGCCATCTATCTGACGGCGGAGGTGGATATCACACCGCTGTATCGGCACACGAAGGCCCGGGGCGAAAAGCTGTATCCGGCCCTGATCTGGTGCGCGGCCGCCGTGCTGAACCGGCATGTGCATTTCCGCTACGGCCGGGACGAGGCAGGGCGGATCGGGATCTGGGATGTGCTGCACCCCTATTACACCGTGCCCCGGCGGGACGCCCCGGACCTATTCGCCATGAAGGTCACCCGCTTTATGCCGGACTATGATGTGTTCCGCCAGGACTTTCAGGCGGACTATGCCCGGGCGGAGACCTGCGGCCGCCTGCTCTGCGACGAGACCCTGCCCCCAAATGTCTGCGGTATCTCCGCCATGCCGGGGCTGGCCTTCTCCGCCTTCAGCTTCGGCGGGGACCCGAAGCCGGACTTCACGCCCTTTGTCCTGCTGGGGCGGGTCCACCCGGCAGGGGAGCGGACGGTGCTGCCGGTGGGCGGGGAATTCGCCCACGCCGTCAACGACGGCAGCCACATCAGCGGCTTTTTCAAAGAACTGGAGGAGACTGCCGCAGGACTGTTTCCGGATTAAAAGATGAAAAGAGAAAGAGACCGCCCGTGGGGAAGCCGTTTCCCGCGGGCGGTTTTTTGTCCGGAAGGCGGCCTCACAAAAAATTCCATGCCCCCTCTTGACAAGCGGCGCATCCCATGCTATATTAGCAACACAGTTAGTTACTAGACTAATTAACCAGATAACAAACCGGCAGGAAAGGGGGAACCGCCTTGACGTTGACGGAAGACCGGCCCATCTTCCAGCAGATCGCGGAGCAGCTGGAGGAGGCGATCCTCTCCGGGGCCTACCCGGAGGAGAGCCAGGTGCCGTCCATCACGGAGTATTCGGTGCAGTACCGGATCAATCCCGCCACCGCCCTGAAGGGGATCAACCTGCTGGTGGACGCGGGGCTGCTGTACAAGAAACGGGGCGTGGGGATGTTTGTGGCCTCCGGTGCCCGGGAGAAGCTCCGCCAGAGCCGGCGGGAGCGGTTTTATCAGGACTACGTCCAGCGGATGGTGCGGGAGGCCCGGAATCTGGGCCTGACGGATCAGGAGTTGCTGGAACTTCTGGAAAGGGGAATGAAAGAAGATGGCCATTGAGTTTCAGCACATCTCCAAGCGGTTTGCGGACACCCGCGCCCTGGAGGATGTGTCTTTGACCTTTGAGGAGGGGAAGATCTACGGGCTGCTGGGCAACAACGGCGCTGGCAAGTCCACGCTGCTGAACATCCTCTCCGGTCGGCTGTGCCCAGATAGCGGCACCGTCACCGTGGACGGCGCCCCGGCGGGCAGCGACGCGGCCCTGAGCCGGCTGTTCCTGGTGGGGGAGAAGAACCTGTACCCCGACGACATGAAGGTGAAGCGGGCCCTGGACACGGCGGCCGTGTTTTACCCGGACTTCGACCGGAGCTATGCGGAGAGCCTGGCAAAGCAGTTCGAACTGCCGTTGAACAAGAAGATCAACGGCCTCTCCACCGGCTACGGGTCCATCTTCCGTCTGATTTTGGGTCTCAGCGTCAACACCCCCTATGTGCTGTTTGACGAGCCTGTTCTGGGTCTGGACGCCCAGCACCGGGACCTGTTCTACAAGCTGCTGGTGCAGAAATACGCGGAGCACCCCTGCACCATGGTGGTCTCCACCCACCTGATCGCGGAGGTGGCGGACCTCATCGAGCACACGGTCATCATCCGGAAGGGACGCATCCTGCAGGACGCGCCCACGGAAGAGTTGACCGCCGCCTGCTGGGCGGTGTCCGGCCCTGCCGGGGTGGTGGACAGCTGGGCCGCCGGGCGGGACGTGTTTACATCCTCTGTGCTGGGCGGACTCAAGACCGTCTGCATCCGGGGCGGGGGGACAGAGGACCTGCCCGCCGGGCTGGAGCGGCGGCGCGTGGGGCTCCAGGAGTATTTTATCAGCCTGATGGAAGAGGAGGATCAGAGATGAACACGCGATTCGGCCGGGCCTTCCGGTATGAGGTCCGGAATTATTTCCGGGCAGTGGCGATCCTGTGGCTGGTCATGGCGCTGATCCCGGCGGCGATGCTGGCAATCACCTATTTCCTGGCCGGAGAGACGGCCATGGAGGGCAGCTTCAACGGCTATTCCATTGCCGTGGGGATGTTCGGCCTTGTGTTGGGCATGGTGGGCCTGCGGGAGAATCAGCGGGTGCTGAACCAGAACGGCGTGTCCCGTCGGTCCGCTTTCCTGGCGGACGTGGCCGCCCTGGCGGTGGCGGCGGTGCTGGTGGCAGCGGGTGTCACGGTGATTATGGGCGCCTATCAAACAGTCTTGGGCGGCCAGGGCCGGCTGCTGATTACAGATCTGTACCAGGTGATCTATGAGGGACCCTCCGCCGGTGCCGGGATCGGTGGCCTGGTGCGGGGCGCGATCTTCTCCGCCGCGGTGGGCTGGATGCTGGCGGCCCTGGGGCAGTTCTGCTCCGCCCTGTACTGGCGGCTGAACAAGTTCTGGACCATCCTGATTTCCGTGACCGTGCCGCTGGTGCTGATCTTCGGCAGTGTGCCGCTGATTAGCTGGCTGGGCACCACCTCCGCCGGGCGGGCGGCGGTGGAGGCCCTGGCGGCTTTCGGACAGTTCCTGGCCGCATCCCCCTGGAACGCGGCGGCGGTGCTGCTGGCCATGGGGGCGGCGTTCTTCGCCCTCAGCTGGCTGCTGCTGCGCCGGGCCATGATCCGGCCTGCAAAGTAACAGATAAAAGTGAAAAGATAAAGGATAAGAGATCTTCCCAAACAAGGGCATCTCTTATCCTTTATCTTATATCCGATATCTCCGGGGGCGCTCCATGTGTCCTATTGTCCACCCACGATGCGGCTGTACGTGCGGGTGGTAAGGCCGTAGACCAGGGCGTAGATGGCGCAGAACACCAGCAGCGTCCCGGCGGCGCAGAGGGCGAACAGACAGACGTCAAAGAGGTTGAACAGCTCCAGCAGTTTGCACAGCATGGGGAAGGCTGCCGCCACATGGATGCCCGCCGTCACCAGGGGCAGGAAGAATACCAGCAGCACCTGACTGCGGATGGAGGAGCGGACCTCCCGGGGACTCATGCCCACCTGCTGCATGATCTGATAGCGGCGCTGGTCCTCATATCCCTCGGAAATCTGCTTGTAGTAGATGATGAGTACCGTGGACAGCAGGAACAGCAGCCCCAGAAACACGCCCAGGAACAGGAAGCCGCCGTACATGGTGTACAGGTCCACAGCGTTGTCCTGATGGCTGATGACGGAGTACACGTCATTGGCGTCCGCCGCCAGCAGGGGGTCCACAAAGGCCAGCTTTTCCTCTTCCGTGCCGTCCAGGTCCACCTGGACACGAAATTCCCGGTGGACTCTGCTGGCATCCCGGTCGCTGATGGCGGAGACTACGGTCTCATCCGCCACCACCAGGAAAAGCTGCGCCGTCTGGCCGGAGATCAGGATGGAGCTGTTGTACCGGGGGAAGTCCATGATGGTCCCAGCGATGTGAAAAGGGAGGTCTTCGATATAGAAGGTATCCGGCAGGTCCAGATTCTCTGCCTGGACCAGCACCTCTTCCGGCTCCAGGTCCACGGTATGGCCGGTGAGGCGGCCGTAGTCATCGGCGGTGAGCAACCGGATCTCGGTGCTGACGCCCTCCTGCGCCACAAGGGTGAGGGTATTCCCTGTATAGTAGCCCATTGTACGCCCCAAAGTGGACCACCGGAGCAGCTCCACCTTCCGGCCTGCGTCCGCGGCGGCGGTCTGGACCCGCTCCAGGGTGTCCTCGTTCAGTGCCGTCTCCTGTTCCGGCGGCACTCCATCCAGGAACTGGACTACGTCCACATCGTAGGGATACATCCGCTCCAAAGCTCCCTCCAGCCCGGCGTACAGGCTGACGGTGGTGGATACCGTCACCAGCACCATGGTGGAGAGGATGCAGATGTTGGCCAGGCCCACGGCGTTCTGCTTCATCCGGTACAGCAGCCCCGCCACGGCGGTGAAGTGCTTGGGCTGGTAGTAGTACCGGGGGCTGTTCCGCAGGTGCTTCAGCAGGGCGATGGACCCGGCGGTGAACAGGCAGTAGGTGCCGACCATCACCAGTGCCACCGCCAGGAAGAAATAGGCCAGGGCGGTAAAGGGGTCCTCTACCGTCAGAGCGGTGGCATAGCCAGCCCCCAGAGTGACGGCCCCCAGCACCACCAGCAGGCGGCGGGTCCGGGGCTCCCGCTCCCCGGCACTGGCGCTGTGGAGCAGTTCCACAGGACGGGACCGGAGCAGCCCGAACAGGTTCCACACCAGCGTCAGCAGGAAGAGGAAGCCGAAGAGAGCGGCGGTATCGGCCATGCCGGAGAGGCTGATCTCAAAGCCATACTCCACCGGCAGGTGGGACAGCTGCAATAGGAGCAGCAGCACCAGTTTGCTCAACAGCACCCCTGCCGCGAGCCCGCCCACAATGGCCGCGGCGGCGCAGTAGAGCGTCTCCCACACCATCAGGCGGGCGGTGTGGCGCTTCTCCAGACCCAGGATGTTGTACAGCCCCAGCTCCCGCCGGCGGCGCTTCATCACAAAGCTGTTGGCGTACAGCAGCAGAACCGCGGAGAACAGCGTCACCACCAGCCGGCCCAGGTACATCAGGCTTTGGAGATATCCGGCCCCCCGGACGGAGGCCACAATGTCGCTGAAGGTCAGGTAGGAGAGAATGTAGTACATGGCGGCCGTCATGCCGCAGGAGAGCAGATACGGCCCATAGAACCGGCCGTTGCGCATCAGATTCACCAGGGCCAGGCGGGGAAAGAAGCCGGACTTACGCATGGGGCTCACCGCCTCCCGCCAGGACCGTCAGGGTGTCGGAGATCCGGCGGAACTGGGCCTCTTGGCTCTCGCCGCCCCGGTAGAGCTGGTGGTACACCTGTCCGTCCCGGAGGAACAACACCCGTCCAGCGTGGCTGGCCGCCTTTACCGAGTGGGTGACCATCAAAATGGTCTGCCCGGTGCCGTTCAGTTCTCCGAACAGCTCCAGCAGGGCGTCGGAGGACCGGGAGTCCAGAGCGCCGGTGGGTTCGTCTGCCAGAATCAACTGGGGGTCCGTGATGAGGGCCCGGGCCACAGCAGCCCGCTGCTTCTGGCCGCCGGAGACCTCATAGGGGTATTTCGCCAAGATGTCCGAGATGCCCAGCTGATCTGCGATGGGGCGGAGCTTTTGCTGCATCTCCCGGTAGTCTGTGCCCGCCAGCACCAGGGGCAGATAGATGTTGTCCTGAAGGGAGAAGGTGTCCAACAGGTTGAAGTCCTGGAACACGAACCCTAGGTGGGACCGGCGGAAGGCCGCCAGATCCCGCTCCCGGATGGCAGAGAGGGGCCTGCCCTCCAGTAAAACCTCCCCGGCGGTGGGGCGGTCCAGGGCCGCCAGGATGTTCAGCAGGGTGGTCTTGCCGGAGCCGGACTCCCCCATGATGGCCACGTATTCCCCCTCCTCCACGGAGAAGCTGACGTTGGACAGGGCCTGGACCTGCGTGCCGCCGAAGCGGGTGGTGTAGATTTTCTGTACATGCTGTACTTCCAACAATGGCATCAAGATTCCTCCTCGTATCGGATCATGCCTCTATTGTAGCCAAAGGGCCGGACTGTCTGCCATGGATTTGGCTTACAGTCCGGCCCGATTCCTTACAGTTTCGTCACATTGGGTCACTCCACCACCCGTCGGCCCCGGGAGAGGTCCAGCCGCACCAGCGTCCCCTGCCCGGGGCGGGAGACGATGGAGATTCCGTGGTTCAGCCGGTCCATCACCCGGCGGCACAGGTACAGCCCGATGCCGGTGGACTTCTTGTCCTCCCGGCCGTTGTAGCCGGTGAAGCCCTTCTCGAACACCCGGGGCAGGTCCTCCGGCCGGATACCGATGCCGCTGTCGGCGATGACAAGCGTCTCTCCGTCCCCGTAGATCCGGATGCGGCCCCCGGCGGGGGTGTATTTCAGGGCGTTGGATAGCACCTGCTCCACCACGAAGGAGAGCCACTTCCCGTCCGTCAGCACCGTCCGCCCGGTCTCCCGAAAGTCCAGGGTGATCTTTTTCAGAATGAACATCCGGGCGAACTTCCGCACCGCCTGCCGCAGCAGGCCGTCCAGGTCCGTGTCCCGGAGGACATAGTCCGTGCTCTCGCTGTCCAGCCGCAGGTAGCCCAGCACCATGTCCACATACTGCTCGATCTTCAGGAGCTCCACTTCCACCTCCGTGCCCACAGCGCCGGGATCCTCCTGCAAGAGCAGCCGGGCCGCGGCGATGGGGGTTTTAATCTGGTGGGCCCAGAGGGTGTAGTAATCCGTCATGTCCTCCAGCCGGTCCCGGTTCTCCGCCGCCAGACGCACCCGGTCGGCGCAGACCGCCCTCAGCAGGGCCTGGTAGTCCGCCTCCAGTACGCCCCGGGGCGGCGGCAGGGGCAGCACCGACTCATGGACCTTTCGTAAAAGCCCTTCCAGCTCCCGGTGCCGCCGGAGAAAGGCGGAGTACCCCAGGGCAAACAGGACCAGCCCCAGCATTAGGCAGAGAAGGCCTGCATAGGCAACCGCCTCCACCGGCAGGCTGTACAGGGCGAACACGGCGGCGAACACCGCCACCGCCCCGGCCAGCAGCAACAGCAGCTTCCACTGGCGCTTGAGATAGGCTGTCAGCATTCCGTCACCCCTCCACCAGATATCCGGCGCCCTTCCGGGTGCGGATGAAATCCGGGAGGCCCGCCGCCTCCAGCTTCCGCCGCAGCCGGGCGATGTTCACCGTCAGGGTGTTCTCATCCACAAAGCTGTCGGACTCCCACAGCCGGGTCATCAATGCGTCCCGGCTGACGATCTCCCCCTTGTGCTCCAGCAGGAGCTGCAGAATCCGGCACTCGTTCCTCGTCAGCTCCACCCGCTGCCCGTGGGCATCCAGCGTCCCATCAGACACGTTCAGCACCGCGGCGCCGCAGGAGAGCAGGTGGGAAGACGGGCCGAAGTCGTAGGCCCGCCGCAGCAGGGCCTGGACCTTGGCGGAGAGCACCTGTAAATCAAAGGGCTTTGCCAGCAGGTCATCCCCGCCCAGCTGCATGGCCATCACCACGTTCACATTGTCCGAGGCGGAGGTGAGAAATAAGATGGGCGCCTTGGAGACCCGGCGGATCTCCTGACACCAGTGGTAGCCGTTGAAGAAGGGGAGGGAGACGTCCAGCAGCACCAGGTGGGGGTCAAAGGCGGCGAACTCCGACAAGACGTCGTCGAA
>OLRN01000894.1_pt1 | contig 18621 bp, 15 predicted proteins | sample 1673001 | NCBI WGS metagenome assembly OLRN01 (sample SAMEA3136745, study PRJEB25190) | human gut metagenome | biome: human gut; feature: human-associated habitat; material: faeces | place: Austria | collected 2013 | reverse complement strand
TGAAATCGGTTTCTTGTACGGAATGTACAAAAAGCTCGCTCGCGAATACAACACAGGTGTATTAACAGGTAAGGGTGCTACATGGGGCGGTTCTATCCTTCGTCCTGAGGCAACCGGTTTCGGTGCTCTCTACTTCACACAGCACTTGCTCCACAAGGCTGGCAAAGACATCAAGGGTCTGACAATTGCATTGTCTGGATTCGGCAACGTAGCATGGGGTGCTGCAACAAAGGCTGTTGAACTCGGTGCAAAAGTTATCGCAATATCTGGTCCCGACGGCGTATGCGAGATACCTGAAGGCATCACAAAGGACATGATCGACTACATGTTGGTAATGCGCGCTTCTAACCGCAACCAGGTTTCTATGATGGCAGACAAATTCCCTGGCAAGGCAATATTCACTCCTGGAAAGAAAGCATGGTCTGTTAAGTGTGACCTCGCACTTCCTTGCGCATTCCAGAACGAGCTGAACGGTGACGACGCTAAAGAACTTATCGCTAACGGTACATGGTGCTGCTGCGAGGTATCTAACATGGGATGTACACCTGAAGCTATCCACGAATTCCAGTCTAACGGCATACTGTTCGCTCCTGGTAAGGCTGTTAACGCAGGTGGTGTTGCAACATCTGGTCTTGAAATGACACAGAACGCAGCTCACTTAGGATGGGCAGCTGAAGAGGTTGACGCTAAGCTCCACTTCATCATGAAGAGCATACACGAGGCTTGTGTTAAATATGGTACACAGCCCGACGGCACTATCGACTACGTTAAGGGTGCTAACATCGCAGGTTTCATGAAGGTGGCTCAGGCTATGCTCGAGCAGGGTATTATCTAATACCTTAGAGATATAAGTGATAAACAGAATAATTCTCATAATTACATTTTTATGGCTTGGCCATACTTTTCTCCCGGCACAGGAGAAAGGTATGGCCAGCTATTATTCTAACCGTCTGCATGGACGGAGGATGAGCGACGGCACAAGATACCACAGAGACAGCCTCATCTGCGCCCACAAGAAATACGAACTGGGCACCATGCTGAAGGTTACAAACATTAAAAACGGCAAAAGCGTTGTCGTGAGAGTGGCCGACAGATGCAGCGGTCACCGCATTATCGACCTGTCATACGCCGCGGCAAAGGAGATAGGCATAATCAGAGCTGGCGTGGCCATGGTCAGGGTGGAAAAATATGAAGAGGAGAAGGGCGTTCCGTTCAGAAACGAGAAAAAAATTGAGCTGCCCGAACTTGACTATGAGATAACGGAGAAGGACGACGACTTCACGCCGGAATGGATGAGAAACAGCACAGAGCAAAGCAAGACGAACAGCAAGAAAGGCAAAGAGCACAAAGGCAAGGAGCCAAAAGACAAGAAACATAAGGAAAACAAGAAGCATAAAGAACATAAGGAACATAACAAGAAGAACAAAAAACAATAGTCTGACTTATGTATCTCGTATGCATAACGCGTGGCTTACACGGCAAAACTCGCAACGCATACGCAACAGAAAAGTTTTTCAAAGAGAAACGTCACTCATCACATCTGCACGTAACACATTCGTATTCAACAACATACAGTGTGACGAGTTGCATTCTCAACTCATCACAACTCATCACATATTAATATTTTCAGCCACAATATGACATAACCGAGCACGCTGCAATACTACAAGATGTACATACCGGCATACGTCAAGCACAAAAATGCATGCCTTAAATTTCACAACAATATTCTATTCATCGAATAACAGAGCCAACCCTCAACAGCTGTCTGCTTAACCGAAGAGATTTCACCAAAAATCAAATACCCAATTTGAGCTTTATCAAGATATACCCTGTTTAAGTTCTTAAAATTTAGGAGAGGACATACAGAACCAAATCAGATAAAGAGACATGCCGTGATGAGTTGTATTTTCAACTCATCACACTATAACTGACTACATAACAGCAGGTTATGGCCGTTTGTGACGAGTGACGTTTCTTTTACAAAAAATTTTTTGTTTCCACCTACCCTACCGCCATTAAGTGGCATACATCATGCCGTTACTTATCAAGATATGCCTAACCACAATCCAAAAGGGCACCTTTCACCATGCAAAACACGGCATATGAGAACACAAAAGACGGTGTTTTACAATGTAAATCACAGCGTTCTGCATAATATAATTTTCAAGACAATGAGTTAACGTTTTGGCGTTTTCCCTGAATAAGCCCATCACAATGTTAAAATATTTAAACCAAGCAACTATTATTTTTACTTTTATTTGGTTTATATTATAAACTGCTTTATATTTGCAATATATCCGGATAAAACTCGTGAAGCCACAGCTGCAGAGTGACTGAAACGAGTGTGAGAACTGTAAATGAAGTTTATAACAGTTAAAAACTATTCCTATGAAAAAGGCGATATTAAACACCGCTATGCTGGCCATAGCACTTCTGGCCACAGCAACCGCCTCGGCACAAAGAGACATGCAGCTCACCGTAAGCAACATACCGAACGACAAGGGGCAGATACTTGTAGCCACGAAGAGCGGACAATGGGCTAAGGTGAAAGCCGAGAAAGGCAAGATTGAAACCATCATAAAGGACGTGCCCGACGGGAAGGGCACCATATATGTCTTTCATGACGAGAACGGCAACGGACAACTCGACGAGAAGGACAATATACCAATGGAATACTGCGCCTTCGGAGACTATGAACTGAGCGAAAGCAACAGCAAGGTAGACATCGAGCTTATATATGTCCCCGACAAGATGAAGGGACATGACAGACAGGCTGACTGACCGGCTGACAACCTCCTAACACCGGCCTATAAAAGCGGGCCGGTGCCGGAGATTATACAATATTAAGAAAAACAAAATTAAATTTGAAATGGACAACAACGAGAAACTCTCGGCTGAACGCAGCCTCAAGATAATAAGCGAGGCCATTGAGCAAAGCCGCACCGACATAATGCGCAACGCCGGAATGCCGATGATATTCTGGGGCATACTCACATGCATAACATCTGTGGCTGTATGTTATTTATGGCAGGCAACGGACAATCCGTCATGGAATGCACTTTGGTTCCTGATGGCCGTCATTGGCTGGAGCGTTACGGCTGCAAAGAGCCGCAAGGACAAGAAAAGGCCTACGAACTTCTTCAGCAGAGTGCTCAAAATATCATGGATATCTTTCGGTCTGTTTGCACTCATAGCAGCCGTCATAGGCACGCTTTCGTTTGACAGCACGGTGTATATGGTCAAGCTGCCTATAACGACAGTGCTGATACTTCTGCTTGGGCTCACGGGGCTGATTACGGGCCTTGTGCTCCGCCACACCTTCATAACCGCATTCTCCGTGGCATCAGTGGTGCCAGCCAACTTTGCGCTAATGTATCCCGGCCCGTATGAATCGCTTGCAATATGCATTACATCGCTTTTCATTCTGGTTATACCCGGAATAATCATTAACCGACAATATAAAAAATGACGATATGGAAACGGAAGAAAACAAGAAGCTTTCAGCAGAACACAGTATCGAGATTATACGCGAAACTATTGAGCAAAGCCGAAAAGTAATTACACGCAACTGCGCAATAACTCTTCTGACATGGGGCATTCTTATATGCGTAACGGCAACCGTTATAGGATTGTTGTGGAGCTACACAAACTCTTATTACTGCAATCTCGGATGGATTGTGATGGTCTTCATCGGGCTGATAATCAACCACAAAATGATTAAAGAAGAAGACACAGCCGGTGTACCAAAATCGTTCATAAACGACATCACAAAAAATATATGGAGAACATTTGCAGTGGTAATATTCACTTCAACAGTGGCGAGTCAGGTTACCAATTTTGGAAATGACCCTATAGCCCAAGAACTGCCGATATCTGCCACGATAAACATCTGCATGACTTTTGCAGCCATAATGACCGGCATCGTGCTGAAAAGCGAGATAATATCGTTTTTCGCCTGCAGCGGCTCATATAGCAGCATAAAAGCAGCCCTTGATTGTAACGGACCGGAAGAGATGGCGGCCGTTATCTTTGGCGGAATGCTGATGATGGTTATACCAGGGGCTATCGCATTATACAGGAACAGAAAGCCCAAAGGCAGACAGAACGAAGCAAAATTGAACGAGAAAGAACAATAACTGAAAAGCGAGAATGTTTAAACCACTTGATCCGCTGCTGCACAGCGAACTGCGACTGGCCGTCATGTCGATACTAATGAGCGTAGACGAAGCCGACTTCGTTTATCTGAAAGAACAGACCAGGGCCACGGCAGGCAACCTGAGCGTGCAGCTTGACAAACTAAGCAACGCAGGATATATTGAGATCCAAAAGGGATTTCAAGGCAAGAAGCCGCGCACCACGTGCCGCATAACCGATAAAGGACTGAAGGCCTTTGAGGAATATGTAGAGGCGCTGAGAAGCTATATCTCGCCGCAATAGGCGCCTGGCACATACAGCAAAACGAAATAAAACCAGAGGCCATAAATACGCCCGAACACAATATATTCAGACAAACAAAAAAAAATGGGGAGCCAGCCAAAGCCGGTTCCCCATAAACTTTATTATTGGCAATATTATTTCTCTAATGTTGCAACAACTTCAATCTCAACAAGAGCGCCTTTAGGCAGAGTCTTAACGGCAACAGCAGAACGTGCCGGGAACGGCTCCTTGAAGAATGTAGCATAAACCTCGTTCATGGCAGCGAAGTTGTCCATGTCTGAAAGGAATACTGTTGTCTTAACAACATGTGTAAGGTCTATACCAGCCTCAGCCAATACGTTGGTAACGTTTGTGAGCGACTGCTTTGTCTGCTCCTTGATACCGCCTTCTGCAAATTCACCTGTTGCAGGGTCGATTGGCACCTGACCTGATGCGAATACGAATCCGCCGGCTACTATAGCCTGGCTGTAAGGACCTAAAGCCTTAGGAGCTTTGTCTGAATGTAGTGCTTTCATTTCTCTTCGATTTTAAAATATTATTATTTTCAATTTTAATTAAATTCTTCTTGCGGCTAATCTCCGCCCTGCCGCCTTATATGACAATTAATGCCGGGTGCGCACAGACGGTGCCGGGGCTATGTTATTTGAGATTGAAGCCTTTTGATTTAAGGCTCTCCTTTATCGCCTCAACATGCTCGTGATTGCGTGTCTCAATCTTTACGCTCAGCTCACACGCATTGATCTTCTGGCTGTATGCGCCACGCTCATGATAAACGCTCAATATGTTTCCGCCCATGCTTGCTATAACGCCGTTAACCTCATAAAGCTGACCTGGTTTGTCGTCAAGCTCCATAGATATGGTGCATATACGGCCGTCCTTCTCCAGACCGCGGTTGATTACACGGCTAAGAATATTAACGTCGATGTTTCCGCCGCTGACAAGGCAGATGGTCTTCTTGCCCTTGATAGGCACCTTGTTGAACATTGCAGCGGCAACGCTGACAGCACCCGCACCTTCAGCCACCATCTTCTCCTCTTCGAGCAGACGCAGAATGGCTGCGCAAATCTCGTCTTCAGAAACGAGACAGATGTCGTCAACATATTTAGAGCAGATATCGTAAGTAAGGTCGCCCGGAGTCTTAACGGCTATACCGTCGGCAACGGTTGACACCTGAGGCAATGTTATCTCTTCTTTCTTTCTTATACTCTCATACATACTCGGAGCGCCGGCAGCCTGAACGCCATAAACCTCTATGTTAGGATTGAGCGTCTTCATGGCATAAGCCACACCGCTGATCAAGCCGCCACCGCCTACAGGAACAAGAACAGCCTGAACATCAGGCAGCTGCTCGAGCAGCTCAAGGCCTATGGTTCCCTGTCCTGCTATTACATGCTCGTCGTTAAACGGATGAACGAACGTATAACCTTTTTCGTCACGCAGCTGCATAGCACGCTGATAGGCATCGTCATAAACGCCCGGCACGAGACAAATCTCTGCACCGAGACGGCGTGTAGCCTCAACCTTACTGATAGGAGCACCTTCGGGCAGACATATCAGCGACTTGATGCCGTGAGATGTAGCACCAAGGGCAACGCCCTGCGCATGGTTGCCGGCAGAGCAGGCCACAACGCCTCTCTTCTTTTCTTCATCAGTAAGCTGCGAGATTTTGTAATAAGCTCCGCGGATCTTGAACGAACCTGTTATCTGAAGGTTCTCCGGTTTCAGATATATATCACTTTCCGGATTAAGCTTAGGAGCTCTGACAAGGTCAGTACGTCTTAATATTTCACTAAGCACATATCGCGCTCTGTATATGTCATCTAAATTAAGCATAATATTAAATTTAACAGATTTTGGTAACACAAAATTACAACATTTTTTCGTAGCCGACGAATATCGTCCTATTTATTTTCACCTATTTAACATAATGTCCCGTACCAATGGAAAAACAAAAAGGAACGTCATCTGTTTTCAAAAAGGACAAAACTTGCACAAATGCAACATGCATGATTTCATTGTTTGTGCAAATCATAATAAATGCTTACCTTTGCGCAAGTTAAAGCCTGTACAGATTTTTTACGGCGGCACAGCCGGCAAACAGTTTGACTGCGGTGTTTTAATAAAAAAACTGCATGACTGACGCCTAAAGCCAAGTCTGCAATGACCGCATCGCACATGAATGTAACCGGCGTGCAGAAGATGAGCATTAACCGAAGAAAAACTCAAAAAAACATATAAGACATGAAATATATTCTGGCAATAGACTCGTTTAAGGGCTGCCTTACGTCATACGAAGCCGAAAAGGCAGTCAGCGAAGCCATAACCGACTACGACAACAGATTTCAGACAGAACTCATTCCTGTTTCTGACGGAGGCGAAGGCATGCTGAAGGCATTTGCCGGCGCTCTCAAAGCAGATATCGTTACAACATCCGTACACGGCCCAATGATGCGGCTCACGGAGGCTGAGTACGGAATAACGGCCGATGGCACGGCAATAATAGAGACGGCTCAGGCATGCGGACTGACGCTGGTAGACGAGGAGGAGCGCAACCCCATGCGCGCCACGTCGTATGGCGTAGGCGAACTGATAGCGTCGGCATTCAAGCGCGGATGCAGAAAGTTTATTGTAGGTCTGGGCGGGAGCGCAACAAGCGATGCGGGCATAGGCATGATGATGGCCATAACCGACAAGCTGGCACCTAGGGGCGGCCACTTTGACGACATTGCCGCAGAACTGCGCGACGGCTGCCGCTTCACTCTTGCTTCTGACGTAACCAATCCGCTCTACGGCCCCGACGGGGCTGCTGCAGTGTTCGGACCGCAGAAAGGGGCAACGCCCGACATGATTAAGATGCTCGACAGCCGCGCAATGAGGTTTGCCGAAATATCGGCTCGCCACTTCGGCTACGACTTGTCCGACAGGCCCGGAGCAGGAGCAGCAGGCGGACTGGGCTATGCCTTCATGCAATATCTCGGAGCAGAGATGAAGGCGGGCGCCGAACTTATGCTCAGCCTGGCCGACTTCGACAGCCGACTGACCGAAGACTGCTGCGTAATAACGGGCGAGGGACATGCCGACCGCCAAACGCTAATGGGCAAGATGCCTTATCACGTGATGAAGGCGGCAAAGGCTAAAGGACTGCCGACATGGCTCATCGCCGGAAAAGTGGACGACCGACAGGCTCTGCTTGATGCCGGATTTACGCGTGTAGCGGCCGTAACGCCTGACGATGAAGACATAACCGAAGCGATGAAGAAAGACAACGCACGCAACAACATACGCAACGCCATACGCCTGCTGCTCGAAGAATCCTCAACCGAGAAACAAGTATAAGTATACAGCCGAAACAATATGACGTGAACAAGCATCATTTATAAAGGGCTTAATCAGGCTCTTACGGATATGCCTTAAGCATTTTGACATACAGAAAACAAAACGGACAACAGTAACGCATTATACTGTTGTCCGTTTTGTTTATATCTATATTTTTACGTTAACATCATTATAACTCACTGATTTACATAGCCTTACAACGTAATCACAAGCGATATTCCAATAACATTTCCTATAGGAACGTACCCCAGGTGCGTCCAAATAAAAGCAATATCATCAACATAAAAACATTCTAAGCCGAAAGACGGATGCACCTCGGGTACATCCCTATGTTTTTGCTCTCCGCCTGTTAATAAACTCCGTTATCCGTTCAACCCTTACTACATTCCGACATGCTTGCTTACAAAGCTTTTCACCTTCCGTTCATATTCATACGGATAGTCGTGATACGACTTTGCGTGGGCACAGCCCGGCGTGAGCCATATGTCATTATAGCGCAGCGTCTTGTCGGCCTTGTTTTCGTAAGCCGGATTCATGTTGTAGAGCGGAAGCACCATTGCCGACGGCACATAATCGTCAGACGTGCCGTGGATATAGAACATAGGCGTGTGCTGCTTGCCCAACTGACTGAGCGGAGACGCCTCGCTGAACGTCCAGCCGTAGCGCAGCTTGCAGAGCAGGCTTGCCACATGAAGCACAGGAAAATCGGGCAGATGGAACTGGTCGCCGAGCTGACGGCTGAACTCGTCCCATACACTCGTGAAGCCGCAGTCTTCAACAAAACAGCAGATGCCGTCAGGAAGATTCTCGCCCGACACGTTCATCACCGTGGCGGCTCCCATCGACACGCCGTGGAGCACCATGCGCGGCTGATACTTGGTGCTGCGGAACATTCCGCGCGCAACATATATCCAGCGTATTATGTCCTTGCGGTCTTTCCACCCCATCTGTATGTCGTTGCCGTCGCTGAGTCCGTGAGCATGCAGGTCGGGCAGCAGTATGTTATACCCCATGCGTTCGTATATGCTTGCTATGGGCAGCATGCGTATAGAGCAGTCTTTATATCCGTGAACCAGTATGGCCGTGCGCCCCATTGAGCGCGGATTGCGCACGAAGATGGCATGATGGCGCTCGCCGTCGAGCGTTGTTATAAAGGTGTCGCGCAGCGCTCCGGCATGCTTCAGACTGTCGAGCCAGGGAGTTGTCCATGGATACTCTTGCCTCATCTGCTTATAAAACGCCGTGGTGTCCCTGCGTCCTTCATCGGGCTTCAGGGCATAGTCGAGCATAAACCAGCCGGCGCCGAACGTCAGCAAAACCAATGCGGCCACAACCGCAACAGAAATATAGGCAATCTTCTTTTTCTTCATCTGCTCTTTCCTCCTTATTTAAGCTCTGCCTGTGCCCTGCCCCACTCCGTGCAAGCCTCAGCGCCGGGCAGTTGCAATGTTAAACTCACTCACATTAGACACCACGTTGCCGTTGCCCTGAACGGCATATATGCGGAAACAGGCCGTGCCGTCCTTCAGTTTCTTGCCGCCCTTCACCATTGCCGTATATCTTACGCCCTTGCCAGGCACGATGCGCTCCACGTGTATGCTGTTCGACACGTATATGCGCTTGTTGCCTGTGGTTTCAACCACCATTGGCTGAACGTCATAGACCGTTGAGCCCGACACGTTGTAAATCTCAAATATCACCTTGCTCAGCTCGTCGCCGCTCAGCTTGTGGTCCTGATTGTCGTCAACAAAGCGTGCGTTGCGCACCTCAAGCGGCAGCCTGTCGGCCACCTTTGCCGGCGTGCCTATCTCGTCATACCGAGCCGACGGCACGACATGTTCCGGATGAGAGGCGGTATAGTTGCCCGTATAGTCAGAGCCGTTGAAGTCGTAGAGCACATCGTCGCCGCTGTTAGTAGGGTCGAATCCGCTGTCTTCATATCCGCCGCCGTTATTCATATCGTCGTAGCTCCGGCTGTAATAGCTGTCATCGTAATGCCTGTCGTATCCGTCGTTTCCGGCTGTGGCAGCCCGACGGTGCTCGGCATACTTCTGCTCAAACCTTGCGTCTTCATATCGTTGATATTCCTGCTGCTGTTTGTCGGCCTGTGCGCCCAAGGCTCCGCCAACGGCAGCGCCTCCTGCCATGCCCACAAGCGTACCGATGTCGCTGCCGCGCGGTCCGCCTGCAATGCCTCCAATGGCCGATCCGAGCAGCGCGCCGAGCGTTGAACCGGCATAAGCTCCGGTGCCCGCACCTGTGGTACAGCCCGCCACTATCATTGATGAGCACAAAAGCAATACACATGTTTTTTTCATAAATAACTCTCCTTCCGTTTAAGGTTCTGAACACGGCAGAACTCTGACAATGCCAATTAATAAGTCAGTTCCTGCGTTTTGCGCAGATATATAAGTTTTAAACATTACAAATTTACGGATTATTTTTAATAACGCAACGCTATAACTTCCTAAAAAACATAGGGAAATCCCTAAAATAATTGAAAACGGCGAATTGAGAATGAAAAAACAAAGTTCGGCGCAAGCCAATTATAATTTGCCTTGTTGGTAAAGCGCAGCAGTATAAATGATTCGGTAAAATGGAATTTATAATTCGTATTTGCTGCATTAAAAAGTAATTGGGTTGCCCGACTACATTTAAGCAACCCAATTATGAATTATAAATTGTGAATTATGAATTAAAGTTTGTGTTCCGGCACGATAGCAAAATAAACCAGGTCGTCTGTGCCGTCGTTGAACATGGCGTGAGAGTGTCCCATCGGGCAATAATGCACGTCGCCGGCCTTCACGTTCTCCGTGGTGTCGTCATAGCGGAAATGGCCTACGCCGCTGATTATGTAAACTATCTCACTGTTGTTCTCGTGAGTGTGATATCCGCTTGAAGCTCCCGGCTTCAGTCGGCTCATCATTATTTTATTGGCAGAGTCAACAAAGTTGCGTGTGTCGAGCTGTCCTTCACCGCCCTTAAAGTTCATAACCGACTCTTCATTAATCTTCTCAAAATCAATAATCATACTTTTATTATTTTTATGTTCGTTATTTTTCTGTCTTATGCCAACAACAACGCCATTAGCCGCACGTCATTTATATAAAATGCTCCGTTAAGCCATAAAGCTTATCAGCTGCCTCTTTGGTCATATCTCCATAACAAGGCCAAGGCTCAGGGCACTTTTACGAAAGACAAAAATACACAAATTAGCCGTAACACACAAAACTTATTTTCATAAATAACATAATTATACACATTTAGCCGAGTTATCCACAGTCAATGAAGTTATCCACAATTATACGAGTTATCCACAATCTACAGGTTATCAACAATAAGCAAAAGCGAAGAATAATGAGGTCAGAGAGATTGCCCGAGAGCCGCATCCTTGAAAATCGGCTAAAAATCGTAACTTTTTCGCACTCTTTTCCTTACAAGTACAACGGCATGACCATAATTAAAAGCATTTCATTAACCAATACAACCGCATTTACTTTCAAACTGTTAGTGGCCGGTTTACAACCCGTAACTCGGCCACTTTTAATGCAAAAGTGGGCCACTTTTCACCCGTAAGTCATAGAGTAATTTCAGGTAAGCAAAAATGATTGCAGTGTAATTCTTTCTTCCCATGATTTTTTTAATGTTATAGTTATGATTAAATGCCTTATAACTCTAAAAGTTCACTAGCCTACATTCAAAACTATTTTATACATTTACATTGAATATTCTTTGTTTTTCTTATTATTTTGTAATAAATTTGCTTTTACTAAATAATTAACTCATAAATACAAATCTTGTTTACATAATAATACTACTACGAAATATTTTCGAATAATATTCAAAATACAAATTCGAAAACTTTAAACACTGTAACGAAAATTAAAATATTAATTTAAATTACCGCTAAACTTAGAAATCAAGAAACACACAGATAAACAAATTATCAAAATAAAAAGGAAATATGGACAAATTAACTAATTATATAATACGCCCTTTGCATCCAAATGAGTACCATTTGCTTAAAGAATTCCTTTACGAAGCAATCTATATTCCAGAAGGGGTAAAACCTCCGACAAAGGAAATTGTGGATTTACCAGAATTGAAAGTATATATCGAAAATTTCGGTACACAAAAAGATGATTTTTGTCTGATTGCCGAAATTAAAGGCAAGGTTATCGGAGCTGTGTGGTCACGTATCATGAACGATTATGGTCACATAGATAATGAAACGCCATCACTTTCCATCTCATTATATAAGGAGTATAGGGGCAAAGGCATTGGCAGTCATTTAATGCAAAAATTAATTAAATCACTTGGAGATAAAGGCTATAAATGTGTTTCGCTTTCCGTACAAAAAGCAAACTATGCAGTCAATATGTATATTAAGCTTGGCTTTAAAATAATAAAAGAGACAAACGAAGAATTTATAATGGTAAAAGAACTTACCGAAAAAAAGAGTAATTATGAACATTTTTTGTCAGGGGAATATTGTAACCGAATAGATAATGAAGTTTTGAACATGATAAAAAAGACAAAAGGACTTCTGTCTATAATAAATGATATAAAGGTTTCTGCTGATGAAAGAAGAAACGCTCTATCACAAATGTTTGGTAAAATAGGGAAACATTCCAACGTAGGGAACAACTTTACATGCCAATGTGGAAAACACATTTTCATAGGAGAAATGACAATCATCAATGACAACTGCACGATGATGGATGAAAACCACATATATGTAGGTAACCGAGTCCTTGTCGCACCCAATGTTCAATTCTATACAGCAAACCACGATGTACATTTTGAAAATCGTTTTGTAGAAGAATGGGATGAAACCTCCGGGGAATTGTTTTTCAGGACACAAGCCTTGCCTATAATAGTAGAAGACAATGTCTGGATTGGAGGAGGAAGTATAATACTTTCCGGTGTCACCATTGGAAAAGGAAGTGTAATCGGTGCGGGAAGTGTCGTCACCAAATCTATTCCGGCAAATTGTATTGCCGTTGGTAATCCGTGTAAAGTCATTAAATGGCTAAAACCACAATATAAGATTCGCACTCTTGAAGAAAAAGATATACCAGAAATGATGATATTATACTGCTCTACATTATCGAATGTTAATATCAGAGATTATACCCACGAAGAGATTGAGGATTGGGTTTCATGTGGCAATAAAACAGAACGATGGAAAGATCTTATGTCACATAATCAATATTTTGGAGCTTTTGATAAAAATAATTGTCTGATAGGATTTTCCTCAATGAATAAAGACGGCTATTTGCACTCTATGTTCGTACATAAAGATTACCAATGCAAAGGTGTCGCAACACAACTTCTTTCTGAAGTTGAAAAAATGGCAAAAAAATGGGGAGTTAAAGAAATAATATCAGAAGTGAGCTTTACCGCAAGATCCTTTTTTGAAAAGCATGGCTATAAGATTGACAGAATACAGAAACGCAAAGCAAACAAATTGGAATTGACTAATTTTGTTATGCGTAAAATAATGTATCATGAAAAGGAATAAGATAACGGCAGACATAATAACAAGTTTCTGATACGAAATTACATGTAACTGCTTATATAAAAAATACACGACACCACAAGGCGCCAAAGACAGATAACCGACACATTTATTCAGCACAAACGCGCTGACTTTGCGCAAAAAGATGTAACTTTACGGCGGATTAATCTTAAATTCAGAATATGGAAATAAAGAAATTTATCGAAGAGAACGAGTCGAGATTTCTCGACGAGCTGTTCAGCCTTATACGCATACCGAGCATAAGCTCGCAGAAAAGTCATAAACAGGACATGCTGGCATGCGCCGAACGCTGGCGCCAACTGCTGATAGAGGCCGGTGCCGACAGGGCCGAGGTGATGCCGAGCGACGGCAATCCGCTGGTGTTTGCAGAAAAGCACGTGAGCGACGATGCAAAGACAGTGCTGATATATGCCCACTACGACGTGATGCCAGCTGAACCGCTGGAACTGTGGAAGAGCGAACCGTTTGAGCCGGTGATCAGAGAAGGACATATATGGGCACGCGGTGCCGACGACGACAAGGGGCAAGCCATGATTCAGGCCAAGGCGTTTGAATATATGGTTAAGGAAAAACTGCTTACTCACAACGTAAAGTTTATATTCGAGGGCGAAGAGGAAATAGGCTCGCCGAGCCTCAACGCATTTATCAGCAAGCACAAAGAGCTGCTGAAGGCTGACGTTATACTGGTGTCTGACACGAGCATGCTTGGTGCCGACCTGCCGTCGCTGACAACAGGACTGCGCGGTCTGGCTTACTGGGAGATTGAGGTAACAGGACCTAACCGCGACCTTCACTCAGGCCACTTCGGCGGAGCCGTGGCCAACCCGATAAACACTCTATGCGAAATGCTCGCCACCGTTGTAGGCAAAGACGGCCGCATAACCATCCCCCACTTCTACGACGACGTTGAGGATGTGCCGCAGGCTGAACGCGACATGATACATCAGATTCCGTTTGACGAAAAGAAATATATGGAGGCAATAGGCGTAAACGCACTGAAAGGCGAAGAAGGCTACTCTACGCTGGAGCGAAACAGCTGCCGCCCGTCGTTCGACATCTGCGGTATTTGGGGAGGATACACCGGCGAAGGCGCCAAGACGGTGCTGCCGTCAAAGGCTTACGCCAAGGTGTCGTGCCGACTTGTGCCTCATCAGCAGCACGAAAAGATATCAAAGCTGTTTGTAGACTACATCAACAGCATTGCGCCCGACTACGTAAAGGTGAAGGTTACGCCCATGCACGGCGGCGAAGGCTACGTGTGCCCGATAGACATGCCGGCATATAAGGCTGCCGAAAAGGGCTTTGAGAAGGCCTTCGGCAAGAAGCCCCTGGCAGTGCGCCGCGGCGGAAGCATACCTATCATAAGCGACTTTGAGCGCATACTGGGCATAAAGACTGTGCTGATGGGCTTCGGTCTTGAGAGCAACGCCATCCACTCGCCCAACGAGAACATGCCGCTCGACATATTCCGCAAGGGTATAGAGGCCGTCATCGAATTCCACAAAAGATATGAATAGGAAATGACACTGCCCCGTGCTGCACCGGCATGGAGACAGCAGAAAGCAGAAAAATCCAAATGTCTTGTTGATTGTGTTCAAAAGACATTTGGATTTTCTTTTTTACTCCCAATAAAATTTAAACCGAACTAATGATTGACTTTAAGGGTAAAGCAAGTATGTAAAAGATGCATCAGAATGTTTCGCTAAATAACCGAAAAACGTCGGCACGGCACATGGTTGATACACCAGAACGCCATGCCGACTTGGCCCAAACCCGGTAGCCAGACCATTAAGTCAATAGAGTTTATGTATTATTCGTCAAATGAAGGTTGGGCCTAGGTATGAAGAAAACAAATTGATATAAATAAACTTATTCGCATCCTCCTCCAAGGGCGCTGTAAAGATTTACGATGGCTTCGCAGCGGCTATATATGTCTGACACCACGCTAAGGCGCGCATTGAGCAGCTCCTGACGGGCCGACAGAAGTTCGATATATGTGGCGTTGCCCGTGCGATAAAGGGCGTCAGATGTCTTTACGGTACGCTCAAGCTCGGCACACTGCTTGCTGTGGCTGTCGAGACTGCGCTGGGCCGACTCTGCCGCATAGAGATAATTGTTCACCTCCTGACCGGCATCAAGCAGTGCCTGCTTATAGCTGAGCAAGGCTATCTGCTCCTCGTCCTTGGCAACACGCAGGTTTGACACCAGCTTGCCGCGGTTGAATATAGGCTGCGTGAGCGAAGCCAGAGCCGAGAGAATCCAGCTGCCGGGATCGGACACTATCTGTCCGGCCGAATTGGTCCAGCCTGCGCTGCCTGAAAGAGTGAGGCTGGGATAGAAAGCCGAACGGGCCTGATTGGTGGAATAATATGCAGCAGCAAGCGTCATCTCGGCCTGCACAACGTCAGGACGCCTTGACAGCAGACGCAGGGGCAAGCCTGCAGACAGGCTGTCGGGCATGCGCTGCCCGTCGAGCGTGCCCCTCTCTATGCGACGCGACGTAGTGCCAATCAGGGTGCACAACGCATTTTCGGCCTCACGCTGCTGTCTCAACAGGTCGTTGTATGACGCCTCGAGTTCATAAAGTCCTGCACGTGCCTGTGTCAGCGCGTTTTCGTTTTCTTCGCCTACCTTCAGCAGGGCCTCAATAGTGCGCACCTGTTCGCGCCACACATTAAGCGTAGACAGGCTTATCTCTATCTGGCTATCAATGGAAAGCAGGGCATAATAATCTATTGCTATCATGGCAATGAGCTTAGAGCGTACAGCCTGCTGATATGCTTTCTGCTGAAGGAGAGTGGCCTGACTGCTCTTCTTTGCATTACGGAGACTGCCGAACAGGTCGACTTCCCAACTGGCCTCTATGGGCAGTTCGTAGGTCTTTGCGGGCTTGCCGCCGTCGACAGAGCTCAGCGAGCCCTGAGGCGACAACGTGAGTGACGGCAGGAAGGCCAGCTTGGCGGCCTTGAGCTGTGCCTCAGCCTGGTCGACACGCAACAGGGCGGTAAGCATGTCGGTGTTGTTGCTCAGTCCGTAGCTGATAAGCTCGCGCAGATGCTCATCCTGAAAGAACTGCTGCCACGGCATGTCGCCCAGCGAGGTGGTGTCGGCCGAGGCAACAGAATCGGCCGACACGTCGCGGTAAAGGCTGTCAACCGGCAGATTGCCGGGACGCTCATAGGTGCTGTAGATGCGGCAGCCGCTCATCAGCACGCCGCTCAAAATAAACAAAACAAGACTTATATTTTTCATAAACTTCTTTCATTTTTACGTTTACTCATCACCCGCTCTTCAACATACTGGAACACGATGAAGAAGGCCGGCGTTACGAACAGCAGCGCAACCGTGCCGATAACCATTCCTCCGACCACGCCTACACCGAGCGAGCGGTTACCGTTGGCACCTACGCCTGAGGCGAACATAAGCGGAAGCATGCCGAACACCATCGTAAGAGCTGTCATAAGGATTGGGCGCAGACGAACGGCAGCAGCGCTCATGGCAGCCTGAGTGAGCGTCATGCCCGACTTGCGGCGCTCTGTGGCATACTCGGTAACAAGGATGGCCGTCTTAGACAGCAGTCCGATGAGCATGATGAGACCTGTCTGGAGATATATGTTGTTTTCGAGTCCCCACATGCGGGCAAAGAGGAAACTTCCTGCCAGACCGAACGGCACAGACATGATGACGGCCATAGGCACAAACAGACTCTCGTAAAGTGCGCACAATATAAGATAGATGAAGAGCACGCAGATGCAATAGATGATAACGGTGTCGTGCGAACCGGCCATCTGTGCCTCCTCGCGCGTCATGCCGGAATATTCGTAGCCATAGCCCGTGGGCAGTGTGCGTGCAGCCACCTCTGTTACGGCATTGATGACGTCGCCCGAACTGTAGCCGTCGGCCGGCATACCCTGCACGTTGATGGCAGAGAAGAGGTTGAACCTGGTGAGCGACTCGGAACCATAGGTCTTGCTGAGCTTGACAAACTGGCTGACAGGAGCCATGCCTCCCGTGGTTTTTACATATATGTTGTCGAGCGACTGCATGCTGTTGCGGCTGTCGGAAGGAGCCTGGATGATGACACGGTAGAGCTTGGTGAAACGGTTGAAGTTAGAGGCATATATGCTTCCGAAGTATCCCGACAGCGTGTTGATGACATCCTGCGTGGTTATGCCGGCACGCTGACACTGGGCCTCGTCGATGTCGACCCTGTACTGCGGGAATTTGGAGCTGAACGACGTGTATGCCATCTTTATCTCCGGCCGTTTGTTAAGCTCTGCCAGGAAATCGTCGGTTACCTTACTCAGGGCATCAATGCCCTTGCCGCTGCGGTCTTGTATGTAAAGCTCAAAACTGTTACCCGTACCGTAGCCCGATATCATAGGCGGCGAGAACACGAATATGGTTGCGTTCTTGATGTGTGCCGTGCGGCGGTAGATCTCGTTGCTTATGGCATCAACACTGCTTTCGTCGCCCTTGCGTTCGTCCCAGTGCTTCAGCTTGACGATGAACATACCGTGAGACGAGCCGCTGCCCGAACCCATGCCGAAGCCGGCAACCTTGTTGAAGTTCTCTATCTGAGGTATGTCTTTCAGCTCTTTCTCCACCTGTCCCATAATCTCGGCTGTTTCGGCGAGGGTGCTTCCTGCCGGTGCATCGAGACTCACGAAGATTGACCCGGTGTCCTCAGACGGCACAAGACCGGTCTTTGTGGTAGACATAAGATAGAACAGGAGCACGACGACAAAACCAAGCGACGCCCATGCCACCCACTTGCGCTTGACAAAGAACTTTACACCCGACTTGTACTTCTGCACGATGCGGCGGAACGACGAGTCGAACGCCATGCGGAAGCGCGTGGAGAAGCCCGGCTTGCGGCCTTCTATTATTTCTTCGTTCGGACGCAGTATAAGAGCACACAGGGCCGGCGACAGCGTAAGGGCGTTGATGGCAGATATACCAACGGCAACGGCCATAGTTACGCCGAACTGTGTGTAGAATATGCCCGACGTGCCGCCCATGAACGACACCGGAACAAACACCGCCATGAACACGAGTGTTGAAGTTACGATGGCTGATGAAATACCGTTCATGGCGTCAACGGCTGCCTTGTATGGCGAGCGGTAGCCTTCGTCAAAGCGGGTCTGCACGGCCTCGACCACAATTATGGCATCGTCGACAATCGTACCGATGGCAAGCACAAGGGCAAAGAGCGTCAGCAGGTTGATGCTGAAGCCTGCCACATAAAGGGCCGCAAACGTTCCGATGAGCGACACGAAGATGCTTATGGTTGGAATAAGCGT
>OLRN01000889.1_pt1 | contig 18696 bp, 16 predicted proteins | sample 1673001 | NCBI WGS metagenome assembly OLRN01 (sample SAMEA3136745, study PRJEB25190) | human gut metagenome | biome: human gut; feature: human-associated habitat; material: faeces | place: Austria | collected 2013 | reverse complement strand
GATGGTTGTCTGGGTGGTGTATTGTTTTGTGCGGGCCGTCCGTCCGCGGGGGTGGAAGCGGCCGCCCAAGGACTCCATCCCGCTCCGGCTGCTGGGGGCGCTGGTCCGCTTCGGGGCGGCGGCCCTGTCCGCCACCCTGGGGGCCATGGTGTTCACCACGCCGTTGACGGCCCTCTATTTCGGGAGCCTGTCCCTGATCTCCCCCCTGGCTAATCTGATGACCCTGTGGGCCGTGTCTGCGGCCTTCAGCGGCGGGCTGATCGCTGGAGCGGCGGGGGCAGTGCTGCCGGAACTGGGCAGGGTGCTGGCCCTCCCGGTGCTCCCCTTTGTCCGCTATCTGGACTGGGTGGTGCCCCGGCTGGCCCGGGCCCCCTTCTCGGCACTGAGCACCAGCTCCTTCTACTATCTGGCCTGGCTGCTGTTCGTCTATGTCCTGCTGCTCCTGGGGCTGCTGTACCGGGGGAAGAAGGGATGGAAGACCCCTGTCTGTGCCTGTCTGGCTGCGCTGTGTGCCAGCCTGCTGTTCCACGCCCGGAGCTTTCAGGCGGGGGATATGACGGCGGCGGTGCTGGATGTGGGGCAGGGGCAGAGCGTCCTGATTCGGCTGGGGGACCACTACACCCTGGTGGACTGCGGCGGGGACGGACCGGACGACCCCGGGGACACGGCAGCGGACTGCCTTCAGGGGCTGGGGCGGGACCGGCTGGATCTGCTGGTGCTCACCCACTTCCACGACGACCACGCCAACGGCGTGCCCGAGCTGCTGGAGCGGCTGTCGGTGTCCGCCATCGCCCTGCCGGACGTGGAGGAGGACAGCCCCCTGCGGCGGGAGATCCTGACGCTGGCGGAGGAGAAGGGCATTCCGCTGTGGTGGGTCCGCCGGGATACCACAGTGGAGCTGGAGAAGGGGCAGCTGACGCTGTATCCCCCTCTGGGAGCGGGAGAGACCAACGAGCTGGGGCTGTCCGTGCTGGCCGGCGCCGGCGGACTGGACCTGCTGGTCACCGGAGATATGAGCGGGGATGTGGAGGGCATGCTGGTGGAGCACGCGGGGCTCCGGGACGTGGAGCTGCTGGTGGCGGGCCACCACGGGTCGGCCTCCTCCACCTCTCAGGCCCTGCTGAACGCCCTTCAGCCGGAGACTGCCATCCTCTCAGTGGGGCGGGACAACGCCTACGGGCACCCGGCCCCGGAGACGCTGGAACGGCTGGAGCGCGCGGGTGCGGAGATCTATCGCACCGACCGGGACGGCACCGTGACCGTGAGGACCCGGTGAGCGTACAAAGAAAAGACGGAGGGAATGCTATGCCGCCCAAACAGAAGGCCGATACGGCCGGATATCAGCAGCTGAAAAAGGATCTGGTCGGGGGAGAGCCGGGGAGGCTCTATCTTTTCCACGGGGAGGAGACCTATCTGAGGGACCACTACCTGGGGCGGCTGAAGGAGCTGCTGCTCACCGGGGGGATGGGGGAATTCAACCTCCATACTATCCCGGCGCGGGAGATGTCCCCCCGCCGCCTGGAGGAGGCGGTGGACTGCCTGCCCATGATGGCGCCCCGGACCCTGGTGCTGGTACGGGATTTTGACCTGTTCAAGGCGGGGGAGAAGGACCGGGAGGAGTATGCACGGGCCTTTGCCCAGCTCCCGGACTACTGCTGCCTGGTCTTTGTCTATGACCTGATCCCCTACAAGGGGGATGCCAGGACCAAGCTGGCGGCGGCCATCAAGCAGAACGGGACGGTGGTCAACTTCGCACGGCAGGACCAGGGGGACCTGGTGGACTGGGTGCGCCGGCGCTTCCGGGCGCTGGGCAAGGAGATCGACACCCGGCTGGCCTGCGATTTGATCTTCCTGTGCGGGGACCTGATGACAAATCTGATTGGGGAGATCGAGAAGATCGGGGCATATGCCAAGGGCGGGCGGATCACCCGGGAGGACATCGACGCGGTGGCCACCCCCCAGCTGGACGCGGTGGTGTTCCGCATGACGGACGCCATCGGCGAGGGGAACTTCGACCGGGCGGCCTCGGTGCTGGGGGAGCTGTACCAGATGCAGGAGCCGCCCATCCGCATCATGTGGTCTCTGGGCCGGCAGATGCGCCAGCTCTACTCCGCCCGGCTGGCCATCGAGAAGGGGAAGGGGGCCCCCTATGTGGCGGGGCTGTGGGGGCTGAAGCCCTACCCGGCGGACAAGCTGATGACCTCGGCCCGCCGGTTCTCCCTGAGCTGGTGCCGGCGGGCGGTGGTCCGCTGCGGCCAGACGGACCTGGCCATGAAGTCCACCGGACAGGACGCCCAGGAGCTGCTGACCGGCCTGCTGCTGGAGCTGGCGGCTCCGTCACGGCCGGCGGGGCGGCAGGGGGCCCGGGGCTGAGAACGGTCCGCAGGCGAATGAGAGGAGGAGAGGAGATTGCTTCACATCCGGGAGGCTGTCGTGGTGGAGGGCCGGTATGACAAAAACGCGCTGTCCCAGGTGGTGGATACCCTGATCCTGGAGACGGCGGGCTTCGGTATCTTCAAGGACCGGGACCAGATGGCCCTGCTGCGCCGGGCCGCCGAGCGCCGGGGGCTGATCGTGCTTACCGACTCCGACGGGGCGGGCTTTGTGATCCGAAGCCGGATCAAGAGCTGTATCCCGGGGCAGTATCTGAAGCATGCCTATATCCCGGACGTGTACGGCAAGGAGCGGCGGAAGAAGCAGAGGGGCCGGGAGGGCAAACTGGGAGTGGAGGGGATGCCGCCCCAGGTGCTGATCCAGTCCCTCCGACGGGCGGGGGCCACCTTCCTGGAGGAGGGAGGGACGTGCGCCCCGTCGCCGGGGCTCACCAAGGCGGACCTGTACGCGGCGGGGCTGTCAGGCCGCCCCGACAGCGGCGCCCGGCGCCTGGCCCTGCTGCGCCGGCTGGAGCTGCCGGAGCACCTCACCGCCAACGGCCTTCTGGTGGTGCTGAATGCCTGCTACGGGGCCGGGGAGGCGGAGGAGATTCTGTTTTCCGAGGCCCCCGCGGCGGCCGGTCGGGAGACGGAAGAAAAGAAAGAAAAAATTTTTCCAAAAACCCCTTGACAATTCCGCACAATTTGCTATAATAACGTTCGTGCTCGCGAGAGCTACAAAGAAATAGCGGGATTGTGTAAGGGTAGCACGACAGACTCTGACTCTGTTTGTGAGGGTTCGAATCCTTCTCCCGCTGCCAAAACAAAATGCGACTTGTTTCAACAAGTCGCATTTTGTTTTGGGGTTTGCTTCCGTTGACCGGGCCCTCCTTCGATATTTTTGATGCGTGAGGGTAGCGAAGCCGTCCCTGCGCATTCTCCGCCGCTGACGCAGTTCCGGATTTACGGCGCAAAAGCGCCGCCGGCCAGATAGCCGGTCGGGAATTGATCAGGTAAACTGTAAACAGCCCAGGGGTTTTGAATCCTCGTATCCTGCGAAAAAGAAAGGCATCTGCTTTTGCAGATGCCTTTCTTTTTGGAGCCTGCCGCCCAGCTCCGTGCAAGAGCCGCCATGAGGGTGATTTTGGGCTTGAGCTGAGACAGAGGGGGTATGTTTTTTATCCGGACACCTTTGACGGAGCCGTTCAGCCGGGAGGGGCGGCCTCCCGCAATGGAGAAGCCGCCCCTCCTGACTTGAGAAAAGATAGAGAAGTCAAACATGAAATTTTATGAAAAGCAGGGCAGGTCAGGCGGATTCGCCGCCGTCAAGAAGCTGGTACAGTGTGTCATAAAGAGCATCGTTGCCCACGGCCGCCTTTGCGCTCTCTACTGCGGGAGCGGCTGCGGTCTGCATATCGGTTAAAAACTCATCGGTGATCTCACAGACCTGCATTCCATGTTCCTGGACCAGACTGTCATAATAATATTGCTCCATTGCAATGCATACGTCGTAGTCATAAGCGCTCATATCCTCGCAGATCGCAGTCAGGAGATCCTGATAGGACTGGGGCATGGAATAGAACTTATCTTTGTTCATGGTCAGATCCATGCTGGGAGTCATATGGTGTGTAGGGACAAGGTACTCCTGCACCTCATACAGGGCGCTGCTCAGGGCGTTGGAGAGGTTGTTGTCCTGCGCATCGACTGTTCCGTTCTGAAGAGCCATGTAGAGTTCATTGAAAGCCATGGGAGTCGGGTTGGCACCCAATGCATTCCAGACCGCCATCCGGCTCTCCACCTGAGCGGTGCGGATCTTCAGCCCCTTCAGGTCCTCCATGCTGGTGACGGGTTTGTTGGAGGTAAGATTCATGCTGTCGGTGCCGGCGCGGAGCATCAGGCACACCAGTCCGCCGTCTTCGTTTGCCTGATTGTACAGGTCGCGGAATTTGCTGTCTGTAAGGACGCTCTCAATTTTTTCGCTATCGTATCCTGAGAAGAGAAATGGAATGTCAAAAATAACAGTTTCAGGAACGAAAGTGGCGTGAGTAGATCCACACTGAAGAACCATATCCATGTCTCCGGCTACACAGGAGGCGATCATTTCAGAGTCGCTGCCCAGCTGGGAATTGGGATATATGGTGATCGTGATTTTTCCATCACTATACTTTTCCACTGCGTCTTTCAGGGCCAGAAGCATTTTGTGGCTCTCTGTGGATTCCTGCATCGCATGGCCGATGGACAGTGAATAGGCAGGACCATCCTCGGGGAGCTTTGGATAATCTCCAGACAGATAAGAGGCGGCATCGAATTGGGCGGCGGGGGATTCCACCGCAGAGGAGGAAGCAGGAGCATTGGAACTGGTGGAAGTCCCGGTGCCGCCGCAGGAGGCCAGACCGAGAGTCAAGGTACACGCCAGGGCAAGAGAGAGTAGCTTTTTCATCGTGATCGCTCCTTTTTAATATTTGACATATATGGTTTTTACAAAAGACACAGACTGATTTGGGGAATAAAAGTGATGAACATCAGGGCAATCAGGAATGTAATGATGAACGGGACCGCTTTCCGGCCCAAGCGCATGGGCGGTGTGTCACACAAGGGGCTGGCGACAAACAGGGTAACGCCAAACGGAGGGGTCACAAATCCAACTGCCATATTGACGACCATGATGATACCGAGGTGGATCACATCGATGTTAAGTTCTGTGGCCAGCGGGATCAGCATGGGGGCTAGGATCAGCAGGGCGGGACCGGTGTCCATGACCATGCCGATCAAAAGCAGAGCTACATTGATGATGAGCAGGATCTCGACCTTTGAATGGAAATTGCTCGTGATAAACTGTGCCAGAATGGTGGGGATCTGCAGGATCGTCAGGACCCGTCCAAACGCAGTGGCCACAGCCATCATCAGCGCAAGGGGGGCCAGAGCACGGCAGGATTCTCCCACGAGCCAAAAGATTTTTCGTACCTCTACGGTCTTATAAATAAATACAGACACGATCAATGCATAGATCACGGACACACAGGCGACCTCAGTAGTGGTGACTACGCCGGAGTAGATCCCGCCCAGCAAAATGACCGGGGTCAGCAGTGCCCAGAAGCTGTCCTTCAACAGGGGGAGAAACCCCATCTCACGGAGCTGAACCAGTTTGGCATCGATCCGATTTCGATCCTCACCTTTTCGGATACAGTAGAATACCGCATAGGCCATCAGGCAGACGGCGATCAGAATTCCGGGGACAATGCCGGCGATGAACAGCTTGCCGATGGAGGCTCCAGTGGCCATTCCATACATAATAAAGGGAATACTGGGCGGGATGATGACACCCAGACCGGCGGCGGTAGCTACCACCGCACCGGAAAACTCTTTATCGTATCCCAGAGAGAGAAGGACTGGAATGGTCATGGCACCTACTGCGGCGCAGGTTGCGGTGCCGGAACCGGAGATCGCACCATAGAACAGGCAGGTAGCGATGACGGCACAGGGGATCCCACCGGGAACATGTCCCAGCAAATAGGCAAAGACATTGAAGATTTTTTCCGAAATGCCGCCCTTTGCCATGATGATGCCGGAGAGGATGAACAGGGGAGCGGCCAGGATGCTGGTACTGTCACCTCCACCAATGATGCTTCGGAGCACGAACTGTATGTTGCCGGCAAAATCAGGGTCAATGAGTCCGGGGGCCACAGTGGCACCGATGAGGGTCAAAACCAGAGGGAATCCCATCAGGATGCCTACAACAAAAACAACGACAACAGCTAAGATCATGCCATACCCTCCTCAGCAGGGGATTTTTTCAGTCCCAGAATAAACAGTACCAGCCGCTGGATATAGCGGACCGTGCCAAGACCGTAGCCGACTACGCTGGCGGCATAGACATACTGCATGGGGAGCTTCAGCGCAACACTGGCTTCCCCGGTCTCCATAACACCTGCCACGGTGCCGAAAGAGTGGTAAAACAGGAAACCGGCCACCATGATGCAGAGGATCAGATTGATGATCTCAATGATATTTCTGCATCCTTGGGGAAGCATGCTGATCAAAGCGTCTACCCGCAAGTCAGAACCAAGGCGTGCGCTGTATGAAAATGCGACAAACATCATCCAAATGAAACAGTAGCGGCAGAACTCTTCTGACCAGCTCAGGGAATCGTTGAAAATATATCTGCGAATGATTTGAAAAAGCATGATGACCACAATGCTGCTCAGCAGGAGCACCATGATAAACTCTTCCAGGTGCTTGTCCAAGAACTTTAATGTCTTCATCTGCGTACCGGTCCCCCTATCTTTTGATTTCGGCATCCCACAAAATGGACTATTGTTGCTCAAAGGATCTTGTAATAATCATTTATCTGTGATTTTGCATACATAGCTTCCACCTGCTCGGGAGTCATGGCAAGAAACGTCTGGTAGCGGGTCCGCAGCTCGTTGAGAAAGCGGTGCCACTCTCCCGGGTCCAGAAACGCGTCCTTGTCTCCCTGGCACAGCCTGGCGTATTTCTGGTAGGTGTCGTTGTGGAAGGGATGGTTGCCCAGCATCAGATCCACAGGCTCGTCCCACACTTTATCGATGGAAGTGAGAAAATCCTGCTGGAGAGAGAGGGGCATCCCATTGCGCCGCAGTGCCGCCTCGGAGACGCTGACAAAGCCAGCCCCGCCGTAGATCCCCACGCGGATGGTGTCCTGGCCGTCCTGAAGAGTCCAGAAGTGGGACATCACTCCGATGGTGTGGCCCGGCGTGAGGACACAGCGGATCGTGGTGTTGCCCAGCTGGATCAGGTCCCCATCCTGGAGCTCCACATCCGGCACAAAGCTCTCATTGTAATATCCCAGCTCCCGGTTCATGGCCTCCATGCGCTCCGGATGCTCCCGCATGTCTTTTGCGTCTACCGCACTGAGGAAGGTTTTTGCCCCAGACAGATGGACCAGGGCGTTGACGCAGGCGTAGTGATCCGTATGGGCGTGGGACACGATGATATATTTCAGGTCCTCGGGATTGAAGCCCAGCTTCCAGATGTTGTGGATCAGGCCGGGCATGCTGCCGGCGCATGGAGTATCCAGCAGGATCAGTCCCTCCCCGGTATCGATCAGGTGGGAGGAGCACCAGAGATTTCCCACAAAGTACAGATTGCCCCGGATCTGAAAGGGCGCGCGATTCATCAGATATGGCCGATGCATATATTCCTGTGTAGGCGACATATTGCCGAAACGGTTAAAATGTTCCAAAGGACGACCTCCTTTATTTTGAGATTTGGCCACATCTCATTGTCAGTTCTTATAATAAAAGTGGTTGACCAACTTGTCAATTTAGTCTAAAATATAGTACTATATTAAAAACGGAATAATGGAGGGTGCGGAGTGGACATTCGGAACATCGAGTATTTTCTGCATCTGGCCAAATACGAGCATGTCTCCGCCACGGCGGATCTGCTCCATATCTCCCAGCCGTCTCTGAGCAAGCACATCACCTCTCTGGAGCGGGAGATTGGCGTCAAGCTGTTTGACCGGATCGGCAACCGCATTGTGCTGAACAAGACCGGGGAGCAGTTTGCCCAATATGCAAAGCAGGCGGTGGAGCTGCTCAATGCGGGGGTCAATTCTGCTAAACGGGGGATCTATGACACCAAGGGGGGCATTCAGATCGCTTATACTTCCTATGCCCCCATTATCGCGGACTGTATCGCCCAGTACACCCAGATCAATCCCCTGATCACGTTCCAGATCATCGCGTTTGAGGCCACAAAAATGGTGGATTCGGATCAACTGGACTTTCTTCTGTCCTCTTCTGCGGGAGATACGCTCCACGACCAGAACAAGACCTTTTGGGTCTCTCGTCCCCTCTTTCAGGAGCGTTATGCACTGATCTATGGGAACAGATTGGCCAACGCGCTGGGAGCCGGTCCGGCGGATCTCTCCCTGCTCAAAGACGAGTATTTTGTCACCATGGCCCAGAATGACCGGAAGGATGTTTTGTTCAGCGACATCACCTTTCCCTTGTGTATGAACGCGGGATATTTTCCAAAAGTGTACTGCAAGACAGATGAGTTCCTGGTCAAAGTCAAGCTGGTCCAATCTGATCTCGCTGTGGCGGTGCTCCCAGAGTCCTGCCTGAAGGACGCCCTTGCCATTGCGCCCGGCCTCCAGTATTCGGTGCTGGAAGACGAGATGGCAAAACGAACCATCCATATCATGCGTCATAAAAAAAGCCTCATGACAGAGGCGGCGTTGGATTTTTGGGAGTTTATCCTGGACTTTTACGGCCTGCCGCAGGATGACTTGGACTAAACAGAGGTGCAGGAAGGATACAAGAGAAAGGATGTAGTTGAGATGCAGACACTCAGACGCAGAGACCAGCTTTTGGTGGGGTTTACGCTGTTTTCCATGTTTTTTGGGGCGGGCAATCTGATCTTTCCTCCTCAGCTGGGGGCACAGGCCGGCGTGGACACCTGGCCGGCCATGGCAGGACTGGCGGTGAGTGCTGTGGGACTTCCCATTCTGGGTGTGATCGCAGTGGTGCGGTCGGGAAGCCTGACACGGCTGGCGGGCAGGGTCCATCCCGTCTTTGCCACGGTGTTTACCATTTTGATCTACCTCTCCATAGGCCCCTGCCTTGCTATCCCCAGGACGGCCAGCACCTCCTTTGAGATGGCCGTGCCCCCCTTCCTGCCGGAGGGAACGCCGCTGATCTGGTTCCGGCTGGGCTACTCCGCCCTGTTTTTCGGAGCGGCCTTTTTGGTGGCCCTCCGGCCGGAAAAGCTGACCAGCCGCCTGGGGAGGCTGCTGTGCCCGCTGCTGCTGGCGCTGGTGGCTGTGATGTTCCTGGGATGCCTGATCCACCCTGTGGGGGGCTATGGTCCCGCGCTGCCCCCCTATGACAGCGCGGCTCCGGTGGAGGGCTTCCTCACCGGCTATCAGACGATGGACACCATTGCGGCCCTGAACTTCGGCATCGTGATCGTAATGAATATCCGGGCGCTGGGGGTGACGGAGGAGAAGGCCGTTCTCCGCAGCACCGTCCGGGCAGGCGGAGTGGCGGCGGTGCTGTTCCTGTCAGTCTACTCCATGCTGGCCCATATCGGGGCGCTGTCCGGCGGTGCCTTTCCCGGGACCACCAACGGGGCCGCTACCATGACCAATCTGGTGGGAGCCATCTTCGGCCCCTGGGGCAGAGCGATCCTGGCAGCTGTCTTTGTCATCGCCTGCTTCAACACCTGCGTGGGCCTGCTCAGCTCGTGCAGCACCTACTTCCACACCCTGCTCCCCAGGTTCCCCGCGTCTGCCTGGGCGGCTTTTTTCGCCCTGCTCAGCATGGTGATCGCCAACGCAGGACTGGACCAGATCCTGGAGTTCTCCGTCCCGGTGCTGAATATTCTGTATCCGCCGGCCATTGTGCTGATCCTGCTCTCCTTTCTGCCGGAGCGGCTGCAGCGGCTGCGGGCCATCTATCCGGCGGGTATCCTGTTTACTGGAGCGGCCAGCATCCTGTACACGGTACAGGGACTGGGGGCAGCTGTTCCAGTCCTGGACGGGGTGCTTTCCGCCATCCCCCTGGCGGAGGTGGGCCTGGGATGGGTCCTGCCTGCCCTGGCCGGCGTCCTGCTGGGAGCTGTCCTCTCCCTCCAAAGGGAAAGCAAGGAAGTCCGATAAGCCGGGGGAGGACACAGAGAGGAGGAATGAGGGGTGCAGACCATCGACGAGGCGCTGGAGAAGCTTCAGGCGTCCCCCTTCCGGGCGAAATTCCGGCTCTCAGAGCGGGAGCGGGCCTATATAGGGGAGAAGGGGCTGGACACCATTCGGGAGCACGCCCGGGGGTTCATTGAGACCCGGCTGGCTCCGGCGGAGCTGCCCAACGACGGGCGGCAGACCCCCATGCGGGGACACCCGGTGTTCCTCGCCCAGCACGCCTGTGCCTGCTGCTGCCGCAAGTGCCTGTACAAGTGGTATAAGATCCCGCCGGGCATCCAGCTGAACCGGCGGCAGCAGGAGAAGATCGTGAATCTGCTGATGGCCTGGATCCAGCGGCAGCTGTGACCGGGCTGCGGAGGAGACAGAGAGGAGCGCACAGCGATGACAGAAGTAGTGGCGGCCCTGATCTGGGAGGGGGAGACCTTCCTCATCTGCCAGCGCCCGGCCCACAAGGCCCGGGGGCTGCTTTGGGAGTTCGTGGGCGGAAAGGTGGAGCCGGGGGAGACCCGGGAGGAGGCCCTGGTCCGGGAGTGCCGGGAGGAGCTGGACATCCGGGTGGCGGTGGGGGAGCCCTTCATGGAGGTCATCCACGCCTATCCCGACCTTACCGTCCACTTGACCCTGTTTCATGCCTCCATCGCGGAGGGAACGCCCCGAAAGCTGGAGCATCAGGACATCCGGTGGATCCGGGCGGCAGAGATCCCGCAGTATAGATTCTGCCCCGCAGACGAGGCCATCCTGGAGCGGCTGCGGGAAGTGGCCGGATGCGGCGGTCCCACACAGGTTGGAAGATAAGACAAGGCCAGCGCCTGAATGGCGCTGGCCTTGATGCGTCGGGAGTACGGCTCCGCCATATGACAGACGGGGTCCTCACAGGGGATCAGAACTACAGAAGGGCAGGGGGACAGGACCCATGCCCTTCTCATCTTATCCTGTCTTGCTTCCGGTCGGGGTCGGTCATCCCCGCGTCTCTGCGCTCCGCCCACTACTCTGGGAAGAACGAGGGACCTTTTGCAGCTCCAGCCGCCTGCCCAGCCGGGAGAGAAGCTCATTGGTGATGGTGCCGCACCGGGCGGCCAGCTCCTCGGCCCGGAGCTCCTGCGCTCCGTCCCGGCCGATGAGGGTGACCACATCCCCGGCCTGGACACCGGGCAGGGCGGTGACATCCACCAGCAGCTGGTCCATGCACATCCGTCCCGCCATGGGACAGAAAGCGCCGCGGATCAGCACACGCCCGCCCTGCTGGGGCAGCTGGCGGGGCAGGCCGTCGGCGTAGCCGATGGTGACCACTGCAAGCCGGGTCTCCTGGCGGGCCTGGAAGGCCAGCCCATACCCGGCCCGCTCCCCGGGGCGCAGGGTGCGCACCGAGGCCACCCGGGCCCGGAGGGAGAGGACGGGCTTCAGGTCCAGGCGGCGCTGGACCGGGGAGAGGGAACTGTACACACCGTACAGGGCGATGCCGGCCCGGGCCCAGGCGCATGGCTGGGGCGGCAGATTGAGGACCCCGTAGCTGGCCTGGATGTGGACGCGGCCCGGAGAGAGGTTTTGGGTGCGCATCCAGTCCAGCGTGTCATAGAACAGGGTGAGCTGTTCCAGAGTCGCGTCCATGTCCTCTTTTTTCAGGCTGTCGGAGACGCACAGATGGGAGAACACCCCGTCGATGCGCAGGTTTTTCAGGCGGTACATCCGGGCGATGGCGAAGCGGTCCCCGGCGGGCAGCCCCAGCCGGTGCATGCCGGTATCCAGGGCCAGGTGGACCCGGACGGGTCCTCCCTGGGCGGCAAGCGCCCGGCCGTGAGCCTCGTCGGCCACCGTCTGGGTGAGATGCCAGCGGCGGAGGAGGGGGACCTCACGGGGCGGGGTGTAGCCCAGAATGAGGATGGTGCCCAGCACCCCGGCCTTCCGAAGGGCGATGCCCTCAGCCAGACAGGCCACCCCGAAGCCCCGCACCCCGTCCCGCCGCAGGCAGCGGGCCACCGGCACCGCCCCGTGGCCGTAGCCGTCCGCTTTGACCACCGCCATCAGCGTGCAGCCGGGGGACAGGGCGGAGCGGAGGGTGCGGGCGTTGTGCCGCAGGGCGTCCAGGTCCAGCTCCTTCCAGGCCCGGCCGCCGGGGGCGGGGCGGAGGGGGCGCAGGGCGTCCAGCACCAGGGCGGCGCACAGGGTGAGCGCCGCCACGGCGCAGAAGTGGGCCAGGCTGTTCTGGATGAGCAGGGCCTCCAGCCCTGTCCGCTTTGCAGCGCCCCGCACCAGCACGATGCTCCAGGGGTGGAGGAGGTAGATCAGCAGGGACAGCCTGCGGGCGGTCCGGTCCTGCCCCCGGCCGCCATTTAGCAGCAGGGAGAACAGGAAGAGCATGGTCAGGGGGAGGAAAAGATACATGCTGTCGTGGCGGGGCCAGCCCTGGGCGCGGAGCCAGAACGCCTCCAGGGACATACCGGCCAGGGAGAGAAGGGTGCCCAGGGCGGAGATCCCCCGGCCCAGCCGGACTCCCGCCGCCCCCAGAAGCAGGAAAAGGGGGGCCAGGAACAGCCCGTTCCGGGTATAGGAGCACAGGCGGAACAGCCCGCCATAGAGGGCGTCCAGGGCGGGTAGCTGGGCGGTCAGGCCGTAGTAGCTGTCCCCGCCCAGGCCGATCAGGTAGAGGAGCAGGGCAGCCGCCAGGGCGGCGGGCAGCCCCAGCCGGGCCAGGCCGCGGGCGATCACCACCCCCAGCAGGACCGCCGGGAAATACCACAGGTGGTACAGGGTGCCGTCTATGAGCAGCTTTTTGAGCCACTCCAGGGGGGAGAAGCCCCCGTTGTACCAGTTCAGGGGCAGATAGAGCAGAACTGCGGCGGCGTAGAGGGTCAGCGTCCGCTTCAAAAATCTGCCCGTGCCCCTCCAGCCGTCCCGGGAGAGAAAGTACCCGCTGACCATGAGGAAAAAAGGGACCGCGATCCGGGCCAGCACCCGGGTGAGCCAGAAGTCGGCCTCCGGGGCCAGTCCGGCCAGAGGGGCGGTGTGGTTGCACACCGCCAGGAACGCCGCCAGCAGGCGGAAGCGGTCCAGCACAGGGACATCCCGGCGGGCGCTCATGGCTCTCCCTCCCAGACGGTGAGGATGAACCCGCCGCAGTTGTCTCCGGAGAGCTGCCAGCACCCCGCCGGCGGCTCCAGTTCCAGGACGGCGCTGGGGCAGGGGAGTCGGGACACCCGGGCGGTCCTGCCGTTGCCCAGCCGGCAGAGCCGGGGGGACACCTCCAGGAAGGGGACGTACTCCTCCAGACAGAGCCCGTGCTCCTCCATCAGCTGGGCGTGGGGCGCCCCCACATAGCGGAAGTGCCAGGGCTCAGCGGCGATGCCAGTGAGGGCCTCCTTCTCCCGGCAGTACCGCTGGAGGAAGCCGTACCGGGCCGCTGCCCGTCGGAAAGCGCCGCAGGCCCCGGAGTCGGGGAAGCTGGGGCGGATAAAGTCAAGATCGGGGACGTCCTCCCCCAGGTCGATGGCCAGGCCGGTCTGGTGCTCGCTGCACCCCGGAAGGGCCACGTACTGCCGGGTAAAGGCATCCCCCTCCCGGGCCCGGGTGTCGTCCCAGATGGCCTGCTGCTCCGCCCGGCTCCGCCAGCCGGAGACGGGGACGATGGTCCGCCCGCCCCCCACGGAGCGGATGCAGGCGGCCAGCAGCCGGGCCGCACGCCGCTCCAGGAGCACCTGGGGGTGGAGCCGGTCCACGGGGACCAGCTCCGGCGGCGCGCCTTCCTGGAGGGGGTGTGCCCGATCGATCAGGACCAGCGGGCCCTGGCAGGTCTGCTCCCGGCGGAGCCGCAGGGGCCTCATGCTCCCACCCCCAGCCGGATCATGCGGCTGACCAGGGAGGTGAAGTCCAGGCCGGCGCCCTGCATCATAGTGGGATAGCGGCTGTGGGGGGTGAAGCCGGGGATGGTGTTGACCTCGTTGAACAGCAGCGCCCCCTCCGGGGTGAGGAACAGGTCCACCCGGGCAAAGCCCCGGCAGTCCAGGGCGCGGAAGATGGTCCGGGCGGCCTCCTGCACCTGGGCGGCCGCCTCCGGAGGGATGCGGGCAGGGCAGTGGATGGCGGAGGTCTTGAGGGTGTACTTCTCCTCAAAGTCGAAAAAACCGCCGGACAGCTGGATCTCGTCCACCAGGCCCACTGTCAGTTCTTCGCTGCCCAGTACGGCGCAGCCCACCTCAAAGCCGGAGACCGCCTCCTCCAGCAGGACACGGCGGTCATAGGCCAGCGCGGCCCTCACCGCCCCATCCAACTGCTCCGGCCCCTCCACCCGGCTCACGCCGAAGGAGGAGCCCGCCCGGACCGGCTTGACAAAGAGGGGGAAGCCCACCGCCTCCGCCCCCCGGCGCAGTTCCGCGGGAGAGAAGCCGGGCTCCAGCACGATCCCTCTGGGGCTGGGGACCCCGGCCAGGGCGGCCAGCTTGTGGGAGCGGTCCTTGTCCATGCACAGGGCGCTGGACAGGGTGCCGCAGCCGATGAGGGGGACCCCGGCCAGCTCAAAGAGCCCCTGAAGGGTGCCGTCCTCCCCGTTGCTGCCGTGGATCAGGGGGAAGGCCCCGTCAAAGGCCAGGGTCCGGCCGGAGCCGTCCAGCAGGAGCAGGGCGGCCCCGCCCCGGTCCAGCCGCAGGGTGCAGGGGAGGCAGGCGGGCTCCTCCTGCCAGCGGTCCTCCGGAATGGCCTCCAGCGCCCCGCCGTACCAGCGCCAGGCCCCCTCCTGGGTGATGCCCACAGGGATGGGCTGATACAGGCTCCGGTCCATATGGGTGAGCACCCCATAGGCGGAGGCCAGAGAGACGCTGTACTCGGGGGAACACCCGCCGAACAGCACCAGGATCTGTTTCATGTTCTGTCAACTCCTTCTGTGTGGGGGAGGGGACAGGCCAGAAAAAAGCGCGTCCCCCTCCGATGACCCTATGGTATCAGAGGGGGGCGCACCTTGCTTGGAGTCTTTCCTGCGAAAGTATGATAAGATCCGTAAGAAAATCTTGCGATTTTCTTACGGACCGGTCTGGTCCAGAAGATAGGCGGGGTAGGGGCGGTCCAGGCGGTAGCCCAGCTTCTCCGCCAGGGCGGCGGAGCGCCGGTCGTGGGCGTCCCAGGAGGGGAGGAGCCCCTGGTCCAGGCAGGTCAGGATCAGCCGGGCGCCGCAGGACAGGGCCAGCCCCCGGCGGCGCAGGTCCGGCCGGGTGTCGATCTGGATCTCGATGCCGCCGTCCCAGACGGCGTAGGAGGAGGCGCCGGCCGCGGGGACCCCGTCCCGAAGAGCGATGACCCCCAGCCCACGCCGGGCGAAGTCGGGACCGTCCCGGAAATTGCCGCACAGGTCCCGGGACCAGTCCTGGGCCGTCAGCAGGGGATAGTGCCCGGCCAGAATGGGGGAGAGGGAGAAGCCTGGGGGCAGGGCGGCGGCGAAGGCGGCCAGCCGGTCCCGGTCAAAGTCCTCCGGGGCCCCACAGAGGGCATAGCGGAGGAAGGGGACGGCACGGCGGCCCCACACCGCCCGGATCACGGGGGCCCAGTCCCCGGTCCGGGGGACCAGCAGGGGCCGGTCGGCCTGCCGCACCAGGGCCGGGTCCGGCCGGCCGGCGAAAAAGCAGAAATCTCCGATGGCGCACAGGGCGCTCTCCGGCGGATGCCCGCCCCTGGTGCGCACCTGGCCCATGTGCCCCTGGAGACAGGAGAGGATCATCCCCTTCTCCCAGCCTGCGAACAGGGGGGCGGCGTCATGGCTCACGGGCTGGACCCTCCTCCCGCCGTCCGCCCCGGGGCAGCGTCACCTGGAAGCAGACCTGATCCTCCCGGCTCCAGGCGGTGATGGTCCCGCCGTGGAGAGTCAGGATCTCCTTGGCTATGGCCAAGCCAAGGCCCGCGCCCCCCGTGCGGGTGGCGCGGGAGCTGTCCAGCCGGAAGAACTGGTCGAAGATGCGCTCCAGCTTCTCCGCCGGAATGGTCCGCCCCTCGTTGGTAAACGTCAGGACCACGGTATCCGCCTCCTGCTGTCCGGTGATCCGGACTGTGGACCCCGGGAAGCTGTAATGGAAGGCGTTGCGCAGCAGGTTATCGAACACCCGGGCCAGCTTGTCCGGGTCGCAGTCGTATGCCAGACGGGGCGGCAGCTCCAGTTCACACCGCAGGTCCTTTTCCGCGAACTGGGGGGCAAACTCACTGGCCACCTGCTCCAGCATCCGGGTCAGGTCCGTAGGCTGCTTCTCCAGCTCCAGATGGGTCAGGCTGAAGCGGGTGATGTCAAAGAACTCATTGATGAGGTCCTCCAGCCGCTCCGCCTTCTCCAGGGCGATGCCGGTATACCGGCTCCGCAGCTCCGGGGAGAGCTGCGGCTCGTCCCGCAGCAGCGTAAGGTAGCCGATGACGCTGGTGAGCGGCGTCTTCAAATCATGGGCCAGATAGACCACCAGATCGTTTTTCCTCTGCTCTGCCTCCCGGGCAGCCCGGGCGTCCCGCAGGGCCCGTTCCCGGACGGCGTTCAGCTGCCCCTCCAGGTCCTCCATGGGCTCCGGCAGCTCAATGGGCTCCTCTCCCGGCTGGGCCAGCTGCTCTGCCGCCGCGGCCAGCGTGTCCACCAGCCGCATGGGGCGGGCAATGAAGGAATAGCTGATAGCCACCCAGCCCAGCAGGATGACCAGCATACACACAAAGACGATGTAATCCCGTACCCAGTTGAGGAACTGGTAGAGCGGATCCCACGCATACCACGTAAAGGCGCTGCATACCAGATACCCCAGGAAGACCGCCGCCAGCACCACCGTCACCCAGGCCGTCAGCGCCAGCAGATAGAATCCCCAGGTCCGCAGGGCCCGGCGGCGGCCCCGGTCCGACAGCGGGGGCCGTTCTCTTCTCTTATTCAATGGTATACCCCCCCCCCCAGACCGTCTTGATGAACTTCGGCTTCCGGCTTGGCTCGTGCATCTTCTCCCGCAGGCGGGCGATGTGGCTCATGACCGTGTTGTTGCTGTCCATGTACTTCTCGCCCCACACCGCCTCAAACAGCTCCTCACTGGGCACCACCTGTCCCCGGTGCTCGCAGAGATACCAGAGAATGGCAAACTCCAGCGGCGTCAGCGCCAGCTCCTCGCCGAAGAGAACGCACTTATGCGTGGTCCTGGAGATCTGCAGCCCCCGGAAGTCATGCTCCGCGGTCTCCCTGGGTTCCGCCGCCTCGCCGGTGTTGTACCGGGTATAGCGCCGCAGCTGGGTCTTCCCCCGGGCCACCAGCACCAGGTCAAAGCCGGGGCGCACCCGGGGCGCCAGGGCCCGGAACGCCTCCCGGATAACCCGGCGGGACCGGTTGCGCTGCACGGCGTTGCCCACCTTTTTGCTGGTGGTAATGCCCACCCGCACGTTTTTTGTGCGGTTTTTCAGGGCATAGACCACCACCAGGGGGGAGACATAGCTTTTCCCCCTGGCGTAAATCCTGCGGAAATCGTTGTTGCGGCAGATTGGCACAAGCTTTTCCATGGGAGCAATCCACCGCCTTCCAAAATCCCATGTCCCCAAAAGGGGCGCAAAACAAGAAAGGCCACCGCGAAGGTGACCTTTGAAGCGTCATCAATAGGTAAGACGCGCTCTGCCTTTTGCCCTGCGGCGTGCAAGTACCTTGCGACCGTTCCTGTCAGACATTCTTTTCCGGAACCCGTGCTCCTTCTTTCTGTGGAGCTTCTTGGGCTGATACGTTCTCAGCATACAAAAACCCTCCTTTCGAGGTTCTTTCCCTTGCGAGAACTCATTATACCTTACACCCGGCGCCTATGTCAACACCATTTTTACAAGGTTTTATGCGGGCGGCAGAGAATTTTTTCCGGCTTTTTTTCAAAAAGTTGTCCTCTGGAGGACAACAAATGGCAGATTTAAGGGGTATAGTGAGGGGCACCACTAAGTGTTGTGCTTTTCCTCACCCAAAACCAATGTGAAAAGAAGGGGGAAAAAAATTTGAAAATGAGCGGGAACTATGATATACTTTCTCTTGAGTATCGGCCTTTTGCGGAAGGCGCCGAAAAAAGGGAAATGCCGTGGGACAGCCCGCGGGAGACTGCGTTTACATGGAGGGGAATCAATTTGGATTCATTCGACCAGGCTTGGGAGCTTATCTGCCAATACTGCAAATCAAATATCACAGAGGTGGCTTACAACACCTGGTTTAGCCGCTTAAAACCGGTCAGCCTGGATTTTGACCGGGCCACGGCCGTTATCGAGGCGCCCAACGAGTTTCACAAGCAGACGCTGCTGCGCTGCTACAGCGATTTGCTCAAGGAGGCCTTCGACAACGTGTTCGGCGGGGGCATCTCCTTCCAAATCTGCGTCCACGAGGAGCTGAAACAGCAGCAGGCCGCGCCGGACCCCTTTGAACAGGACGACTACGAGCTGACCTTCGACACCTTCGTGGTGGGGCCGTCCAACCGGTTTGCCCACGCCGCCTGCCAGGCGGTGGCGGCCAAGCCCGCGCTGCTGTACAACCCGCTGTTCATCTACGGCAGCTCCGGGCTGGGCAAGACCCACCTGCTCAACGCCGTGGCAAAAGAATTTAAGAAGAACTTCCCGGACCGCTCGGTCATCTACGCCAAAAGCGAGGACTTTACCAACGAGATTATCGCGGCCATCGCCCGGGGCACCACC
>OLRN01000883.1_pt1 | contig 18814 bp, 10 predicted proteins | sample 1673001 | NCBI WGS metagenome assembly OLRN01 (sample SAMEA3136745, study PRJEB25190) | human gut metagenome | biome: human gut; feature: human-associated habitat; material: faeces | place: Austria | collected 2013 | reverse complement strand
CGAAAACTCCTTAGACGAATCAGACGATACAAATACTGACTGGCAGGATCTTCTACAATATTGCTTGATGTTATTTTTCAACTCCACACCGTTCTGACCGTAATCATACACGGCACCCAATCCGTCATAGATGTCGCTTGAAGGAAACACGAAACCGTATTCCTTACAATGTGACACTATTTTCTTGAATACATCTTCCTGAGCCATACTCTATTCGTAAAATATTGATAAATCTTTCGCAAAAGTACGCCTTTTTTTTCATTAAAATGTTATTTTTGCGTTAAAATAGATATATAATCGACATAAATATGAGCGAAGACAAAGACGAGTTGACAGACCTGACTACGGGAAGCCCGGAAGAGGAAAATGACGCACACTCCAATTACCAACCGGAAACAAGTCCTCACGACAGCATCACGCACCACCTGAGCGGAATGTATCAGAATTGGTTTCTGGATTATGCCTCTTACGTGATTCTCGAACGGGCCGTGCCCCACATCAATGACGGTTTCAAACCGGTACAACGCCGCATCCTGCACTCCATGAAGCGTATGGACGACGGGCGCTACAACAAGGTGGCCAACATCGTGGGACATACCATGCAATTCCATCCGCACGGAGACGCTTCCATCGGGGATGCCTTGGTACAGTTGGGACAGAAAGACCTGTTGATTGACTGTCAGGGTAACTGGGGTAATATCCTCACCGGAGACGGTGCGGCTGCTCCCCGTTATATCGAGGCGCGTTTATCCAAGTTTGCGCTGGATGTTGTCTTCAATCCCAAAACTACCGAATGGAAATTGTCATACGACGGACGAAATAAGGAACCAGTCACTCTTCCTGTGAAATTCCCGTTATTACTGGCGCAGGGAGTGGAAGGTATCGCCGTTGGACTTTCTTCCAAGATATTGCCGCATAACTTCAACGAACTTTGTGATGCTTCCATCAGTTACCTGCGTGGAGAGGAATTCCAACTATATCCCGATTTCCAGACAGGCGGCTCGATTGACGTAGCCAAATACAACGACGGAGAACGTGGCGGAGCAGTGAAAGTACGTGCCAAGATCAACAAGATTGATAACAAAACACTTGCAATCACAGAGATCCCTTATGGGAAAACCACTTCAACAGTGATCGACTCTATCCTAAAAGCTGTTGATAAAGGAAAAATCAAAATTCGCAAGGTAGATGACAACACAGCTGCCAACGTAGAAATATTAGTGCATCTGGCACCAGGTACATCATCGGACAAAACAATCGATGCATTGTACGCATTCACCGATTGCGAAGTAAGTATCTCACCCAACTGCTGCGTGATTGATGACAGCAAACCTCATTTCCTCACTGTCAGCAAAGTCTTGAGAAAGTCGGCAGACAACACGCTGGATTTGCTAAAGCAGGAGCTGGAAATCAAGAAAAACGAAATACTGGAAGCGTTGCACTTTGCTTCGCTCGAAAAGATATTTATCGAAGAACGCATCTATAAGGACAAAGAGTTCGAACAATCCAAAGATATGGACGCTGCTTGTGCTCATATTGACGAACGCCTGACGCCTTATTATCCGAAATTTATCCGCGAAGTAACCAAAGAGGATATTCTCAAACTGATGGAAATCAAAATGGGGCGTATTCTGAAATTCAACTCGGACAAAGCGGATGAACTGATTGCCAAGATGAAAGAAGAAGTGGCCGAGATTGATAATCATCTGGCTCACATCGTAGATTATACCGTCAACTGGTATCAGATGTTGAAAAACAAATACGGCAAGAACTTCCCGCGCCGTACGGAACTGCGTAACTTCGACACCATCGAAGCTGCCAAAGTAGTAGAAGCAAACGAAAAACTTTATATCAACCGCGAAGAAGGATTTATCGGAACAGCCTTGAAAAAAGACGAGTTCGTAGCATGTTGTTCGGATATCGATGATGTCATTATCTTCTTCCGCGACGGTAAGTATATCGTTACTCCTGTTGCCGACAAGAAATTCGTCGGCAAAAACGTTCTTTATGTCAATGTATTCAAGAAGAACGATAAACGTACGATCTACAATGTAGCCTACCGCGACGGAAAAGAAGGAACGACATACGTAAAACGTTTCGCCGTGACCTCTGTAGTTCGCGACCGCGAATATGATGTCACACAGGGAACTCCCGAATCACGGATTACCTATTTCAGCGCCAATCCGAATGGAGAAGCCGAAATCATCAAGGTGACACTGAAACCGAATCCGCGTGTACGTCGTATCATTTTCGAGCATGACTTCAGTGAGGTCAGCATCAAGGGACGTCAGGCACGAGGCGTGATTCTTACCCGCTTGCCGGTACATAAGATATCCCTGAAACAAAAAGGAGGTTCTACGCTCGGTGGACGTAAAGTATGGTTTGACCGTGACATACTCCGCCTCAACTATGACGGACGAGGTGAATATCTGGGTGAATTCCAAAGCGACGACAGCATATTGATTGTTCTGAACAACGGTGATTTCTATACTACCAACTTCGACTTGAGCAACCACTATGAAGATAATGTAAGCATCGTGGAGAAGTTTGATCCTAACAAGATATGGACTGCCGCGCTTTACGATGCCGACCAACAGAATTATCCGTATCTGAAACGTTTCTGTTTTGAGGCCTCCAACCGTAAACAGAACTACTTGGGAGAAAATAAGAACAACCGTCTGATTCTGCTGACCGACGAGTACTATCCTCGTCTGGAAGTCATATTTGGCGGACACGACAATTTCCGTGATCCGTTGAATATCGATGCGGATGAATTCATTGCTGTCAAAGGTTTCAAAGCCAAGGGAAAACGTATTACTACCTATGCAGTGGAGACAATCAATGAGCTTGAACCAACTCGCTTCCCCGAACCCTCACAAGAACAACAGGAAGTTCCTGAAGAGGAGCCGGAAAATCTGGATCCGGACAGCGGCAAGAGCGAAGGCGATATTATTGATGAAATCACCGGGCAGATGAAATTATTCTGATGAAGAAAAAACTAATATACCTGGGGCTGACAGGTTGCATCCTGTTCGCCCTTTGCACAAGATTACAAGCGCAGATCGACAGTCTGCAAGCCCATCGGTATGTAACACGTGCCACCATGTATGGTGTCGGATTTACTAACGTTTTCGACACCTATCTTTCACCGCAGGAATACAAAGGAATCGACTTCCGTGTTTCCCGTGAATTGATTCGGATGACCAAGTTGTTTGATGGAAATGTATCTGTGCAGAACTTCTTTCAGGCAAACATCAGCTATACGCACAACCGGGCCGATAACAATAACACTTTCTCCGGATTAGTCAACTGGAACTATGGATTACATTACCAGTTCCGCCTGACAGATAATTTCAAATTATTAGCCGGAGGATTGATAGATGTCAACGGAGGCTTTGTCTATAATCTCCGGAACACCAACAATCCGGCATCCGCACGGGCATACGTCAATCTGGATGCCTCCGGAATGGCTATTTGGCACCTGAAAATCAAACGGTATCCGATGGTGCTTCGTTATCAGGTCAATCTGCCGGTTATGGGAGTGATGTTCTCTCCCCACTACGGACAATCTTATTACGAAATATTCTCTTTGGGAAATTCGAGTGGAGTAATAAAATTTACCTCCCTGCACAATCAACCTTCGTTGCGACAGATGCTCTCCGTCGACCTGCCGATAGGATATACCAAAATGCGCTTCAGCTACCTGGCTGATTTGCAGCAATCCAACGTTAACAATATCAAGACACATACCTACTCACACGTATTCATGGTAGGATTTGTGAAAGACCTATACCGTATCCGAAATAAGAAAGGAACCGCTCTTCCCTCATCGGTTAGAGCTTACTAAGAGAACAAAATTTAATGTTGAAACTTCAAGTGAGAGATCAATTAATGATGAGAAATAAGATTAGACAAATACTTTGGCTGCTCTGCTGCCTTCCGGTGCTGACTGGTTGCATTGGGGAAGATGACTACGCCAATGATCCCAGAGGTAATTTCGAACAACTATGGAAGATCATTGACGAACAGTATTGTTTCCTGGATACGAAAGGCATTGACTGGGATGCTGTTCATGACGAATATAGCAAACTGATTATTCCGTCGATGTCCAATGATGACCTGTTCGACATCCTAAGCCAAATGCTTTATATCTTGAAAGACGGGCATGTCAATCTATCTTCTGCCAGTCGTATTTCTTATTACGATGCATGGTATCAGGGCTACCCTTGGAATTATAGAGAAGATATTCTTTATAACTATTATCTGGGTAGTGCCAATTCAGGCTATCGCACATCTGCTGGTCTTAAATATAAAATATTTGACAATAACATAGGATACATACGTTATGAAAGTTTCAGTGCCGGAGTTGGAGATGGCAATTTGGATGAGGTCCTTTACTATTTACAAATCTGCAATGGACTAATTATCGATGTCCGTGATAACGGAGGAGGTAATCTAACCAATTCTTCACGCATAGCTGCCCGGTTCACTGATAAACTGGCATTAACAGGATATATCCAACATAAGACAGGTCCGGGACACAATGATTTCTCAGAGATGGAACCCATTTATTTAGAACCCTCCAACAGTATTCGTTGGCAAAAAAAGGTCGTGATACTAACCAATCGTCGATGTTATAGTGCCACAAATGATTTTGTTAACGTAATGCGCAGCTTAAACAATGATAACGAAGATAAAAGAATCATCCAGCTGGGCGATCAGACCGGTGGTGGATCAGGGCTGCCATTTTCATCAGAATTACCCAATGGCTGGAGCGTCCGCTTCTCTGCCAGCCCCCACTTTGATAAGTATGGAAAGTCATTGGAAGATGGAATAAAACCTGATGTATACGTAAACATGGATAAGATTCTGGAAGAAGGGATAGAGCAGGGTGACATAGAATCACAAAAGAAAGATCCACTGATTGAAAAGGCATTCGAAATCTTAAGTGAATAACTTTATTGCCAAATTATTTGCCAAATCAGAAAATCTTCCTATCTTTGCACCGCTAAACAAAAAAGCTACACATGCGGCTGTGGCGTAATTGGTAGCCGCGCCAGACTTAGGATCTGGTGTCGTGAGACGTGTAGGTTCGAGTCCTATCAGCCGCACTAAAAATAAACTAGAAGCCTTCAAGATACTATCTTGGAGGCTTTTTAATTGGTTAGACATGAAGAAACATCAACTTTGCTGCATCGGTCACATCACATTAGACAAAGTAGTCACCCCCCAAAACACTGTCTATATGCCGGGAGGAACGGCTTTTTATTGTTCACATGCCATCCGCCATTTTAACGACATCGATTACGCTTTAGTAACAGCTGTCGGTGCCACTGAAATGAACGTCGTAGAACAACTACGTGAAATGGGTATTCATGTAACCGCCCTGCCAAGCAAATATTCCGTATACTTCGAGAATATCTATGGCGCCAATCCGGACGACCGTACTCAACGTGTATTAGCGAAAGCCGATCCGTTCATTGCCGGTCAGCTGAAAGATATAGATGCACAAATCTACCATCTCGGCTCTCTGCTGGCAGACGACTTCTCATTGGAAGTAATCAAAGAACTATCTCAAAGAGGGTTGATTGCAGTAGACTCACAAGGCTATTTACGTGAAGTGCGTGACACCCACGTCTATCCGGTGGATTGGACAGATAAGCGGGAGGCCCTGCAATATATCCATTTCCTGAAAGTCAACGAGCACGAGATGGAAGTGCTGACAGGTCTTTCCGATCCGCATGAAGCTGCCCGTCAATTATATGAATGGGGCGTGAAAGAAGTGCTTGTCACCTTGGGAAGCATGGGATCACTTATTTTCGACGGAAAAGACTTCTATCGTATTCCGGCATATAAACCCAAAGAAGTGGTAGATGCAACAGGGTGTGGAGACACTTACACCATCGGGTATCTATACCAACGGGTATCGGGTGCCGGCATCGAAGAAGCCGGACGTTTTGCAGCAGCCATGTCAACTTTAAAAATAGAGAAATCAGGTCCTTTCAATGGCAGCAAAGAAGATGTCATTCAATGTATGACCACTGCGGAACAGATGTTTTAAAACAGGAAATCATAAAACGAACAGCGTATATATAGGATATACCTCCCCCGACGGGTAATCCTCATCCCATTATTCAGGCACGAACAACACCGGTTCGTGCCTGACTTTTTTCAACAGTCACCTCTCTTTTAGTGTTAAAATCAACCATTCCCTCTTTTTTCCAAAATCTTTTTTGAATTTCGTTTGTTTCCTTTGTTACTCTTGCCAAAAGACGGCAGAAAAAAGACTTCAACCTAAATAATAACAAATGGAAAAATTTAATGCAATGAGGACTAGACTTTTACAACATCTTCAGAAAAAAGCCATCAGGTCAAAGAGCATCATGACGCTTGTTTGCCTGCTACTGGCCTCTGCATCAGCCTTTGCACAGACAAAGACGGTGACAGGAACAGTGACGGACGCTGCCAATGAACCATTGATCGGCGCATCGGTACTCGTACAAGGAACTTCCACCGGAACCATCACGGACATGGACGGTAAATATTCAATCTCTGTCACTCCGGAGGACGTACTGGCATTTTCATACGTGGGGATGACTTCGCAAACCATTAAAGTGGGGACACAGAACGTCATCAATGTCACTTTAAAAGAAGATTCACAAGTACTAGCCGAAACAGTCGTTATCGGATACGGTAGTGCAAAGAAAAGAGACTTGACAGGTTCTATCACCAATATCAAAGGAGAAGAGTTAGCCAACAAACCGGCAATGAATCCGCTGTCTTCCCTTCAGGGGAAAGTGGCAGGTGTGCAGATTGTAAACTCCGGACGAGCCGGATCGGACCCGGAAATCCGTATTCGCGGAACAAACTCCATCAACGGATATAAACCGCTGTACATTGTCGACGGATTATTCAATGACAACATCAATTTCCTGAATCCGGAGGACATCGAATCCATGGAAATCCTGAAAGACCCGTCATCTCTGGCTATCTTCGGTGTTCGCGGTGCGAATGGTGTTATCATCATTACCACAAAGAAAGCCAAAGAGGGACAGACACTGGTCAATATCAATACTTCTTTCGGTTTCAAGAAAGTGGTAGATAAAGTGAAACTGGTGAATGGTTCACAATTCAAGGAACTATATAACGAACAGCTTGCCAATCAGAAAGATGACCCTTTCGATTATGCCGGCTGGGATGCCAATACCGACTGGCAAGACGAAATTTTCCAGACTGCTTTCATTACAAACAATAACATCAGTATTACAGGGGCTTCGCCCAAACATAGTTTCTACCTGGGAGTAGGCTACTCTTACGAACAAGGCAACATCGAGCATGAAAAATTCAGTAAGATAACCATCAACGCAAGTAATGATTATAAGATTACGGACTTTTTGAAAGTCGGTTTCCAATTCAACGGAGCACGTATGCTTCCTGCAGATTCCAAACAGGTGTTGAATGCTCTGCGTGCAACTCCTATCGCTCCGGTATATAACAACGAATACGGATTATATACGGCTCTGCCCGAATTCCAGAAAGCGCAGATCAACAACCCGATGGTAGACGTCGAATTAAAAGCGAATACTACCAAAGCGGAAAACTACCGGGCATCCGGTAACATTTATGGTGAGGTAGACTTCCTGAAACATTTCACGTTCAAAGCGATGTTCTCCATGGATTATGCGTCGAACAACGGACGGACATATACACCGATCGTAAAAGTATACGATGCCGCTGTCAACGGAGGGATCTCTACTTTGGGAACAGGCAAGACCGAGGTCAGCCAGTTTAAAGAGAATGAAACAAAAGTTCAGAGTGACTACCTGTTGACATACACCAACAGCTTTGATAATGGAAATCATAACCTGACAGCTACCGCCGGTTTTACTACCTATTATAATTCGTTGAGCCGATTGGACGGAGCACGCAAGCAGGGGGTCGGACTGGTTATTCCGGATAATCCGGACAAATGGTTTGTCAGCATCGGCGATGCAGCTACCGCTACCAATGGAAGTACTCAATGGGAACGCAGTACATTATCCGTACTTGCACGTGTGATCTACAACTATAAAGGTAAATATCTGTTCAACGGATCTTTCCGCCGGGATGGTTCTTCCGCTTTCTCCTATACAGGAAATGAATGGCAGAACTTCTTCTCGCTGGGTGGAGGTTGGTTGATGTCCGAAGAAGAATTTATGAAAGACATCAAATGGCTGGATATGTTGAAAATCAAAGCATCTTACGGTACGTTAGGAAACCAGAACCTGGATAAAGCCTATCCTGCCGAACCCTTATTGACCAATGCTTATTCGGCCGTATTCGGTAAACCGTCCATCATTTATCCCGGATACCAGCTTGCCTATCTTCCTAATCCTAACCTGCGTTGGGAAAAAGTAGAAGCCTGGGAAGCCGGATTTGAAACGAACCTGCTTCGCAACCGCTTGCATTTTGAGGGTGTTTACTATAAGAAGAATACCAAAGATTTGTTAGCCGAAGTTCCCGGGATTTCCGGAACTATCCCCGGTATCGGAAACTTGGGAGAGATTCAGAATAAAGGAGTGGAAATGGCTGTAACCTGGCGCGATCAGATTGGTGACTGGGGATATTCCGTCAGTGCCAACCTGACTACTATCAAGAATGAGGTAAAAAGTCTTGTTCAGGAAGGATATTCCATCATTGCCGGAGATAAGCAGCAAAGTTACACAATGGCAGGTTATCCTATCGGATATTTCTATGGTTACAAAGTGGCAGGCGTTTATCAGTCACAAGCAGATATTGACGCATCACCCAAAAATACACTGGCTACCGTTACCCCCGGTGACCTGAAATTCGCCGATGTAAACGGTGACGGAGAAATCACCCCGGAAGACCGTACCATGATAGGCAACCCGACTCCAAAGGTCACTTACGGTTTTTCCCTCGGAGTAGACTACAAGAATTGGTCGTTAGGCATCGACATGATGGGACAAGGCGGAAACAAGATTTTCCGTACATGGGATAACTACAATTTTGCCCAGTTCAACTACCTGGAACAACGTTTGGACCGCTGGCACGGAGAAGGTACGTCCAACACCCAACCGTTGCTGAACACCAAACATTCTATCAATAACTTGAATTCCGACTATTACATTGAGAACGGTAGTTTCTTCCGTATCCGCAACGTACAGTTAGCGTATACGTTCGACAAGAGCTTAATTTCCAAAATACGTCTGCAAGCTCTGAAAGTCTATGTCAACATACAGAATTTGAAGACATGGAAACATAACACCGGATATACTCCTGAACTTGGAGGAACTGCCACCGCATTCGGAGTAGATAACGGTAGTTATCCTGTACCTGCAGTCTACACCTTCGGCATTAACCTAACATTCTAGTGACAAGGTGCCACTGCCAGTTTTCCATGCGGAACACAACTTTAATCTTTAAAACTATCATTATATGAAACTGAATAAATATATATTTGCAACCCTTATTACTTCAACTACATTATTTCTAGGTAGCTGTAGTGACTTTCTGGATCGTAGTCCGCAAGGACAGTTCACGGAAGATGATAATCCGAACGCTCTGGTCAACGGTAAGATTTATAATGTCTATACGATGATGCGTAACTATAATGTGACAGCCGGCCCTCCTGCTTTTGCCATCCACTGTTTTCGTTCGGAAGATTCGGAAAAAGGAAGTATTGCCAGCGATGGCTCTGATGTAGCCGAAATGTATGATGATTTTGTGTATACACCGACCAACGGCCTACTGGGTGCTTATTGGGGACAGAATTATGCCATCATCTACCAATGTAATGAGATTCTTGATGCCATTGCAGAAAAAGAAACAGCCGGACAAACAGAAACTGAAGACATCATCAATAAGGGAGAGGCCTCTTTCTTCCGCGCTTATTGCTACTTCAATCTGGTAAGAGCTTTCGGCGAAGTTCCTTTGGTGACTTACAAAATCAACGATGCTTCGGAAGCCAATATCCCGAAGACAAGTGCTGATAAAATCTATGAGCAAATCGACAAGGATCTGAAAACAGCAGAAGAGTCATTGCCGGAAACATGGAGCAGCGAATACACCGGACGACTGACTTGGGGAGCTGCCCGTTCCTTACACGCGCGTACTTATATGATGCGCAACGACTGGAACAATATGTACACAGCCTCCACCGACGTCATCAAAAAGGGGCTCTACAACTTAAAGACTCCGTATAATGAGATTTTCACGGATGATGGTGAAAATAACGGAGGTTCTATATTCGAGTTGCAATGTACAGCTACTGCCGCTCTTCCTCAAAGTACCGTTATCGGTAGCCAGTTCTGTGAAGTACAAGGTGTACGCGGAGCAGGTCAATGGGACTTGGGCTGGGGATGGCACATGGCAACAGAATACATGGCGCAAGCCTACGAACAGGGTGATCCACGCAAAAACTCCACCCTACTCTACTTCCGCCACTCGGACAGCGAGCCTATCACTCCGGAAAACACCAACGAGCCATACGGCGAATCTCCGGTTTCTCCGGCAATAGGTGCTTACTTTAACAAGAAAGCCTATACCGACCCGGCTTTGCGTAAAGAATATACCAACAAAGGATTCTGGGTAAACATTCGTCTGATCCGCTACGCAGATGTACTGCTGATGGGAGCCGAATCAGCTAATGAAAAAGGTATTCCGGGTGAAGCAATCGACTATTTGGAACAAGTACGCGCACGCGCCAGAGGCACCAATAGCAATATATTACCTAAAGTGACGACTACCGATCAGGGAGAATTGCGTGAGGCCATCCGCCACGAACGCCGTGTGGAATTAGGGTTGGAATTCGACCGTTTCTATGACCTCGTTCGTTGGGGCATTGCAAAAGAAGTGTTGCACGCAGCCGGTAAAACCAATTATCAGGACAAAAACGCACTGCTTCCACTGCCGCAGACAGAGATCGACAAGTCTAAAGGAGTGTTAGTACAGAACCCCGACTACCAATAAGAAAGTTCCTCGGTGCCGAACGGTTGTTTCCTCGGTGCCGAAACTACTGTTCCTCGGTGTCGAACAATGTCCTCCTCGGTGCCGAACATTCAACGCATCAGGAGGACTTTATATGAATAGAGATAAAATTAACTATAATAATATGATATACAAAAAGTTAAGTCTATCCGTCCTGTTGTTTGCTGCAGGTTTTCTAACCGCGTCGGCACAAAAGTCGCCACAGGATATGGATCGTTTCATCGACGTATTGATGAATAAAATGACGCTGGAAGAAAAAATCGGACAGTTAAACCTTCCTGTCACCGGAGAGATCACTACGGGACAAGCTAAAAGCAGCGACATTGCCGCAAAAATCAAGAAAGGCGAAGTGGGAGGATTGTTCAATCTGAAAGGAGTAGAGAAAATACGTGAAGTACAGAAACAAGCTGTGGAAGATTCCCGGCTGGGTATTCCGTTATTGTTCGGGATGGACGTTATTCACGGATACGAAACGATGTTCCCTATCCCGCTCGGTTTGTCTTGCACCTGGGACATGACAGCCATTAAAGAGTCTGCCCGCATTGCAGCCGTAGAGGCAAGTGCTGATGGAATCTCATGGACTTTCAGCCCGATGGTGGATATTTCACGCGACCCTCGTTGGGGACGCGTATCCGAAGGTAGTGGCGAAGACCCGTTTCTCGGTGCCATGATTGCCGAAGCAATGGTGCGCGGCTATCAGGGGAAAAACATGGAACGGAATGATGAAATCATGGCCTGCGTAAAACACTTTGCATTATATGGGGCAGGCGAAGCCGGCCGCGACTATAACACCGTGGATATGAGCCGCCAACGAATGTTCAATGATTATATGCTACCGTATGAAGCAGCCGTTGAAGCGGGTGTAGGCAGCGTGATGGCTTCTTTTAATGAAGTAGACGGTATTCCGGCCACTGCCAATAAATGGCTGATGACGGATATTCTCCGCGGACAATGGGGATTCAACGGTTTTGTAGTAACTGATTATACGGGCATTTCAGAAATGATCGACCATGGTATCGGCGATCTTCAGACAGTATCCGCCCGTGCCATCAACGCCGGAGTGGATATGGATATGGTAAGCGAGGGTTTTGTAGGGACACTGAAGAAATCCGTTCAGGAAGGAAAAGTCTCTATGGAAACATTGAATACGGCTTGCCGTCGTATTCTGGAAGCCAAATATAAACTTGGATTGTTTGATAATCCTTATAAATATTGCGATCCGAAACGTCCGGCACGCGACATCTTTACCAAAGCGCATCGTGATGCAGCCCGCAGAATTGCAGCAGAAAGTTTCGTTCTTCTGAAGAATGACAGTCCCGACGGTAATCCGAATGGAAATCCGTTGTTGCCTTTCAACCCTAAAGGAAATATTGCAGTAATCGGTCCGTTGGCAAACAGCCGTAGCAATATGCCGGGTACATGGAGCGTAGCAGCTGTGCTCGACCGTTGCCCTTCTTTGGTAGAAGGATTGAAAGAGATGACAGCCGGAAAAGCGAATATCATGTACGCTAAAGGAAGCAACCTGATTAGTGATGCAAGTTACGAAGAACGGGCAACTATGTTCGGCCGTTCCCTGAACCGTGACAACCGCACCGACCAGCAGTTGTTGGACGAAGCATTGAACGTAGCCCGTCGGTCGGATATCATCATCGCAGCGCTAGGCGAATCTTCTGAAATGAGCGGTGAAAGCAGCAGTCGTACAGACTTGAATATTCCCGACGTACAACAGAATCTGTTGAAAGAACTTTTAAAGACAGGCAAACCGGTGGTACTGGTGTTATTCACCGGACGTCCGCTTACGCTGAATTGGGAACAGGAGCATGTGCCTGCCATTCTGAATGTATGGTTCGGAGGTAGTGAAGCCGCTTATGCCATTGGTGACGCCCTCTTTGGTTACGTCAATCCGGGTGGTAAACTGACTATGACTTTCCCGAAGAATGTCGGCCAGATACCTCTTTATTATGCGCACAAAAATACCGGACGCCCATTGAAAGATGGCAAATGGTTCGAGAAATTCCGCAGCAACTATCTCGATGTGGACAATGATCCGCTTTATCCGTTCGGTTACGGCCTTTCTTATACGACGTTCTCTTACAGTGACATCGACTTGAGTCATTCTTCCATGGACATGAACGGTTCGTTGACCGCGGCAGTGGAGGTTACCAATACCGGAACATGGCCCGGATCGGAAGTGGTACAGCTTTATATCCGCGACGTTGTGGGTAGCAGTACCCGTCCCGTCAAAGAGCTGAAAGGTTTCCAAAAGATATTCCTGGAACCGGGAGAAATGAAGATTGTCCGTTTCAAGATTGCTCCGGAAATGCTTCGATACTATAATTATGACTTGCAACTGGTTGCCGAACCGGGCGACTTTGAAGTGATGATCGGTACGAACAGCCGTGATGTGAAAACCGCGAAGTTCACATTAAACTAAACTTTTATCACCTTGATTATGAACGATAAATATAAAAGAATAATAGAAATGAGTGCACTTCCGCTCATGTTACTATTTCTATCCGCCGTTGCCCTGACTTTCCAGAGCTGTAAAGGGAAAAGCAAAAGCAACAACCTTTCCGCAGCCACCGACTCGTTATCGGACGACGCCCTGATGGATACCGTCCAGCGACGGACTTTCCTTTATTTCTGGGAAGGTGCCGAGCCGAATAGCGGCTTAGCTCCCGAACGTTATCATGTGGACGGCGTTTATCCAGAAAACGATGCCAACGTAGTCACTTCCGGCGGCAGCGGCTTCGGCATCATGGCTATCCTTGCGGGAATCGACCGCGGTTACGTCACCCGCGAGGAGGGACTGGCACGAATGGAACGCATCGTTTCTTTCCTCGAAAAGGCAGACCGTTTCCATGGAGCCTACCCTCATTGGTGGTATGGTGATACGGGCAAGGTGAAACCATTCGGTCAGAAAGATAATGGGGGCGATCTGGTAGAGACCGCTTTCCTCATCCAAGGACTATTGGCCGTACACCAATATTACGTCAACGGAAACGAGAAAGAGAAAGCCCTCGCCCAACGGATCGACCAGATTTGGCGGGATGTCGACTGGAACTGGTATCGGCAAGGCGGGCAAAACGTTCTTTACTGGCATTGGAGTCCGACGTATGGCTGGGAAATGAATTTCCCTGTACACGGCTACAACGAATGTATGATTATGTATATTCTTGCCGCCGCTTCTCCTACACACGGAGTACCTGCGGCTGTCTATCATGACGGTTGGGCACAGAACGGAGCCATCGTTTCTCCGCATAAAGTGGAAGGAATCGAGTTGCACCTCCGCTATCAGGGCACTGAAGCCGGACCGCTTTTCTGGGCTCAATACTCTTTCCTCGGACTTGATCCGGTGGGACTTAAAGATGAATACTGCCCCAGTTACTTCCACGAAATGCGCAACCTGACACTGGTGAACCGTGCTTACTGCATCCGCAACCCTAAACATTACAAAGGTTTCGGACCGGATTGTTGGGGACTGACCGCCAGCTACTCCGTCGATGGATATGCGGCTCATTCGCCCAATGAGCAGGAGGACAAAGGAGTAATCTCCCCTACCGCCGCGCTTTCATCCATTGTCTATACACCGGAATATTCCATGCAAGTGATGCGCCATCTATATGGTATGGGAAATAAAGTGTTCGGTCCTTTCGGATTCTACGATGCTTTCAGCGAAACGGACAATTGGTATCCACAACGTTATCTGGCTATCGACCAGGGTCCTATTGCTGTCATGATCGAAAACTACCGGAGCGGATTATTGTGGAAACTCTTCATGAGCCATCCCGACGTACAGGCCGGATTAACCAAACTTGGTTTTAACACCAACAAGCAAGACGTGAGACAGAAATAAGAGGGAATCTCGGTGTGCGGAAGTGGTCTACTGACCACCTCCACCACCGGTGTTTCCACCTCCTCCGCCGCCACCTTTCACATCGTCATTGTCGATGCTTCGTGCGGCTTTCTTCACACTGGCTTTCAACTCTCCAAGCCGATAGCTGATACTGAAACCGTAATACCGGCTCGGATATTTGCTCGAACTCTTCGAAATAAAGTTAGCTCCTTCTGTGTGGTTATTGTAAGTTCTGTATTTCTCCAGAACATTGCTGCAATAAATATTCAAAGAAAGACGTTCTTCTTTCAGGAAAGAACGGCTCAATCCCAAACTATAATAACTATATCCTGAACCTTTTCCCTGCAAACTGATTCGGGGTGTGCTACCTCCGCCGTTCAGGCTCAAACGTACTTTTCCCGGTAAGGTCTGCTGAATTCCTCCATAAGCAGAAGCATTCCATCCATAATTATGCAGCTCTTGGGCAGGACTCCGCAAATCGCTATAATTGCCACGTCCATTGACGTAAATTCTCGTTTTAGGAGAAGCGTTCCAGTTCAAATAAAAGTTCAATCCTGTTTCCCGGCTCTTTCCGATATTACCGTATGTGCTATACAGTGCACCGTAGGGAGCTTTATGCCCGCCTTCAAAGATTTCTCCGTCTTTATCAGTAATCAAGCGACTGATTCTTTCAATTCCATTGTTATTGAAAGAATGACGCAAAGAAAGATTGATGTTGAACTTGGACGTAAAACTGCTGTAAGACAAGTCGAACGAATGACTCTTCTCACTCTTCAGGTTCGGATTTCCCTGACTGATAAACATCGGATTCTGATTATCGAAATAAGGATTCAAATTCCAGATACCCGGACGCCAGATACGCATATTATATCCACCACGCAAATTCTGCGTCTTTCCTAGTTTTATTCCCAAGGAAACGGAAGGAACCAGATCACTAAAATTCGAATCAAAGTTCTCGCCCGGACCCACCAGATACTTCACCTCTTGTATGGTTTGCTCATAACGTAATCCCGGTTTGAAAGTAAATCCCTTGTATTTCAGCGTATATCCGGCATAAGCAGAGAGAATATGATTCAAATGACGGTACTCGCTACTACGATTCTCATTATATACATAGTTTTCACTTGCTCCCTCGGCTTCATAAAACCGATTATCACTGGAGTTACGTCGGAAAATATATTTGGCACCGGTTTCAATTGTATGCAGCTTTCCAATCGGAGTAGTATAGTCCACCTGGAAAGTCTGCTCCATCGTATTTGTCTTTCCGTCCGAATGGAAATTCTTTAATGACAATTCTTTGATGATATCCAGTTTATTCTCATCAGGCTCGATATCCAGATAAGTATTATATGAATCATTCGTTTGGGGTTGGGAATTGATTTTATAAGAAAGCGTAATCATCCGTTCTTTATTTTTTCGGGAAGTACGTTGATAGTCTATATTTCCGTTGATAGAATACCATGACCCTTTTCCATGATTGTCGGTTCTATAACGGTACGCAAAATCCTGTCGGTCAGCTCCGTGCATAATCGTATTTCCGCCACTGTTACTTTTGTCACTGCTACCGTACATTCCGAAAGCCACGGTCAGCAACCTCAACGTATCAATCTCGTAACTGGCTTCCAAATTGCCATACTGGAAATTCCCTTTCGACTTGGAGCTACTTTCCGATTCCAGATATTTTTCATTCTCTTTATCCGGTTCGTAGTTTTCGCGGTAACTGTCGGAGTAGCTGCGCGGGCTATTATTATAATTGTAGTTATAGTTGGCAGAAACAGTCAGTTTACCTTGTTTCACCATTGCGTAAGTGCCGGCACCTACTCCGTTATTATTAGCATTTCCTCTGAAAGTAGCCGTGTAGCCTTCAAATCCGGAACCTACTGTGACGATATTCAGAATACCTCCGATACCTTCCGCGTCGTATTTAGCTCCCGGTGAAGTGATCACCTCAATATATTTGATTGTGTTTGCCGGCATACTTTTCAGTACTTCCTTCGGATTATTACTCATCATATTATTGGGCTTTCCATTTACATGTATCTTGAAACTGCTACTGCCGTTCACCTGTACATTGTCTTCTCCATCCACCGTTACCAAAGGCACTTTCCGAAGCATCTCCAATATACTGTTTGATTTTGAGTCCGGATCATCTTCAATATTATATTCAATCTTATCCACATCTACCTTTACCAAAGGTTTTTGTGCAACTACCTCCACTCCTTTCAATACGTTATTGGCTTCTGAAGAAATCATTGTCCCCAAATCAACCTCCTTCACGGACGGTTTTAGAGTAAATTCCTTTACTATCGGCGCTTTACCAATCGAAGAAATAGTGATGATGTAATTGCCCGCAGCGACATTCAGTTTCTCCTGAAATTTACCATTCGCCCCAGTCACCGCCATCTTGACTGCTTTATCCGGAGCATTTTTCTTTGCTATTTTGATGGTAGCATACGGTTCTCCCTCTTGTGTTAAAGAATCAATAAGTACTCCTTTGACTGTATAAGAAGGAGCTGTGGAATTTTGTGCCCACCCCGCCACGGAGGTAGCGAATACGAATAGAATTAGTAGTAACAGTCTGTGTTTCATGACTAGAAATATATTAGTTTATGTTTATTAGACGCAAGACATTCAAAAATGCCGCAAATTCGAGAGCCAAAAGTAGTTGGTTTATCTACACTTACGAATTTTTCGGAGTTAAGAATATAAAACGAATGGATAAAAAATCTTACTACAGTATATTTCTAGTATTTTTAAACATTTCTGTTTAGGGATTTCTTTAAATATATCTATTCAGGGTTTAAAATGAGATAGAATGGTATTTACCGTCGCATCAACCGTATCAGCCGCCTTAAGTGAGCGCAGATTCTTCCAATCCAGCAGGTACTAAAGTTCTCTTCATATTTCGTGAACACTTTCTCACAATCCCGAAGCCGGCTGTTTTGCCTTTTCATAGCTGTTTGTATCTCTTTCATTCGAGCGATTTGCTCCCTTTGATACAAGAGTTCCTTGTCTTGACAACCAATAATTTCAGCATATAAGTTACAGATATTTGCTTTTCCAATACATAGGTCTTCCAATGTGTCGATATACTCGGCTGTAACTCGATCCTTATTCTGATGCAGGAATCCGATAAGGCTTTCTTCATCAACAGTGGTAATACCTTTCTCATACGACATCGGGAATCTTTTCATATCCGCCCAAAGCCAGATTACTTCTTTGTTGATTCCATACTTGACCGCCGCTTCTTCTACGCTAATCCATTTTGGCATAATGCTTTTGTTTTAATGTGTTCCACAATAAAAATGGAGTATTATTTTGTTTATGTGGCACAACGGGCATCCACGTTTTCTGTATTTCGGGCGGACGGGGAATTGTTTAGGTTAGACTTTTGGGGTAATCATAACCGGCCGGACACAAAAAAGACGTGAATGCTGTTGCACCATTATCTCCACTCGAGGTCTTAGCATACCCTATAGAAAGACAATGATAACAACAGACATCCACGCCAATCGTTTATATATAACACATCTCCAACGGATATGTTGATATAAAGCCGTTCGCGTGGAATATCTGTTGAATCATCTCTCCTCTATATGAAATTGCTAAGTTTCGAGTGGGAGAGACAATACATTACATATTCCATTTAGTAATATATACCGCCTCCCGCTAATTTCATCACGCTGATGAGCAGAAAGCGTATGACAAAGATATACATATTTTTTTTAATGTGGTGGAAATATGGAAATAAATGCTGGAAGTTATGTATATTCAGCAAGCCGACTCAATTGTAATTCTTGGAGGATTTGGTTCAGGACAGCCATATCCCTAAAAATTGATTCATTCCCGTACGGGTTTGGCTCATTCTCTGTACGGTTTTGAATAAAATAATGGAGTATTCTGGAAACGTTGTAGTAAATCTGAAAAAGATGATTGAGTTTTTAAGATTCCCCGTTATCTTTTTATTAT
>OLRN01000875.1_pt1 | contig 18942 bp, 10 predicted proteins | sample 1673001 | NCBI WGS metagenome assembly OLRN01 (sample SAMEA3136745, study PRJEB25190) | human gut metagenome | biome: human gut; feature: human-associated habitat; material: faeces | place: Austria | collected 2013 | reverse complement strand
GGAAGGTTTTGCAGCGCGCGCTGAACATCCACGGCGCCGGGCTTGTGGTGGACGGGTTTGTCGGCCCCAGGACCCGGCAGGAGTTGCAGGATCAGCTGGCCGCTACGGGTGAAGCGGTGTTCCTTGTCGCTCTGCAGGAGAAGCGTCAGGCGTTTTACCGCTCCTGCAGGCAGTTTCCCGTGTTCGGCAAAGGATGGCTGCGCCGCTGCGACGATGCGTTCAGCGTGGCGCAGGAGCTTGTTTAGTTGTTTACCATTAGTTGTTATGAGTTCAAATCCATTAAAAGCTGTCGGAGGGGCCCTGGCAAATATCGCCACGTTCGGGGGATATGGAGCCAATAAGGCGGCCAAGAAGCAGGCAAGCGCCGCCAACGCTATGGCCGATGCCATGGCGAATGCCCCGGAGCAGAAGGTTATTACTACGGAAACCAAGGATGTTTCCCAAGCGGAGAATGCGGTGAATTCGTCTGCCCGCCGCCGCTTGAAGCTTAGTAATACGACGAACCGGAGTAATCCTCTTTCTTCCCTGGCTGGCCTGAGGAAGACGCTGGGTTGATTTTTACACAGGAGATCCATGGAAAATGTTAAAGATTTATTGAGGACGGCAGACGCCCTGTTCACGGAGATGAATAAGAATTCCGGGGATTGGGATGAATTGCGCCGACGCATTATGCCGCGGATGGAGGGGAAGGCCCGCCAGCAGGAACAGGCTAATGAGATGACGGCTGCGTCCAGTTTTTCTCCGGTGGCGCATAAGTCCCTTTTGAATTTGGCGTCCGCTCATCTTCTTTTTATTACTCCCATGGATCAGAAGTGGTTTTCCCTGCGGCCGCAGGAGGAAAGGGATGATTACACCGATGAGGACGATTGGTACAGCAGAGCGACGGAGGCCGTCTACCGCGCGCTGGCGGATTCCAATTTTTATGCGGCGGCCCACGAGGTTTACCTGGATCGTTGCCTGACAGGGACAGGCTGCATGTTTGCAGATGTTTCCCGTGACGGGTCCCTGGTGTTTAAACACGTCCCTACCGGGACTTATGCGATTGCCGAGGGAGCCCACGGGGAGGTGAATACGCTGGTGCGGACGTTGAAGTTTACTGCCCAGCAGGCCGTGGAGATGTTTAAGCTGCGCAATCTGCCTGTCAAGATTCAGGAGGCGTATAAGGATGCGGAGAGGCGGTACACCGAGATGTTCGAGTTTGTTCACCTTGTACTGCCCAACAGCCGGGCGCAGTTCGGTTCCGACATGGTAAGGCCTGGCCGCCGCAAGTGGTTGGACGTGTATATTGCCAGGGAGGCGGAGAAGGTTGTTTTCCATGGCGGTTTTTACGAGTTTCCTTTTCTGGTGACGCGTTTTTTGAAGGGTGGCGTTTCTTTTTACGGCGAGGCTCCGGGCAAGGCTGTGCTGCCGGAGATTAAGGCTGCCCTGCTGATGGATCGGGTGATGGATGTGGCCGGCAGCCGGGCGGCAATTCCCAGCGTTATTGTGTCGGCTAAGATGGCAAAGGAGGTTGATTTGCGGGCCGGAGGCAAGACGGTTGTTCCGGATGAGCTTATTGGTTCACAGTTTCCGAGGGAATGGGCGAACGTGGGGGATGTGAGGTTTATGCTGGAGCGGCAAGATAAGAAGGAGAAGTTGATCAGGGAGGCGTTTTTCAATGATATTCTCCAGGTGGTTTCAGGCGTGGACCGCGAGATGACGGCTACGGAGGTGAATGCCCGCGAGTCAGAACGCATTATTTGCTTTTTTTCTTCTTTCATTCAGTTTTCGCAGGATTTCCAGACGATGATGAATCGCATTGTCTGCCTGATGTTCCGCAATATGCAGGGGGCCGTGCTTCCGGGCGACGCGCCTGATGAGTTTTTTGTCCGTTCCGCCGATGGGGAGAAGTTTGAGTTGCGGACTCCCCGCACCCGCTATCTGGGCAAGATTGCCCAGGCATTTGACCGTTTGCAGAGGTACGGCCTTGAGGGGGTGCTGAATGGGTTGGCGAAGTATATCCAGGTTTCGGGCGATACCCGCATTGCCAAGCGCATGAAGGCCTGGGAGGTGTTGCGGTTTATGTGGGACAGTTCCGGCGCCCCGTCCAAGTGCATTGTGTCCGCGTCCGAGAATAGCAAGATGGTTGAGGAGGAGAGGGCGCAGGAGGATCAGATGCGTCAGGCCGCCCTTGCGGAACAATTGGCCAGGGCCGGCAGGGATAGCGCCGCGGCGTCCGCACAGTTTAATACGGAATGATGATGAATATGTTTGAAGATAAGCCGACACCGGAACAGGTTGAGTTTCTCAAGAGGCTCAACCGGAGACGAGCCGCGCTGAAGGAGGCTTTTACTCCGGAGGTGCTGGATATTTTAGAGAAGGAGTTCCAGACGAATTTGCCCTGCTTTCAAGGGAAGGCTGGTTCCTACGATCCCCTTGACGCAATGCGCCGAGATGCCCAGCGGGAGGTTCTCCTGTGGGTAAGATACGAGATTGAACAATATAACCCTGATTTACATGATCTATAGTAGACTATTCCATAACAGGTTCTTATACGAAGAGGCCATTCCGGAAGGGGGTTCTGGAGGCAATGGCGCTCCGTCTCCCACGAATGACGCCCCTCCTGCGAATCCCGCGGGAGGCGGATCTCCCGCGGATCCTCCTGTCCCGTCCAATCCCTACGATTTTTCAGGGGGTACGGAAGAGCCCGATCCGGTTCCCGGCAGTCCTCCCCCGCTTTCTCCGCAGGAGGAGACCGAGTATGAGATTGATTTTGGGGAGGGGTTTGTGGAGAATGATGCCCTGCGGGATATGTTGAAGGGACATGCCAGGGCGGCAGGGCTGCCGGCCGATGCCGCCGGGAAGTTTCTTTCCGAGGTGGCTGCCAGCATCCGCGCGGACGAGGAGGCGGCTTTTAAGGAGGCTGACGAAGCGTTGAAGGACGAATGGGGAGCGGAGTATGAGACGAATGTTTCTGCCTCCAAGGCTTTTGCCCGGAAGCTTTCCGTGGAGTCCGGCGTTCCTATGGAGAAGATGGCTGTGTTTGCGAGTCCGGACGGGTTCCGCGTTCTGCACGCCATTTCCCGGATGATAGGCGAGGGAGGCTTGAAGGGCGGCGGTCAGATTCCGGCGAAGACGGACCCTGCCGACGAGGCTCAAGCTGTTTTGTCCGACCCCAATCACCGTTATTATAAGGCAATCGCCGATCCTTCACATCCACAGTGGCGGGAGGCTACCGATTATTATAATAAGCTGGTGGGGATTTCCGGTTAGTTTTTTTTGCGTTGACTATTGGTTCGGAGGGGTGTCCTGCTGTGCGGGGCGCCCTTTCTTTTTTTCATTTGTTCAAGTTACGGTTGTATTCATCAGGCCTGGGGATGTGGCATGATGCCTCAAATGGATAAGGTGACCGTTTTTAACCAGGCTTTGGCCCAGTTGGGGGACCGGGAGTATGTGAAGGGTTCCCCAGCCGGTCGCGCCGTTGATTTGTGGTGGCCTACCGTGTTGCAGGAAGCGCTGTTGTTCGGGGCATGGACCTGGGCAACCAAACGGGTTGAGATGGAGCGCTCTGTCATGAGGCATCCGATTCCGGATGATTGCCTGCGCGTGCTGTATGTGGGGGCGGATTTGTTCCGCATTGAGGGGCGTGATTTGGTGGTTGAGCGTTACGGGAAACGCGCCGCCGGGACCGATAAGCTGGTGGTGGATTATCTTTCCGACGAGGTGGCCCGCTCCGAAGTGCTGCCGGATCATAGTCCGTTTTTCATCAAGGGCGTTGTGTTTCTTCTGGCTGGCAGGTGCGCTTTGAAGCTGGCTTCTTCACCCCAGCTTGCGGCCGCTTTGGAGGCACAGGGTGAGGCGTTTTTAAGCAAGGCCCTTTATTGGGACACCTGCCAGCATGCTTCCAATGACCAGGATCCGTTAACAGAGATTTTAAACAGTTCCATTTTCTGATGTTATGAGTTCCGATTTCGGGGTTTCCCAGCAGTATAAGTATCAGGGGCAGGCGGCTTTGAGCAACGGGCGCTCCACACAGGCGGCTTATGAGAAGAAGGCCCGCGCCCTGGAGGCAGAGGCGGTTTCCGATTCCCACCTGGCCGCCCGCAATATGAAGCGGATGCGCCAGAATCAGAATGCCGCCATGGGGTCTGCACGGGCACAGCGCGGCGGATCCGGTTTTACTTCCGAGGGTTCCGGAAGCCAGGCGGAGGTGGCGGTGGCGGATGTGTGGGAGAGCGCCATTGGGGATGCGGCCCTTTCCAACGCGGTTTCCGATGCCAATAAGCGGTTTGCCGCGGAGTCCGCCCGATACCAGGGTGATCTGGCCATGATGGCGGCACACAGCGAGGCGGACCAGTATAAGATGCTTTCACAGAATGCCCTTGGTTCTGCCATGATCCAGACGGCCCTGACGGTGGCGGGGGGAGTCATGGGGGCAGCAGGAATGTCCGGTGGAGGATTGCTGGGGGGTGTTACCGAGAGCGGGGAGGAGTGGGGAGCCAAGGTAGGAGGAGCCCAGGGGGCTTTTTCCGGGATGATGAATGCTTATTCCCTTTCCGGTTCCCTGGGGGGGATGGTGCCGGGGAGCATGCAGTCTTCCAACAGGTTGAGGGATTCCCTGCTGGCTAATTTCATGGGTTTTGGAAAGAGATGAGCGTTTCTCCCATGCAGCAGGCTTTTTTACTGATGGAAGCCCAGCGCCCCGGCTGGTTCCGGGAGACCGTTTCCCTGGCGGATGCGGGAGGCGGGGTCGTGTGGTGCTGCCCTTCGTTGTTTTTTGCGGGGGTGCCAGATCCGGAGTCCCCCAGGACGTTGATTATTCTTTTTGCCCACGGCCGCATGGAGGCCGTCAGGGAGCTGGCTTGTCTGGTGCAGGGGCGTTTTGACCGGGCAAGGTGGCAGCGCTGCATCCGCGGACGCGAGGACTGGAAGGAGATTTCCATCCCAAGGTTTTTAAGTTTTAACCGTTTCAAGATGAACGAAGATGAGTGATTTACAGCAACCCTTGTACGGAGGAACCCGGATGAATGCGGCTTCCTCCACCCCTTCCCCGGTCCAGATGCCGGATGTTTCTTCCAAGCCCGTTCAGAGGGCGCTGCAGAATGCCCAGGAGTTTGTGTCTGATGTTGCCCACCAGTACCAGCGCATGAAGGATTTCGGCGAGCAGACGCGGCTGGAAGGCCAGATGAATGATTTGGCCAGCGAGTTTGAGCAGGAGATAACACGGAGATTGGGGTTTGCCCGCGGTCATGAGCTGTCTTTTTACGATCGTGACGGGAGGCTGAAAGAGAGCGCCTTGAATACGTTTGTACGGAATTACGAAGGGAAGTTCCGCGGGTTGAAGGGGAGTTTTGTTTCCCAGGAGGAGGCCTCCAGGTTCGGAGCCAGAAAGCAGGATGTGATGCGCCGACTCCAGAGGCGGGCTTCCGAGTTGATGCTTAAGGGGCAGATTCAGGAGTCCAGGCAGGCTTTTGAGGAAGGGTTGAAGGGGGATTTGCTGCGGAGGGATTTCCAGGGAGCCACCCGTAGGCGCATTCAGGCTTACGAGGCCGGCATTATTTCTGAGAATGGAATGAACAACGGTATTCTGGAAGATACACGGAACGGCCTTTTGGATGAATACGAGCAGGATATGCTAATTAACCCCAGTGTTGCTTTTACGAAGCTTGGGGACGGCTATTTTGATGCTCTGGGCGCAGGAGATGTTTTAAAGCTGAAGGAGAAGACCAGAAGGTTTTTACGTTCCGCGAACCGCTCCGAAGGTGAAGATGGAGCGCCCGGTTACAGAAAGGGTTCTCTTTGGCCGAAAGCTTCCCTCCGTTACGGAGCCACGGAGCAGGAATACGACTGGGTGGAGCATTATAACCGGACCGGCAGTTACGGGAAATACGCCCCTTCCATTAAGTTTGCCTTCCGGGAGGATTTACGGAATCTGCCTCCCGCCAATTCCGGCGAAGAAAGAACGAGGTACGTCAATGACATGTTGAAGAAGTGGGGGCAGTATGGACAGGTTCTTGGAGATGAAAGGAAGCTGCGCCTGTTTGTAGAAGACCGGATTGACGCCATGGGGAGACCCAATACGAACCGGAATAATATAGAGGCCGTTTTGAAGGCCATGCCGGATCATGTGTATATTCCTTATTTTTCTTACCAGGTAGCTAATGCTTACAAGAGTGGCGACCAGGAGCAGATTAAGAAGGCAGAGAGTACGCGGGATGAGGTGGAGGCAGATATTTTGTATAAGACGGAACTTTCCATGACGGAGTGGAGACAGGCTCATCCCAATGCCACACTTGCCCAAGATCTTGCGCAGATCCATCAATTTACCGCTTTTCATGCCGGGAACAGGTTTGCCTATCGGGCTATTATTGAAGAAGATAAGAAAAGATCTGACGAGAGCCGCATGAAGAAGGCGCTGGAGTCCATGCCTTTGTATTCTTTTGAGCAACAGGAAGAGTTGAACGTGTCTCCAGAAGAGAGGGAAGCCCAGCAAAAGAAGGCGGCACAATATATTAAGGGCCAAAGACCTTATTTGCCTTCCCCTCTTGAGAACCACCCTGTTTCTTTTGTCCGGCATGCTACATCCGGAGCGTATGTTTCCAAGCAGGCTTATGAGGCTATCAAGGCTAAGTTTGGGAATAGACCTTTTGCCCGCATTTCTCTGGGACGCAATGGAGCTTTCCTAAGGGTTCCCGTCGTCGGGGTCTATGAGGGAACCCCGCGGGGCGTTGAGGTTTCAGGACCGCTTTATGAACGCATGGCGTTAAGGTTTCCCGGTGAACAGGCCAGCGGGAATGTCAGCATTTACGACGGGAAGGATGAACCGGAAGCGCCGGAAGATGGATACGGACCAGGTTTGCTGCCTCCTTTGCCGGGTGGAGACGATACTTACACGCAGGTGAACGATATTGGCGACTCCGCTCTTCTTCCTCTTTACCAATAGTTTTAGCACAAGAATATATGTTTGCACAGGATGTTTTTGAGAGGTTGGGGCTGTCCCAAGATATGGATTTATTGAAAGAACTCCAGAAAGAGGCATTGTCAGAGCCAACGGAAGCGGCGCAGAGCCCCTATATGGATGACCCGGCATATGCCGGTTTTGAGACCTTGCGCGGTTTGTTTGGTTCCAACCATGGAGATAATCCCTCCATGTATTGGCTGGCACAGGGAAAAGAGATGCCTGAATTTGCCACCGTGGCGGACGCACAGGCTGCCGTCTGGAAGGATTTCCAGAAAAAAGCCCGTGCTTATCAGGCAGAGCAGGAGCGACAGCAACAGGCACGGGAGGCATTGGCTGCTACGATTGATCCCTTCATTGACCGGTACGTGCGCGGAGACACTGTTGTTCCCTCCCCTGAACAGGTAATGATGATGCAGGAGGCGGGCATTTCCTGGGAGAGTGTCAGACGAGCCCGCAGAGGGATGCAACTTGTCCGGGAATATGATGCGCAGGGCACCCTGTACGACGACAGGATCATCAATAATCTGGCGGAACAGGTGGGAGATGATGAGTTGGCACGGCGCATTGTGCTGAATATGTTTTATAATGACGCCAGGAAGCACGCCAAGGATAAGCACGGTGACGAGTGGACCGGGATTGACTGGATAGATAAGGCAGCCCAGGGGGTAACGGGGATGGTACGCACCGGGGGCGTGAAGGGATGGCGGACAGGTCAGAAGGCCTGGCGGAATTTACAGGTAATGGGAGAGGTGGATGCCGTTACGAATGCAGCTAAGCGTCTGCCGGAGTTGATTGCTTCCGGAATGGATGTGGATGAAGCACGCGCTCAGATTGAGAAGGATGCCACTTTTCTTGAGATACGACGCCGCTGGGCTGCCGATCTGGTTGAAACTATGGAAGCCGGGGAAAAGGAATATCTGGAAGGGGAGGAGCGTCATTTGGTTGGCCGCATTGGTTCGCAGCTTGGTTCCATTATCGGAGATACGGCTCCCTGGTTCATTCCTGCCATTGGTCCTGCTATCGGAGCTTCCTCCGCCATGCAATCCCGCAGGGATGAGGGGGTAAGCATTGGGTTAACGATGGAGGAAACGGAGAAGAGGGCCATGATGTTCGGCCAGGCAGATGCTCTGGAAGAGATGATTGCTTTTTCCCCCATCGGGCGGTTGACGCCCGGATATAAGTGGTTGAAGAAGGCGCTTGGCGGTGGGAAGGCCGCCGGGAAGCTGGCCCCGTGGCGGGCTCAATGGATGGCGAGTCCGAAGGCCCAGTACGCTATTCAAGGGCTTTCCGGCGCTGCGGAAGAGGCCATTCTTGAGCCTACAGCCGGGTATTTGATGCGTACTGTACAGAGCATGAACCTGACGGACGAACGCGGAAAACAGACTTTCCGTCAGTATTTGGACGATATGGGGCAGATGATGCACGGAGAACAGGGTCTTGCCCTGCTGGCATTTACGTTTGGGATGTCCGGCTTTAATTATCCTCAAATCAAAAAGGCGGCCCAAGAGTTTGGCCTTTCTTTGCAACATTACAAGGAATTGGGAGGCACGGTCCAGGGGTATCTGGAAGCCAGGGAGGAAAAGACCGCCGAAGGTTTTTTGAATAAGGCTCTTTCCCATTTGCATGATTCCTGGATGGAGGATCCGCAGGCTTCCATGGAGCGGGCGAGCGCGGCTGCCGGAGAACGCCTTTCCGGGGAACGCATTGAGTCTTTGCGGGAGCTGGACGCGTGGCGGGCCGCCGAGGATGCCGGCATGGTGCCCAGGGTGGAGCCGGCGGAACAGGAGGGGATGTTCCGGGTGTATGCTCCGGCGCGCGGCACGGAAGCGCCGCGGGAGGATGCTTCCGTTTCCGGAGAGGGGCAGGAAGAGGGCGCCCCTTCCTACACGCTGATGGACGGCGAGCAGATGACGGCTTATTTGCAGGCGTTTGTGGATGCCGATATGGAACATGCCATTGTCGGGGCGCAGCATTTGCTGGCCGGGGATGTGACCGTGGGCCAGGCTCTTGCCCAGGGGCGTTTTGACGCGGCGGAGGTGATTACGCGCACAGTGACGGATGAACAGACAGGGGCCGAACGGGTGGTGATTGCCCCGGAGACGCTGGGGCAGATGAAGGCCCGCGCGGATATGGCGATGGCCGCTATCCGCGCCCTGGAGGCGGAGGGGGTGAGTTATGAGGAGGCCGCCGCCCGCATGGATGCTTCCCTGAGCGAGCATATTCCGCTGGGGATCCTTGTGCAGACATGGGAGGAAGCCCAGGAACGCATCAGGACGGAACAGGCCCGGAATCCGGAGTTTAAGGCTCCTGCCATGGATGCCCCGTTTTCCAACGCTTATGTGACGAAGGTGCGCCGGGGAGATACGTTCCGCCGGGTGTTGAGGTATGCCCGCGGGAGCGCGACGGTGGAGGATTTGATGGAGGAGACGATGGAACAGGCGGTTATTTCCTGGCAGGCGGAGCAGGGTTTGTCCTGGGACGAGTTCGGCGCGATGCTCCAGGAGGCGCAGAGGGTGATGATTGAGTTGTTTCCGGAGGCGCGGGGGGAGGAGATGCAGTTTATTCACCTGGACGCCGGGAAGCCGGTGACGGGGCATGACGCGATTGAGGCGTTTTCCAAGATCGGGCGTTCCCGCTGGCTGGCGGATGCGGTGCATCATTCTTCCCTTCCCTCCTGGCTGCGGAGGTTGCTGAATCACCTGGTGAGGTTCCTGGGGTATTTTAAGGCGCGCGTGGAGTTGGGCGAGATGGTGCGCCAGGCGGAGGAACAGGGCGTGTTTTCCCTGCCGGTGCGTCAGGCCCTGGCGGTGATGCTGGATGCGGGGAATGCCCTGTACCGGGACCAGCAGGGGGATTTGATGGAGTTGTCCATGGAGCGGGCCAGAGCGCAGGCGGGGCTGGACGCGATGTTTGGCGCGGGCGTGGCGACGGAGGCCCGGACGCTGGAGGATGAGCTGGCGGAGAGCAAGGCGCAGGATGAGGCCGACGCGCAGGCGGCAGCGGATGAGGCTGCCGCAGAAGAGAATTCTCCGGAGGCGCAGGAGGCGCGGCGCGAGCGAGAGCAGGCCCGCGTGGAGGCGCTGGGCGAGCCGGATGGGTCAGGGGTGTTTAACGGGGCGTTTATTGAGGTTCAGGAGGGGGTGCGCCAGGGGTTTATTGAGAAGTCCCGGCTGACGCTTTGCCCGGATGTGCCCCAGTTTAAGCAGGGGGCGGATGAACAGACCGGGGTGGTGAATCCGATTGTGGGGGCATGGCAGCGCAATGCCGCGCCGATTTCCGTGTGGAGGCGGAAGGATGGCGCCCTGCAGGTGATCAGCGGCCGGCACCGTTTTAACGCCTGCACGGATGAGGATATTAATTGCACGGTGTATGATGAGGCGGCCGGGTTTGATTTGGATTGGGCGCAGACGCATGATGTGGAGAATAATATCCGGGAGGGGCAGGCTTCCCTGTTTGAGATTGCCCGTTATGTGAGCCGGAAGCGTTTGACGAAGGAGGAGGCGGTGGAGAGGGGGATTTTCCGCAAGGGGCAGTCCCGCCGCGGGGTGGAACTGGGCCTGTACGGCTGTTCCGATTTGCTGGACGCGCTGGGGAATGAGCTTGTTTCTCCGGATGATGCCTGGCGCGTGGCGATGGCGTTCCGCAATCAGAACGAGGTGCAGCGGGCCGGGCTGCGTGCCCTGATGGAGGGGAAGAGCTGGCAGGCCGCTTTGGCCGTGATGCAGGTGGCCGCGAATATGGACCGCATCCGCGGGCTGGCGGAGGCGGCCGGGATGACGTTTGAGACGGATTTGTTCGGCAATTCCCACGCGGAGGAGTATTTTTCAAGGCTGGCCCAGTACGCCGCCGCCCGCGTGAGCGAGCTGACGAGGGAGATTTCTTCCATTAGCGGGGCGAGCAGACGCCCGGAGACGGCCAGGAAGTATGGCGTGGATGTGAGGGATGCCGCCGCGCTGGAGGCGGTGGTGAAGGATTTGAAGGCGCAGAGGGCCCGATGGCAGAATTTCGGCCTGCATGAGGATTTGATTAAGGAGGCCAATGATGCCGTGATGGTGGAGCTGGGGGTGAAGACGCGGGAGGAGGTGGACCGGGAGAATGGCGTTCTTCCTTTGGAGGCGCCGGAACAGGAGGAGGGTTCCGCCGATACGGGGATGTTGCAGCTTTCCCAGGATGTGAGCCGGATGCTGGACGCGGCGCTGACGAGGGGGGCCGCCCCTGCGGAAGATGAGGCTCCCGCAGCGAATTTTTCCCTGGTGTCCATTTCTTCCGGGGATGTGGTGAGTTCCGCCGCCGGGATGCGGGCGAGGTTGAAGCCGTTGCAGGGCAAGGTGTTCGTCAATAAGAATACGGGGATCCAGGCCGTGATTGAGGCGCGCGTTTCCGGCAAGACGGTGGGCAAGGCCGGGGCTTCACAAATGTCCGTGGCGAATTTGAAGGCGCTTGGGTTTTCCGCGGAGGAGGCCCGGAGGGTTCATTATACGGCGGCCACCCGCATTCATGAGTTGTTTGAGAATGCGGAGGATGCTTTGTTTGAAGAGTCGTACAAGGATGACCCTTCACGCGCGGGAGCCTATCATTTTTTCAATACGGTAGATATAGAAGGGATAGGAGCGTTTAATGTTAATGTCACGGCAATTAAGCCGGGAGACGTAAATCAAAAAAACACTCTTTACACTCTGGAGCTTACAATTGAAAAACCCCAGAACGAGAACCGTTCATCACACCCTTTCTCTAGGGGGGATACAAATTCCAATTCCGGGGTTTCTGCCCGTAATTTATCTTCTTACCGTTCTTTTGTCGAGAAGGAAAAGGCGGCTGTCAGGAAGAAGGCGGAGTCTGACGGGACGTTCATGAAGGCTCCGAATGGGAAGGATACGAACCTGACGGAAGACCAGTGGCTTTCCGTGCGCACGGAGGCGTTTAAGAGTTGGTTTGGGGATTGGGAGCATGACCCGGAGAACGCTTCCAAGGTGGTGGACGAGAATGGGGAGCCGCTGGTGGTGTATCATGGTTCCCCGCATGTTTTTACCGTGTTTGACGTGGAGCGTTCCGGAGAGAATTTTAACCGGAGCCGGGAGGATGGAGGGTTGTTGTTTTTTTCTTCCCTGCCGGAGACGGCGGAAGATGTGCTTTATGATTTAGAGGGCCGTTTTCCGGGGACCGGGTTGGAGAGTGCGCGGCTGTATGCGTGTTTTATGAGGTTGAGGCGTCCGTTTATGCTGGATCTTGGCGATGCTTCACAGCGCCCGTTTTCCGGGGAGGGTGTGCCGGAGAACGTGAAGGGTTCCCCGATGGCGTGGTATTTGTTTCCTCACGAGTTGAGGAGAGGGTTTGATGAGGGGAATGCTCATGGCGCAGGTTATGACGGTGTTGTTTTGAAGGGCAGGAATGCTTATGACGGGAGTCCGGAGGTGTGGGGGATGGCTACGGATTCCCGGCAGGTGAAGAGCGCTGTCGATAACCGCGGAACGTTTGATTCAGATAGTCCGGATATTACGTTTTCCATTATTGGGGAGAAGGCAGAATCCTTCCAGGAGTACCACAATAACGGCCTTTCCTACACGGATCCGGCGGACGGGAAGCGGAAGGCGATTATTGATTCCCGCGGGGTGCGGTTGAGGAAGGAGCACGTCAGCGTGAGCGAGGGGGGGCATGTGAATGTTTCCCTGGCCGCGGCCCTGGATTTTCCGGAGTTGTTCCGGGCCTACCCGGAGCTGCGGAGGCTGCGGGTGGATTTTTACCGGGACAGCGGGAGCGGCACGGGAGGGTTTACCGATCCGCAGGAGCATTATATTGCCGTGAATGTGGCACGGGGCGGGAAGAACGCGGCTCCCGGCATGGTGCTGGATACGATTTTACACGAGGTGCAGCATGTGATTCAGGGGTATGAGGGGTTTTCCCAGGGGGCCGGGAGCATGAGCCGGGAGCAGGCGCTTGCTTATCTGGGCGGGAGCATGAACCAGCTGGCGGGCCGGGGCGACGACTGGGCGAAGGCGGCCCTGCCCCGCCTGGAGCGGATGAAGCGGGAGCTGGAGGCTGGGACGTTGCAGCCGGCGTTTGTGTATGTTTTTTCCCACGGGGAGCAGGAGGCGCGGCTGGCCGGGACGTTTGAGAAGAATAGCGAGGGGGTCTTGATGAGCGGGCTGAACGGGTTCCGGCTGCTGGACGCTCCGCAGTTTTCGATTCCGCTGACGGGGGATATTACGGAGCTTGGCGGCATTACGTTCGGGGCCGGGAGGTTTGGACGGATGGCCGGCAGGGTTCTGGCTCCAAACGGGGATTGGCTTTACGATGAGATGGTGTTCAGGATGCGGGCCGCCACGCAGCGGTCCGTGAGTAAGCTGCGCCTGTTTGAGACCGGGGACCGGGAGCGCGGCCTTGAGCTGCTGGCGGAGGCGCAGGAGCTGATTTCCACGGTGGAGCGGTATTTGCCTGATTCTTACGGGTTCGGGCTGGAACCTTACAAGATCTGGCTGAATGTGTTTTCCCTGCTTTACGGGAATAGCGGGAAGATGGCGCCGGGCGATGCGGTGGCCAGCGCGTTGGAAGCGATTCCTATGAGGAGGTGGCCGGAGATTATGGAGGGGAGCATTGGCAGGAGTTTTGTCCATTGGGCGGAGAAGAGGCCGGAGCTGGAGGATGTGGTGGAGGAGGCCCGGAGGGAGATTGCCGAACGGCAGGCTGATTACGAGCTGGATTCTGCTCCGGACGCGGATAACAGGGCCGCCCTGGCGGCCCGCAAGGGGGTGGAACAGGAGGTGTGGCGCCGGTTGTTTGAGGAGCACGGGGCCGAGTTTCTGGAGGAGTACGGGGAGCAGAAGGTGTTCCGGCTTGTGGGGAAGTTTATGGAGCGCGTGGTGGAGCAGATTGACCGCTTCCGGAAGGACCGGACGCTGGGGCGCATCCGCCGCGTGGCGGCTTCCGTGGTTCCGCGGACGAGTCCGCAGGGGAAGCCAATGCGCGGGAAGATGGACGCGGAGAGTTACCGGAGGCTGGAGAGGTGCTTGCGCCTGCTGGAGATGACCGAGAGCCAGTACGATGAGTTTTTCCAGAAGAATTTTCCGGAGGATGCCGAGGAGGGGAAGAGGTGGGAGGATCTGGCCCCGGATGCGCTGGTGCTGGTGACGCTGCCCGACGCGGAAGGGAGGCTGGAAGAGGTGGCCGTAACGCAGCGGGAGTTTGAGGTTTACGCCTGTTATGAACGGATGGACGTGAATACCGCGGAGAAGTGCGGCGCGGCCCTTGGAGAATTAATTGCCACGTCCCGCCATGCCTGGGAGAACGCAGCGGAGAAGAAGAAGCTGGAGGTTGCTGCCATGGCCGCCCCACTGCTGCAGGCCACCGGGGAGTTGGATGATAACAGGATGGCGATGTTCCGCCGGAAGGCGAGGCTGCGGGCCCTCCCCAAGAAGCCCCTTTCCCTGTTTGATTACCTGATGAATTTTAATCAGTATATGCAGGCGCTTTCTTCCGTGGAGCCGTTTGCCGGGGTTGCCCGCCAGTTTGAGGAACGGGCGGCGCGGTTTAATGTGCAGCGGCAGGCGAGCGAGAAGGAGATGCTGCGTTTTGTGCATCATACCGTAGCGGAGATTGCGGGGTCCGCGGACCGGTATGATATTGCCGAGTGGATTTATGAGGGGCGCATGAAGCAGGATACGGGGATTTCCGTTGTGGAGCGGGAACCGGATTGGAACAGGAAGGCAAACGCCCTGTACCGGGAACGCCTTCTTCATTTGCTGCGCCGGAAGGTGAAGTCCCACGGGCTGGAAGCGGTGCAGCTTTATTTGAGGGAGTTTAAGCTTTCCGAGGGTTTGAAGAAGGAGGTGGACGCCCTGTTCGGGCACCGCCGCAAGGATATTTCCGCCAAGCAGGCGAAGAAGGCATTGGAGCACATGGAGCGCGTGTTTACGCAGAAGGAGTGGAAGCGGTACGGGGACCAGAATGTTTTTGCGAGGGAGCGGGCGGAGATGCTGCGATCCAGGACGAAGTACGCCAAAGAGGGGTATCAGCCGAAGAGTTTCCGGCTGGATGGCCTGTCCCGGATGGAGGCGGCGTATTTGGTGCTGTTGTCCGAGCAGGCGGATTATACCGAGGCCCTGGCGGAACGCGGATTTGACGCGGAGGTGATGGATCGGCTGCGCGGGTTTGCCGGGGATGAGGTGATGCGGTTTGCTTACGCCTTGAGAGAGAAATTGAATGAACGGAGCGGACAGGTGCAGGAGATGACCGAGAGGCGCTACGGCTCACCGTTTCCGCTGACGGAGAATTATTTCCGGGCGTTTTTCGATGTGACGATGGAGGCGATTGATAAGTCGATTGCTGATGCGGCGTCTTACGGGGAAGCGGCCACAGGCGGGAAGTTCGGGTTGATTCACGCCCGCCGGAAGCATCAGGCGCACCTGGATTTGGAGATGGATGTTTGCACGGCGTTTATGGCGGCCATGACCGAGCAGGATCTTTACCTGTATGGTTCCGAGATCAGCCGTGATTTGCGGGCCCTGCTGAATTTTAAGGGTGAGGATGGCGAGGCGGGCCGGAGCCTGGAGGTGCTGTTGGGGCGGGATGCCGTGGGCAAGCTGATGGCCTGGGCGGATGCGTTTGACCGCGCCGGGGCGGAGAGTATCCGGGGGCACCTGGATATGAACCGCCTGATGAACCGGCTTTCCGGCGCGGCGGCGCGGGTGCTGCTGGCCGGGCGCGTGGGGACGCTGACCAAGCAGGTGACGACGGTGATTAACGCGATGTATGCTTCCGACGAGATTGGCCTTGCCGAGTGGCTGGGGGCCGTCCGCCGGTATCACGCCGGGAAGCTGGTGAAGCCTGTGCGCGAGATAGAGGCTCTGCCGGAGCTGGACAGCCGCGACAAGACGCGGTTCAGTGCTACGCTGGCTGCCATGGGGGCCGACGAGGCCGGGCGCCGGGTGTCCCGCCTGGAACGCTGGAACCGGGAGGGGATGGATTTGCTGGAGCGGGTGGATATGAAGGGGAATGCGATTTCCGCGGCTATTTTGTACGATGCGGTTTACCGGAAGATGAAGCGTGAGACACCGGAAGCTACGGAGGCCGAGCTTGACGCGGCCGCCATGGCGGAGGTGCGGCGCTCCCTGTCCCGCAAGGGTCAGCCGATGACGCAGCTGCAGAAGTCCCTGGCCGCGCAGCACCGGACCTGGATGCAGGCGGGGATGTTGTTCCTGGGCGGCGAGTCAATCAATACGATGGGCAATGTGTTTTCCCTGGCCCGCAGCGGGCAATGGGGGAAGGCCGGGTTGATGTGGGTTTCTCACGGGATGGTGCTGGCCCTTCTGAATGGGCTGCTTAATTTCATGACCGATGACGAGAAGCGCCGCCGGAAGCGGGAGTGGTGGCACGCCCTGTTTGATGTGGTGATGGGGCCCGTGATGGGGATTCCTGTAGTAAGCGGGCTGGCTGGTGAGGGCGTGAGGCAGCTTGCGAAGCTGTGCGGGTATCATGCTTTTATGCCGGGGAATAATTTGCTGGTGCCGTTTTCTAATGCGGCGGATATCGGGAAGGCGTTTTCCAACGCCTGGAAGTTGTTTGACGGCAAGGAACGGCCCTGGGAGGATGACGCCCTTTCTTTCCACGAGCTTTTACGCACCGCAGCAGCGGGGACGGTGGCTTTTTCTCCACGGACAACCAAGGGGGGCGCCGCTGCTGTAGGAGCCGCCCTGACGATGGCGCTTCTGCTGAATGTGACGGAGTTTGCCCTTAAAACAGTCCGCAGCGTTCAGGAGAACGGTGCGGACTGGGATAAGTGGGTTGGAAGATGAATCCGGTGAAGACGGTAGCGGATGTGATGGATTGAAGGCACATTCACTTGTGTCATTACATTAACATATCATAATGAATGTTTTATAAAAAATAATATGTTTTTTAGTTGCAGAAATAAAAGAATGATGTTCTAATCCTCTTGACGTCGGAGGTTTGTCCTTCCCGGACAAGCGTCTGCCTTATGGTAAGGCCGACGTCTATTTTTATACCCTTTTTCTGGGGGGATAAGAAATCCGCGTAACTCCAGATGATGTCTGTTTACGCACGCCTGAATGTTGTTTTTTAACAGGTCCCCCAATCCAGCGCAGGGTGTTATGAATTCTACCGGAGTTGTCTTTCCACGAATAAAAGCAGTTTTCCAGTTGGGAGTAGAGTGGCATGATCGGAGCAAATTCCGCAACTCTCAATCCAATGATGGTAGTGACAATGTCTGCTATTTGGATACCTATGTTTTTAGCTTGAGATATGGCAAACATAGGTATTTCAAGAATAGAGGACCTCATCTGACTACCAGGAGCGCTTTTGACAAGGAAATTGGTAATGGCAGCTGCATTCCTGCCGTTTGTTCCATCATCCCGGTTGTCAATAATGATGATGGCTTTTCTCCCATAATGTTCCCGCTTCATATAGATGTTGATACGTTCACAGAGACTTTTGAATGTAGCATCAAGAACACCAGTGTCCTTGCAAGAAAAACTTTGCATGGCTTGGTCAAAACAGACACACCCAAATACCGTAATTTTACTTTTTTTTAGGAATTGGAGAATGGATTCAATGAGTTTGACGTTAGTTGAACCTTCTGGGTACATCTCGTGTTGTTTGAAGGAGGTTCGAGATAAAAGATTTTTTCCCTTCAGTTCAGAGTTGTCCGCGTAGTCTTTTCCAAGATGTTGAAGTTTTAATTTATAGATGGTATTGGCAATTTTTGTGTAGTCTCCAATAGGGATAGCTACCCCGCACATAGCTCCAAATTTATGTTTTTCTCCCCCTCTATCCAGTTCTCTAAATGTTTCATCCAAGAAAATCAACATACCAATTATTTATGTGTTTTATATACCTAAAGTCCCGACTTTCTAAATGGGCGTCACATTCCTTTGCAAGGCGGCGACAACGGATGAAAAACTAAATGAAAAAGGGTACAACCTCAAGGAAATATTGCACAACTATTTTTGTGATATACTATATATTGTGGCATTATCCTTGATTTCAAGGAATATTTTTATTGTCTTGCGTGATTTTTTTGTCTAGTACTTGGCTTCATGTTCGTCCGACTGGTTGTCAAATACTTGAGGACTTGAGTTTTTGAGGATATAGGAATACCTTGGAGAAATGAAAGGTTTACTGATTGCCATTTGCGTTTTCCTGGGGCTGGCATTGTTGCCGATGCCCTACGGCTATTATATGTTCCTGCGGTTGGCTGTGTGTGCTTACGCCATATTTGTGTTTACCCAGGAGCAGAAGAAAGGGGTGTGTTTCGGGAGCGTATCCGCTGCCGCTATTGCTCTGCTTTACAATCCCGTCTTCCGGGTGCATTTGGAGAAGGAGGTCTGGATGTGGGTGAATGTAATAACCATATTATTATTCATCATTGTCTCGTTGCCATGGAGAGAGTTTGCAGAGACAAGAAGAGAACGAACAAGGAAACTTAAAGAGGAAGCAGAGAAAAGGAATGAGGAAAAATTTTATGGAGTGTATTATAAATATTTTAAAAGTAATTTGCTTCTTCCGAATTACTGTGTAAGATGTAAAGAAACTATAGACATATCTACAAGCAAAGATTTATTATGTCCTTTTTGTTATCAAAAAGTTCAAGAATTTATAGAGCAAGAAGAGAATGAATTTACGAAGACGGGAAATCTTCCCATGAAATTGAATTTCAAATGTAAACATTGTGGGGCGGAAGAAAGAACAAGATCGTTTACATTTGGATTTTGCAAACCATGTTATTGGTCTCTTTGCGAACTTGAGTCAATCGCGAAGAAAGATTTAAAAGGCTATGAGCGATATAAAAAAAACATGCTAGCTATAAAAAAAGCAAGAACGGATAAAGAAAAAATCTATTGGCGGCCAGCATGAAAATAATACTAACAGGAAGCTCTACCAATTGGGTTAGCCATTCATGAAAAGTTTATATAACAGATAGTTTTTTAATTTTTATTATTTTATATTTTATTATAACGATTATTACTGCACTATATCTGACAACAACTGTT
>OLRN01000873.1_pt1 | contig 18997 bp, 19 predicted proteins | sample 1673001 | NCBI WGS metagenome assembly OLRN01 (sample SAMEA3136745, study PRJEB25190) | human gut metagenome | biome: human gut; feature: human-associated habitat; material: faeces | place: Austria | collected 2013 | reverse complement strand
ATGGCGATGTTTCGAAAGCACCCTCCATGCAGGCAAAGTCCGGGCGAATATCACGTTGGCTTTGGCGATCTCCGCACAGGCGATCAACCAGAAGAAAACACTGATGCGGAAAACGGAAATTTCCGAAAATCCAGCCTTTACGTTTCGTACATTTCTGTTGCGCCTCGGACTGATCGGACCTGAGTACAAAAATGTTCGAGAGCATCTGCTCGCCAATCTGCCCGGTGATCGGGCTTGGCGTTATGATCGTTCCAACTATCCAAGCCTGACTGGTAGGCACAGAGAAGAAAGATAGGGGGTGAAGTGTTGAGCGAGAAACTGTATTTTGCCTACGGTTCCAATATGAACCTGGACCAAATGGCTTTCCGCTGTCCGGAAGCAGAGGTCGTAGGGGTGGTTCGTGTGGATGATTACCGCCTGACCTTCTGCGGTAGCAGCTACGCCGGTGTGGCAACGATTCTGCCTCAGCCGGGAAGCCATGTTGACGGTGTCCTCTGGCGCATTTCCGAAGCAGATGAAAAGCATCTGGACTTCTACGAAGGCTTTCCTCGCCTTTACGGGAAGGAACCTATTGAGGTGACCGACCACAATGGTCAGAAAATGACCGTCATGGTTTATACCATGAATTCGCCATTCAAAGAGTGTCTGATGCCGCCCTCTGAAGGGTACTTAGGGGGGATCATAGAAGGCTGCCTCCAGAATGGGCTTGATCCCAGTTCCATCAGAGAAGAAGCTTTCCGCCTTCAGAAAGAGAAGGAGAAAGCAGACACTACCCACAACCGAAAAAGCAAAAAGGTCAGCCGAAAGGATCGTTGACCCCAACATGTGAAATATTGAAAGGAGTGGAACCCATGTATAAAACTTTGATCGTAGCTATGGTTCTGGCCTGTCTGGTTGGATGCGGGGCTCAGCCGAGCGAATCGCAATCTGCATCGAGCAGCTCTATGACCCAGTCGGAAGCCACCTCAGACAGCCAGCCCGAAGGAAACAGTCAGGTCACACCCACACCGTCACCTGCAAGCAGCTCAGAAGATACCTCGTCTGTAGGCAGCCAGCCGACACAGACGCCGGAGCCAGTCCCCATGTCAGAGCCAACCGAAAGCACTGAGCAAACTGCTGATACCAGTGGATCAGATGTCGCAACGGCGGCCTACGGTGCCGTGCCCTTTGAACTTGCAGCCGGCACAGACAAATGGTGGTACATCGATTCCAGTGACACTGCCTATTGGGCGGTTCAGGAAAACATCAACGCTATCCGGGCTGAAGCCGGATTGCCTGCACTGACGATGGACGAGTCGCTGAGCGAGGCGGCAAGTGACCGATGCGAAAGCTTCGTGGCCGGTGGTGCCTTTGACCACTCAGGCATGACGACCCGCAGTGAGATCTGCGCAAGAGGCCCGCTGCGTTCTGCAAGTGAGGTTTGCAATGCCTGGAAAGACAGCCCTGACCATTACGCAAACATCATCAGCCCCGACTTCACCACCATGGGAGTCGCCTGTTGGTTCTGCGATACCGCAGATGGTCAGTACACCTACTGGACTGTGACCTTCGGATAAAACCACAGTAGAAGGATGAATACCTTCTGCAAGAAAAAGAATCACGCAAAACAGCCTAAGCACCTGCAATTCGCAGGTGCTTTTTTTATTGGAGGTATTGATGAAACAGAAATATAAATTGCGGCACCGATTCACGGCGCTGCTGATGGCATTCATGCTCTGCCTCTCCTGCTTTGCCGCACCCTCCGCCTTTGCAATGGAGAGCAGCTCCTCGGAGCCTGCCTCGATGAGCGAGGCGAACTCGGCAGTGGAGTCCCAAACCACGCCGGAGAGCGCAGCTTCTGTCCCTGAAACTGACAGTGAAGCATTGAATACTACCCAAGATGAGACCACAAGCGACGTCCCTGCCGACGAAAGGGAAGCCGAACTGAGCGCCGAAGCTCAGGCGTTCATTTCCGCCGTAGATGCGCTTGACCGAGAGAGTATTCTCGCTGCAGTTACCAGCTGGGCGCTGGCAAGCCAGGCCTGGCAGAAGGAAAAGGAAAATCCGGATCTGATTGCAGCACTGGATGAAGCTACAGTCGTCTCGGATGAAGCAGCCGCCCCAGTAACCGCTGCTGAAGATCTGTACCTATCCCTTTCGGAGGAGGAACAGGCAAACGAAGCAGTAGCGGCTGCGTATTCCGCGCTCGCTGCTTTGGTTGTTACCATGCAGGCGACCGTTGAAAACCCGTCTGTTCCGAGCGCAGGCGACGGTGGTGACGATGCTGGATCTCCTCCCGATTTGGAAGAGATCCACCAAATGTTGTATGGTGATCTTCCTGATGCACCCACAGATAGCTATATGGGCAGCTATGGTCTTCCCGTTGCGACTGGTGACACCAAGATCGGCATCAGCCACTGGAACGATGACCCGTCGATTGCCATTGGCTATATGGATTCCGAGGCGTTGAATTCGGATGGGCTGTCCATCACAGTACCCCGTCAGGCCGGCGAGTCCTTTGCCATTGTGCCCATCTTTGTGCAGGTTGAATATCCCGCCAACAACAGCACCTCGCAGATCATCCTGCCTAAAGATGTGGTCCTGCTGGACTATTCCGGCAATCCGGCAGATGAGCAGACCACTGCTGCCATTCTGAACAGCAGTTATGTAGAATCTTCTGCAGCCACGACCGGCATCTATGTGCAGGCAGACCACGATTTTGCCGTGACATTCCGGTACAACGCCCCGGATGGTACCAGTCTGGAAAAAAACCTGAATGTCCATCTGGAAGGCGAAACGGCGACACAGGCAAAAGTCAATGGAGTCAGCACCTACGAAGCACGGCCGGAACCTGCGGTGAAAACGGGCAAAATCACCAGTGTGCAGAAAGTAAATGGCTCGTGGCTCATTTGGTTTAATGGGCAGGAAGCATACTGTTGCACCCACGGTGCGCAGGGAAAGCCTAACGGTTGCCCCACTTACAATTATTCGCACACTTCCATCGTAACGGCGGCCCAGTACACGCCCGGTGATCACTTCAGCAACCAGGTGAACATCTGGGGCGGACTCGGTCAGCTGAGTTTGGGCCTGATGAGTGCCGATGCCTCCATGGACACTGCATACGACGATGTGCAGCGCTGGGTCATTGCCAACTATCCTGACAGCGTTCCCGCGCAGAGTTACATCCGTTCCTTCGAGCAGATGAGCAGCGGCGTGTCCACCTTTGCAGCAGACAGCGACTACTACACCTACATTTATCAGCCACCCATTTCCGGCTGGCAGACTGTTGCACTAATCGGACCTCCCACCGGCAGCATCGACCCGGATGTGCCGCCCGCAGGTGCCGAGTATTACGCCAGTTGGTCGGCTTCGCCCCAGACTGCCAGTGGCAGCTTTGATGCAAACTACACAGTCAATGTGGATAAGGAACAGCTGGAAACCGGCGAAAAAGTGGACGGTGCCACCATTGAGATCGAGCCTTTGGAAAAGGGCGGTACGATTGACGGTGGCAGTTGGGCGATTACGCCTGCGGAAAAGCAGACGGTGACCACCAGCGGCCATACGACGGACGATGAGTTCCAGAACAACGGCGGTGACGCCAGCGCCAGTTGGAGCTTGCACTACAGTGTGACCAAGACCTCCACCAGCAGCCTGAGCGGCAGTGAGGGCCCGTATTCCAGTCAGGCCGAAGCGGATGCGGCAGCAGCCAGTGCCAAAGCCAGTGCTGAAGCACAACTGCGAGCTGAAGCCCAAGGCATGGTAGACCGAGCCATCGCCACAGCCAAAAGCGAGCTGGCCAGCATTGATTTCCGTTTTGATGAGACGGTCGTCCCGGTAGGATTTGAATTCTACGACGGTGAACATGGAAGCAAGCAGATCATCTCGGTCCCCATGGACAGTTCGGATGAATACCTCATGCGAAACGATGAATGGTCGTTGCAGGTCAATATCCGGAAAACGGACAGCGAAACCGGCGAAACGATCGCTTCTGATGCGGAGTATGAGGTCTTCGAATGGGATGTTGTTTCTCAGATGTATATCCCGCTCCACGCCGGAAAGCCGCGCGAAGCAACAGCACCTACCTATAACGGATACTATGTGGTTCGCAATGAGGACGGAACCTATTCCGTCGCCAACAGCACCGATTATGGCACCGAGTTCGATACCTCCCGGACCATGTACTACACCCAGCGCAACGAAGGCAAATTCCTTATAGTGGAAACGAAAGCTCCCGATGGTTACTTCGGTGACTGGACGGACATCGAGCAGCCCGGTGAGGCTGGCAGTCCCCTGGGCAAGCGTGCCTACTATATCGAAATCACTAAGGACAATGATGGCAGTGTGATCTGGCTGGATAATGCCGACTACAATGCCGACATCGCCACCAGTTACACCGGTGGCACAAAGCTGATCTTCGGCGGACGAGAAGCCACCGTAACCATTTATGATCAGCCGCAGGATGCTGGCCGCACCTATGTGACCGACAGCACCGGCCTCGCAAACAACGAGGACAGCTACACCATGATTCCCCAGGACAATGTGTTCCAAAATGACCGAGTTCTGGGCGAGATCATCCTGGCGAAATCCGATCTGGATCAGCTGCCCCCCACCCCGATGTCCGAAAATGGTGAGGACTGGGAAGTACCCGGAACTGCGCCTCATGGCGAAGCCAGCATCGAAGGGGCCGTATACGACCTTTATGCCGCCGAGGATATTCTCCATCCCGATGGAGTGAGCGGTGTTGTGGATTACAGCAAGATCACCTATGAGAATGGAACCCCCATCTGGCACACTACGGTACGCACCAACAGCGGCTGGGATGACAGCTATCTGCCCATCCTCTCCAAAGACCATCTGGTGGCCAGCGCCGAGATCAAAGACGGGTTGCTGGTATTCAGTAATCTCTATCTGGGCAAGTATTACCTGGTGGAGCGAGCTACCGGCCTTGTGCTGCCGGTAGACGCAAGCAACAAGTTCTACATCACTGGGCAGTACCCGCTCCTTGACCGGAAGCTGAAGCCCACCGGTGAATATTCTCCCCTGGAACAGTCCGATGGTGAGTACATTGATTATGTCTACAAGAATCAGTATTCCGCAGTGGCTGAGGGCCGTGCCTTGGATGGCACCAAGACCTACGATGGTTATTACCTGAGCTACGCCGAAGGATTCCTCTGTGACGAAGTTAATCACTATCAGACCCTTTCCTATGTAGATGAGTCCGGGTATGTGATTCGGGAGAATGAACACAGCTTGGACGCTGTGCTGAAGGGCGGTTTCGAGCTGCGTAAGTTGGTAAGCACCACCGGCCCGGGCAGCCCTGCGCCGAAACTGGAAGGCGCTGGCTTTACCATCTACCGCATCCCCGATCTGAGCAAGGCGGACCAGTTCACCCGCAACCCGGACGGCAGCTACAATGTGCAAAGTGTGCTGGATGCCTACCGCAAGGATGACTACGATAGCGAGACCCTCAAGTATGATTTCAGCAATGAAGCCCAGGCGATTGCCCGGATGTTCGAAAGCGACACCGAACTGGTGTATGCCTACAATGCGACTCTGACCGAAGCGGGCGATTATGCCAACGGCAGCGGCCTCGGCTGGGTGCCCACCGGCACGACCAACGAGTATCGCCTAAGCGAGCTCTTCACAAACGAGGAAGGGCTTTTCCGGGTGACTGGCCTGCCCTATGGCCAGTACATTGTGGTGGAGACCACGATTCCCAAGGATGTGTTCCAGTGCGATCCCTTTGGTTTCAAGGTGGACAGCACCACTCCGCAGAGCGTTATGTGCCAGCCCAACGGCAGCGTGACCGAACCCAGCAACAGCTACCTGACTTATAACATTCTCGACGAGGAGATGGAAGGTTATCTGAAGCTGGTCAAGGTAGATGCCGAGACCGGCAAGGCTGTCAAGCTGGCCAATACCGCTTTCGCCATCTTCATGCTGCATGAGGATGGCACCAAAGAGCGCCTGTCCATGGTCGATCCCAGCAGTGGCGATCCGACCGAAAAAACCAATGTGTTTTACACCGACAGCGAGGGGCGCATGAAGACCCCCGAAAAACTGCCCTTGGGCCGGTATGAGGTTGTAGAACTGGAAGGCCCCAATGGCTTCTTCAACGATGAAGCCTATACGGTTCAGTTTGAAATCTCTTCGGATTCTGCGTGGGAAGTGGTTGGCAATGCCGTTAACGGTATGGATGAGTACATTCTTACCCAGGAATACATCAACCACGAGACCCTCGGCAAACTCACCATCCGCAAGACAGGTGAAGTCCTGACCGGCTGGGAACAGGACTGGAGTCTGGATATCCTGGACCCCTGGTTCTCTGGTGAAGCATGGCCCGGTAACTTCACCTGGGAGGAGCGCCCGCTGGCCGGCGCCCAGTACACCATCACGGCCAATGAAGACATCTATACCCAGGACCGCCAGACCGACGCTGATGGCAATCGTTGCTTGTGGTATGCCAAGGGAGATGTGGTGGCGGTTGTCACTACCGGCGACGGCACCAGCGATATTGCAGTGTTCCGTCCCGGCCGCACACAGGCTACCTACGATTTCCTGTCTGTCATCCATGACAAGGTTGGCGAGGTCACAGTGACACTGCCGCTGGGCAGCTACCATATTGAGGAGACCAAACCTCCCTACGGTTTTACCGGCACCAAGCAGAGTTACGATGTGACATTCCAGTGGGATGAGCAGACCAACAGTGTGGTCATGGCCAAGAGCATTACCGCCATCGATGAGAAGGGCAATGCTGTCACCAGCGAGTTCGAGATCGTCAATGTGGAAGATGCTACTGCTGAGTTCACCGAACAGCAGGTCTTGAAGTTCCACAACGAGCGGGAAAAGGCGCAGGTCAAGGTCATTAAGCTGGACGAGAAGACCGGCGCGGCTCTGGCTGGTGCGGTGTTCAACCTGTATACGCAGGATGACATCTACAACGCAGACGGCGACCGCCTGTTCCGAGCCGGTGATCTGTTGGCGACCTCTGCCCCCACGGGCGAGGACGGCACAGTTGTGTTTGACTGTGATCTGCCCATGCAGGATGCCCGCTATGGTGAAACCGATAAGCAGAACAGCGGACGGTACATCATCCGTGAACTGCGAGCACCCACCGGCTACTTCCTGAATGATGAGCCGATGGAGTTCATCTTTACCTACACCGGGGCCAAAGTCCAGGTGCTGGAAAGTGTGTGCAAGAACGAAGGGACCAGCGTGTTTATCAGCAAGCGGCAGCTCACCGGTGACGATGAACTGCCCGGTGCGACCCTGACGATCCAGGACGAGAATGGTGCTGTTGTGCGCCAGTGGGTCAGCGGCGACAAGCCGGTCGAGATCCGCGGCCTGGAACTGAACAAGGTCTATACGCTGGTGGAAACCATTGCCCCGAACGGCTTTGCCAAGGCTGAAAGCATTCGCTTCAAGCTGGTTCAGCGGCAGGATGAGGCTGGCAACCTGCTGCCGGAAAACGATGTGTATGTCTGCACGGACAAAGATTGGCTGATCTTTGATCACTGGACCCTGATGGAAGACGGGACCGTGGTCATGCGGGATGCGCCCGCGCCCACCCCGGAAAAGCCGGAACCTCCGACTCCTCCGACTCCCACTCCTGTGCCTCCGACCCCCACTGTTCCGCAGACCGGCGATATGAACTGGCTGTGGATCGCGCTGGGCGTTATTGCGGCACTGTCTGCCGGCGGTCTGCTGCTGATCTTCAAACGCAGCGGCACCCATGACGAGGACGAGGAATCCTGATGCGCTACTTCGCTAAGGGCTTCCTGATCGGTACTCTGTGCATCTGCCTGCTGGGGTTGGTCTGGCTGTTTGCCTTCCAGCCTCGGCTGACAGCAGCGGAAGCACAGGACCTGAAAGCCCAGTTTACCACCATCCCCGAAGATGACCTCTCCGGGGATGGACCGGCTGGAAAAGAAGAAACCCAGCTGGACTTCGAGGCGCTACAGGCAAAATACCCGGATGTGAAGGGATGGCTCACCATTCCCGGCACAGTTGTGGATTATCCTGTGCTGCAAAGCAGCGCCGAAGACCCTGAAAAGTATCTCCGGCGAAACTACGACATGAAGTGGCGGATGGCCGGCAGTCTGTTCTTCCAGTTTGACTGCACAGCTGACAGCCGGAATCTGGTGATATTCGGCCACAACATGAACGACGGGACTATGTTCGCTGTCTTGAAAAAGATGGTGGATCTGGAGTTCCGGCAAGCTCATCCCATCGCTGTCCTGCATACGGCGGAGGGGACGCATGAATACCGGATTTTGACCGCAATGACTACTGACACGACGAAGCTCCCGTTTAACAGGACGCAGTTTGCCGGGGATGAAGATTTTCTGTCCTTTGCCGGCAGTATGCTGGCAGGGACAGAAATCGTTCCCCGGAAGCAGGATCGCCTGCTGACGCTGGTGACCTGTGCTTACGATTGGGACGGTGCGCGCACAGTGGTTGTGGCGATCGAACAAGAGTAAATCTGTAATTGGCGGGGTGTGCAGGCACCCCGCCTTCCTTTATGAAAGGAGGAATTCATTGAAGCAAGGTCTGCTGGACAAAGTAGCGGAACAGAATCACGCATTTATCTCCAGCCTCCGCATTTTGCCTCACTTGAAATGGGCAGCTTTGCGTGACCTGTATTACCTGAAAGACAAGGAGCAGTACCCCATCAAAGAATGGGAGGAAGCTGTTTCTTATCTGCTGGGTTGCACCGTTAGATTTGCCTCTTATGAGGAAATCACAAATAGCCTGAAACCTTTTTCGCTGGGATTGGAGTGATGGAATGAAAGTTGTTATGGTAGAACCGGGCCAGTATGCCCGAATCGAAGAACTGGACACCGGCCTGGAATCGCTGCAGAAAGCGGTCGGCGGATTGATTGACTGTGCATACCCCTGGCAGGAGAAAGTCTGCATTGTCTGCAACGATGAAGGCTTGATCAATGGGATGCCTCTGAATAGAGATGTGGAGGACTACCAGCTGATTGCCGGTCCGTTTTTCGTGTGCGGAATCGAGGGTGAGGACTTCTGCAGTCTTACTGACGAACAGGCGAAACGGTATCAAGAAATGTTTCTTCAGCCCGAACTGTTTGTTGGATATAAAGACAACATCATGAAACTGAAGTACGACGACCCCAATCTGCCCGATGCGCCTGAATCGGCCAAACAAGCATACAAGGAGCGGCACAATCTCCCGGAATACTGTTTTTGCCCGGTACCCGACATAAACCTGCTTATGCTTTTGCAGTATGGCCAGTCAGGGTTTTGGCAGATTAATATTCCTCCTGTAACAGATCTGACTGACTATGCAGACAGATTGAATCAGCGAATGGGAGTATCCAAGGCCCAGCAAACCGCTATGATGCACGGCTTTATGTGCGAGTGGCGCGGACGGTCAATGCGGCCGGAACTTTACGATGAAAACGGCATGCCGAAGCAGAACAATCAGCACCGCGGTGAGCCTGAGCGATAAAGGAGAGTGTGCAAATGGAACGATTTTATACCGCTGAATCTGTGACCGAGGGACATCCCGATAAACTGTGCGATCAAATCGCAGACAGCGTACTGGATGATTGCCTCGCCCATGACCCGCTGTCTCGTGTGGCCTGCGAAGTGCTGGCAACACGCAGCCATATCGTGGTTGCCGGTGAAATTACCAGTCACCATGTGCCTCATGTTCCTGCAATCATCGAGTCTCTGATGCACGATATCGGCTACTCGACCCGTGGCCTTACCATTGATCTGCTGTTTCACCGGCAAAGCCCGGACATCGCGGCCGGGGTAGACAACCCGCTGGAAGAAAGAGAGGTGATCGGGACTGGCGAACTGGGTGCCGGCGACCAAGGTGTCATGGTAGGCTATGCCTGCAATGAGACCCCCGAAATGTTGCCGCTGCCCGTGGTGCTGGCCAACCGGCTGGCGCTGACCCTTTCATCTGTTCGCAAAGCCGGTCTGATTCCTGGCCTGCGCCCGGACGGAAAAACCCAGGTCACCGTGGAGTACGACGAAGACGGCAAGCCCTTGCGGCTGGACACGGTGGTAATCTCGGCGCAGCACAGTCCGAGCATGGAGCAGGATGAACTGCTCTGGCAGCTGACTGATAAGGTCTTGGCTCCTGCGCTGCATGACTTCCCGCCCGACGAGGATACCAAGATCCTTGTGAACCCTTCCGGTCGGTTTGTCTTTGGCGGGCCTGAAGCGGATACTGGGTTGACTGGCCGCAAGCTCATGGTGGACAGCTATGGCGTGTTCGCCCCCCATGGGGGTGGTGCGTTCTCCGGCAAAGACCCCACCAAGGTGGACCGCAGCGGCGCCTATATGGCGCGGTACATTGCCAAGAATATTGTGGCGGCGGGTCTTGCCAGCCGGTGTAAGGTTACACTGGCCTACGCCATCGGCAAGGCAGAGCCGGTCATGGTATCGGTGGATACCTTCAGTACCGGCACTCTCTGTGCGGACGATTGTCTGGAAGAAGCCGTCAAGCTGGTGTTCGGCCTGACCCCTGCAGCCATCATCCGGCAGCTGGATCTACTCAAACCGATTTACGCTCGCACGGCAGCCTATGGCCATTTTGGTCGGCCTGCCTTTGCATGGGAGCGAACCGATAAGGCCAAGGCGCTGCGTGACGCCGTGGAATGAGGGGTGACGCAGTATGCCGGGAGTGACCCAAGAGCAGATCAGCGCGGCCAAGCAGATCCGTGCTATTGATTTTCTGCTGCAATACCGACCGAACGATATCGTGCCCAGTCAGTGCCGGGGTGAGTTCCAGCTGCGGAGTCATGACAGCTTTAAGATCAGCGGAGAGACCAGTCTGTGGCACTGGAAAAGTCGGGATATCGGCGGCAAGAGTGCATTGGACTATCTCATTCATGTGGAAGGGATGCGTTTCACTGAAGCGGTCTTGCTTTTGTCGGACCAGATCCCGGCAGTTGTCCGCACCGTTCCATCGCCCCAGCAAATGCCGAAGCCGAAAGTGTTTGCGTTGCCCGAACCAGCCGCAGACAACCGGAGGGTGTTTGCATATCTGCTGCATCGGGGAATTGACCGCAAGGTCATCAGCGACTGCATCCGAGCCGGTATTCTGTACGAAAGCGCCCGGTTCCACAATGCTGTGTTTGTGGGACGGGACGAGAATGGTGTTCCAAGATATGCGTTTCTGCGAGGAACACTCACCAATGCGGAGCAGAGTTTTCGAGCAGAGGTGGCCGGCAGCGACAAGCGATACGGCTTCTGTCTGCCGCCGGAAGGTGAAAGCCGGAGGGTAGCTGTTTACGAAGCCGCCATTGAGGTGCTCGCCCACCAGTCGCTGGAACAAACCTACGATAAGTACCGATTGTCGCTTGGTGGAATCTACGCTCCCAAAGAAGGGGTCAGTGCCAGTTCGTTCAAAAAACCGGCGGCTCTGACAGCCTTTTTGGAACGTCACCCGAATATTTGTGAAATCGAGATCTGCACTAATAACGACCATGCTGGGCGCTGGGCGGCAGAGCACATTCGCAAGGAATACGAAGGACAGTACCGGATCATTATGAACCTGCCCGAACGGGAAGGAGCGGACTACGGAGATCTGGCACAGGAGAAAAGCAAAGAGAGGGCCGTCCGGCAGCGGGCGGCCCTCTCCCGTTAAAAAAAGGAGGACTATGGAAAAAGAAACCTTGAAAGCTTATGTGATCACGGACCTCACGGCAGAACTGGCTGTGGAGGACATGGACAGTGAGTATGGCGAAGACGATTACGCTGAACTGGACGGGCATGACCTGACCGACTACGAGCCGAGCATCCGGGAGTACATCGAGAAGGAGAAGGAACTGCTGGATGACGGCGGCAACCTTGCTCCCTATATTGACAGCTCCCTTCCCCGGCTGCGTGAGAACGTGCTCCGCATCGAACCCGACGTGGTGGTCTACGATGGGAAACTGTGCGGCTGCGCCATCGTGGAGCTCAAGCAGGAACTGAGCGAACGGGATTGGAACACTCTGTTCGACTACATCTCCGGCCAGTATTCAGATGGCTGGGGCGAAGGTTTTGAGCAGCGGGATATCCCGGTGGCGGATGGTGTTCTGAACGTTCACTTTTGGCAGCCGGATCAGCATTGCCCGATTGTGCTGGATGCTTTGCCCGGTCAGGAACCGGCAGTTCCTCGTCAGGCCCACAAACCCAAGATGAAGCTGATTGGCCAAGACGGGAATATCTTCTCCATCCTGGGGCGGGCCAGCCGATTGCTTCGACAGAATGGTCAGAACAAGCAGGCGGAGGAAATGTTCCGGCGCGTGCAGGACAGCGGCGATTACTATAAGGCGCTGAATATTATCAGCGAGTATGTCCAGACCGAGCTGTCTGCGCCCGACAAGGGTGACACGGAACCCCGAACTCCCCAAAAGCAGCACGAGAGGTGATGAAGATGTCCGTTTCCAACTATGATCTGCTGCAGGCCAAGGTGGATGCCGAATTGGCTCGATATACCGAGGAACTCATGAGTCATGGCCCGCAGGAAGTTGTGGACAACGCCTATGAACTCGTGATCAAGAGCGAACTTGCGGTTCGTCTGGAAAGCACCTTTTTGAGCAAACAGCAGATCCGCGCACTTCTGGATCAGGAGAATCCACTGGCCTACATTTATGAACGCTGGGAAAACGACCATGCCGCCATTGGTGATCTGCTGTGCGATACCATCTACACGGCGGGCAACGATGCCCATCGTGAACGACTCACCAAAACCAAGCAGCATCGAAAGGAGGAAGCTCGATGAGTCAGAAATACGAAATCAGTGAGATTGCCCATCCCAGGTACCCTTGGCTGCACCGGATCCGTGCCTTAAGCGATGTGCGCCCCGGCGTTCAGAAAGGAGATTTGGGCGGATACGTTCAGAGTGCAGAGAATCTCAGCCAGGAAGGAAGCTGCTGGATCTTCGACAATGCCATCGCCTGCGACGAATCCTTTGTGGATCAGCAGGCAACCGTTTCCGGTTCCGCTGTTGTCTGTGGCTCCGCCCTCGTTTCAGGCAAGGCCATGATTCGTCACACCACAGTCATTGATGACCACGCCATTGTGATGGCAGGCTTTGTCGGAGGTCACGCCCATGTGGCCGGCAATGCTGCAATCGCAGCCAGTACAATCACTGGGGCTTGGCCTCATATTGAAGACTTTGCCAATGTGTACGGAGATATTTGCGGCCTGGTATTTGTGAAAGGCAATGCTGTTATCCTGCCGGGAGTTTCCATCGACAACCCCACTCCGGACACTTTTGTGATCGATCACAACAAGATGATGGTGGAGCGCAGCTATCAACGCCTGAACGGCATTCCGCAGAACCCGAACAAACAACAGAAAACCAACGGAAAGAGTCGCTTCGAGCCGGAGCGGTAAGAAAGGAAGGATGCCTCTGAGTAATAAGGAAGAACTGAACCTGATCGTAAATCCCGAAACCAAGCTCAACATTGAACACAGCGGCGGCGATGGCTGGACCATCCTGCACGGGGATATGTTGAGCATTGTTAAGGCGTTCAAACCCGGCGTTTTTGATGCGGTCATCACCGATCCTCCCTACGCCAGCGGCGGTGCCAAGCCGTCCGAAAAGAACCGAACCACCAACCAGAAGTACAGCAGCATGAAAGCGGACAAAGCACTGCCCGACTTCGACGGAGATCAGAAAGATCAGCGCAGCTGGACCCGCTGGTGCGCCGAATGGCTGTCGGATGTTCGCCGTGCCTGCAAACCCGGCGCGGTACTTGTGGTGTTCATTGACTGGCGGATGGCGCCCTGCCTGTCCGATGCCATTCAGTGGGCCGGGTGGATCTGGCGCGGGCAGATTGTGTGGGACAAGCAGGTCAGCCGTCCGCAGCGTGGCCGATTCCGACAGCAGAGTGAATTTGCCCTGTGGGCCTCCAATGGACCTCTTCCCATGGATCGCCCGGTAGGTTGCCTTCCTGGTGTGTTTCGGTACACCAATCCGGCCAATCGCATCCATGTGACCGAAAAGCCGCTGCAGCTCATGCGAGATGTAGTTCAGATTTGTGTGCCCGGTGGCCGAATCCTGGATCCCTTTGCGGGTGCGGGTACCACTGTTTTGGCCGCCGTGAAGGAAGGCTATGAGGCTGTAGGCATCGAAGTGACCGATGCCTACTACAAGTTGGGCTCTGACCGTGTCCGATTTGCTCTGAATGCCACAGATGAACCGCCCGAAAAGAAGTGATTCGTGAATCAAGGAATCCTACATAAGGAACCCTGGATTGAGGCTGCAACCCGCACAAGGAATCCTACATAAGGAATCCTGGAATGGGGTTGAACCCCGCACAAGGAACCCTACATAAGGAACCCTCGAATGCGATTGCACCCAAAACAAGGAACCCTACATAAGGAACCCTTGCTGTAAAACCTATGCCCGATGGCTGATACATAGTCGGCTGTCGGGCTTTTCTTATAAGAGAGGAGAAATGAAATGGATAAAGCATTTGCTTATGTTTGCGCTTCTGCCGAGACCTCCCCCCGCATTCTGAAGCGGTATTGCCGCACTGTATATGAACTGGGGTATGTACCCATCTGTCCGGCCCTGAGCGATACCCAGTATCTGTCTGATGAAAGCCCGGATGAACTGCGGGATCTTCACAGTATCGCCCTGCAAAAGCTGGCACGCTGCCGGATGTTGGTGGTCTGCGGCAAGGAAATCAGTCATGGGATGTCGGTGGAGATCGGCTTCGCTGAAAAACGCCATATCATCTGCACCACTCTCGCAGGTCTCGCCAAGATCCAGGAAGACCCCGATGTGGCCGCCGACTAAGGGTCATCCCTATTTTTCTCAGGGGGTGGCTGTCTTTGCAAGCATAGCGTTTGGATATCCAAACGCACCCTTCTTGGGGAGGACCCCAACCCCCCGGCAGCCATCCCCGCAATGCTCGTCACTGAAATGAGGTGAATCAATGGACGAAAAGCAGTACGCCGTATTCTGCCGGAAAGGCAGCGACGTGGATGAACTGATCGAGTGCGCTGCCTCGCCCGGTATGCAGAAGACCAAGACGGCCTTTCAGGTGGAAAAGGTGGTCGTCCTTTCGGACGCAGAGTATGCCATTTTCCGCAAGGAAGGCTTTATGCAGGATCAGGTTTTCCTGTTTGAAAACGGTGACCATATGTGGTTCGACCCGTCCGAGTCGTGCTGGCACTGCCTGCTGATCAAAGGCGAACACAGCCGTGAGGGGATCCTGGTGGAAGCCGAAGGGTATTCCTACGCCCGGTATGCGGCCCATGTGCCGGACTGCAGTCTGGTGCGGGTTGGTGCGGCGCCTGTGCAATTTGAGTACCCGGTCAAACCGCCCCACAAGAAAAAGGAGGCCCCGGAGCGGTGAGGAAACGTAACCATGTGATCCCGCTCCATCTGAACCGACGGGAGCTGGAATACTTGGAAGCCCAGGTCAAGCTCAGCGGCCAGCCGAGGGAGGAATATCTGCGCACCCTCATCATGGGAGCCCAGGTACGGCCGAAGCCCTGCACCCATCATGCGGATCTGCTGCATAAGGTGGCGGGCCTCTGCAACAATGCCAACCAGCTGGCCAAGGTCGCAAACACTTATGGTGTGGCAGATGCAGCAAGCGTTGCTGAAATGACCGCTATCGCACAGCGGGTATGGGAGGAGGTGAAAATGCACTGGTAAACAGTATGAACGGAAAGGAACTGATCGCTTCCTTTTGGAAAGGGGTCAAGACAGCACGAGAACTGAAGATGCTTTCCTCTGGGTGGAATCCTTCCACAAAACAGAAAGTCCAGATCCGCAAAGTGGTGGTGCTTTGTGATGCGGAGTACAAGAGGTACATGGATGGCGAACTCGATCAGCCGAAAATCTTCTTGGCGGAGGACAAAGAACGGCTTCGCTATGACACCCGACACCACGCATGGAACTGCCTGCTTGTTGTTGGCGAGTCCAGCAAGGACGGGATCCTTGCCGGCTATCTGCCGAAATCAGATTCTCTCTTCCTGACCTATGTTCCTGAACATCGGGAACTGGAACTGCCGGAAGAGATCCCCGTCGCAATGGAAATGGGGGCGGCTTCCACGAATCTGCAACCCGCCTTGCTTGGCACTGCGGATGCGGCGGCCCACTATTCTTCTTTTGTGGGGTTGGAGTTGATCTCTATGGCATCCTCCCTTCATTTTGCTGCGTATGACCCTGCGGCCAATGTCTTCACAGTGCTGGAGCAGGGCGGGCCGAATGACTATATGCAGTACAAGGGCACGCCGGAAGAGATCGCACAGGCATTCCATTTCAGCGGCAAACTGAAAGAAGCGTTCTTCGATCTGCGGTATCGAAATATCAGCCATGGAAGCCATCTGGTAAAAGAAAGGCAGAAGCGTACATATCCGAAAGAGCGCAGCGGAGATGGGAGATGAAAGATGGCGTATACGTCCGTTATCCCCGTCCACCGCCTGAAAGGCAGTGTTGATTATGTGCTGGATGAAAAGAAAACGTCCCGCGGCCAGAACGCAAAATCTCTGGAAGAAGCGGTGGACTATGCCCTCAACCGGGCCAAGACGGAGCAGGATCTATTTGAGTCAGCCATTGCCTGCACCTGCAAAACTGCCTTTGAGGATATGTGTCAGGTCAAGGAGATGTGGCATAAGACCGGCGGAGTGCAGGGCTTTCATCTGGTGCAGAGTTTCGCAGCCGGTGAAGTGACTCCTGAACTGGCACACCAGATCGGGCTGGAATTTGCCGGGCAGCTCCTCCAGGGAAAGTATCAGGCGGTAGTCAGCACTCACCTGAATACCGGGCATATTCACAACCACATCGTGTGGAACTCTGTGGCGATCCAAGATGGGAAAAAGTATCACAGCAACGCTAAGAGTTACTACACAGAGATTCGAGCAATATCAGATAAGCTCTGTAGACAACATGGATTGTCTGTTATTGAGGAGAAACGGGAAGATGCGGTGGGACGGCCATATCCACAATGGTTGGCTGAACAGGAAAACCGGCCTACATGGAAAGCGGCGATCCAACAGGATATTGATTCTGTTGTTGCCGAAGTACTGACATGGAATCAATTTGTCCGAGCCCTTGAGGAGAAAGGCTATACCCTTCGGATGAACCGAAAGTATATGACCCTCCAGCCACCAGGCAAATCCCGGCCGGTACGGTTCAAGACCCTGGGGAAAAATTACACCCCGGAGGCCATCCGCCGTCGAATCCTGTACCCGTCGAGGCGAACACTGGCTGGCAAGAAAAAACTGCCGCTCAGCCTGTATGCTGTGATCGTCGAACATCCCGAGAACCATTACTCCGGCCTTCGGGGGCTGTATGTTTCATATCTCTTTCAGGTTGGAGTGCTGCCCCGTAAACCCCGCTACCCCAGTTACGCAGTACGGGAAGATATCCGTAAGCTGGACCAGCGAATTGAACAGATGGAGTTCATCTTTGAGCATGAGATCGAGGACCGGGGCCAGCTCAATGCCATACGCCGAGCAGCGGAAGCGGAGATCGAGAGCCTCACGAAAGAGCGGAAGCGGTTGTACCGGCGGGATCCTGATTCCCCACGGATCGATGAACTGACTGCCCAGTTGAAGGAAAAACGGAAGACCGTTCAGCTCTGTAAGCGGATCGAGGAACATTCTCTCGCCATTGAGCAGAGGCTTGAAGCCGGTCAAAAAGAACAGGCTCAGCAGGAAGCCAGACACCGTGAAGATGAGCAGAGAGAAGCTGCCATCAAAGAAAAGCAAAAGGAGAAAACCAAATGAACAGAATTCCCACACAGCAGCAGGTAGAACGCCTTCGCAAAAATTACCCCGTCGGCACCCGTGTGGTGCTGCACAGCATGGACGATCCCTATGCCCCTGTTCCGCCCGGCACCAAAGGAACGGTGACCTATGTGGATGACATGGGGCAGATCGGTGTGAACTGGGACAACGGCTCCGGCCTGTCCCTTGTGCCCGGTGAGGATACCTTCTCCAAGGTGTCTGAGCCGGAGAAAGCCAAAAGTGATCGCGGCATGAGCCGCTGAAAGGAGTGAGGAGAACACTATGAACTATGGCAGTGATCCCGCAGACCAGATCGTCCGATTCTCACTGGACGGCACCGAGATGGTGCTCAAACTGTCTGGTCTGGCGGCAAAGAATTTCGCCCTGTTCGTGTATGCAGTTCTGAACGACCAGCAGAAGGTGCGAGGGAAAACAAAGCTGGTGCGTATGCTCAAGGAGCGGCGCCCGTTCAAGTTCTTTCGCATCCCGGATAACATGATGCGGGAATTTGCACGGGAAGCCAAAGACCACGGCCTGCTCTACACGGCCATTCGCAACAGGTCCCGGAAGGGACAGATCGAGCTGGTGGTGTTTGCCGATGATGCCTCCAAGGTCAACCGTATCCTGGATAACCTGAATCTGGACTTCGTGCAGGCCCAGGCAGGCGAAGCTACGGTGGAGCAGGTGCCCGCTGCGCCCAGTGCCGAGCAGCCCAGTGCGGTGCCGGAAAAGAAGCCGGAACCGGCTGTGGAAGTGGAAACAGTTGCTACGGAACACGGTGCGGTGGATTTCCAGGTGGGCGACGGCGAGGAGGCGTTCAACTTCTCGGATACGGCAGATGCCGCAAAGGAACAGGTGCCGGAAAATTTTACGCCCGGCCGGGAGCCGGTGGACAAAGCCCCGGCGGAAAAGAGTCCGTCCGAGCCTTCCTCGCCCAGCAGCGGCTCCTCCTCCGGGGCATCCGGCGGTGATAAGCCTTCGGTAAAAAAAGAGCTGGAGGACATCCGCAAGGAACAGGCTGCAAAAAAGGAGGAAAAGGCGAAGCCGCCCCAGCGCCAGACCAAAACGCCCGGACGCACTCGCCGCAAGAAGAACAAGAAAAAAACGAAAGGACGGTAATTCATGGATCTTTCCAAAATGATCAAGAACCGTGAAGCGGAGCAGCAGGAAACGCAGCCTGATAGCCAGCAGTTTTCCAAAGAGGAGTATGCCGCCATAAAAAAGGCCGAACGGGAGGAAGTGTGGGCACGGGTGGATGCCCAGGCCCAGGCAGTGTTCCGGGACGATACTTCTATGA
>OLRN01000872.1_pt1 | contig 18999 bp, 18 predicted proteins | sample 1673001 | NCBI WGS metagenome assembly OLRN01 (sample SAMEA3136745, study PRJEB25190) | human gut metagenome | biome: human gut; feature: human-associated habitat; material: faeces | place: Austria | collected 2013 | reverse complement strand
ACTTCATCTTCATCCCTCCCATCTGACTTTTCGGTTCTTCCGCAGGTCCAGGCCCCCCAAACGGACCCTTTTGCATATAGGATTGGAAACAGTTGGCATACTGCTCATAGACTTCTCCGCCGATCTCTCGGAGGAAATCCTCCTTGAAGTGCCACAGCGGATACTCACAAAATCCGCTTCTTTTGGTCAGGCCGGTATTCTCTGCGATCCCCTGTTCCAGAAGCTGCGAGGCAAAGTAGCAGTTGTTGGTGTCAATGTACGCGCAGTCCTTGATGCTGATGAACTCTCCGAAGGATGTCGTCAGCACGGCATACTGCTCCGTCTCCTCCGGTGTACTGCCCAGCCGGTCCAGGATGATGGCCAGCCCCGGCATTTCCTGCCCCATAAAATCCGTAACGGAGTACAATCCCAACCGGGGCTGCAAGGCGACCTGTTCTCCAAGACAGTCCCTGATATGAAATACAGTCATTTTGAATCTCCCCACTTTCGCAGTCAGAGCTTCATCTCATACTGTGCCCGCGGCACCGGCGGCTGGCTGTGCTCATAGCAGAAGTCCAGCTGATTCCGGCGGATGAAGCTGCCGCTGGCCGCATGCTGCTGATAGCCCTGCTGGGCCAGCAGGTATCTTCCGTAGCTCTCCCGGTCCATACATTCGGAGAGCAGGCTCATGTGTCCCGCTTCGATCCCCATGGGCTCCAGATACTTTTCGGTGAAGGACTCTATCTCCTCCTTCGGCACGAAGTCATAGCATCGCAGGTTCTGCGCGATGTCCAGCGCCGCACCCAGGCGGGTACATTTTTCATAGGCCAGAGCCGCATGGAACTTCTCGCTGAAGTGCGGCAGCCCCTGGCCCTGCTCATCCAGCAGGAAGCCAAGGTCGTTCCCGTCGTAGATGAGATCCGCCACTCCTTGGTATTCGCTTACCAGGTCCTTCACTTCCGGGAGGACACAGCGGGCATCCAACAGCGTACACTCCTGAATGGTATCGACTTTCAACTCCAGAAGGGCCAGTTCCACTTCATCCGCCTTATCATCATTCACCAGGGAGTAGTCCGGCAGCCGGACCCAGACCCCCTCCGGCTTTTCAGGGGAGGCGATCTTCAGCCGGACGCTCCAGTCCGAATCATCCAGATCCGCCAGGTTGTGGCCGGTATAGAGCTGCTCCGGTTCCTTGGTGGGGTAGACCACATAACTGCCGCCGATAAAGAGTCCCGGATGGAGATCCTCATAGCGCCTGCCCAGCTGGTCCAGGTCCACGAAGGGCAGGACCTCCTTGGGGGCGCCGCTTTCATATTGCAGGAAGAAGCGCCCCAGGGCTTCATAGCTACCTGCCGGATGGCAGACCTCGTAATCGTGCAATGTCATCAGGCAGTTGATCGCCTCCACCGCCACATCCGGCTTCATCCGCAGCACGGTGGCTTGTAGTTCCTCACGGTCTCTTCCCATCAGTTCCTGCAGCCTCCCGGACCGCATAATCGCCGTGGACAGCTGGTAACTCTCTTTTACGGAGAGCGTCTCCAGCCGGCCGATCATCCACTCCCTCTCCGCGCTGGTCAGAGGAAGGCACAGGAGGGCCTCTTGCGTTTGCTCCATCATTCATCGCCTCATTTCCATCATTCCGATATGTTTGTCCTGGATGTGGAGTTCCTGTCCGTCCCGGCGCTGGAGCAGACCATAGCCAGTCTGGATGCAGTGCTCCGACTCCATCAGGGTTTCTCCGTAACGATACAGATTCAGGTTTGTCAGGACCTGATCCACCATGGTCTCATCCATAATGGACCGAATCTTCTCCTTCGCAAATTCAGAGGGAGAATATATTTCTTCGTTGAGCGTATACGCCTTCAACGTATCCGCCTGTGCAATAGCGGCCGGCAGATTGTTGCACCGCAGGCCCTCCAGCACAGCCTTGTACACTTTCCGCTGCTCCTGGGCCATGGCACCCACCGTCTGCGCGAAGCGGTTGACCTCTCGGATCTCACTGGCCGAGGAGACCGCATCCCGCATCTCTGGGATCACACAGTCGATGCAGCGCCACCACAGCTCCTGCGAGGAAGCGGCATTCAGGCGCTCCGTCACAGTCTCCAGTTCCTCCGGCGCCGCAGGCAGCTTGACCAGGATCGGGCCGGTGCCGTCCTGTGCGGGACCATCCCCCCGCCGCCTGGCCACTTCCAGCAGAATCATGTAGTCCGGCTCCGCGATCTCTCCCGGTACCGAAGGTGCCTGCTTGAGATCGCTGTTCTGGAGGACATATCCCTTTCGCGTGAAGACGCCGCCTTCCTCCTTCCGAGCCCGCAGGCCGATAGCCGTGAAGTCCAGCAGTTCGAACACGGTGTCTGAGATCCCTTCCACCTCCGGTACAAAGCCGTTCTCGGCATAAAACCTACCCAGCTGGCTGTCATTGAGGGCCTCCGGCACGACATGGCAGCAGTCCGCGCTCTCGGTCAGGTCCCGGAGCCGGGTGACGCTGATCCCGCCTCCGCCTTTGGCAGTTTCCATTTGGATCAGGCCCTGCAGGGCCGTGCGCTGCACATCATTGAGCCGGGTGAGCCGCTCTGCCAGATCATTCAGCTCCGCGAGGCTGTCCTCCCGGTCCTGTAAGACCGTCGCCAGTTCCTCGAAGTCATAGTAGTCGTCGATCTCCAGGTAGAGGCGGTCGCCCTCCTGCAAGTGCAGCTTGTCCAGGGCATCCAGCAGCTCCCAGGGCTGGGCAGGAAGGTCCAGCTTGGCATAGGCGTCACTTTTCGGGTCCTCTTTGGCCAGATACACGCCAAATACTTTCTCACTCAATTCAGATTTCCTCCTTTTCCACTATTTGAGGGGCTCATGGTCCCTTCATTTCAAAGCTGGTTTTCGCACCCAAGATCCGCTCCTGAACCACAGGGTCGGCCATGGGGATGTCCCAGCCGTGCATGCTGCCGGCCAGCATCGCCTGCTCCTGGGCTGGACTGATGCCGCGCCTGCGGTTGTTGTAATCCGCCAGATAGCGGTTCTGTGCCCTGTCGCCGGTGGACCCTTTGCTGATGAAGTGCCCTTGTTCACCCTTCTTGATGCAGATCAGCGTCCCTTCCCCCGGTAGGACAGACCAACACAGGTCAGGGAGCCGGGTGAGGGAGTCGGGGCAGAATTTTTCTTCCTCTGTCTGGATCGTCCAGTTCCCGCTGTTCCAGAGATGTACATTCAGGACGCCGTCATCCACCTGGATCTCTCTCTGATCAAAGCCCTCGCCCCAGCCGTCCGAAGCCTGTCCGGTGATGAAATCTGCCAGTTTTTCCTTCTCCTCCGGCGTCAGGGTACCAACCACCTTGCACTCTGCAATGCCCCAGAGCTGCCCGTCCCGGTTTTCTACATCGAAGGTCGCAGACTGGACTTTATCGTTGACACCGTCCTGCTCGTCATACCAGTGCATCATCCCACGGTCTGCTTCCTCCGGCATTCGGTTGCCCACCAGGGCCGTTCGGATCTCCGCTTCATAGCTCCGCAGATCTCTGCCGCCCAGGTCGGTCCCATACTCCTCCTTGTCACCCCACTCGTCATATCCGAAGAATTCCGCCTTCAGCGGCATGTAGAATTTGACTGTCTGGGCCTCCGGAGGCAGGATACGGAAACGATCCGCGCCGATCTCCAGAGCCAGCGTCCTGCCGTCGTCCCAGTTCACATGGAACTGTCCGGCATCGTCAATGTAGTCCAGGGTCCCAATACTGCCGGGAGCAATCGGTGCCGTATTGTCCCGCATCTCACTGAGCCGGACCCGGTATCCGGCGGGGTACTGCTCCCGCAGGAACTCCAGCCACTCCTTTTGGATCATTTCAGACCTCCCATCTTCATGCCCCGCACGGGGGCGCTCCACTCCAGCTCACGGTGGATCAGCTGCACCGCCTCAAAGATCTCCGGGTCGTCGCGGAAGCTGTCCATTCGCCTGTGGTCCTGGAAAAAGACCTGCTCGCCATCCATTTCCCGCAGGAAGTCCACTGTGGCGATCCCGTCCTTGGTAACGCCCAACCGCTTCTCCGGCCGGGTGCTGTCCCGATAGAGGCGGACCGCATCCTCCAGCGTCAGGTCCCGGTGGAACTGCTCGTCAGGCGTATTGCAGTCCGTCATCACGAACCAGGCGTAGGTGTGGGGGCGGTCGGGATCAGCGGCTTCTCGGAGCGCCTGTTTCCCAGCCTCCGTCATGCCGTAATTGCAGGCCCGCCGGGGATTTTCCTCTCCGGCGAAGTCCAGCAGGAGATCATCCGCCGCTTTCCGCACCGCGGGATCGTCCGTCAGCGTCTTATAGCGGAAGCCGGTGGTGGACTGATACGGAAGCTCCTCCCGAATGGTATCCAGGTATTTCTGCGCATCCGTAAAGGTCTGCTCCTCGCCGCCGGCATAGGTCACCCGGCCCACCAGCGCCTCCTTTTGCGTCAGTTGCTGCTGGCGGAGATCATAGCAGTACAGGTAGCCCTGATAGTGGCCCGGCAGCGGGGTACAGCGGAGGCAGTATCGGTAGTGATCCGTTTCCGCAATGTAGCCGTAAGTAGCACCATCGTCCTCGATGGCACCACCGTGGCTGCCGCAATAGGACCGCATGGCCTTCAGATCCTTCAGAGGGCCGCTGCGGTGCAGTTCGTCCACGACCTGCTGGAGCTCCTTCTGAAACTCTGGGGTCTTCAGCTGCTCGTCACCACATCCCCACCACGAGGCCCAGAATTCCCCGCCGCCTTGCCCGAAGTCCATCCGCAGGTGGCCCACGGTGCCGAGCGCCTGATCTTCACTTTCTCCCATCTGGGAGTAGAAAAGGCCCGCCTCCTCAACGGAAGCGGGCCTCAGTTGAATATTCAATTTGTTTTGCTGGGCAGGCTTCTGTTTCATACCTTTCATCTCCTTTTCGTTTCTCGGTAAGTACACAACATACCATTAAGACACTGGAATAGCTAGTCTTTCTACGAGTTTTGGCTACTTCAATTTATCTGGTAAGCCCCCCAAACTTCATTACCTGCTCCTGGGGATGCTGCTCCATAGGCTTCGAAACACGGCGGATGGCGGCGAATCGGGTTCGCATGACGCCGTCCCTCTCCATGGCCTCCTCGCCGTATCCCTCAAAATCCATATACCTGTCTACGGCCTTCAGCACCGCCCGATCCGCGCCGATCCGCCGTAAGGAGGCCTTTCCGTATGCCTTCAAGTCCATCGGGACCCGCTCGTAATTGTCCCGCTCAAAAGCCATTTTGAGGGCGTCCTGAAAAGTCTCCGGCTGCTCCGCATCCAAAATGGCAAGGTATTTTTCCCCCTCATGGTCCGCCTGCCGCATCTCCATCAGGCAGGATGCCAGTTCATTTGCGGACTCTACCGTGATCAGGTCGGAGGGAACCAGCACCGAAAGATACGGGAATTCATAGTGTACCGAGACGATCTCCGCCTCTGCGAAATCTGTGATCCCCAGATTCTCTTTTGCCCATTGCAGAGATTCCGGGGAGGCAGGCAGGGAAAGCGTGTGGGATAGGCCGCTGACGGTCCGAAGGTTCAACGAGATCACGCCAGTTATCTCCTCATAACGGCGTTGGAGGGTTCCGGGTAGCTCCGTCTTTTGCACCGCGTAACCGCCGCGGCAGAACGCCCCGCCGTAATTGCTGTAGAATTCCTGACCGATTGCCTGGTAGTCCAGATAGGGCCGGAGATGATCCGGACACTCAAAAGCGCCCTGATTCACCAAATACCGCCCCAGCGCGCTTCCTGTCCCCACCTCCGGCAGCAGCACATACTCGTCCAGGCAATCCGCCAGCTTCATGACGTCATCCACGCCCTGGACCATGTTGGCGTCCAGCATCCCCTCAAATTTCAGGCAGGACTCCAGATCCAGCGGCTGAAGTTTCTCCGCCAGAGCCGCGACTTTCTGCAAGCCGTCAGGCTGGCTGAGATCCGCTTGAATGTAGTCGCCAAGGTTTTTCACGCTGCTGGATACATTCAGGATTCTGGTCGTGGCAGTATCCTCGCTGATCGCATCAAGCCGAGCCATCGCCTCCTCGATCTTCTCCTGGGAAGCCGGAAGCCTGATGTAGATGCCCTCCAGGTCCTTTCCTCGGGTCAGGTTCAGCGTAATCATCTCGAAAAACCTCCCATGTGCATTTCCGGTCCGGCGTGCCTCTGTTCAGCCGGGGGCCTCATCATCAGTTCTGACAGGCTCTGCGGACCCTCGTAGGCAATATAGCCCTGATCATTGAAAACGCCGCCTTCAGAATCGATCCGCTTTTGTCCGTATGCCTTATAGTCGATAAAAGGCGCCAGATCATCGTCCAGGTCGAAGTGTCCGGACTCCTGGATCATGAACTCGCCATATTCTCTCGGAGAATGAACGCCGGGGATAAAATCGAACAGATCCAGGTTTTGGACCAGGACTGTCATCTCCGCTGCAGACTGCGGATTTGCCATCTGGATGACCGCTTTGAACTTTGCGTGTTGGGCTTCATCCAGCGAGGCGGTTGCGGAAGCAAATGTGTTCAGGTCTTTCAGGGACTCTCTTTCAAAATCCAAACGGGCTTCCAACTCCTCCTGAACACTGCCGCCCACACAGGTGCAGTGGATACTTGAGCCCGGCTCAAAACCTCCTCTTTTGAGGGCCCGTTCCAGCCGCTCTGCGCTGGCGGGCAGGAAAAGCCATGTGGGGGCGCTGTTCATATCCAGGTCTGATTCATGGGTCAGACCAAGCATCAGGACGCAGTCCTGATACTGATACAGCGGAAAGTTCTGGCCATCATAGACAGGGCGGAGCTGCATCCCGTTGTCGTAGATCACACCATACGGTGTGATGGTGCCCTCACCGTCGCCGATCAGCAGCAGTGCGGTTTCATATCCGTCCACGTTCTCCAGTTCTTCACTGGAGGCGGACCCGCCGTTCACATCCAGATAATGACGGCGCCCGACTATCTCCAAATCAGAGAAGTCTGTGATCACCGTTGTCTCCTGGCAGCAGAATGTCAGGTCGATCAGATGCCTCATATCGAAAAGGCCGAACCTGACAGCGGCCGCCTGAAATTTGGCCTTTTCCTGCGCGTCAAAGCTGTCCAGCCTTTTGGCGAGGTAATCCATCTCATCGAGATTGATCTCCACCTTCTCCAGCCGCTTGAGGATCGGCCAGTCTCCGATGACCTCGTCCACCCGGCAGTCCCGCTCCAGCGAGTTTCCCAGGCCCATGCGCTGGAGCATATTGACCACGCTGGGATAGTCCTCCTCCCTGATCGGGAAGGAAATAGTGGCCTGTCCGTATTCAGGCTGTTGTGAATTGCTGAGAATGAATTGAATCATAGTTTTCCGCCTACATACCTTTCATTTCAACATTAAAACCGGAGCGCATTTCACTTGTCTGTTCATTGACAAAATCCGCTGCATTTAGCTCCTCGTTCAGCTTCCTCCAATACGAAATATCCTCGCACTTCAAAACAAAGCCTTGCTCGGCAATCAGCACTTCCATTCCATCCGGAGATCGAACAGACAGCTCACCATCATCCGTGTGCTTTATGATGGCAGCGGCAAGGGTCGACGGGGTACTGGACACAATCTCATTTTGCAATTTCCTGTCTGCGATCCAGTACACATATAGCTGCGGAAACTCCGAAATATGGACTCTGTCTTCCAGCTGTTCGCCTCTATTCAGTATGAGTTCTAGATGCCTCTCCAAAAGGTCCTCTCGCATCCAGGCATAATAATTGTCCACTTTATTCCTCCTTTTTTGCTTTAATTAAATATTTTGTTAGAAAAGCAGCGCCCTGTCCGTGTTTATGGGATCAGCGTTACTGATGCTTTGTTTACTTTTTCCTCCTGAATTTTCTACATTCTTTTCCCGTTCTTTCCTCTTGAATAGAACATTTGTTCTATGATACAATAGTGGCAGAACAGCAGAGAAGGAAAAGGAGGGGATGGTCCGTGGCCGATAAGGTATATCTTGCAATTGACTTGAGGTCTTTCTACGCCTCCGTTGAGTGCGTGGAACGGGGCCTCGATCCCCTCACCACCAACCTCGTTGTGGCAGATCTTTCCCGCACGGAAAAGACCATCTGCCTCGCTGTGACTCCGGCTCTTAAGGCCTACGGCATTTCCGGCCGGGCACGGCTTTTTGAGGTTGTGGAGCGGGTAAAGCAGGTGAATGCGGAGCGGCTGCGGAAAGCACCCGGCCGCGCCTTTGCCGGCTCATCCGCCAACGATCCGGAGTTAAAGGCTCACCCGGAGCTGGCGCTGGACTACCTGGTTGCTCCGCCGCGCATGAAACTCTACATGGACTACAGCGCCCGCGTCTTTGAGGTTTATCTCAAATACATCGCACCGGAGGATATCCATCCCTACTCCATTGACGAGGTGTTTATGGATGTCACCAACTATTTGAGTACCTATGGACTTTCTCCCAGGGGTATCGCTGAACGAATGATTCAGGATGTCCTGAAAACCACAGGGATCACAGCGACAGCCGGGATCGGTCCGAACCTCTATCTCTGTAAAGTGGCCATGGACATCATGGCAAAGCACATCAAGCCGGCCCCAAACGGCGTCCGCGTTGCACAGCTCAATGAGTTCACCTACCGCCGGCTGCTCTGGGATCACCGCCCACTTACCGACTTCTGGCGAGTGGGGCACGGATATGCCAAAAAACTGGAGGCCCATGGCCTGTATACCATGGGCGATATCGCCCGCTGTTCGGTCGGGAAACCAACGGATTACTACAACGAGAAAATGTTGTACCAGCTCTTTGGGGTCAATGCGGAGCTGCTGATCGACCATGCATGGGGGAGGGAGACCGCCACCATTGCGGCTATCAAGTCCTATAAGGCCAGAACAAACTGCCTCACCAGCGGACAGGTCCTGGGATGCGATTACAGCTTTGAAGATGCAAAGCTGATTGTGAAGGAAATGATGGATTTGCTGTGTCTGGAGATGGTGGAAAAGAACCTGGTGTCGGATTCAGTGACCTTACAGGTGGGCTATTCCAGGCAGCTGGCAGTTGAGTCCTCCAGAGGAACAGCGTCCCTGGACGCGGAGACAAATGCAGATATCATTCTGGTTCCCGCAGTGTCCGCCCTGTTTGAGCGTATTGCCAATCCTAATCTGGCCATACACCGGCTTAACATTTCAGTAAACCACGTGATTGAGGAGGAGTACAGGCAATACAGCATGTTTACCGATGTGCAGGAGCTGGAACGGAACCGTAAACTGCAGACAGCCATGCTGGATATAAAGAAGAAGTTTGGGAAGAATGCAATCCTTAAAGGGATAAATCTGCAGGAGACGTCCACCATGCAGGAACGGAACCAGCAGATTGGAGGCCATAAAAGCGGGATTTATAAGGATGGCGGGAACAAAAGCAAAGAGTGCGGCAAAGAGCGTGAAGGCGCAGAACACAAAGCCGGAGGGAAGAGAGATGGCAGGTAGACCAAGGGCAAAGATGTCTGTTCAGGACAGGGCAAAACAATTCCTTCCGTTTGCAGCCCTTAAGGGACTGCCGGAAGCACTGGCGGAAAAAGAGCGGGTAGTGGTGCCCAAAATCATTCTGACAGAGGACATGTCTGAAGAACTGAACCGGAAAATGCAGCAGATTGAGCCGGGAATGATAATCGGTGTGGTTTATTTTCATAAAGACGAATACCTGAAGGTGACCGGGATGGTTGCCCGGTTCAATATCAGCAGCCGGGTCCTTCAGGTGGTAAATACGAAAATCAGCTTTGACGATGTGCTGGATATTGAATTTTGCCGGTGATTTTATTGATGCCGCAGAGCATTGCCTGGTCAATGGCTGCCTGTGCCTTATCACGGCCAATCCGGTTCCTGTCACCGGAAAAGGCCGGCAGCCGGAGGCTGCCCGGCCCAGGAACCGAAATATTCTTATTTTCTGCTTATCTGAAATCAGAACCCATCATACAGGGACACTCCATAGTCTTTCGTCGGAGAGTACTTCCACAAGGCGTTTGCAGTAAGCGTCCGCCAGGGCAATCCCCTTTTCTTTGGAGGCAGCACAGCTTTCTCCCATAATTCCGTTTTCAGTGTGGCTTTCCATGTAATGGAAGGTGGAGAGGGCGCCGCAGCCCTCGTAATCGCTGCATCCACCAGGATTCCCGCTCAGGTTAGTGTAGCTGGTATCCACCAATGATTCATCATAGGACAGTATCAGGGAAGTCTCAACCTCTCCGGAATGAATCATATAGTTCTGTTTGTCCAGGAAAGGCGATTCATCAACCCCAGCCGTATATGGAACGTTGTATACAGGGAATCCCAGCTCCTGGTTAATATCAATTAATGCCACATCAATAGGCGCGGTATTTCCGCCGTGTCCGTTTATAATGGCAATTTTCCAGAACCCCTGGACCGCGATTGCCCTGCACTGCTCCTTTAGAACCTGTATAAAGGTTCCCGGTGTAAGACTGAGACTTCCGGAAAAATGCATGTGGTGCATGGAATTGGCAATGACAAAGGCAGGAGCAATCACAACAGGAATCCCTTTATCCCACATCTCTTTTGCCGCGCGCTCAGCAATCCACTGGGCCAGTATGGTGTCTGTAGCCACGGGAAGATGGGGGCCGTGCTGTTCAACAGCCCCCATTGGTATCATCACCACAGCATTCTTTTCAGCAAGCTTTTTCAGCTCCGGCGCACGAAGCTGTTCCCACAATAATTGGTTTTTCATATGATTATCCTCTCTTTGCTTATAATATATTGCGTAATATATGTATTTCAATTGCTATATGTATTTCAATTGCCATATGGATTTAAAGGGGCTATGGAACTAAATTGCTACAATAAGTATTGCATGTGAAAAAGATTATGTCAACGTGAACTGTTTCACAAATATAAGAGAAAATAATGGACTTTTTTACATTGTTGTATTCATTCAAAAAAACTATAATATTCCTATATTTATAGATTTTTTATTACTTCTGGAGGAGGGTTTTCACATGCCAAGGGAAATTCAGCAACTTGTCAACAGCCCTATGTTATGGATGATTACACTTATGTCCATTGCACTGGTATTAGGTATGGCTGCCTATTTTCTGGTTAAAAGCATCAAGGTGGCTAAAAGTATTGGGGTTACAAAGGAACAAATCAGCATAACGGTTAAGACGGCAGGCATATCTGCGGTGGCTCCTTCCGTAGTCATTGCAGTGGGCATGATATCCCTGCTGATTATGGTAGGGGCGCCCACAGCCCTGCTGCGGCTTTCGGTTGTGGGAAATGTGGGGTATGAACTGCAGTCTGTGGGAATTGCGGCAGATGCGTTTGGGACAACTGCAAGCGCAGCCACATTGACGCCAGGTATATTTCAGACAACCGTATTCCTGATGGCATTCGGCTGTATCGGATATCTTGTTATCCCGGCCCTTCTCTGTACTAAGATGGATAAGGTGATCCGGAAAATCAGCGGTAAGGACGCAACCGTGGCAACTATTATTTCAACTGCAGCGATTCTGGGCTGCTACGCATATGTGGATGCCCCTTACATACTGAAAATGGATGCGTCCACAGTGGCGCTGGCGGGGGGATTCGCGGTAATGCTTCTGCTGCAGGCCATACAGAAAAGGACAAGGAAAAAATGGCTTCTGGAATGGGGACTGTTAATTTCCATGGCTGCCGGTATGTGTTTGGGATTATTCGTATAGAGCGGAGGAGGGAAGGATGAAAAACGAAAAGGCGGAAAACCAAAAGATGGAGGATGTATATAATAAAGAATATCTGCCCTCAATTGTGAGGGTTGGACGGTTTGTATTATTGGCAAGCACATTATTTTTCTTTGCTCCATTTTTATATACCTGGATTGGATGGGGGGTCACGCCGGATTGGCCGGCTATCGTAAAGGGCACTTTTGCCTGGCTGCTGATTAACCTTCCGTGGTGGATATCGGAGCCGGTGGCTTATTTCCCGGTACAGGGCGTCACAGGCATGCTTCTCTGCTCACTGGCGGGAAATGCATCCAATATGCGTATGCCCTGCGCCATAACAGCCCAGAAAGCAGCCGGGGTGGACCCGGGGACCCAAAAAGGTTCGCTGATTTCCACCATTGCCATCTCCATAACATGCTTTGTCAGCATTGGTATACTGGCTGTAGCGGTCTTTGCGGGGCAGGCTGCATTAAGCCGGCTTCCGGCGTCTGTATCCAATGGACTGAGCCTTCTGCTCCCGGCGCTGTTCGGGTGTATCTTTGCCCAATTTTTGTCTGGAAATGAAAAAAGCGGCGCCTTTTCCATCCTGACAGCACTTGGAGTACTGCTTCTTTATAAAAAAGGCTTTTTAAGCGCCATCCCGGCGGACGGAGGAAGTATTATTGTCATGCTTGTGCCGATATTGGGAACCATGGCCTTTGCCTATGCCACGGCGAAAAAGAAAGGAAAAGAACCGGTTATTTAATAATATAGCAATGCATATGAGAATAAATATGCATTGCTATATTTTTGTTTTGAAATATTATATAATGGAGTAAATTAGACGCTGCCCTGGGCTGCCTTTGGCGCAGAAGCCGGAACAGGTGCAGACCAGCAGATTGGATTTTGCGGAGGTGCAAAGATGTACACAAGAAATGTATGGATTATTATGTGGGGGACAATATATCTTGCATCTTTTAAAGCAGATTGCTTTCACTTATTATCAAACAAAGGAACCAATATCATCGAAAACCAATATTACCGATTTTTTACCGGTTTATTAGTGCATGTGAATTGTTTTCATTTAATTATTAATGCAGCAGCATTATACTGGGTTTTGTATTTCTTAGATGGGAAAATAAATGAAATCAAATTAATGATTTTTTCATTGGTGACAGGTTCCTTAACAAATATGATTTTTTCAATGCTTTATCCAAATAGCCAGAGTATAGGAGGTTCACCGGTGGTTTTTAGTTTAATTGCTTTAATGGCAGTTCTTCAAGTGGTGAGGAAAGATTTGCCTGGGTTTAACCTCAATACAGCATACGGGCAATGGATTGCAGGCTATGCCATCTTAAGTAATATTCCAGTATTTTCTAAAAACAGTTCAACGTTGGTTATTCATTCAATCGCATTTTCTGTGGCTTTTATATTAGGGATTATAGGAATGAAAATAAATCTTATTTAGCTGCACAACGATTGGGTTACGAACAGGAGAGGGGATTTATGGACATCAGAATTCTATTGGAAGTGTTGGATACCAGACAAAATCAGTACAAATATACCGGCCCCATGGAAGGGCAGGTATATGGGGTCCAGGTACAGAACGGCTCTTATTCTTATTTGGAGGGGATGCTGTATGTTCAGCCGTCCCTTACCCATCCCCGCCCGCCTAAAAATACCTGTGTCATTGCGGGGGAAACAGATCTTTATGAGGTGCTGCAGAAGATACTTCTGAATTATAACCGCAAGGAGTCCCTGCTCATTAAGATGCAGGACAAGTTAACCGCATTCCGCTCATCGGAGACAGACATGATTTCGGGGGTCATGGATAATCCGTGTATCCTGCTGCGGGAGGATTATAAACCGCTGGTATGGAATGGGTTTGATGGGGAAGATGAATTTTTGTGGATTGCCAGCATTGATTTTAAGGCAGTGTCTAAAAAGGGACAGCATTTGAATATATGTTATCAGGAGTGTTCCGATGAAATCCCGTATCCATTGATGATTGTCCATTATACCAATCCCAGAGGGAAAAAGCGGTATTGTGTGCTGGCCGAAAGGAATACCAGGTTTGACCGGGTGACGGATCCCATTTTTCTAAAGAAAATCTGTAATATCCTGCAGTGCTATACATTTACCAACAATGGCATCGTACAGCCAATCTCGCGGCTGGACGAGCTGTTGGAGGGGATGATCCGAAGAATTCCCGCCCAGCCGGAACTGATGCTCAATGAGCTGTTAAAAGCAGGATGGGTGGAAAAGGAAAAATATTATGTGCTGCTGATTGATGTGAGCCTGGGCAAGACAAAGGTCAACGACGTGGGGGAACTGTCAAAGAGACTGAACGCCAGGGTGTTCAGCCACGAAAATTACTACGTGTGTCTGCTGACAGGCACTTGTGCGGAGGAGTATGATTCCAGGACCCAGCTGGGAATAGAGGATTTTCTGGTGGAACGGAATTTTTATGCGGGGTTGAGCTACGGATTTTTTAATATTGTGAATATTTCCATTGGATATAAGCAGTCGGTGGAGGCAATCAGGGTGCTGTTTAACACGTTAAACGGAGTACATTATTACGCGTTTGCGGACAGCATTGTGACGTATCTTGTGAAAACCAGTGTGAACTGCGGAGAATTTACCATGGAAAGCCTGTGCCATCCCAGCGTGTATAAGATTTTTGAGTATGATAAGAAGTATGGGAGTGATTACATGAACTTCCTGCGAATCTATATCTATTCCGGTGGAAGTGTGAAAAGAACGGCAGAGGCGCTCTTTATGCATAAGAATACGGTTTACCAGAAGATTGAAAAATTAAAGGAATTTTTCCACGTGGATGTCAACGATTTGTATGCCTATGTTAAATTATACGTCTCCCTGGTCATCCTCGAACAGATGCCCATATATGATTCAAACGACTTCCTGAAGTGGATGTAAAAAAGACTTTTTTTGGGCTTTTTAAATGTATTTTTTTCCATATATACAAAAACATAATAATTGTAAAATATCTATAGATAAATTCGATAGCACAATTTGTCTATAGATATTTTTTTTCATGGAAAGGAGGTTGACTATGGGACCGTTGGGACTGCCCTGGGGGACGTTTCTTATGTTTGCATCTGCTGTAATCGGATGTCCTCTCATAACTGAATTGATTCTCCGCTCTAAATGGTGGAAGAAGAAATCAGATTACTACTGGTCATTTAACCAGACAGATGATGAGGAGGAATGACCAAAAAGAGAACATGACATTGTTTTTGGAGAGGAGGATTTCATGAAAATAGGTTGGCTTCAGATTATCATGGCCGTCATATATATGGGGATATTAATTGGCGTCGGTCTTTATATGAGCCGGAAAGTAAAATCATCAGATGATTTCTGGATTGGGGGAAGACAGGTAGGGCCTGTGGCGACAGCTCTTTCTTACGGGGCTGCCTATGTCAGCACGGTCGCAATCATCGGGGACCCGCCCATGTATTATAACTACGGCCTTGGATATGCTGCGTTTGAGATTATGATAAGCGTTTTTTTCTGCTGTATCCTGATCTTTATTGTGTTTGCACCGAAGATGCGGGCGCTTTCAGAGAGATTAAATGTCGTGTCCCTCTCAGGTTTCCTGGCTATCCGGTATAAGTCCAACCAGTTCAGGCTGCTGTGCGGAACCCTTGTGTCGGTTATGATGGTGCCGTATGCAATCTCAGCCATGAAGGGCATTGCAGACGCCATGCATGCCATTGTGGGGATTCCTTATGCCATGGGAGTGGTGGTCATTGCCGTGGTATCCTTCTGCTACCTGGTAACCGCCGGATACTGGGGTGTTTCCACCACGGATATCATTCAGGGAATCACCATTGCAGTATCCTGCCTTCTGGTGGCGGTAATCGTCATCACAAAAAGCGGCGGGGTGACAGCGGCTGTGACGTACATGGGTTCGGTATCCCCCTCGCATATACAGCCGTCTTCAGGACTGACATTCGCGCAGCTGTTCAGCTGGGCAGGAGTTTGGGCGCTGATTGCGTTTGGACAGCCCCAGCTTGTGACAAAGTTCATGGGGCTGAGGGATTCCAGAACCGTGGGAACCGTGATAAGGGTTGCGGTTGTATGGGAAATTATATTCATGGTTTCCATTGCCATGATTGGCGCCGCGGCATTTAAGCTTTTTAGGGCAGTGCCCTTTGACAATGTGGACGCCATTGTTCCCACCCTGGTGGCAGAACATACCAATGCAGTTGTGTCAGGGATATTTCTCTGCGGGATACTGGCCGCCGGTCTTTCCACCACAGTGGCCCTGGTACTGACATCTTCCGGCGCAGTGACCAAGGATATTTACGAAGATTATTACTGCGCCAGGAGCAATGCAAAGCAGGATTCCGGTAAATCCGTCAGAATATCCAGGATTGCCACGGGCATCATTCTTGTGGTGGTGGTAATCGGCTCCATTTATCCGCCTGATTTTATCTGGTCACTGTCAACCATGTCTGCAGGCGTTATGGGAGCCGCCTTTACGGCTCCGCTGGTTTTGGGGCTCTACTGGAAAAGGGCAACAAGACAGGGATGCATGGCGGGTATTATCGGAGGGTCTGCTGTCTCTATTATCTGGTATTTTGCAGGACTTACCAGCGTGGTGCATTCCTTTGTCCCGGGTACGGCGGTGTCGTTCCTGCTTATGGTACTGGTCTCCCTCTGTACGCCAAGGATGGAGGAGGAACATCTGGATGTGTTCTTTGAGCCGGGGTGCAGTAAAAATAAAATTCAGGCGGCAATTGCTGCCGGCAGCAAATAATCAATGAAGCAAAGATAAGAGAGGTGCAATATTGTGAAAAAACTGGAAATTGGAAATTTTCTCGTCAGGGATATTGTCTTTGGAGAAAAGACAGCTTATGAAGGCGGGATCCTCACTGTGAACAGGGAGGAGGCAACAAAGGCCATCAACCCTCTGGGGAAGCTTAAAAACATTGAACTTCACATCGTCCATCCCGGAGACAGTGTGAGAATCTGCCCTGTGAAGGGTGCGGTGGAGCCGAGATTCAGGCCGGACGGAAGGGCCCTTTTTCCCGGATATACGGGACCTGTCACAAGCTGCGGGGAGGGGACGCTTCATGCCATGAAGGGAATTGCCGTGCTGGTCTGCGGCCGTTACAGCAGCATGGGGGACGGCATACTGGACATGAGCGGTCCCGGAGCAGATTACAGCTATCATTCCACCACCACAAACCTTGTGATTTTTGCGGAAAGGACGAATGAGAAGGAACTGGATTATACGCTGAGAGAGGAGGACGAGTTCCGCATATCTGCCCATTATATGGCAGAGTATCTGGGAAAGACGCTGGCCGGCAGGGAACCGGACCGGTGGGAGTGCTATGACCTGGATGAAGGCTCACAGCAGGCGCAGGAAAAGAAGCTTCCCAGGGTGGGTTACGTGATGACGGTAATCAGCCAGCTGGCAAAGGGCATCAATGATTTGTTTCTGGGCCGGGACTGCAATAATATGATGCCGCTGCTGGTCCATCCCCAGGAGATTCTGGACGGATTCCTGCTGGGAGGCATGGGGCTGGCCGGGCAGGCCCTTACCACATATGATGCCCAGAACCATCCCATGATTAAGCGGCTCTGCCAGGAACATGGAAAGACCATTGATTTTGCGGGGGTTATCCTGTCACCTGCCGATGTGTCGGACAGCATGAAACTGCGCAATGCCATCAGCGCTGCACAGATAGCGGAATGCCTGAAATTAGACGGAGCCTTTGTGCAGGAGTGGGGCGGCGGAAGCAATGTTGATGTGGATACCTTTTATCTGTTAAGCCATCTGGAGGACAAAGGCATTAAAACCGTGGGAATCATGGATGAGCATATCGGGAAGGTGTATACAGACCCAAAAGCCGACGCAATCGTGTCCGTGGGGGAGACCTCAACCATCATTGAGCTACCGCCCATGGATAAGGTTATAGGTGACGATGAGTCCCTGGTCAGGGATTATTACTACGGCGCCTGGTCCACCCATACAACCCTGGGGCCGAGCCTGAGACCGGACCATTCCGTCATCATCAATACATATGCGCTGGCATGCGGCGGCAATCCGGCGGCACAGCTGAAACGGGCTGTAAAAGAATATTAAGGAGGGACTAGCAGTGAAACGAATAGTCATGTATATAAACCAGTTTTTCGGCGGCATAGGAGGCGAGGACAAGGCCGGCTATGAGCCTTCCGTTGAGGAGGGACCGGTGGGTCCGGGAAATGTGATTTTGTCCTGTTTAAAGGATGCAGAGATAACACACACCATCATATGCGGCGATAACTTCATGACCGGCCACAGAGACGAGGCAATTGAAAGAATGGATCAGTTTCTGGAGGGAATCGAATTTGACCTGTTCCTGGCCGGACCCGCGTTCCAGTCAGGGCGCTACGGTATGAGCTGCGGTGAAATCTGCAAATACATAACGGAAAAATATCATGTGACAGCCATTACCAGCATGAATGAGGAAAATCCAGGCGTGGCCGCCTATGCAAAAACACCGGATGTCTATATCATGCGCGGCAGCAAAAGCGCGGTCAGAATGCGTCAGGACGCGTCGGCAATGGCAGGATTGGCAGCCAAGGTGCTGTCAGGAGAAGAAATCCTTTGGGCTGAGGCGGAAGGCTATTTTCCCCACGGCGTAAGGGTCAGCGTCAAGAGCGAGGAGGCGCCCGCTGACAGGGCGGTAAGGATGATGCTGTCAAAACTACAGGGCCAGCCTTTTAAGACAGAGTTTCCCATTGAACAGGAGGACACGGTTGTTCCGGCAGCCCCTGTGGATGCAGGAAGAGCAAAAATCGCAGTCATCACCACGGGAAGCCTGGTGCCTGTAGGAAATCCGGACAGGATTCCTTCCGGTTCAGCCTCTGTCTGGAAGCGGTATGACATCAGGAGATTGGAAGCATTTAAGAAAAATGAGTTCTACAGTGTCCACGGCGGCTTCAGCACAAATAACGTAAATGAAGATCCGGAGGTACTGGTACCACTTACGGCATTAAAAGAAGCGGAGAGGGAGGGGAAAATCGGAAAGCTGGATGATTACTACTACGTGACAACCGGCAATCTTACGATTTTAAAGGAGGCCAGGAAAATGGGCCGTGAAATCGTGGAGCAGCTTAAAATGGACGGCATCCAGGCAGCTATCCTGGTTGCCACATGAGGAAGCTGTACGCGTTGCGATGCAACGATGGTTAATGAAATGGAGAAGTCCGGCATACCAACAGCACTTATCACCAACATGACGGCTGTGGCAAGGAGCATTGGAAGCTCCAGAGTTATTCCGGGAATCGCGATTAATAATCCATGCAGTGATATTGACCTGCCTATGGAGGAACAGCTTAAAATGCGCAGAAATTATATTGACAGGGCGCTGAAGGCGGTATCTGCGGAGGT
>OLRN01000852.1_pt1 | contig 19440 bp, 9 predicted proteins | sample 1673001 | NCBI WGS metagenome assembly OLRN01 (sample SAMEA3136745, study PRJEB25190) | human gut metagenome | biome: human gut; feature: human-associated habitat; material: faeces | place: Austria | collected 2013 | reverse complement strand
TAATTTTCTCCTGAAAGCCGGAAGTTTCTGAAAGACTTTTATCTTTGCAACTATAATACATACGGCACTATGAAAAAAGTGATTCTGATTTTTGTGACAATCGTCCTTTCCGGTCTGCTTTATGCAAAAGATAATAAGAGTACCGATGCGTTACTTCGTGAGATTGATGGTATCATTAAAAACCGTCAGACCTATGGAGCAGAAAAGGAGGCGCGTATCGCTGACCTGAAGAAATTGTTGGCGGAGGCTACTTCCGATGAACAACGATATGGTTTTTGCGGACGTCTTTTCGATGAATACCGGGCTTATAATCTGGATTCGTCTTTTGTCTATGCTCAACGGAAAGAGGAACTGGCGCATCGCATGGATAAACTGGATTACCTGGATGATGCTGCCATGAATATGGCGGAAGTGATGGGAACTACCGGAATGTATAAAGAAGCGTTGGAACTATTGGGGCAGATTGATAAGAAAACGTTGCCCGATTATCTCTATGGTTACTATTATCATCTGTATCGCACTATTTACGGATTGATGGGAGATTATGCCGTTACGGAGAAAGTCAAGAAAGAGTATTATCGAATGACGGATCTGTATCGTGACTCTCTTCTGCAGGTCAACGCTTCCGACTCTTTGGGGCACGTGTTGGTGATGGCGGATAAGTGTATCGTACATGCTCAATACGATGAAGCCATCCGTATGCTGATGGAATATTACAACAAACCTTCTTTGGATGACCATTCAAAAGCAATGCTTACTTATACTCTCTCCGAGGGTTACCGGTTGAAAGGCGACAAACAGGGGCAAAAACATTACCTGGCTCTTTCGGCCATTGCCGACCTGAAATCGGCAGTAAAGGAATATGTATCTTTGCGCAAACTCGCTTCTCTTGTCTACGATGAAGGGGATATTGACCGTGCCTACAATTACCTGAAATGCTCCTTAGAGGATGCCACTCTTTGTAATGCCCGCCTTCGTACGTTAGAAATCTCGCAAGTCTTTCCTATCATTGACCAGGCTTACCAATTGAAAACCAAACGGCAGCAACAGGAGATGAAAGTATCATTGATTTGTATCAGTTTGCTTTCCGTATTTTTGTTGGTTGCCATTTTCTTCGTTTACAAGCAGATGAAAAAGGTTGCTGCCGCACGTCGCGAAGTGGTTGATACTAATACGTTGTTGCAAGAACTGAACGAAGAACTTCACGACTCCAATTCGCAACTGAAAGAGATGAACCATACGCTTTCGGAAGCCAACTATATCAAGGAGGAATATATCGGCCGATATATGGACCAATGCTCCACTTATCTCGACAAGATGGATTTATACCGTCGTTCCCTAAATAAAATTGCCGCTGCCGGAAGAGTGGAAGAACTATATAAAGCCATTAAATCTTCTCAATTCCTTGACGAAGAACTGAAAGAGTTTTATGCAAATTTCGACATGACTTTCCTGCAACTCTTCCCCAATTTTGTGGAAGAATTTAATGCGCTGCTTACCGAACCCATGCAACCCAAACCGGGAGAACTGTTGAACACCGAACTCCGTATATTTGCCCTTATCCGGCTGGGGATTACGGACAGTACCAAGATAGCGCAATTCCTCCGTTATTCCGTGACTACCATTTATAATTACCGGACCCGTGTCCGTAACAAAGCTTTGGGAGAAAGAGATGAATTTGAGACTAAAGTAATGCAAATAGGGAAGGTGGAAGAATAAGAAAATCACTACTTTTTTAGTCTGACTTCTATTTTATAACGTTCTTATATTTAGTGGTTTATGCTGTGAGATACTGTATAAATCACTATATTTTTGCTATCTGCTTTAAGAAGCAGTATGAAATGTGGATACTTTTGTTTCACGGTCATTCAGCAATGACACAGAGAACGAAAACAAAAGTAACCCTAATATTAACTTTAAATTAATGTACATGAAACAGAGTATGAAGTCGAAAGGCTTTGAACGCCGCCTCTTATTAATAATGTGGGGCTTGTTCCTATCTCTTAGTGCATTCGCACAACAGATTTCAATAAAAGGACATGTAGTAGATGCCACGGGTGAACCGGTGATCGGTGCCAGTGTGGTGGAAGGACGTACAACGAATGGTACGATAACCGATGTAGACGGTAATTTCTCATTAAGCGTTCCGGCTAACAGCACGCTGACTATCTCTTTTGTCGGCTATAAAACGCAGACAGTTCCGGTGAACGGGAAAAACTCGTTGAAAGTAACCTTGCAGGAAGATACGGAAGTATTGGACGAAGTAGTAGTGGTAGGTTACGGAACAATGAAAAAGAGCGATTTGACTGGTGCCGTATCTTCTGTCGGAGTGAAGGACATCAAAGACTCTCCGGTAGCTAATATCGGTCAGGCAATGCAGGGAAAAGTATCCGGCGTGCAGATAATCGATGCCGGTAAGCCGGGTGATAATGTCACTATTAAAATTCGCGGTTTGGGTACGATCAACAACAGTAACCCGCTGATTGTCATTGACGGAATTCCTACCGACTTGGGATTGTCTTCTTTGAATATGGCTGATGTGGAACGGGTAGACGTATTGAAGGATGCTTCGGCAACAGCTATCTATGGTTCCCGTGGTGCCAACGGTGTGGTGATGATTACCAGCAAACGTGGTGCCGAGGGTGCCGGAAAAGTAACGGTAAACGCAAACTGGGCTATTCAGAACGCTACTAAAGTGCCCGATATGCTGAATGCTGCGCAATATGCCGCTTTGAGCAATGATATGCTGTCTAATAATGATGATAATACAAACCCTTATTGGGCAGATCCTTCTTTATTGGGAACAGGAACGAACTGGCTGGATGAGATGCTACGTACGGGAGTGAAACAAAGCTATTCGGTTAGCTATTCCGGCGGTACGGAAAAGGCACATTACTATGTATCCGGCGGTTTCCTCGACCAGTCCGGTATCGTGGAAAGCGTTAATTACCGTCGTTTCAATTTCCAGGCAAATAGTGATGCCCAGGTCAATAAATGGTTGAAGTTCACTACCAATCTGACATTCAGTACGGACGTGAAAGAGGGAGGAAGCTATAGCATCGGAGATGCGATGAAAGCACTTCCCACCCAGCCGGTGAAGAATGAAGACGGTGGCTGGAGCGGTCCCGGACAGGAAGCGCAATGGTATGGAAGTGTCCGCAATCCGATCGGTACGTTGTATATGATGACGAACGAGACAAAAGGATATAACTTTCTGGCAAACATCACCGGAGAGATTGCCTTTACCAAATGGTTGAAGTTGAAAAGTACCTTTGGTTATGATGCCAAATTCTGGTTTGTCGACAACTTTACTCCGGCTTACGACTGGAAACCGAATCCGGTAGAAGAATCTTCCCGCTATAAGAGTGACAACAAATCATTTACCTACCTGTGGGATAATTATTTTGTATTCGACCATACTTTCGCCCAAAAACATCGTGTAGGTGTGATGGCAGGTTCTTCCGCCCAGTGGAACAACTATGATTACCTGAATGCTCAAAAGAATATCTTCATGTTTGATAATATCCATGAAATGGACAACGGCGAGAAGATGTACAGTATCGGTGGCAGCCAGAGCGACTGGGCACTGCTTTCTCTGATGGCACGTCTCAACTATTCTTACGAAGATAAATACCTGCTTACAGCCACTGTGCGCCGTGACGGTTCCTCCCGCTTCGGTAAGAACAACCGTTGGGGAACATTCCCTTCCGTTTCTCTGGCATGGCGTATTTCGCAGGAAGAATGGTTTCCGAAAGACAACTCTCCGGTGAATGACCTCAAACTGCGTATTGGATACGGTGTGACCGGTAATCAGGAAATCGGTAACTACGGCTTTGTGGCTTCCTATAATACAGGAGTCTATCCTTTCGGCAACAACAACTCCACCGCTTTGGTATCTACCACCCTTTCCAATCCGAATATTCATTGGGAAGAGGTACGCCAAACCAACTTCGGTGTGGATATGAGCCTGTTCAATTCACGTGTCAACCTTTCGCTGGATGCCTACATCAAAAAGACGGCAGACATGTTGGTGAAAGCTTCCATCCCTATCACCTCCGGTTTTGAAGATACTACTGAAACCTTTACCAATGCCGGCAAGATGCGCAACAAAGGAGTGGAAATGACCCTGCGCACCATCAACCTGAAAGGTCTTTTCTCTTGGGAATCTGCTTTAACGGCTACCTATAACAAGAATGAAATTCTGGACCTGAACAGCGAAACTCCGATGTTTATCAATCAGATGGGTAACTCATACGTGACTATGCTTAGAGCCGGTTATCCGATCAATGTATTCTACGGATACGTGACCGACGGACTTTTCCAAAACTGGGAGGAAGTAAACCGCCATGCCACCCAACCGGGAGCAGCTCCGGGGGATATCCGTTTCCGGGATTTGAATAACGATGGAGTCATCAACGATGAAGACCGTACCGTTATCGGTAACCCGAATCCGAACTGGTTCTTCTCTTTAAGCAATAATTTCTCTTATAAGGGATGGGAACTCTCCGTTTTCCTGCAAGGCGTATCGGGAAACAAGATTTATAATGCCAACAATGTTGACAACGAAGGAATGGCAGCCGCTTACAACCAGACCACAGCCGTATTGAACCGCTGGACGGGTGAAGGAACCAGCAACTCTATGCCCCGCGCCATTTGGGGAGACCCGAACCAGAACTGCCGTGTATCCGACAGATTTGTGGAAAACGGTTCCTATCTCCGTCTGAAGAATATCACGCTTTCGTATACACTGCCTAAAAAGTGGATGCAAAAGATTCAACTGGAAAATGCCCGCATCTCTTTCTCTTGCGAGAATGTGGCAACTATTACCGGATATTCCGGCTTTGACCCGGAAGTTGATATTAATGGCATCGACAGCAGCCGTTACCCGATTTCACGTACCTTCAGTATGGGCTTGAACTTTAACTTTTAAATCAGGAGAAAGAATATGAAAAAGATAATAACTTTGGTATTTATGTCTGCCGTGCTGGCATTGACATCGTGCAACGATTTCTTAGATAAATATCCCAAATATGGCGTCGATCCCGAGTCGGAAGTGACGAATGAGATTGCTGTGGCACTGACTACTGCCTGCTACAAGACTCTTCAGTCATCTAATATGTATAACCAGCGTATTTGGAGCCTCGACATCATCGCAGGTAACAGTGAAGTAGGAGCCGGAGGAGGTACTGACGGTTTGGAGACTGTTCAGGCTTCCAATTTCATTGCCCAGAGCGATAACGGCTTTGCCTTGTATGTATGGCGTTCTCCGTGGGTAGGGATCGGACGTTGCAACATCGTGCTTTCCAATTTGCCTTCAGCATCTGTCTCCAATGAGATAAAGACCCGTTGCATGGGTGAGGCTTATTTTCTGCGTGCACATTATTATTATATTCTGGTTCGTTTGTACGGAGGGGTGCCTTTGCGCTTGGAGCCGTTTGAACCGGGAGAATCTGCGGATATTGCCCGTAATACGGTAGATGAGGTATATGCTCAAATTCTTTCCGACTGCAAAAATGCAGTGAATATGCTTCCTCCGAAAAGCAGTTATGGAGATGCTGACAGGGGACGTGCCTGCAAAGAGGCTGCAATGGCGATGCTGGCGGATATTTACCTGACACTGGCTCCCAACCATCGCGACTATTATAATGAAGTAGTGACCTTGTGCAATAACATTGCTGCAATGGGATATGATCTGACTCAATGCAATTATGCTGATAACTTTAATGCGACGATCAATAATGGTGCAGAATCTCTCTTCGAAGTGCAATACTCCGGTAGTACGGAATATGACTTCTGGGGCGGCGATAATCAAGCATCCTGGCTGTCTACTTTCATGGGGCCTCGTAATTCGGGTATGGTAGCCGGTGCTTATGGATGGAACTTGCCTACGGAAGAGTTTGTCAAGCAATACGAGGACGGTGATTTGCGGAAAGACATCACTGTGTTGTATCAGGGTTGTCCTGCTTTTGACGGTATGGAATACAGACGTTCCTGGTCGAATACGGGTTATAACGTACGTAAGTTCCTTGTGTCGAAAACCGTCTCTCCGGAGTATAATACCAACCCCAACAACTTTGTAGTATATCGTTATGCGGATGTCTTACTGAAGAAAGCGGAAGCCTTGAATGAGCAGGGACATCCGGATCAGGCTGCCGAACCATTGAATATCGTTCGTAAGCGTGCCGGACTGACAGGGTTGCCGACCACTCTGACGCAGACCGAAATGAGAGAAAAGATTATTCACGAACGTCGGATGGAACTTGCTTTTGAGGGACATCGCTGGTTCGATATGATCCGGGTTGATAATGGAAATTATGCATTGACATTCCTGAAATCTATCGGTAAGAATAATGTGACCAAAGAACGTCTCTTGTTGCCTATTCCGCAAACGGAGATGGACTCCAATCACCTGATGACTCAAAATCCCGGTTATTAATCCGTTTTATAATCATTCATTTAGACAAATAATATGATGAAAAAATATATATATCAGTTGTTATGCTCTCTTTTCATCGGCGCAACGATGGTTGCTTGTACCGAGGATTATATGGAGACAGATAAAGGACATGATACCCTCACCCTTTCGGTGAATCAGCAGGAGTTGGTGTTGAACGAAAAGAACCATAGTCAGGAGGCGCTGGCGCTTTCATGGACTACCGGAACGAATTATGGAAGCGGTAACCGTATCTCTTATACGCTTGAACTGGCGAAAGCCGGAACGGACTTTGCGAATGCTTATTCGGTGGATTTGGGTACGGGAACGTATCAATGGACTAAGAAAGTGGAAGAACTTAACCAATTTCTGCATACGCAGTTCGGTATCGGTTATGACGTGAAGGCAGAGCTGGAAGCACGTATCACAGCCGTCGTTGCCGGAATGGAAGATCAGAAGCAGATTGCGACGACTGCCTTTACGTTGACTACTTACCAGCCGGTTACTACGACGCTTTACCTGATTGGTGATGCTACTCCGAACGGATGGAGTGCCGATAACGCAACGGCAATGGAGCGCACGGATAACGGACAGTTTACATGGACAGGAAAGCTGAATACCGGATCGTTTAAGTTTATAACGACCTTAGGAGAATTCCTGCCGTCGTACAACCGTGATGCTACTGCCGGAGAAGGACTCAAACTGACCTATCGTACATCGGGTGACCAACCGGACGAACAGTTCACAATCAGTAAAGAAGCAACTTATATCGTAAAAGCAAACCTGCTCGACTTGACGTTGACACTTACTGAAACAGAAGATATTGGCTGGAGATATGAAGAATTTTTCATTGTCGGTTCGTTTACGGGTAACAATGGTTGGGGATTTGAAGCACTGTCTAAAGATGCTGTTCAGATGAACCTGTTCCATTATGGAGCCGTGATTCCCTGGAAGGCGGACGGAGAATTTAAATTCGCTTCTGTGACAGATTTCGGTCAGGCGGATGCTTTCTTCCATCCTACTGTGGCTAATGCTCCGTACACTTCGACATCAGTAGTGCTTGGAGGTGACGATAATAAATGGCAGATGAAGGAAGCCGAATGTGGCAAACCTTATAAAGTATGGTTCTATACAGGCAAAGGAAAAGAAAAGATGCTGATGCGTCCGTTCACTCCTTACGAAGGGCTGTATCTGGTGGGTGAGGCAACTCCAAACGGATGGGATTTAGGCAATGCTACTCCGATGACGAAGAGTGCCGACAGTCCTTACATCTTTACCTGGAGCGGCACACTGAAAACAGGTGAGATGAAGATTTCCTGCGACAAGCAATCAGACTGGAACGGGGATTGGTTTATGGCGGATAAGAGCAACAAGGCTCCGACGGGAGAAGTAGAGACGGCATTGTTTGTTGTTAAGTCGGATGCGGAGTTGAGCAGTATGTATCCGGATGCAGATTTGGGTAGTTTGGATAATAAGTGGAATATTCAGGAAGCCGGTTCTTATCGGATTACGATTGACCAGTTGAAAGAGACGATTTCGATTGTGAAACAATAAAACAAGAATTCAAGATGAAGAAAATAATATATTGGGTGGCTGCTTTTCTGTGTATGGCTTGCAGTGACGATCATGGGGCGAACCAGGAGAATGGAGGAGCTTCGGGCAGTGTTACCGAAGTGACTCCGGTAACATCGGATTTAAGTGTGGACCTGTCTACGGATAAGGCTTTCTATAAACCGGGGGAGAAAGTGGTATTTACAGCAGAAGATGCGTTGCCTGCCGGAACTAAAGTTCGCTATCGTCTTTTAGGGGAGGTTGTCGGAGAAGAGTCGGTAAATGGTACGAGCTGGATATGGCAACCGCCTACTACTGATTTCAAAGGATATATGGCGGAACTGTACCGTCAGGAGAATGGTACGGATGTGATTGTCGGTACGATTGCGGTAGATGTATCCAGTGATCCGTCACGTTTTCCGCGTTATGGTTTTGTCGCTGATTTCAGTCAGGAGAAGACGGCTGAAAAGACACAGGAAGAGATGGCGTATCTGAATCGTCATCACATCAATTGGGTACAGTTTCAGGACTGGCATAATAAACATCACTGGCCGTTGGGCGGTACACGCACACAGTTGGACGAAGTATATATGGACATCGCTAACCGGGAGGTTTATACAAGTTCGGTGAAAAATTACATTGAAGCGCAGCATCGTTTCGGTATGAAGTCTATGTTTTACAATCTTTGTTTCGGGGCGTTGAAGGATGCTGCTACGGACGGGGTGAAGGAGGAATGGTATTTGTTTAAGGATGCTTCTCACACTACTAAAGACAGTCATGATTTGCCGGGCGGATGGAAAAGTAATATTTATCTGGTCGACCCTTCTAATAAGGAATGGCAGAAATATTTGAACGAAAGGAATGATGATGTATACGCGAACTTTGCCTTCGACGGCTATCAGATAGACCAGTTGGGACGACGTAGCACGCTTTACAATTACAATGGTATTCCGGTCAATCTGCGTGAGGGATATGCTTCTTTTATTGAAGCGACGAAGCAGGCTCATCCGGACAAGAGTTTGGTGATGAATGCGGTCAGCCGTTACGGTGCCCGTCAGATAGGGGAGACAGGTAAAGTTGATTTCTTCTATAATGAGGTGTGGGCGGATGAGGCTGATTTTACCAATCTGAAAGCCATTCTTTATGAAAATGGAGTCTATGGCAATTATCAGTTGAATACGGTTTTTGCAGCTTATATGAATTATAATAAAGCGGATAACCGGGGAGAATTTAATACGCCGGGTATCTTATTGACAGATGCTGTCATGTTTGCTTTGGGTGGTTCGCACCTGGAGTTGGGAGGCGATCACATGTTGTGCAAAGAGTACTTTCCGAATGAGAACCTGACAATGAGCGAGGAATTGAAAACAGCGATGGTTCGTTACTATGACTTCCTGACTTCTTATCAAAATCTGCTTCGTGACGGTGGTACGGAGAATAGTGTTTCCATGAATTGTACCAATGGCGAAATGAGATTGAATAGCTGGCCTCCTCAACAGGGATCAGTTACTACTTATGCCAAGCAGGTAGGTGGCAAGCAAGTGATACATCTTCTTAACTTTTCGCAAGCGAACAGCCTTAGCTGGAGAGATGTGGACGGTACGATGCCGGAACCGGCTCTGATTACAAAAGCAGCTTTGCAAATGAATCTGTCGGCAAAAGTGAATAAGTTGTGGGTAGCGTCGCCGGATGCACACGGAGGGGCTTTGCAGGAGTTGGCCTTTACACAGGAGAACGGGGTTGTCTCATTCACATTGCCTTCCCTGAAATATTGGACGATGATTGTGGTTGAATAAAGCGGCTGCTACAGAATAACTAAAATGATAGGTATGATGATTAGATATAGATTATGGGTATGGGTGTTGTGCCTGATATTTCCAACATGGGTTTGGGCGGAAAATACGACACGTACATGCACTTCTTTTACACAGCAGGGACGTCAGGTGACTTTTCACCTGGCGGACAGTGCCGCCTTACAATTGCAACTTTGCAGCTCTTCCGTCGTGAAAATCTGGTTCTCACCCGACGGGCAATTGCAACGAAGAAATGCTTCGTTTGCAGTGATTAATGAAGAACTGGAAGAGGTAGGAACTATTCATGTGGATGAACAGGCGGCCTGTTACGAGATATTTACTCCGAAGTTGCGTATCCGGGTGAATAAATCTCCGATGAGTCTTCAGATATTCGATAAATATCAGAAACTCCTGTTTAGTGATTATGCCGATAAAGGCCATGTCAGTGAAGGAACGAAGAAGGTGGAATATAAAGTGCTTCGTCGTGACGAGCACTTCTTCGGACTTGGTGAGAAAGCGGGAAAGATGGACCGTCGTGGCGAGTCTTATAAGATGTGGAATAGTGACAAACCTTGTTATAGTGTGGTAGAAGATCCTCTTTACAAGAGTATTCCTTTCTTTATGAGCAATTACCGGTATGGTATTTTCCTTGATAATACCTATAAGACGGAATTCAAATTCGGAACGGAAAGCCGTGATTATTACAGCTTTGAAGCGCCGAACGGGGAAATGATATATTACTTTATTTTCGGTAAAGACTATAAAGAAATCATCAGCCAATACGTCGGACTGACCGGAAAACCTATCATGCCGCCGAAATGGGCGTTGGGTTTTGCTCAATGCCGCGGTCTGTTGACAAGTGAAAAGCTAAGTCGTGAAATAGCCGAAGGTTACCGGAAACGGAGAATACCTTGTGATATTATCTATCAGGATATCGGCTGGACAGAATATTTGCAGGATTTCGAATGGCGCAAAGGAAACTATGAAAACCCTAGGAAGATGCTTTCGGATTTGAAAGAGATGGGTTTTAAGGTAGTCGTATCTCAAGACCCGGTAATTGCACAAGCCAACAAAAAACAATGGGAAGAAGCAGACCGCCTGGGCTATTTTGTAAAGGACAGTACGAACGGTAAAAGCTACGATATGCCCTGGCCGTGGGGTGGAAACTGCGGAGTGGTAGACTTCACCCTGCCTGCCGTAGCCGACTGGTGGGGAACTTATCAGCAGAAACCTATTGACGATGGTGTCTCCGGCTTCTGGACAGACATGGGCGAACCTGCCTGGAGTAACGAGGAGCAGACGGAACGCCTGGTGATGAAGCACCATCTCGGTATGCACGATGAAATCCATAACGTCTATGGCCTGACTTGGGACAAAGTGGTAAAAGAGCAATTTGAAAAGAGGAATCCGGACCGTCGTGTTTTCCAAATGACTCGTGCTGCTTATGCCGGATTGCAACGTTATACGTTCGGTTGGACGGGTGATAGCGGAAACGGAGACGATGTACTGCAAGGGTGGGGACAATTAGCCAATCAGATTCCTGTAATGCTTTCCGCCGGATTGGGATTAATCCCATTTTCTTCCTGTGATATTACCGGTTACTGTGGAGATGTTGAGGATTATCCGGCTATGGCGGAACTCTATACCCGTTGGATTCAATTCGGAGCATTTAATCCTTTGAGCCGTATTCACCACGAGGGAGATAATCCGGTGGAACCGTGGCTTTTCGGACCGGAAGCGGAAAAGAACGCGAAAGCGGCTATCGAACTGAAATATCGTTTGTTGCCGTATATCTACACTTACGCCCGCGAAGCGTATGATACAGGATTGCCTATCATGCGGCCTCTATTTCTCGAATATCCAATGGATATGGAAACGTTTTCTACGGATGCCCAATTCTTGTTCGGTCGTGAATTGTTGGTAGCCCCCGTGGTGAAGAAAGGTGCCCGCACAAAGAACGTGTACCTTCCCGAAGGTACATGGATAGACTACAACAACAAGCAGACGGTCTACACCGGAGAGCAATGGACTACCGTTGATGCTCCCTTGTCTTCTGTTCCTATGTTTGTGAAGCAAGGTTCTATCATCCCTACGATGCCGGTGATGAACTACACCCACGAGAAACCGGTATATCCACTTACTTTTGAAATCTTCCCCGCACAGGAAGATGCACAGGCAGCCTTTACTCTTTACGAAGATGAAGGAGAAAACTTAGGGTACCAGCGTGATGAATTTGTCAAAACACCGATTATTTGCAGTACTTTGGCAAATGGATATGAATTGACTGTCTCTGCCCGTGAAGGAAAAGGATACACTGTCCCCGGTCCGAGAAATCTGTTGTTCCGTATTTATTCTGCGAAAGCCCCGAAAGAGGTAACTGTCAAAGGAAAGAAGATAAAGAAAACTAAACCGGAACGTTTGGAAGAAAATCTGGAGAATGACACTGAAACTGTGGTGTGGAGTTGGGATAAAGGAACAGGTGTCTGTAGTGTGAGAATACCTGATAAAGGTGTTGGTGAAAAGATTATGATTATCTTTAAGTAGTAATTGCAGAAATCATGGGTTACTTTGCCTATGTTTTTTGCTTATATTTTCTTCATTTTGCCTATGTTTTTAGGCGGTTATTTCGTTAAATTGCCTATGTTCTTAGAATAAAATGGTATATTTGTAGCTGATTAACAATGATTTTTATGTTTGAAAGAGATATTTATAATCAGTTGCAAAAGTGGGCCGAACGTACAGGGCGTAAACCCTTGGTGTTGCGTGGTGCGCGTCAGGTAGGAAAAACGACGTTAGTTAATGAGTTTGCCCGGAACTTTGAGAATTATCTTCATTTGAATCTGGAGCGTGAAGAAGATGCGCGCCTGTTTCAGAGTACGGATAAAGTACAGGAAATAATGAAGATAGCTTGTTTTCAAAAGAATATTCTTCTGCGTGAGGGGCGGACGTTGCTATTTATAGATGAGATACAGAATGTGCCTAAGGCGGTAGCATTGTTGCGGTATTTTTATGAAGATATGCCTGATTTGTATGTTATCGCTGCCGGTTCACGTTTACAGTCATTGTTGAAAGAACGTATCTCTTTTCCGGTGGGTAGAGTAGAATATATGCAACTTTCCCCTTGTACTTTCGGAGAATATCTGACTGCTATGGGCGAGGGGCATTATCGTACTGCTATAGATGAAATAAGTTTGCCATCTGCGTTGCATGAAGAGGCAATGTCTCGTTTTCATAGATATACATTGATTGGTGGTATGCCCGAAGTAGTAGCCGATTATGCGGAGAATGGAGACTTGGTGCGTTTGAAGTCTATTTATAATTCTTTATTGAAAGGTTATAACGAGGATGTTGAAAAGTATGCACCGACCCAGTTGCAGACGTATGTCATCCGGCATATATTGCGGACGGGCTGGAACAAGGCAGGACAGACTATTAAACTGGGAAATTTTGGAGAGTCAACCTATAACTCAAAGGAAGTGCGTGAAGCTTTCAATATTTTGGAAAAAGCTTTTATACTACATTTAGTTTATCCTGTTACAGCTATGCACGCACCGGCGCTGCCTGCTCTAAAACGTGCTCCTAAATTGATGTGGCTGGATACAGGACTAGTTAATTTTGCTGCAAATATCCAAACTGAAGTTCTGCATGACCGTACGTTGATGGATACGTGGCAAGGAGCTATCGCCGAACATATTGTAGCACAACAATTGCAGGTATTACTTGATGAACAGTATATTTCCGACTTGCATTTTTGGGTACGTGACAAACAAGGCTCCAATGCCGAAACAGATTTTGTATGGCAAAAAGGAACACAAATTATTCCGGTTGAAGTGAAATGCGGAAAGAATGCGCATCTCCGTTCGTTACATTCTTTCATGGATTTGTCTGGCGGTGATTTAGCTGTCCGTATTTGGAGTGGTCCATATTCTATTGATGATGTGAAGACGGTTGCCGGAAAGAGTTTCCGATTGATAAATCTTCCTTTTTATTATTTGGGTAGTTTACCGAAGATACTTTCTTCGATTTGAATACAATGCATTTATCCTGAATTTTTCTTTCGTTTTATATGGATAATGTGTGTATTCGCACGAAACTCGTATCGAAAATGTGTAAATTATTACATTTCTGATATCAAAAATGTGATTTATGATGAGAAGCTTTTCCAGCCTGCTTGCCGGATCCGGTATTCAATACTGAATTTGAAACAAGATGGTAATTTGATTAATATTCCCCTATTTTTGGCGGATAAGACAAAAGAGCTATTGAAGGATAAAAGTTGAAATAACCTTCTTAAAAAACGATGATTCTTAAAAAAGGAATATTTAATCATTGGAAGAAGGACGTGAATTGCAGTTTGGTAAAGAAAAGCAGGGAAATGTCCTGCATTTGTAATTACGCGATTTTTATATTTCTGCTGTTTCGAAAATATACCAATCGAACTGCGGTAGATTTTTGATTATTTTTGTTATTCGGATAGTGGATGCCCGAATAACTAATCATTTTGTTATTTTTTCCTTTCCGACATATTCTGATAAACTGGAGAAAAAATGCTTCTTAATAGTCCATTTTTATCTTCCTCACCGGGAAACGATAGCTTCCCCGGTGAGGAACAAGTCGATGCACACCGAGGAACACTTCGTTGGTTTTAAAGCAATGAACGGTTTCCGAATAGAGAAAGATACATATCCTGTTTGCTTTTATGCAATATTAGGCTGTTTTTTGTATGCTCATGCAATTATTTATGCAGTTTATTTTCTAGTTCGTTACTTTCTAATTAGCTATTTCCCTGCAGAATATTAAAAATAGAACATTGAAAGCATATTGTTTAGAGAATGGAAATCGGAGGAGAGCAATGCTTTCCCGGGATTCAGTTGCTACTTGTCGGATGATCTGGTAAACTGGATGCTTGAACGAAATTCTATCAAATTGTACATGATTCTATCTTGTTTTAGAACTTGATGTCGTATTTTTGTACAATCTAAAAACATGAAACTTATGAGATGTAAAACCTTACTTCCCTTATTTCTTTTCTTAATGACAGTCTTGTCGGTTCAGGGCAAGCAAAAAGAGTTTATTCTGCAATCCGGTCAGACGGTTACGATAGCATGCTGTAACTCGGAAAAGCTAGTGGTACGCACTTCGCTGGAAATGCTCGGTCGCGATATTCGGACTGTATTGTCTGCAACCACCGAACTGAATGATAAGGTAGGGGCTATTGTGGTAGGAACTGTAGGGCAGAGTAATCTAATCAACGAAACAGGTATTGATCTTTCCGCATTAAAAAATAAAAAACAGGCTTTCCTGCTGACTGTCTCACAAGATGGAAAGCTGGTTGTAGCCGGTAGTGACAGTCATGGTACAGCTTACGGCATACTCGAAATATCCCGTTTGTTGGGTGTCTCCCCTTGGGAATGGTGGGCGGACGTGACTCCTGAAAAGAGAGAAACCTTCCGTCTTTCTTCAAAGTTCAGAGAGTTGCAATCGCCTTCTGTAGAGTATCGGGGCATCTTCATTAATGATGAAGACTGGGGACTGATGCCTTGGGGCAACCAAACTTACGAACCGTCGGATGTGAAAGGAGAAATCGGTCCGCGTACCAACGAACGTATTTTTGAGCTGCTGCTCCGTTTGCGGGCTAATACTTACTGGCCTGCTATGCACGAGTGCACCCTTCCTTTCTTTCTGACGAAAGGGAATCGGGAAATGGCGAAGAAATACGGCATTTTTGTGGGGGCTTCCCATTGCGAACCGATGGCATGTAATGCTGCCGGTGAATGGTCGAGAAGGGGAAAAGGCGTATACGATTACGTGAATAACAGTCCGGCTGTTTATAAATTTTGGGAAGATCGTGTGAAGGAAGTTGCCGGACAAGAGATACTTTACACATTAGGTATGCGTGGCGTGCACGATGGAAAGATGCAGGGTGCCAAAACGGTAGAAGAGCAGAAAGCGGTCTTGGACCGTGTACCTGCAGATCAGCGCGGGTTGCTTGAAAAGTATGTAAATAAAGAGGTTACTCAAGTGCCACAGGTCTTTATTCCTTATAAAGAGGTACTCGATATTTATCATGCGGGATTGCAAGTGCCCGAAGATGTGACACTGATGTGGTGTGATGATAACTATGGTTATATCCGCCATTTCCCCACTGCCGTTGAGCGGGCACGTAAAGGAGGTAATGGAGTTTACTATCATGTCTCTTACTGGGGACGTCCGCACGATTATTTATGGCTGGGCACCATGAGTCCTTCACTGATCTATCAGCAGATGAAACTGGCCTATGACCAGGGAATACAGAAAATGTGGATACTGAACGTCGGAGACATCAAGCCGGCCGAATATCAGATCGAACTGTTCATGGATATGGCATGGAATCTGGATAAGGTGTCTTCCGAAGGAGTGACCGTGCATCTGAAACATTGGCTGGAACGGGAACTGGGAACTTCCTGTGCAAAGGCTGTACTTCCCGTTATGCAGGAACATTATCGCTTGGCGCATATCCGCAAACCCGAATTTATGGGAAATACACGGGAGGAGGAAAATAATCCGATTTATCGGGTGGTCAAAGACCTGCCGTGGAGCGAAAGAGAGATAAACGAACGTCTGAATGCTTACGACGAACTTTCGGAAACGGTGGAGAAGGCGGCCTCTAAAGTGCCTGTCGACAGACAGAGCGCCTACTTCGAACTGGTGAAATATCCGGTACAGGCTGCGGCACAAATGAATCGCAAATTGTTATATGCCCAGTTGGCACGCCATGATAAGGTAGACTGGGAAAAGAGTGATGCCGCTTATGATAGCATTGCCGCGCTCACTCAACACTACAATTCTCTGGAGAATGGAAAATGGAACCGTATGATGGATTTCAAGCCCCGCAAGCTTCCTGTATTCAATCGTGTGGAACGAAAAGCAGCTGCAGCTCCAATGATAGCTGACCGTAAGGCAGCCTGTCAATGGAACGGGGCGGATGCTAAAAAAGGAAATGCTGTTGTCTGCGAAGGCTTGGGATATGAAGGTAAAGCCGCAGAAATAAGAAAAGGTGATGCGCTGACTTTCTATTTCGGTAATTTGAAAACGGATTTATTAGAAGTAGATATCCGGTTGCTTCCCAATCATCCGGTACAGGGTGATAAGCTGCGTATCTCGGTTTCTTTGGATGGTGCCGAGTCTGAAGTGATAGCTTATGAAACGGAGGGACGTAGCGAAGAATGGAAAGAGAATGTGCTTCGTAATCAGGCAATCCGGAAAATCGTACTCCCCGTTTCCGGCAAAAAATCACATCAACTTGTCATTAAAGCATTGGACGAGGGGGTGATACTGGATCAGATAATGCTTTATGAGGCGGGTCATAGTGATTTGCCATAATGCGGGATCGTTCTTTACGTGAAGCTTCCCGGTTGGAGTTATAACCCATCCGGATAGTTGATAATTGTCAGGCGCGTATTATATAAAGTACGTGTCGTGTGGATGCAGATAGCAAGGCAGGCTATTGACATTCCGGATTTATGAACGATAGTTTTGTGGTTAATATTTACTATTAATCCTAGCTAAAACCATTCATTCGTTTTCTTGTTTTTATAGTCTATTGAAAATAGTTTACCATTTATGCACAAACTCTTTTTTAGTTTATAATAAAAACCGTCATCGTTTATTATAAACGGGTCTGGAGTTTATTATAGACTCTCATCTGCCGTTTTAGTAGTTTCTACTTGATTTTTTGCAACAAAAAAGGCTGCAAACCCCATAAGAGTTTGTAGCCTTAAGCCTTCAGGAGATGCTTTATGTTCTAGCTTTCATAAGAACCGGCTATGTATATTGTTATGATATTATACTTCGTTAGAGTAGGACACAGGTGCTTATATGGATTTCTTTCTTTCATGTTTAGGTTTCAATTTATAGTTTTTATTATATGTTACGCAAACAAAATCTCTAATACTTATTGAACTTATCTTACGGGAAACAGCGTTATCCGTAGGGTACTACATCCATAAGGGATTAATTCGATGTCGTATTCTTTGGGTTCCGGACTATCATGATGTTGTACAAGATAAGCAATAGAACCGGTAGAATTACGGTTTTCTGTTCAGCCGGGTAGTCGGTATGCTTTGCTCCGAATAGTTATGGGAACATCTGCTGACGTCCATGGATAGGTTGCAATGTTCTTCTTTTTCTCGACGATGAAATTCTTTTCAATTTATACATATCTCGCTTCATGTCTTTAATATAGTAGAAACTCTACTTGACTAAATTCGAAGAGAGTGAATAAAAAGAGATATTTTGCTTATTTACCTGTTTTTTTCCTTCATATTACTTGTAAATAATGAAAAAAGCTATATATTTGTGGTATCTATCCGTTGTGAGCATGTTGATAACCGGGAGATAGTTATTTTAATAGTTGAATTAATTATATTAAGTAGAGTCTGTATTATAAAAGAAATAATGAATAAGAAAGTAACTTTAAAGGATATAACCATGATGCAATCCGGTATATATATGAAAACTGATTCGCAGGGTGAGGTCAGATATTTGCAGGTGAAGGATGTTGATCCGGAGAGTCGACTTGATTATACTCAAGTAGCTACGGTAATAAATACAGGAATTAATGATAAGCATTGGTTGAAAAAAGGTGATTTGCTATTTGCGGCTAAAGGAGGCTCTAATTATTGCATATTGTATGAGGGGGCAGAACGAAGTACTATAGCATCTTCATCCTTTATTATTATACGTCCCATTACTAGTGATGTATTACCGGAATTTCTTTGTTGTTTTTTAAATACGCCGTCTATTCTTGGTATGTTGAAGAGCGCAGCGGTAGGTACGGGCATTCAAGTGATTCCCCAATCGGTAATAGGAGAAATACAGCTTGATATACCATCTATAGAAGTACAGAAGCTTGTTGTAGAAATGGATCAGTTGAGAAGAGAAAGTGAATGTATTCGTAGTGAAATAAATGAACTTAAACAAAGTTTGCAGGATCAGTTGCTGATGGATTCTTTAAAATGATTGTACTATGAAAGAAAAAGCGTATTATATTGCAAATAAAGCGCGCCAAATCTTGGGTGGAACGCTTTCTGCCAATCAGTGTAGGGATTATGTATTGGCTTTGCTATTTCTGAAGTCTGCAAGTGAATATTATAAGTCTAATGATTCTTTTCAACAAGACGATAACAAACTTACTCTACACTTATTGGTGTCCGAGCGTAGTTCTTTTGATTATCTATGTAAAGCGCTTGATTCACCGGATCTTGGTAGATTGATAAATATGGCTCTTTATGAATTGGAGCAGGCAAATGGGTTCGTAACTGAAGGTTATGAAATCAATAAAGCTATTGATTTTGAAAGTAATATATTAGGAGAAGCAAACACGCGATCGAGTAAATTGCGTGGACTCCTTCAACTTTTTCAAGAAGTCAGGTTGACTGATGCTATCGGGCAGTTGATAGATGTTGGTGATTTATATAATCAGTTATTATATATTTTTGCTGAAGAGGCGGGGAAAAAGATAAATAATGTACTTGCTCCTACAGAGGTAGTTAGTTTGATCACGAAACTAATAGATGGCAATAGAAAAAATGCTTGTTTGTGCGATCCGGCTTCTGGTAGTGGTACTCTGTTGATTGAGGTCGGTAAAAAAATGGGGATCAGGGGTACTGATATCTATGGGCA
>OLRN01000842.1_pt1 | contig 19652 bp, 22 predicted proteins | sample 1673001 | NCBI WGS metagenome assembly OLRN01 (sample SAMEA3136745, study PRJEB25190) | human gut metagenome | biome: human gut; feature: human-associated habitat; material: faeces | place: Austria | collected 2013 | reverse complement strand
GGACCGAGAAGGACGATGATTGCGGAAGAAGAATCCCTTTCTGGCTGTATAAGCACTATGAGAAGAAGCTGGTCAATGCAGCGGTGTTCGGCACTCCCGTGATAGAGACGACTTTTATTGCGGTGAAGCAGTATGTCACGCATAAGGGCCGACCGATGGAGGAGTCTAAGACCTATTCGATGGCAGAAGCTAAGGAATTCGTAAAACTCGCTAAAGCGCACGAACGGGAACGCCAGCAGCGGGAAAACGAGCGGAGGCAGGCATCCTCGCAAATCAAGTATGAGGTCTTGCAGCGGGACAGGTTCCGGTGCGTTGTCTGCGGCAGGACCCCGGAACAGGGCGCGAAACTTCATATTCAGGCGGTAAAGCCGCTTCCGAAACATGAAAGACCGTCTGCAGATTGTTTCCGAACCGTGTGCGAGGATTGCCTGAGAAGGAAAGGGTGAGGGGCAGAGATGTTTTGTATATGCGTACTTATCATAGCAGCAGCTGCCGTGTATATGGTCGAAGCGTATATTCATACCTACTACGCGATTGAGTATATGCACGGCGCACCGCTGTTCTTTGTACTTCTTGCAAAATACGCGGCACCGGTCATGTTCCTGCTCCTGTGCGGGTACTTTGTATTCCGGTACATGGAGAAGCGGCGGGAATCGGAAAAGCCTGTGCAGGATAAGCCCATGAACCGAGAAGAAGTCTATGCGGAGAAAATTTACGCGACCGTAAAAACGAAAGCCGTGTTCTCAGACCAAGCCGACCAGATGCTGTATCAGGTCAAGCGATTCGGACAAAAGATGGCGGTAGCCTACAGCATGACGCAGGACAGCAAGACTTCCGGAGACAAGACTATGAGCGTCTCCCTGCGCTCCGTTCCGTCCGGTACGGCGGCCGAGTACATCTCGACGGGAAAGGATCAGCCTGAGTGCTATACTCCTTCAAACACGCTCTTTGGCGAGCTGGTGAAGAACGAAGGCGTAGAGTTGACCGTTGAGGCTGACCGTCTGGCCGGCAATGTGGCGGGTATTCTCGTATCAAAGAAGACAGGGGATATGCTTCGCTCTGAATATGGTGAAGAGTCTGTTTCTTCCGTTCTGAACGCAACCATCGATGGCAAACTCATGATGGGGTATTCGAACCCCTACACGAGTGCAACGGGTCTCAACTTCCTTCTTGCGGCTCTTGCGAGCAGCGGCAGCGACACGATTGTCGATACGGCTGCTGTCGAGAATTTTCAGAAATTTCAAGCGAACGTCCCTCTCGTATCCTTCACCACCCAGCAAATGGTCCAGTCGGCAGACAAGGGTATCGTGGACGGTGTCGTGATGGAGTATCAGTCCTACCAGAATGACCCGACCTTGCAGCGCAACTACGAGTTCATCCCGTTCGGTGTCAGGCACGATAACCCTCTGTATTCCATCGGGAATGTCTCTGCGGAGAAGAAGGAAGTTATTGCTGCCTTCGTTTCCTTCTGTGCCCAGAACCAGGCAGAGGCGACGAAGGACGGGTTCAATGGCCTTGATGACTATGCTTATACAGGCAAAGTATATGACGGCAATACCATCGCACAAGCGCAGAGTGTCTGGAAGGAAGAGAAAGATTCCGGTATTCCTATCGTGGCGGAGTTCGTTGTCGATACTTCCGGTTCGATGCGCGGCGAACCCTTGAATGCCCTGAAAACCGCGATGATAAATACCATCCAGTATATCAATGACGACAACTATATCGGCATCATTGGCTTTGACTCGGATGTCAGAGAATATCTGCCCATTGGCCAGTTTTCTCTGACCCAAAAAACCCTGTATAAGGGTGCCGTGAACTCCCTCGATGCGAACGGCAGCACCGCGATGTACAACGGTCTTTGCGTTGCTATGGACCGCATCTACCAGAAATCTCAGGAACTGGGTGGAAATTGCACGCCCATCATCTTTGTGCTCACGGACGGTGACAACAATACCGGTTATGACTTCTCCGATACGAAGAACATCATTGCCGGTATGGATATCCCGATTTATACCATCAGCTACAACTACGCAGCTGACAGTCTCTCGGAACTTGCATCCATCAATGAGGCGGCAGCTATCGTCGGCAACAGCGAGGATATCACCTACAAGCTCCGCAACTTGTTTAACGCGGAGATGTAATCCAAAAGCGCGGTTTTATCCGCGCAGCTGCTCAAAAAGACAGCCTCAACGCGGCGAGCAGCGGGCAACGGGAGACAGTCCCGGCAAATTGTCTTTGAGACGGAAGAAGGAAGTGCCCTATGCGAGTACAACAGGTCCCGAACTCTCCCTATTTCATCCATTACGACGATGAGGGCTTTTGCTGTATATCCAAAAGCAGAGAAAGCCAAGAACCTATCCCGGAATCTGAGATGCAAGCGTTCCTTGATGCAGTAGCCAATGGCCTGCTTTATATCGAAAAGGAACGAAAGAGCAGATACCAGCGCATCGACGAGGCCGAAAAAGCAGCTTTTGCCAAAGGCGAAGCGAAAGGCAAAGAAGATAAGCTGCTCGCCACGGTAAAAACGTTGGAGGATGAGCGGGAACAGAACCAATATCACGGGTCCGGTGGTTTTCGAGATGCGGATGAAATTCTCCATGAATAAAGCCTGCATTGAAGCTATTGAACATGCTCGCGCAGTTAATAATAATACTGCTGACAAACAGTACAAAATCGAAGAACGGCACAGGAAAGCGGCAAAACGAATATGAGCATAGTAAAAATCGAAACTGCATCAAGTGTAACGCTGGTCCTCAATGGCAACACGGTCTTTGCCTCTGACGATACATCCTACTGGCTACAAGGGGCAAAAGTCATTGGTGACGATGGGCATGTCTATGGGCATGCCGAGACTATTCGAGACGCCCTGTGCCTCGTCTTGGCAAAGTACGGCGGGTTAAAGGGCAACAGTACGAAACAAACAAAACCAGTAAAGGCGGTGAGAGCATGGTAGTGTATACAAAATCCGGTGTGACGGTGAATTGCTGCGGCAATCTCCTGATTGCATCGGACGGCAAGAGGTACAACCTCTGCGGCAGGATGCTGACCTGCAGCGGCAAAATCATCAGCTACAACTGCCAATCGAAAGACGAAGCGCTGGGTACGGTCGTGGGGCTGTACGGCGGTAGAAGGTTTTAGGGAGGTACACTATGCAAACGGTCATGACGAACAGCGGCGTCGAGCTGCGTGTTGAGAGCAACATCATTTACACAACCGATTCGAAGGCATTCTGGCGCAGCGGGAACATGCTGGTCGGAAACGGCACGGTCGTCAGCTACCAGTGTCGCTCGATGGATGAGGCGGTCGATATGGTCGCCGCCTTGTACAACGGAAAGAAAGCAGAAGCAACGCAGGCATAATCCTCTATAAAAGTATACGCCGTTCACCTTTTCAGGTGGGCGGCTTTTTGTTTTGTGAATACAGCGATTCAGTGGCGAAGCGAGCCGATTTTACCAGCACTTTGATATTCTGCGGTATGATTTCCGGCAATTTGATATTCTACGGGCAGTTGCACATTCGTGCGAACTGCATACAATCTATATTATAGACTAAAAACTGTACCCTGGCGGCTGTTTAACGGCTGTCAGGGTCTTTTTATTGCCTGCCAATCTACTATTCGGAGGGATTACAATGACGCTCAAAGACTTGTCCAGCGAACAGCAGGACCTTGTATGGCTGGCGCTTGACGGGAAAAATGTGTTGTGCGATGCCTGTATCGGAAGCGGTAAGACATCCACCATCAATGTTTTGTGCAACGAGTTTGATTCCTCTAAGGAAATTCTGTACCTGACCTATAACCGACTTTTGAAACTCGATGCGCAGGAAAAGATTCTGAACGATAATGTCACGGTCCAGAACTATCATGGATTTGCCTCGAAAATCCTGTACCGGCGCGGCATCAAGAATGTCGGACAGGGCGAGCAGATTGGGATGGTCTTGAGGAAGCGCGTTCCTGTTGGGCACTTTGACGTGCTTATCATCGACGAGTATCAGGACATCAACGAGGAAATCTCGAAGATGCTCGAATACATCAAGGAATCGAACCCCGGTCTTCAAATCATCGCAGTCGGGGACATGAAGCAAAAAATCTATGACCAGACCTCGCTGGATATCTGGTCGTTCATCCATAAGTTCTTAGGCAAGCACACGCAGGTCAATTTCACGCAATGTTTCCGCCTGTCTCATGACCTTGCACAGCGGCTCGGAAACATCTGGGGCAAGGATATCAACGGTGTGAACAAGAACTGTAAAGTATCGACCATGTCCCGCGAGCAGGTGGTAGACTATCTGAATACCAAGAACCCGAAGGATGTCCTGTGTCTCGGTGCCAGAACGGGGTCTATGGTAAAGGTTCTGAATGAACTGGAAGCAAGACCAGGCAACCTCTATGACAAGAACCATGTATATGCCAGCATCAAGGAACCGGACGGCGAAAAGCATGTAGCACCCGGCGCAGACGTTGGTATCTTTACAACCTTTGACGGCAGTAAAGGTATGGAGCGCCCTATCTGCGTTGTCTTTGATTTCACGGAATCCTACTGGTGCTCCCGTGTATTTCAGCCTATGGCGCGGTATGAGATTCTGAGAAACCTTTTCTGCGTTGCAGCGAGTCGCGGTAAGGATGAGGTCATCTTTGTAGAGCCTCCGAAAAAAGAGGACAGATTTGGGCTGGTCAGCGATAAGACTCTGATGACTCCCGTCAAGATAAATCAGGAGTTCAATACAAAGTTCGATATCTCTGAGATGTTCGATTTCAAGTTCGATGAGGATGTGGAGCACTGCTACCAGCTTATCAATACGACGCCGGTCTTCCATAAGGATGTACATGAAATCGAAATCAAGCATTCGGATGCGATGATTGATTTGGCTCCCTGCATCGGCATCTACCAGCAGGCGAACTTCTTCGACTACTACGATATCGACAGCGCGATTGCCTTCTATATGTACCTGCATAACGACAAGAAGGTGGCGCTGCCTTCCAGCTGGAAATCCGTGGAGGAGAAGGTCCTGTTCCTGACGATGCTGATGACGAGTCAGGACCGGTATGTGAAGCAGGTTGAGTTGCCCTTTATTACGAGAGCGCAGGAAACCGACCTGAACAAGCGCTTGTCTATGGTGTTCACTCCCGACGAGTCCGTACAGGAACGTTGTGAGTTGACTGCCATGGTAGATACCAAGGCGAAGAAGAAACTTGTTATCAGCGGCATGGCGGATGTCGTGAAGGACAACAAGGTCTATCTGCTGAAATTCGTATCTTCGCTCGCGCACAAGCATTTCCTGCAATGTGCCTGCTATATGCTGGCTACCGGGTTAAAGCAGGGTGTTGTCTGGAATATCCGCGATAACATGATGTATGAAATCGAGATTCCGGACCCTGACAAGTTCCTGGACGCGGTAATCACCTGTATCACGAAGCAGGTCTTTGCCAAGGCAGAAAGCTATACGATTTCCAAGGACTATACGCAGGACCTCGATACCATCATCGAGCAAATCATGACCGATGATTCTCTGCCGGAATTCGATGTCGGCGGCAATGTCAAGGAAGAAAAGAAGACGGCTGATGAAGGTATCTCTATCATCCGCCGTGGTGAGCAGTACATCATTGTGGATGCTGCAAACCGTCAAATCATCGATAACAGCGCCATGAACGGCTACGATTCGATTCTCGCTGCCTGTGAGGATTATGTCCGGAAAAACAAGCAGCTGGCAGAGGAATCCATGTCCAAGAAGGAACTGCTCAGCGTTATTGAGGATTGGCTCGACAATCACAGGGATTTCGAAGCAGCTATGTCCAAGACCGAGGTGGATATCAAGCACCATATCGGCGAATATGCGAACTACGCTTCTCTTTCTACCTATGTTGTTCGTAAGATGCTCAAAGACCGTGGTCTTATCATCAATTTCAGCGAACGTCAGCTGTTGAAGGTCTGGAAGGAGCGGAAGAAGCAGGATACGAATACCGTGGAGAATACGCGGTACGAGACTCTTGCCTCTACGCTCGAATCCCTCGTTAAGGCAGGGGTCGATGTCCAGCTTGAAATGCCGGAAGAGGAGAAGGTCGCAAAGCCCGAACCGGACCCGGAAGAAGAAAAGCCTCAATTCGATAAGCGCATCCCCTATACCGTTATTCGTTCGTCCCGGCTCTCTAAGCCCAACGATGTGCGGTATATTGTCGTCAATCTGAACGACAAGGACCAGGTGCTGGACGATGCAAGCGGATACGGATACAAGTCGATTTCTGCCGCACAGAAGGGCTACGGATATAAATGCCGGAATCTCACCAAGTACGGGGAAGTTAAGCACTCGTCAAAGCCAAAAACCAATATCCCGGTCTCACAGAGCCGCCAGCTCTCGTTCGGGGATTTTTGAGAAGGAGGGACTATATGACCTACAGCGAAGCGTTCCCTTTATGGGTAGCGGAAGTGTACCGGAATCATGGCTATGAGCCGGATAAGTGGTACGGGTCAGAGATTGCAGAAACGCTGTACAATGAAGCCATGGCGACCTACAACGGCCCTCCCGCCACGATGCGGGACTATATAGAAGCTATCCCGTCTGCGGATGAATTCGCGTATTTAGACTATGCGATTGAACGGCTGCGCCGCGATAACATCAACCTGAACGCACTTTCCGACAAAGAGCGCTGGGCTTTGATGGATAAAATCGTCGCAGAGTATCCGCAGTACAAGAACACTCGCACATCCCATGCCAAGCAGGTACAGCAGACTTCAATGCAGGCGGCGCTCGATGCCGAGCGTGATGTTCTCTTGCAGGCTGCTCGGCACAATGCGAGCCGGTACAGTGAGGCAGAGGATGCTACAAAGGATTTTGTAATTGAGTAAAGGGGGCGGTAAAAGAATGGTCAAGATTTACGGCTATAGCGATGATATCGTTTGTATCGAAAATTCTCGATACTTCGAGGATGAAATCGGGTGTTTCGATGTTGCCGGAGTCCGGCTTTATTTAGATGACGGCACGATTCTCTTTGTCTGCTTCTCCTCCGGCGGCTGGCGCATTTTCATTGAGCAGGAAGGCTCCGCGCCGTACCGGCACAAGGTCTGTCAGGAGACGAACGATAATGACTACACCGATGAGTTCTATACCGAAGCCGAGGTCGTTCGACACGAAATTGCATCAGCGAGAAACTGAAGGAAGGTGAGACCAATGAATTTCTCAAAAATTCGTATAATGTTCTTCGATTTCGACGATACTCTGCTCGTCCATTATCGTGAACAGAAACTCGACGCGACTGCTGATGCACACAGGGCACGGCTGCTGCGGTATGAGGCTGAGAACCGGGGCGGGTACAGGGTATTCGACGAAATTGGGGAAGCCAATACGCTTGTCCAGCATTTCCTCGAAAGCTGCGACGGTGTCCCGAAATACTGCATCACCCGTGTGCAGGACAGTATGACCCTGCCGTATAAAAAGCAGTGGCTTGAAATGCACTATCCAGGACAGTTCCTCGATGTCATCGGGACTGCCACCCCCGAACGGAAGACATCCGTGATGAAACTCCTGACCCGAGCTGCCGGTCTGAATGCTGCACAGGCTCTGTATGTAGACGACTACTACGAAGCTCTCAATGAAGCGGCAAAGGAAGGGTTTACGGTCATGACGGTACAGGAACTTATGCTGCGGCAATATACCGCCGAACAATAGAAAAGTACAAAACTGCAAAAATAACGAAGGAGGACCACTATGAAAAAGATTCTGAAATTACTTTCCGCTGCGGCATTTGCCGTCGCTGTGTACCAGCTTGTTTCGCTGCACCGCAAACGCCGTAAGATGGTAGAGATTGGTCAGCAGATTTTCCGGTGATACCTGATGGCGAAAACTCAGCTGACCCGCGATATTGAAGCCGCGCTTCATGCGTGGCATCCTTCCAGCTACGGCGGGTATCGGGTGGATTCGTTTCGTCAAGGGTTAGATGCCTTAGAAGTGCCGGTAGAATGCGGGTCTGTCAAATCCGGATTGGTCGATTTCCTCAGGGTTCAGGAATGCTTTACCTCCGAAACCAAATATGGGACCTGCAAACTGGCCTCGCTTATCGAAACGGATACGGGTGCTTCGCTTGCCGCAATTCAGCAAAAAGCAAAAGAGGCAACCTGCGTCAAGGATATTTCGTCGATAGATTTTTGCAGGGAGCACTGTTCCGAGCAATGGTGCCACTTCCACAAGACGAATCATCTGTATACGCTCGATGCCGTCATCACTTGTGTGGAAATCAAGATTTCCGTGAGCGATTTTCACTCGGCACACGGGCACAATTTCGTTGGGCACTGCAACTACTATGCGATGCCCACTGAGTTGTACAAGAAGGTAAAAGGCGAGATACCAGAGGATATCGGTGTCCTGCTCTATTATGACGGCATGAGTACCTGCGGAATCCGAAAGGTGAAGGAGTGTAAGCCACAAATTCTTTCGGAAAGCACACAAAAATGGCTGATTCTGTCCGTTGCTAAAAGGCTGCCCCGGTTCGACAAGAACTGAGGGCAGCTTTTTTATATATTTTTTTGTTTAAGAAAGGACAAACTCAAATGCGGCGAACCAAAGCACTGATACTCGTTGCAACATTGGCTGTGCTGACCAGTGTTGCAGGCTGTTCATGGCAAGCGGAACCTCTGCCTGCCGAATCAGCACAATCCGAATCCTCTCTCAATACCTCTGAATCTGCGACGCAAGAAACAGCAGAAGAAGAACAGCAAATCTCGGACCTATCCGGCATACCGGAACCAGGCCCGGAACCCGCTGCGCCTTTTGAACCGTCTCCTACACCGCAACCCGAACCCTCCCCGGGCCCGACTCCTGAACCGACGCCTGAACCTGTTAGTGCAGCGACCTCTGTCTGGGACGATGTTGTACCTGCTGCCTGGGGTCAAGCCCACGGCACGATTACCTGTGACGCGATTGGCCTGAACGCTTCTCTTATCCGGGGCGATGACCAGAGTCTTTTGAATCAACGCGGCGGGGTATATCAGTATCCGGGTTCTTACCAAGTCGGTGTGACCGGAGGGCATCTGCTTTGCTCTCATAACGACAGCGTGTTTTCTCTGCTGCAATATGTCAGCATAGGAGATGACTTTGTGGTAGACACCGATTACGGGGAATATGTGTATTCCGTCACCCTAGCAATGCCCGGTTATGTGTCCTCGGACGCGAGCACCGTGATTGCGGATGACGGCACTGTCCTCGTTAATTTCACAGACGGAATCGATAAACTTATCATGTATACCTGCTATCCGTTTGGGTATTACAGCCCAACGAATCAGAGATATGTGGTTCAGGCTGTTTTGCGAGCATGATTGGAGATGTAATTAAAGAATGCAAAAAAGAAAAATCCGAAAATTCCTGCATTACACAGGAACTGTCTTTATTCCGCTCATCATTGCTATGATGGGCGTTTTGTTTTGGGTGAAAGTAATGAACGACATCGAATGGCTCCTTCTTTCCCCGAAACATGTCGCGTTCGGCTGCGTTGCGAGCCTTGGCTTGGTTCTTTGCTGTATTTATGCGGACAGGATGCTGTGTCATGAAGTTTCGGATACGGTTTAAGTATTGCATGTTCTTGCGATACCGGTAAAATAGAATTGTACGATAGATACCAGATATCTTACAATTCACAATTTCGTTTTTAGCGGACTTATCCCTTTCGGGGGATGGGCCCGCTTTTTTTATTTGAAAGGAGACAAACCCCATGCAAACCAAACACGAATTTCTTCGGAGAACTGCAGCGGTAATTGCCGCGTTCTTCACACTGACATTCACAGGCTGCGGTCAGACACCGGAATCTCCGGGAAGCCTTCCTGTATCCGGGGTCGTCTCAGAAACTACCGCACAAAGCGGTCAGGAGACGGCTGGCGTATCGGAAGGCGGCAGCTTTACCATCCACTTTATCGATGTCGGGCAGGCAGATTCCGCCCTCGTCACCTGCGATGGGCACTCGATGCTCATTGACGGCGGCAATGCCGATGACTCGAACCTTGTATACTCAGTATTACAGCGCGAGACAGAGGGACACTTAGACTATGTCATAGGAACACACGCTCACGAAGACCACATCGGAGGTCTTTCGGGTGCCTTCGAGGCTGACACAGCCGATGTGACATTCTGTCCTGTGACAGAGTATGACAGCAAGGCATTCCGGAACTTTAAGGCTCGTGCGGACGAGAGAGGCGGTGGTATTACCGTTCCGGAAGTGGGGGATACATTCACCCTAGGGGAAGCCAACGTCACCGTTGTTGCCGTCAATTCCGTGCCCGAGGACACGAATAATACTTCCATCGTGATTCGCATTGTCTACGGCGATACATCCTTTCTGTTCACCGGTGATGCCGAGCAGGAAACGGAAGAGAAAATACTCGAATCCGACCAAGACATCGAATCCACAGTCTTAAAGGTCGGGCATCACGGGTCCAGCACCTCCACCTCTCAGGCATTTCTGGAAGCCGTGAGCCCTATGTATGCCGTCATATCCTGCGGCAAGGACAACAGCTACGGACACCCGCACAGCGAGACCCTTGCAAAGCTTGCCAGCGCGGGAGTAGAGGTGTTCAGAACGGACGAACTCGGTGATATTTACTGCACCTCTGACGGTTCAGAAGTCACCTTCTCGTATGGGGAGTACCATAAGGACATCGAAACCTCTAGCGGCGAGGTGGAAGAATCGCAGCAACCTGACACGGTAGCTGAGACCTATATCCTGAACACAAATTCTCTCAAGTTCCACCGCCCTGATTGCTCTTCTGCTTCTCAGATAAGCGATGCAAACAGGGAGGAGTATACCGGCACAAGAGAGGAACTTATCGAGCAGGGATATACGCCTTGCGGATATTGCAAACCGTAAATATCCAATCAGCATCCAATCCATATAAGCCGATTTGTGTAGTACACGGGATGTTCCGTTCTGGACGACCCGGGTTCAGGAACGCGCCTTGGCTGATTCGGAAACGGAAAACCCCAATAAGGTACTAAAACGATAGCAAGTAAATCAGTCGCCGCCTATGCAAGTAGGTGGTGATTTTTTCTTGCCAAAATGTGCGAACTGAATAGAATGGGTATTGTACGATAGATAACATCCCATATCGAAAGGGTTTTATGCCTTTCGTACAATTCACAATTTCGCTTAAAGGGCGGACTTCTCGTTTCTGAGAGGTCCGCCCTTTTTTGCGTCAAAACAAAAAAAGGAGCGTAATGACATGTTTGAAATTTGCAATGACAAGACCTATTTTCTGGCCGAAACGACCGCCAAGAACAAAACAATCGAAATCACCCTCGTGAAAGACAGCCACGGCGGTCTTCTGAATGAGCACGAGATTAAGCTTGACCTCTGCCGTGCAATTCTCGAATTGCAGCGGGGCGGCTATATCGTCACGAAGGTCCGTGCCCTTGACTACGACATCGAGAATGTCGTGGATGTGTTCCATCTGCCGGAGTTTGAGGAGGCTCGCGAGAACCCGATGCCCGATATTGTATCCGGCGTCATCACCTCGAACTTTGATTCCGGCGCATCGTTCCATCTGCCGTGCAAGGTGAACAAGAAAACGCACGAGGTGTTTGCTGTGGAAGTTCCTGCACAGCCCTGCTACGATGACTCGTTCAGAAACGCAACCGTGAATGTCGATGGCGTTGACCGCAGTCTGCTCAATCTCAACGACATTGTGAGCGAGTATGACAGCGATGACTACGACGGCGTTCTCGATGCTCTGTATCATGTTCAGGCAAAGAACGATTACTGGGAGAACGACGGCGAATCTCTGACGGACCTCATCCACAAATACCGCTGGTATATCCTGAAAGATGCCCTGATGCAGCGTGGCCGCGATGCCGTCACGGATTTCATCGGCACCGACATCAGCAGCAGCGAGTTCAGCCGTGTCCTCGATGAGACGGAAATGGTGATGCCGGACGAAACCTTCGAGAAATTCTGGGAAAAGTACATCTGACCAATACCAATGCGGTGGGGCAAGACACTCCACCGCCTTTTTTCGCAAAAATACACAAACGAACCCACTGTCTAAATCAGACAAGAAAGAGAACCATATGAGCATTTCACCGAAAAACGAAGCATCTCAGAACAATACCGCCAAACGCCGCGACTATATCTCGTGGGACGAGTATTTCATGGGCATTGCGATGCTGTCCGCGATGCGCAGCAAAGACCCGAACAGTCAGGTGGGCGCATGTATCGTGCGCGACAATAAAATCCTGTCTCTGGGGTACAACGGTATGCCGATTGGCTGCGATGACGATATCATGCCTTGGGGCAGGGAAGGAAACGAACTCGAAACCAAGTACATGTATGTCTGCCACTCGGAGTTGAACGCTATCTTCAACGCCGGGAAAGACCTGCACGGGTCAACGATGTATGTCACGCTTTTCCCGTGCAACGAGTGTGCGAAAGCAATCATTCAGAGCGGGATAAAGCGTATCGTGTATCTCGACGACAAGTACCGGGATGCGAACAACAATGTCGCTGCACGACACATGTTCAAGATTACCGGGGTAGAAACTAAGAAATACGAGCCCAGTGCCCGCAACATCTCGCTGAACCTGTAATCATCACAATCGGTCTAAAGACCGCCACGAAAAATAAGGAGTACCATAATGAAAATCTATCATACTGCGCTTGGCGTATGCGACACCTACGAGGTCGTAACAGAACCGCCTCTCGGCTATATCATTTGGAATATCGGCGATAATGCACCGGAAGGCTACCTCCCGTTCTGCAGACTCAAATTTATGCAGCCGTTTGAGGGCGGACGCGAAATTGAGTCGGATACCCTGAAAGCCATGAAATGTGACGGTGCAAGGGAAATCTTAGCCGCCACCGGACTGGGTGCCGAAACCTCCGCCGAGATGAAGAAGTTCATCAAGAAGCACGAACGCAACCCCCGCAAGAGTTGGGAGTGCGAAAGAATGCGTGCCGCTATCCCGTATCTTGAGAGAATCGGAATGTAATACCATCGAGCCGTCTCCGTCTTGGAGGCGGCTTTTTTGTTTATCGTCAGATTCCTGTGTCCGGTAATTTCTCTCTCAATGTTGCATAATCGTGCGAACCGGATACAATAGAAAACAACGAGAGAACGCAAAGAGGTGAGAACATTTTGGAACAGCTTGAAATAATCATTCCGGGCGGTCAGAAACTCTCCGTCCGTGATTTCGTTGAATGGGAGTACAACGGCGGTAAGGCAGATTTTCAGCCGGATGAACATTATCCTTTATGGGGGACTGTTCCTATTGAGGATAAGTTGCGATATATTGCAATCAGTGTGTTTGGTGATTTGGCGAGTTACGGAAAATACGATAACCGAATCGGCGTTACGGACGGTGAGTCGGAGCATTACTTCTTCTTCACGGTTCAGGGCAAGGATGAAGATATTCTTCTCGCCTTGAATGTCATGCTGAATGTGATATATACAAGCGCAGAGGGGAAATGCCGCAAGGAAACCGGCACATCTTTCGCGGAACTGCCACTGATGCAGAGATTTGATGCCATCACCAGATACATCGAAGACGAGTTTGAGACCTGCCTTATGATGCTTTCGGACATCCCGCACATGCAGTGGACCTAAATTCGCAAAAAGTTGTTGCACATTCGTGCGAATTGGGTAAAATGAAGACTGTAAGGTGAATCAGTGGATGAGTTTTTTGCCCGCGTTACGCGAAAAAAGTGAATACTGAATACAAGAAGCAAGTTCTTTCGGGAGCTTGCTTCTTTTGTTTTTGGAGGTTTCTATGACGCATAAGAAGTTGTTGGAACGCAATCGAAAAATTACCGATGCACTGCAAAATGGCGCAAAGGTCACGGACCTCGCGCAGGAGCACGGACTCAGCCCGCAAACCGTCTACCATATCGCACAGGCGGAGATGGAGAAGCGGCGGAAAGTGACTTTCACAGAGTGGAAGGATAACCGCAACGACGAGATTCGCAACCAGTATCAGGAAGGCATTTCAGCCGAAGAACTGGCAAAAGCTTTTAACCTTAACCGCGCCACGATTTTTCGTATTCTGAAAGAAGGCGGGGACTCCTACCACCGGCACCTCGACACGAAAATCGAGACCTCTACTTTGCGCCGCATTAAAGATTTCAAGCAGGGGTTTGTGGACTACGCGAAGAAGAACCCCAACACGCCGGTCGAGAACCTTGCTCGGGAATACGGTATCAGTCCCTCTTCCGGATTCAAGTATCTTCATGAGGCCGGTATCTATCGCGGCAAGGGACGCAAAAAGAAGGCAGCAAAGCCTAAGGGGGTGAACCAGTAATGGGGAAAAGGAAAGCAACCCGCAGCGAAATCATCGAGCGAAACAGGAAGATTGTCAAAGACTATGAGGACGGGCTATCGTTTGAGCAGCTGTCCGAGAAATACGGGCTTTGCGTCAGGACCTGCTATCGCGCTCTCGATGAAGAACAACAGGCGCAGCGCATTGCGGAAGAACAGGACCATGCCAATCTGGTCGATAAAATCGTGGCGGAGTATCAGAAGAATACAGCTGTCCGCGACATTGCCGAAAAGTACGGTGTTTCCATTGGGTATTGCAGTGCCATTGCTGTTCAGGCCGGAATCAGCAACTGTCCGTGGTGGAACAGCCTCCGCTGGATGGCACCAAGATTGCTCCGCCGTCAGCAAAAACGCAACGATGAAATCTTCGAGAAATACCAAAACGGCATCGACGCCAAAGACCTCGCTAAGGCATACCATTATTCCTTGCCGGGTATTTACAGTATCATCCGGCGCGTTAGAAAGCAGAAATGTAAAAGAGACTAAGTCCCCTGCATGATGTTGCAGGGGTCTTTTTTTATGAGGGAGGTAAATCTAGTGAACGATAACGAACGGACATTGCTTCGGTATGTGGTGGAAGGGGATATTCGGAAATCTCAGCAGCAGGCGAAAATCGTGTTGGAGGGGCTTACTACTGTCAAGGACAAAGCGTTCAAGGAAACCTGTCTGCGAACACTTGCAAGTAAAAGTCCTACGCTAATCGAACTGCCATATAACCTGCAGGGGCTTTTGGTAGCGGAAGATTTGAGTGCTTTCCGAGAAGACCGGTTCCTCATCCGAGACGACGAGAAAGCGGTCATAGAAAAGATGTGCAAGACGCGCCGTGCTGCGCTGCGGTTGCAGGAGATGGGGATTCACTATACGAGTTCTCTTTTACTCATGGGCGAGCCGGGAACCGGAAAGACTGAATTGGCGCGGTATATCGCTTATACGACGAACCTTCCTTTCGTGTACACGAATTTCTCCGGTATGGTGAATTCCGCTCTGGGCAAAACACAGAAAAATATCGGTATGGTATTCGACTATGCAAGAAAAAGTCCGTGCGTGCTCTGCCTCGATGAGATTGACGCTATCGGGACACGGCGCGGCGGCAAGGACGATGTTGCGGAAATGAACCGTGTGACAGTGCCCGTTTTGCGGTAACATCGTGAGGTAATACCCTTGTACAGACAGAAAAACAAGACTCCCTATAACATGGCGGGTCAGATGAAGGTAGGTCTGATTGGTGAATCTGTCACCATGCACTATCTTGACTACTATTGTGAAAAGCACAAGGACAGGATTGCAGGATTTTCGGATGTACGAGATGACAAGAAATATCAGGAAGACGACATCGACTTCGTTGTATACCGGAAGGACGGCTCTTCGTTCACGGTTGAAGCCAAGGCTGACACCTACAAAACCGGAAATGTCTTCCTCGAAACAGCGGTGAATAGTTTCGCAATCGGCGAAGATGACAAGCTGCTGCGGTTTGGAAAATACCAGAAAGCAATAGCCAAGCACTCAAAGGGATGGCTGTACAAGGAAGCTGACTATATCTTTTATTATTTCACAGAGACCAGGCAAATATATGTCTTTGAGCGCATGGCGGCAATGCACTATCTCAATTTCGCTCTGTGCTCGGATACGGTGTTCGTCCACGATGAACGAAGACCTTTCGGAAGGGCTGCGGAAAATAAAGAGCAACGAAGTAACTACATGCAATACTACGGTACAGGCTTTTGCGTGAACGCGGAACAGATGCGCCGTTCTGATGTCATCGACCACAGGATGCATCGCATCGACAACAAGAGTCTGCGATTTCCGGAACGCATCGAGCCCGGGAAAGTGTTTGAACATTTTGTAAATCATACTTGTATTTGATACACTTTCGCGCCAAAATATGGTATAATGCAAGTACAGAAACAGAAAAGCAGCGGGTGAAGCACGCCCTATATATTGCGGTTGTTTTCTGAGTTTTCCGTTCTTAATACTATATATAGTGTTTATAGCGTTGACGAAACACCACATTTATGGTATAATGCAACTACTTTCGGGAGATAGCCACTTCTCCCGAATATGCTTCTGTAGCTCAGATGGCAGAGCAGCTGTTTTGTAAGCAGCAGGTTGCAGGTTCGAATCCTGTCGGAAGCTGATGCCGGGAAGATGACCTCCACGCGGTCGGCATCGGGCAACAGGCTTAACCTCCCTTAGCTTGGCAAACATCTTCGCAGATAACATAAAACTCTTAGAAGATACCAGATATGCTCCGAAACAACATCATAGTTTTACACACACTTACATACACATCTGCTTGCAGCTGGTTGTAGAGCGGCGGCAAGCATCGTATCTGGTATCCCATAAGAGTTGCCGCTCATAAAGACAGCCTCCTCGCGGCGAGCGGCGGTAACACGGGTATTGAGCTCCCCGTGGCAAATGTCTTTTCTCTTGGGTCGTTAGCTCAGTCGGCAGAGCATCGGACTGTTAATCCGAGCGTCGCTGGTTCGAACCCAGTACGACCCGCCACGCGGAGTATAGCAAAGGTAGCTTACCAGCCCCATACGCTGGCGGTTGCAGGTTCAAGTCCTGTCTCCGCACCCATCGTCCATGCCATGACGTTAAACCGGCTATTCATGTCAATCGGTCGGACGTAAAATGACCGAAATATTCTGGTATCGAATACGAAGGTTGCAATGCACCATGGTTAATTCGCCCGCAGCGCACGGGAAAAGGTAGTTGACCTCCACCTGCCAGAGCCATGACCTGTTGGAAGCGATTCTAGCAGCTCAAATAAAACAGGGAGGGCACTCCGATGCAGTAATTACCGCGTCCGAATGTCAAAATCAAGGAAAGGGTCACACCGATGTACTGATTTGCCTGATGGCGGGCAGCTCCCGCCTTAAAACACCATAATAGGTAGCGCCTATCTGAGTGCGTCTATACCTCGGCGCACTCAGCCACCCGATGGGACAGCCTCCACGCGGCGGGTGGTGGACAGCGACTATAATTGCCGCTGACGAATGTCCTTTCAGGAACCGCATTGCATTCCCTGTGCAAGCGGTATCCTAAACGGTCAGGAAGCCGTGTGGGCGAGTGCTTCCTCTTGTGCTTCGGCGCAGAAACAACAAATCTCGTCCCGCTAAGCATGCATCGTACGAGCATCCCCGTTAAGCCGGGGCGCAGCCAGACGCGACATAGCCGAAAAAGGCGAGACTGCTGCGCGGCATCTGGTAAGTTTGCCGCAGTCTTACACAGCCCATAGCATTCCGTTGACCCGAATTGACAGGGAAGTAACGGCAGGGCTTGAATTGAAGTTGACCAGTGCCCAAAATGCTTTTCCGGATTCTTTCGTATCGTCCACGCAGAGATTCGCGGAATCGCTAAGAGGCACAAAGATGATGTTTCGGGGATGACGACCTACTAAACGGACATCATGGCGGGGCTAAGAGAGGGTTCACCCGCTTTTTCTCATGCAGGCATCGTATAGGGGTTAATACACCAGCCTTCCAAGCTGGTCACGCGGGTTCGAATCCCGCTGCCCGCTCCACCGTCGCCGTCACCGTACACCACGACATTAAACTGGCGAGCATGGTTCACAGAACCCGCGCCAAGGAAGCCCACTGCGTGAGCGGTGGGAGGAATTAACCCTTATTAAGGGGATATCTACACTTTTTATGCTGGCTTTTCGGGCATTTTGTCCTGCCTTTAAGCTTCGCTTTGGGTAGTAAGTACACTGGTCTATCGAAAGATAGTGTATCCGGCAGCTTTTGCTGTTGGAAAACCCTGTAACTGCATTGCGTCAGCATAGAATCCCACTCCGTGAGGGGTGGGAGTACGTCAATTGTGGTCCGCTGTCGAATGCCCACGGACAGCCAAAAAATCAATCGGCAAACAGGTGCTGCACCTGAAGGTATCCGAAAGTCTCGGCATCAGTCGCGAATGGTGCTGAAAAACATCGGAGAGGATACAGCGCAGAATCCTCCGGGGTTGCTACCGGATGGCGCTGCCGCCCTCGATGGCTTCCTCGCTGAGGGGTGATAACCAGCATAAAACACCCTACCGTGCTTGGTTAGCTCAGTTGGTAGAGCAGTGCATTCGTAACGCGCAGGTCGGCAGTTCGAGTCTGCCATCAAGCTCCACGGTCCGATTGGGTGACGCGCTCTTTGAGAATCCGCCCAAGAAGCTGTCAGCGGGGGCATGCACTTGCTGACGGTTGGCTAAGTCCTTCCGAAAGTCGTCGGAGCCGGAACCGAACACGAATGGGCAACGTAAAGCCCCGCACGGCAGAGCGTTATCTGCTATAGCGCATGACAACTCTAAGTAGGAAGGAGATGATTCCGATGGAGCAGGCAATTATCAACGTCGAAGGCACATCAACGATTGAAACCGCAGCGGCGGTTAAGAAGCTGATTGAGACCTTCGGAAGTCAGAACATCCGTGCTCTCTCGGTCAAGCGCTTGAACGAGAATAGTAACGAAGTCGTTGTTGAACTCGATTTTGTACCGGGTCTGGCACCGCATCTGCACGGCTTTGCTTTGCAGGTCAATGGCTTGACTGCGGGTTACGACGGCACCGGCCCCTCGAACCTGTACGAAGTTCTGCAGGCAGCTGGCGTCGATGAGCGCCTTCTGACGCGTGAGGATATCACGCAGAAGAGCAACAAGACCATTCCGCTGCATCTGGAGCGCGAGGTCAAACAGTACGGCGAACTTCATTACGCGTAATTACTGGCGGGTCTTTCCCGCCATCATGGGGGCATAGCTCAGTTGGGAGAGCACCTGCTTTGCAAGCAGGGGGTCGAGGGTTCGAATCCCTTTGCTTCCACCACCAGACGCATCTCCATCTTGGAAATCGTCTCTGGGCGTGCATTGTACTGTTACACAAGCGCAGTACGGTCATTTATTTGGTGCGGTACTCCTTAACTACACCACGAAGACGATAATCCTGCCCGCACCGCCCCCACCTGAGGGTCATTTACACAGGGTTACGTCAAGCCGAAAACATCATGCCGAGTGGCGAAAACGGCTGCGGCATGGGCGAGACAAATTCGTCTCGTCAGCCATCTTTTGAGAGCGACCTCCACGCGGTAGATGGCGGGCAACGCAGATTTCTGCGGCTAACACTCTCTGATTCTTGGATAGGTGTCCGAGTGGTTTATGGAACTGGTCTTGAAAACCAGAGATGCATCCGCGTCCGTGGGTTCGAATCCTACCCTCTCCGTTTCTCGGGGGAACCGCCAGATCGCGGTTCCCCTTTTTTATTTTATACTTAGGAGGTTGTTCCCATGAATCCATGTTTCTTTGATAGCGGCCGTATCCTGATCCCCCGCAGCGACCTGTCTCTCTGGAGTACGATCGCCTGCGATCAGTTCACGGCGCAGCCGGATTACTG
>OLRN01000841.1_pt1 | contig 19690 bp, 17 predicted proteins | sample 1673001 | NCBI WGS metagenome assembly OLRN01 (sample SAMEA3136745, study PRJEB25190) | human gut metagenome | biome: human gut; feature: human-associated habitat; material: faeces | place: Austria | collected 2013 | reverse complement strand
TACATTAAATAAAAATAGACTGAAAAATAGATTTTTTTGCAAATATTTGTGTTCTGTCACAATGGAAAAAGAAGTAAATTATGATATAATTATTTCATAAATATTATAAAAATTTTATAAACTTTTAGGAGGTGAGGATCATCAAGATAGTAACTGTCATGGACAATCTGGCCGGAGAGCAAAAAGCCATGAAGGCAGAACACGGATTGTCCTTTTATGTGGAAACAGGAGATATGCGCATCCTCTTTGATTTCGGAGCAGGCAGGCACGCCCTGGAAAATGCCCTGAGGCTGGGAATCCGGCCGGAACAGGCCGACATTGCAGTGGGAAGCCACGGGCACTATGACCATGCTGCGGGTTACAGGGATTTTGTGGCGGCAGGTCTCAGCTGTCCCCTGGTTACGGGAAACGGTTTTTTTGAAGAAAAGTATGCAAGGAACGGCCTGAAGGCAACCTATCTGGGAACTGGTTTTGACAGCCTGTTTCTGGAGGAGCACGGTATCCGGCATATGGTGTGCGATTCTGTCCTTCCCATTGGCAAGGACTGCTGGGTTATGGGCGGTATAACACGGTCCCATGACTTTGAGACGGTCCCGGAACGTTTTGTGATACGGGACAAAGACGGGTGGAAGCAGGATTATTTTCAGGATGAGGTCTGTCTTGTACTGGAGGACAAAGGTGAACTGGTGGTAATCGTGGGCTGCAGCCATCCGGGCATACTCAACATCCTGGATACAGTAAGTAAGCGCTTTTCCCAGCCCATACGTGCCGTGGTGGGAGGGACCCACCTGGTGGAGGCTGACCGGGAGCGCATACATATGACCCTGCGTACCATGAAGGACCTGGGCATCGGACTTCTGGGCTTTAACCACTGCTCCGGGGAACTTCTGCAAAGCATGATGGCTGAACATACGGAACTGAACACCGTGTATCTGGGCGCTGGCGACTGCCTGTTCCTCTGATACCCGATGCACTTTTAATTTTTTTGATACCATCGGGGATGTATCTCACGGCAGGAGGAATGTATGCTAGAATTTTCCAGTATGGCACAGGATTTCGTGGAGGCCACATCCTCCCTGGTGGGAGGACGCACCATCAATATCATGGACCGGGAAGGTACCATTATCGCCTCCACGGAACAGGAACGCATCGGTACCTTCCACCAGGGCGCGGCTGAGGTCATTGCCACGGGAAAACCGGTTCTTATTGAGACAAAGGATCTGCCCCGGTATCCCGGAGCAAAGGAGGGCTATAACATGCCCATCTTTCTGAAGGACGAACTGATTGGAGTGGTGGGCATCTTCGGATGCGAGGAGCAGATGCTGAACGTGGCCAATCTTCTGAAGGTCTATGTGACACAGCATTTTGCCCAGCAGGCCATGGCCCAGAAACAGAACGTGGAATCTGAGGTCAGAAACCGCCTTCTGAGCCTGCTGCTTCTGGGAGACATCGGGCAGATGGAAACCATTTACCAGCTGTCCGCCCTGATTCCGGTCCAGCTGGCATTTCCTGTAAAGGTCATTATGATACGGGCAGGCAAGCGGAAAAATACCAGGGAGCAGATGAACCATTACACCCAGCTCTTCCAGAACATGATGTGGCAGGGCACCCTGGACCGCTCAAGAGATGTGTTCGGCATCCAGAACAATGACTGCATCATCATTCACAGTGCTCCCAGACATGGGAAAGCGGACGAAGATCTGGACAAAATCATAGCCCAGGTGGTCCGGGAGGAGGGGCTCTGTATTGCTGTCAGCGGCGCCTGCCCACGGCTGGAGGACATTCCGGGCGGTATGAAGGAATCCAACACCCTGATTTCCATGGAGGGCGGGCCGGTCCGTAATCTGGAGGACAGTCAGGTCAAAATTCAGTATCTGATTTACAAGTCCCTGATTCACGGCGGTACGAAGTACGCGGAAATGCTGTACCGGAAACTGACAGCCAGCCAGGATGCCAGGCAGGTCGAGGTCCTTCTGGTGACTGCCAGGGTATATTACCAGGAGAACGGCAGTGTGCAGAAGGCATCCGAGCGGCTTCATCTTCACAAAAACACCCTTCTTTACAGGATGAAACGGCTGTTCCAGCTGCTGGACCTGGAAAATGAGACTCCCTTTACCAGGGAATTCCTGATTCGTCTGATTTTCATGTATCATCCGGTAGATGATATCACCTAAACATATTTGAGGAGGTTTTACAATGTCAGGTTTATTTATATTCTTAGTCATATTTCTGGCCGTAGTATGTATGGTATTGGCCATATCCAAGTTTAACCAGCACCCCTTCATCGTACTTACGGTTATAGCCATTGCTGTGGGCCTGGTTTGCGGAATTCCCACAGAGGAAGTCATCAACACGGTAAAAAGCGGTTTCGGAAACATACTGGCCAGCATCGGTATTGTAATTCTGGCAGGAACCATCATCGGAACCATTCTTGAAAAAACAGGTGCTGCCCTGACCATGGCCAACACCATCCTTAAAATGGTCGGAAAAAAGAACAGCGTCCTGACCATGGCCATCACAGGCTATGTGACAGGTATCCCTGTATTCTGCGACTCCGGCTTTGTCATCTTAAGCCCTATATCAAGGGCCCTGGCCAGCCAGAGCAATGTATCCCTGGCCGTTATGGCCACTGCCCTGTCAGGCGGTTTATATGCAACCCACTGTCTGGTTCCCCCCACTCCCGGCCCCATTGCCATGGCAGGTACCCTGGAAGCCGATCTGGGGCTGACCATACTGGTAGGACTTCTGGTATCCATACCAGCCACCCTGTCGGCGCTCATCTATGCCAAGAAGGTATCCAGCAAAATTGATATTCCCGCCAACCCTGAGTACACAGTGGATGAGCTGCTTCAGAAATACGGCAAGCTGCCCGGCGCTCTTCACAGCTTCTCGCCAATCCTGCTTCCCATCGTACTGATTGCACTTAAATCCGTAGGTGATTTCCCAAGCGCACCCTTTGGAGACGGAGTTGTAAAAATGTTCTTCTCCTTCATCGGTAATCCTGTTATTGCCCTGATTTTAGGCGTGTTCCTGGCCATGACCCTGGTTCCGGCTGCTGAGAAGAAAAATACCTTGTCCTGGATTACAGAAGGTGTCACCAATTCCGCCGGCATCCTGGCCATCACCGGCGCAGGCGGCGCGTTTGGAGCCATTCTTCAGAAACTTCCTATTGCAGATGCCCTGAGCGCTTCCCTTCTGGGCCTTGGCGTAGGCGTATTCCTTCCCTTCATCATTGCGGCCCTGTTAAAGACAGCCATGGGCGCTTCCACCGTGGCCATGATTACCACCTCCGCTATGATTGCCCCGCTGATGCCTGCCCTGGGATTCACCTCCCCGCTGGCAAAGGTACTCGTCATCATGGCCATTGGCGCCGGTTCCATGACCGTGTCCCATGCCAATGATTCCTACTTCTGGGTGGTATCCCAGTTTTCCGATATGGAGACAAAGGATGCTTATAAGTGCCAGACCGGCATGACCGGAGTTATGGGTATCGTGACTATTATAGTTGTATTTCTGCTTTCGCTGGTGTTTGTGCATTAATCAGGATGCAAATTTGTTACATGTTGTAAAAAGAATCCCCAGGCCGGCCCGGGGATTCTTTCTTACACGATTCTATCTTGAATGTTTTTCCTGGAACGTTTCTTTCCGGAACATTCCTAATTACTGCTCATAACCGGCTTAAAGACCCTGCTCCTGGCCGGGTCCTCCTGATCTGCGGATTCCTTAGCCATAAGAATGGCCTCCCGGCAGAACTGCTCCTGGGAATTGACCAGGACCTTTCCCCTCTTGTCTTCCTTCTCGTAGCTGCCGTCCGGCTGAAGAATATGGGCCTTTACATTGTCCTCCAGCTCCACTTCCAGAATATGGATGACCTTTTCCCTTAATACCTCGTCCTCAACAGGGAACATGATTTCCACCCGGCGGTCTAAGTTCCTGGGCATCCAGTCCGCGCTGCCCATGTATACCTCAGGACTTGCGTCATTAAAGAAATAAAAGATACGGCTGTGCTCCAGGAAGTTTCCCACAATGGAACGCACGGAAATATTCTCGCTGAGTCCCGGTACGCCTGCCTTGAGGCAGCAGATACCCCTGATAATCATTTCCACCTTCACGCCTGCGCAGGACGCCTCATACAGAGCTGTGATAATTTCCTTGTCACAAAGTGAATTCATCTTGGCCATAATATGGGCGGGCCTTCCTTCCCTGGCATGTTCAGCCTCCCTGCGTATCATGCGCAGGAACCGTCCCCTGAGCCAGAGAGGGGCCACAGACAGCTTATTCCAGGCCAGGGGCTCGGAATAACCTGACAGCATATTGAATACAGCTGTGGCGTCCTCCCCTATCTGGGGATTGCAGGTAAGTATGCCGCAGTCCGTGTAAAGCTTTGCTGTGGAATCATTGTAATTGCCGGTGCCCAGATGTACATAGCGGCGGATTCCATCTTCCTCCATCCGTACCACCAGGGTAATCTTGCTGTGGGTCTTAAGGCCCACCAGGCCATATATTACATGGCACCCTGCCTTCTCAAGCATCTTTGCCCAGTTGATATTGTTTTCTTCGTCAAAACGGGCTTTCAGCTCCACCAGAACCGACACCTGCTTTCCATTGTCCGCTGCCTCCGCCAAAGCCGCAATAATGGGAGAGTTTCCGCTGACACGGTACAGGGTCTGCTTGATGGCCAGGACCGACTGGTCCCGTGCAGCGCTGCGAACAAAGTTCACCACCGGATCAAAACTCTGATATGGATGGTGAAGCAGGATATCGCCCTTCCTGATATTGGTGAATATATCGTCTTCATTCATAAGGGCCGGCACGGGCTGGGGCACATACCTGGGTGCCTTGAAGAGCTCAAAGCCTTCCAGTCCATACATCTTCATGAGAAACGTCAGGTCCAGAGGGCCGTTGATTTCAAAAATATCCTGGCTGTTTATGGACAGTTCCCTGCGGATGATTTTAAGGAGACGCTTATCCACATTGTCCTCGATTTCCAGACGGATGGCCTCGCCCCACTGGCGTTTCTTAAGCTGCTTCTGGATTTCCTCCAGCAGGTCCACCGCCTCCTCCTCATCTATGGTAAGGTCGGCATTTCTCATGATGCGGAAGGGATGAGAGGCCACAATGTCATAATTGAGGAACAACGAGGGCATGTTCCGCTCTATGATTTCCTCCAGAAGGATGACCACCCTGCGCTCCTTGCCGTCCTCATCTATCTCCCTGGGAAGCTCCACAATTCTGGAAATCACCGAGGGAACCTGCACCATGGCAAATTCCAGCTCCTCATCCTCTCCGCTCTTTTTCCTCAAAAGCGCAGCGATATTCAGCGTCTTGTTCCGTATCAGCGGGAAGGGTCTGGATGAATCAAAGGCCATGGGCGTCAGAACAGGATATACATTCTTCCTAAAATACTCGTCCGTATATGCCGCCTCTTCTTCCGTCATATCCTCATGCTCTGTAATCATGCGCAGCCCATTCTGTCTCAGGGTTGGCACCAGGGAACGGTTGTAGGTTGAATACTGCATCTCCACCAGCTCATGGGTCCTCTCGCTGATTCGGTCCAGCTGTTCCTGGGGCGTCAGACCGGCGATATCGGGCTTGGTGTACTTTGCATGTACCATGTCCTTTAAGGAGGCCACCCTGACCATATAAAACTCGTCCAGATTGGAGGCGGTTATGCTCAGGAATTTAAGACGTTCAAAAAGGGGAATGCTCTTGTCCCTGGACTCGCTGAGCACACGGTAGTTAAATTCCAGCCAGCTCAGCTCACGGTTAACATAATTCGTCGGGTCCGCTGCAAAATCCACAGGGACTGCTTCCGGCCTGACAGCGGCATTTGCCTTAGCCCCAGTCTGTGCCTTAGCTCCGGCACTTATTTTAGCCCCGCTGTTCGCCTTCACCGTATCGTCTGCCTTAACCCCTGCGTTTTCCCTGGATGAGCCGCTCTTTGCCGAAGCAGCCCTTGAGGTATCGGTTTTTTCCGCTCTGTTTTTCTCTACTTTCGCTTTTTCTGTCTTGGATTTAGATGCCTGAGGCTTTCCAGCTGATTCTGCCATATCTACACCCTCCTTTTCTGTCTGAGTATCGGCCTTATGCCAAATATCTCTTCAAAGAAATCCGCCTTCTGTTCAAAGGATGCGGCTTCCAACGCCATATTCCCCGGATAACCGGTGGTGATTACCAGTTCATTTTCCCGGATAGCCATGCGGCAGTCCACCAGCTTTCCCCTGTGGCTGCGGTCCATGGAATTGGCCAGACGCAGGATGGCCGTCAGCTTGGCAATGAGGATGGTGATGGCGTTGCGGCTCATTCCTATATCCTCCTCCTGATGCACCTGGGTCTCCAGCTGTACCTTGTCATAGTCAAAATCACGGATATTATACCGCACCACATTGGCAATGATCTCCCGCTCCAGATGGCTCAGGCCGATGATTTCCGTGGACATGATAATGTTATAGGAGCATTCGTTGGAATTCTTTATGCTTATAAACTTTCCGCAGGCATGGAGCAGCACCGCAATCTGCAGCATCAGCCGTTCCCGCTGCCCCAGTCCGTGGAATTTCTTCATGTTGTCAAAGATACACAGGGCATACTGTTCCAGCACCTGGTTATGGCTGGTGTGGCACTTATAGCGCTTCGCAATGTTCCTGGACGCAGCCAGTATATCGTTCTCAAAGTTATGGCTGAATTTCACTAGCTTGTTCTCGCTGGCATATTCTGCTGCAATGCCGTCACAGAGGCGGATGCCGGGCACCCAGAACATCTCGGCCCCGGTCAGCTCCAGAATCCGTTTGTATACCACCACACTTGGCAGGAGCAGGGACGCATACTCGCTGTTGACCCCGAATCGCTCCTCGATCTGATCCGTTGTCATCTGGCACATGCGCTCGTAGAAACGGTTCATCGTGGCCGCGTCAACCTTATCCCCGTAGGTATTCAGGTCCAGCCTGTTGATAATATAAAGAATGTTCTCACCGATGCCAATGAGGTTTGTGATTTCCCTGTCCTTCAGATACATCTTCCGGAAGGTGAACAGTTCATTGTCCACAATCTCCTCTATATGCTGCTTGTGTTCTTCCACAGTGGCCGGTATCCTGGCTAGCAGCCCCCTTACGCGAAGGGTGCCCAGAGGCAGATTCTGAGTGGTCACCAGGGAATCCTTGTCAAAAAGAGACAGCTGCGCGCTTCCGAATCCCACATCCACGATGGCGGTCCCCTTCTGGATAATTTTATTAAATTCTGCTGCCTTGGCAGCTATGGCCTTATAACTGATGAACCGCTGCTCTGAATTACTGATAATGCGCACGGTAAGCCCTGTCCTCACCCGGATCTGGTCCAGGATAATCTGGCGGTTGTGCGCCTCCCTCATGGCACTGGTTGCATATGCCCTGTAGTCCTTTACCTTATAGGACTTCATAATCTGGACAAATTCCTCCAGTACCTGGCACATCTCCTCCACCAGCTCATAGCTTATCTTACCTGTGCTGTAGGTGTCTTTACCAAGAGCTATTACATGGCGTACGTGGTCAATACGCCGGATTCCTGTCTTATAGGTCATCTCATAGATACCCAGCTCCAGCTCAAATGAACCCACATCAATCGCCGCAAATGTCCGAACTGCCACTTTTCTCAACTCCTTATCGGTCCCTTATAGGTTGACTCATGGTTATTATATACGGCCTCCTCCCATCATACATCGAAAGGCGGTAAAAACTATGTAAAATTTACGTAAAAGAAGTCCCGCACAGAACCTACTGCCTTGCCTTCAGATGGGTTATGAACTGCGCAGCCGTTCTTCCCGACAAACCTCCGTGGCTCAATTCCCACTTGTTGGCCTCGGCAAAAAGCTCCTGCTCCGGCATATCCAGGCCATGGCGATCCGCCAGCGCCTTTACAATGGTCTCAAACTGTCTCTTATCCGGTGAGCCGTAATAGATGGTGACACCGAACCGTGCTGCCAGGGACAGCTTTTCCTGCACCGTATCGTTGTTGTGGAGCTCGTCGTCCAGCTCCCGCTTGTCGCTGAACTTCTCACGTATAAGGTGCCGGCGGTTGGAGGTTGCATAGATGAGCACGTTGCCAGGACGCTTGCCCAGCCCTCCCTCCAGAATCGCCTTCAGATACTTATACTCAAGCTCATAATCTTCAAATGACAGGTCATCCATATAAATAATGAACTTGTAGTTTCTGTCTTTAATCTGCTCCAGCACATCGGACAGCGCCTTAAACTGGTGCTTATATACCTCAATGATGCGCAGACCCCTGCCATAATATTCATTGAGCACCGCCTTGACGCTGGAGGACTTGCCTGTTCCCGCGTCTCCGAAGAGAAGTACATTGTTGGCTTCCTTTCCCTCCACGAAGGCTTCTGTGTTCTCTATGAGTTTCTGCTTCTGAAGTTCATAGCCAACTATATCCTTAAAATATATGTGCTCCACATTGATAATGGGGTCGATGATAACAGGCTGGCCTTCCTCCCTCTCGATGATGCGGAATGCTTTATTGAGCCCGAATTTTCCCACGCCGAATTCCCTGTAGAAATCCACCACATGGTCCTGGAACTCCCCTGCATCCGCAGATTCCTCCAGCTGTACTGCCAGGTTTACAATCCTGTTTCTGACCCGGCGGTTAAATACCCTGCTGTCCTTCCTGGCCGGTTTATAGTCTTCCATCAGGGCCCACAGGCCGGAGGGTTCCAGGTTTCGTATATCGTAATCAAACAGGGCCTTGAAGATCCGGCAGTCCTCCCTGGCCAGCTCATCCAGGGAACCGCCCGCCGGTCCTGTTATCTCACATGTGGTAGTGTATGCATTTTCATTGTTTGCCAGACAGAAGGCCAGGAAACAATGCCAGAGGTTTCCCTCAAATCCGTACTTAACAGCCAGCTCCGTCAGTCGTCCCCCGCAGGACGCACCGTCAGGCTCCTGCCCGCCCTGTGCGTATCCCATCAGATGGGCTATATCACGAAACAGCTCCTGGTGCTCCAGGTTTCTATATATTACTAAATCTTTGATATCCATGACCTTCCTGCCTCCCTAATAATTTCCCAGAATCCTCATGCTGACCGCTTCCTCGGAGATTCCCAACAGTGCGTTGCGGATTGCCGGGTCGCCCAGCGAGCCCTCCACATCCACAAAGAACCGGTATTCCCAGCTGCGTCCCTCTATGGGGCGGGATTCTATCATCAGCATGTTCACATCGTTATAAATAAAGTTTCCCAGCATATTATACAGGGAGCCGCTCTTATGTAAACCTTCAAAGCAGATGCTTACCTTTCCCGCATCCTTCCTGTACATGGGTTTCCTGGCAACGATAATGAACCTGGTGGTATTGTTCTTATTGTTGTTGATGGAGGCCTCCAGAACCTTAAGGCCGTAAAGTGCTCCTGCCGTGGGACTGGCTACCGCTGCCTGGGATACTTCCCCCTCTTCCAGTACTTTCTTGGCTGCCCCGGCTGTATTCTCCACACTTATCTGGCTCCACTGCCTGTGGGCGCCCAGATACCCTGAACACTGCATCAGTCCCTGGGGATGGGAATATACACGCCTGATATCCTCCAGGGAGGCCTCCGGCAGGCCTAAAAGCGCGTGGTCCACTGCCACCTTTGTCTCTGCCACAATGTATATGTCATGCTTCAGCAGATTATCGTAATTGTCAATCACGGCCCCTGCCAGGGAATTCTCGATGGGAAGAACTCCATAATCAGCCCTTCCCTCCTCCACCTCTATCATGGCATCCTCAAAGACCGGAACATGGTATACATCAGCATCTTCCCCAAAATACTGGAGGGCTGCCCTGTGGCTGTAGGCCCCCTCCACTCCCTGGTAGACAATGCGCGCACCTTCCCTCTTCAGCTCGTCCACCATGGTAAATCCGGTATCACCGCCCTTGCCATGCTCCGCCAAAAGACGGTACTGCAGCCTGCGGCTGATGGTCATAATCTGTGAGAAGAGCTCATGCACTCCCTTCCGGTTGAATTCACTGTGGGCCATGGCTGCCACTGCGGCCAGCTTCTGCTTTTCCCGCTGTCCGTCGTATACAGCCTTTCCCGTTCCAATCTTAAATTCCGCCACCTGGCCGCAAAGCTCCATCCGCTTTTCAAACAATTCCACCAGCCTGGTATCTATCTCATCCAGCTGGCCTCTGATTTCCTGTAAATCCAGATTCTCCATGGTTATTTATCCTGCTCCTGTTCTTCCTTCATCTCTTTCAGCATACCCTCTATCACATCCCTTGTATATGCCCCTGGAAACTTGCGTTTTTCAGCCGGAAGCTCCTTGATATAGATAGGTTCCCCGTAGCGTATGCACACATGGCTGGGCTTTACGAAGGGCAGGTGCTGTTCAAATATCTCTGCCGTACCCGTGATGGCCACCGGTATAACAGGACATCCGCTTTTCTGCGCAATCTTCAGACTTCCCTCATGGAACGGCAGAAGCCGGGTCAGCTCCTGGTTCTCATTGCGGGTTCCCTCCGGGAATATCCATATGGATACGCCGGATTTCACCTTCTCGATGCCTTCCAGGATGGTCTTTAAGCCCTCCTTTATATCCACGCGGTCCAGGAAGAGACAATTGACCCTCTGCATCCAGGTGCGCAGAAGGGGTATCTTTAACATTTCCTTCTTAGCCACAAACCCGGTCAGCCCCGGAACCGTCATATAACCCACCAGTATGTCAAAGTAGCTCCTGTGGTTGCCCACATAGAGGACAGCCCTGTCTGACGGTATGTTCTCCAGCCCCTGCACCTCATATGTAACGCCTGCCAGCTTCAATATAAAACGGAACACCCCCTGAATCTTTCCAAGACTCACTTTCTGGACTCCCACAGGGTCCGTTTTGGCCCTGAACCTGAGTACGGCCAGTAACGGCACGGAAAAAATCAGGTATAATATGACAGTCATGGCCACCAATATAATACGTATCATTGCCTTCTCCTTTATACATCCTTATTTATATGTCAAGAAATGTTTATTTTCCATTATATCAAAAAGGACGGCTTAAATACAATACCCTGCAACCAGGTTTGTCATTTAATCGCCGCCCTTGGGCTTTGTGAGATATTCAAACAGGAGACCTGTCATAAACCAGAGTGGTGCGAACTTGAGCCGTATGACCCCGCCCACATTATCGGGCCACAGGGAGTAGTCCCATGGACAGATTCCTATACTGGTAAGCCATATACCGGTTATATATTCCGCAATAAAAATCAGAACCATATAAATCAGTCCGTGCCGTATGGACCGGCCAACACGGCTGAGCCTGTCCTGACCTGCGTCCTCCAGTCCCGGAAGACCGGTAAGCCAGCTGTCTATGAACCGGCTTATGGGAAGCAGGAGAGCTCCCATGCCATAGATGGGAAACATGATAAGGGAGGTACGGCCTATAAGCCGCCAGTCCCCGGCCATGATGGAGTCCACTGAGGTAAACATGACCTCCAGACACCATCCTGCGATTCCGCATCTGCAAAAGTTAAGAAATAATTCGTATATTTTATTTTCGTGGTTGATTTGTCCTGTCTGCGCTCTCATAGCCATTAGTATGAGCCTGTGCAGCTGCCTTCTATTCGCAGACAGCTGCTTTTCCAGAACTTTCCGTGTTCCCGGGGCAGGGATTTACCAAGCTGCGGGGATTTTCCCTCTGAAGGGTTCCGGCATCCCCGGGAATCCTCTACAACAGCGGCGACAAAAGGCGGCTGGACTGTTCCTTTATGCGCATCCACAGATTCCTGTCCGCATACTCTTCCCTGGTGATTTCCCGGCAGTGGGGCAGGTCATTCATAAAGGCCTCCTCCAGCTGGCCCGTGACTTCCTCATCATAAATGGTGGCATTGACCTCAAAGTTCAGTTCAAAACTTCGTATGTCCATGTTGGCTGTTCCATAGCAGCTCACCCTTCCGTCTATCATAATGCCCTTGGAGTGAAGGAATCCGTTTTCATACACGTAAACCCTGGCCCCATAGTCCAGAAGCTCCCCTGCATAGGAACAGGTAGCCCAGTACACAAAGGGATGGTCAGGCTTGCAGGGAATCATCAGCCGCACATCCACCCCTGAAAGGGCCGCAATCTTAAGGCTGGAAAATATGGCGTCATCCGGTATGAAGTAGGGAGTCTGTATATAGATATGGTGCTTTGCCTTGTGAAACAGCTCCAGGTAATTATTCCGTATATGGGGCTCCCTGGTATCCGGTCCGCTGGTAATAATCTGCATGCAGACCATCTCGTTTACATGGTCCGGGTCCGGCCACACAGCATGAATCTGGCCGTTCAGCCGGCGTCTGGCATACTCTGCCTCCTCCCCGAAGTAGCGGATTTCCTTAAACAGGTTCTCCCCTGTCACGTAGTTCCAGTCCAGCGCAAAACGGATCTGCAGACTGATGGCTGCCTCCCCTTTTATTTCCAGATGGGTATCACGCCAGTAGCCAAACTTGGGGTCCCGCGATATATATTCACGGCCTATGTTAAAGCCACCCACAAACCCTGTGTTGCCGTCCACCACCACGATTTTCCGGTGGTTTCGGTAATTTACCCTCAGGTTAAGCCATCCCAGGAAGGGAGGAAAGAATACCCCCACCTTGATCCCCGCACTGCGCATCTGGTCCCAGCGCTTCTTCGGCATGAAGCGGCCGCCCATGCCGTCGCACAGGATTCTCACTTCCACGCCTTCCCTCACCTTATCCAGAAGAATGGGGACAATGGAGTCAAACAGCTCATCGTTCTTGATGATATAGTACTGTATGTGGATAAACCTGCGGGCCTGGCGCAGGGCATTTCTCAGGGCCTCAAATTTAGCCTGCCCGTCCGTGTATATCTGCACCTGGTTGTTCACCGTAAGCACAGACCCCGATGTCTCCAGATTATAGATAATCAGGCTCTTAAAATCTCTGGACATGGGGTCCATCATTTCCTCCGGCATGTCGTCGGAGCGTATGATGTCTTCCTGGCTTTTGACCGGCAGGTTCAGCCTGTCGCTGACTTCCTTCACCCGGAACATCCTGCTCTTCTTCATATCCTGGCCAAAGAGCAGGTAAAAGACGATTCCGAACACCGGGATGAAGTACAGGGCCAGAAGCCAGGTCCAGACACTCCTGGGGTCCCTGCGCTGAAAAAATATGATAATAATTGAAAATGCCAGATTGATATACAGCAGGTGGTCCAGCAGCCATCCCCATACCGTCAGTACCGTACTCCAGATTAATTCCATTTTACAGCCTCTCTCCTAATCTGATGCTTCCGTTATATTCCCATCCTCGTCAATATTCAGTTTCACGGTGCAGTACCGGTTTTCATATTTCAGGACCTGCAGGCGGCCTGTGGCCAGATCCGCCTCCACAGAGACGATTCTGGCTCCCTTCTGCCCACCGGATATATAGTCCTTTAACGGCCCGTCGGAATTGCTGAGATCCAGGCCCATTAGCCTGAGAAGCATTCCTCCGGTCAGCTTACCCTTTTCCTTCTCGTCATTCAGATAACGCTGGACCGCGTCCACGCAAATCCGGGCCTCTGTCTGTGCGGTTGCCTCATGGGCAGCGTTTATATAGTTCATCATATTAGGCACCGCGATACACAAAAGTATGGACAGGATTGCAACCACCGCAATCAGTTCCACCAGAGTAAACGCACAATTTCCCTTTTTCTTCATGTCCTTTTTCCTCATATCTTATGCTTCCCGCCTTAAGCCTCCGATAATGGCTCATTGTACCACATATAGGATTTAATTTCCAGACTCAATCCTGCCCTCCCCGGTATCGCCGTCATAAACGGCTTTATACGTTTTGCCGTTTATCTGGCCTTCCCAGTAGGCGCTGTTATCATTCTTGTCAAAATGGTACTCCTCTTTCTCAGATTCCTTTATGACGCCCGCGTCCAGCATGTCCTGCTGTGCCTTTCCCAGTGTATAATTGGATCTGGCATTGGATATGGCTACCTGCTCCGCTGATTTGTCCTGGATTCCCCGGTAGGAAGGCACTGCTATGGCCACCAGTATTCCCAGTATGGCAATGACACAGATTAGTTCCACCAGCGTAAATCCTTCCGTTCTCTTCTTTCCCTTTTTCATATGTATACTCATTATCATGACTCCTCTTTTCTTTTGTACGATTGCAGCTCCCTACTGGACGGAATACAGTATTTTCTCAGCCTCCTCCATATCGGTTTCTCCGTCGGCAGCCATCCTCAGGACATGGTCCCTTAGAGGCATGGAGCCTTTCTTTTCCTGGTATTTGCGGATGGATGAAAGGGGCTCATTATCAAGTATCATGGCCTTAATCTGTTCATCCACATCCATTATCTCATAGACCGCTGTCCTCCCGGTATATCCCGTACCCCCGCAAAGAGGACAGCCCGCAGACCTCCACAGCCTGTCTGGAATATGTCTCCCCCGCTCCGCAAATATCCTTTGCTCCCGCTCGTCCGGCTCGTAGGGCTGACGGCAGTTGGGACAGAGCAGCTTTACCAGTCTCTGGGCTATGATTCCGGACAGGGAAGCCGCTGCCATATAAGGAGGAACTCCCATATTGCGGAGTCTGTGAATGGTGGAAGCGCAGTCATTGGTATGAAGGGTGGACAGGACCAGATGTCCTGTGATGGCTGCCCTGACTCCGATGGCCACTGTCTCCTCATCCCTCATTTCGCCTACCATGATCACGTCCGGGTCCTGTCTTAAGATGGATCGCAGGGCAGACGCAAATGTAAGGCCGGCTTTGGAATTGACCTGAACCTGGGTAATTCCGTCCATAACTTTCTCAGCCGGATCCTCCACTGTAACTATGTTGATCTTCTTTTTCACCATCCGGTTTATGGCAGCGTACAGGGTGGTTGTCTTTCCGCTTCCAGTGGGACCTGTCACCAGGACCATACCGTGAGGCGCCTTAAGGATATGCTCAAATACAATCCTCTGTTCTTCCTCCATTCCCAGACGCCTTATATCCATCAGCGAGTTATTCCTGTCATTTCCCAAAAGCCTGAGAACTGCTTTCTCTCCATAAATGGAGGGAAGGGTGGAGATTCTCAGGTCCGTGGACACCTCACCCCGCTCATAATGATATTTTCCATCCTGCGGAAGACGCTTTTCCGCAATGTCCATACCGGCCATCAGCTTAAGCCTGGTTATCATGGGACGGTGATATTCCATTTTAAGCGTAGTATGGACCATTAGGTCCCCGTTGATTCTGATGCGGATGACCAGATCATTCTTTCCCGGCTCCACATGAATGTCACTGGCATTTTTATGGAAGGCCTCCTCTATGACCGTATTGACCATGCTCGCAGCCTTATCCATAAAGAGAGAAGAGGCGAGAAGATCTGGCGAGGCGTTGGCGAGTTTGTTGAGGTCGGCGCCGTTCTGGTCAAAACGGGCTTGCGCCGTGCGGCGTGCCTGGTCGAGTTCGAGAATCTCGTTTATGAGTTTTTCCGCATCGAAATGTTTCACCGCAAGGCGGCGCACAATTTCTTGTGGATTTTCTTTGATTGCAGCTAATGTAAGCATCTTTTTTCGTTCTTATAAAGTTCTGATATCTTGTTGATTATGCGAGCAGTTCGCGCACTTTTGCCGAGATGGCCTTGCCTTCTGCCTTTCCTGCCAGCTCTTTGGTGGCTGTGCCCATCACCTTGCCCATATCTTTGGCTGATGTGGCGCCGACACGGGCGATGATTTCCTTCAGGGCGGCGGTCAGTTCCTCTTCGGAGAGTTGCTTGGGCAGATACTCTTCGATGATTGCCGCCTGTGCCAATTCTTCACCGGCAAGGTCTTCGCGGTTCTGTTCTGTGTAGATCGATGCGCTTTCCTTGCGCTGTTTCACCATCTTGGCGAGAATCTTCAGAGCGGCGTCGTCGCTCAGTTCGCCATCGCCGCCTTTGGCGGTCTTGGCTTCAAGAAATTCTTTTTTGATGCCGCGAAGCGCCTCGAGGCGCACTTTGTCGCGTGCCAACATTGCGGCTTTGATGTCGCCGCTTACTTTATCAAACAGGTTCATAATTGTATATGTTGTTTTAAAGTTTTTTAATCAAATTCAATCTCGCGCATTCCGTGTCCGGTTTCTTGTACGGGCTTCGGCGCTTGGTGTGTCGGCTCGGCTATTTCAGCCTGCGACTCGGCAAGCGTGCGCCATTCTTCGCGCAGGCGGGTGTCGGAGCCGCGGCGGAAGGTCGGCGTTTTCTCGATAAAGTTGATCAGCGTGTCGTTGTCCATCTGTTGCGGAGTGAGCAGGATGTAGTTTGCGCTCGCTTTCTTGCGGTTGCGCTCTGCCACTTTCTCCTCGCCGTATTCCGCGGAGATGCGTGAGTCGTTGTCGGCTGCTACCGGCTCTTGTTTCGGCTTGCCGAAAATCCGGGGCTTGGGCTTGTAGGTGGTCTCGTTGCTGAGGCTGATGTCGAAGCCGGAGGCAAGGATTGTGATTTTCACCTTGTCGCCAAGAGTGTCGTCGACCGACGTTCCCCAAATCACGTCGACATCCTTAGCGAAATTGTTCATAAACGCTGTAATCTCGTTGGCCTCGCCCATCATGAACGGATGCTCGGATTTCTTCGAGTAGTACAGGTTGAAGAGGAAACGCTTTGACGTCTGCACGTCGCGGTTTTTCAGCAACGGAGAGTTGAGAGCGTCCTCAATGGCTTTGGTCACTCGGTTTTCGCCTTCACCGTATCCGGTGCTGATGATTGCCGTGCCGCCGTCTTTGAGCGTCGTGTTGACGTCCTCGAAGTCAAGGTTGATTTTTCCCTTGAAGTTTATCAGTTCGGAGATGCTTCGGGCTGCGTCGGTAAGCGTTTCATCCGCTTTGTCGAATGCGTTGTCAAACTCCAGGTCGCTGTAGATTTCTGTCAGACGCTCGTTGTTGATAATCAGCATAGCGTCTACATATTTGCCCATCTCGTCGGCGCCTTCAAGCGCCTTGATGATTTTTTTCTCGCCCTCGAAGAGGAATGGTATCGTGACAATGCCCACGGTCAGCATGCCGCGTTCGCGTGCGATGCGTGCCACTACAGGTGATGCTCCCGTACCGGTTCCTCCGCCCATGCCGGCGGTGACAAACACCATTTTTGTGTCCTCGTCAAAGAGTTCGGCGAGCTCCTCTGCGCTTTCCTCAGCTGCCGCTTTGGCTTTTTCTGGCTTGTTGCCCGCGCCGAGACCGCGGGATGTGTTCGGTCCGAGAAGCACCTGCTCCGGCACCGGGGAATTATGCAGAGCCTGGCGGTCGGTGTTGGTCACAACAAACGACACTCCCGGGATATTTTGCTTATACATATAGTTGACAGCGTTGTTGCCGCCGCCGCCCACACCGACAACTTTGATGATTGCCGAGCCGTTTTCGTTGAAACTGCTCACTTGGCGTTCGTCGGTTGGGAAAATCGTTGATTTGGTTGCTATATCTTCGCCACTCATAGTCGTTCGTTTTTATTGTTCGTCTTCTGCATCTTCGAATGTTTTTTCAACGCCGTCGCTCATTTGTTTGATGAAGCGCGAGATGAAGCTTGGCTTTTTCGGTTTCTTCGGTTGCTCGTCGTGAGTCTCTTGAGGCTTAGGGGTTGGTTGCGCTGGCTCGTTGGCGTCGGGATACTCGGGCATCGCCGGTATCGACATGCAGTTTGCCGCCTGCGGCTGGTTGGAAATCCACTCTACTACCGACAGAAGCTGCGGTATCTTGGAGAGTTCCTTGCCTTCGTCAACTCCCGGATACAAGCCGGTGCGCACCTTCATGTCGGAGATGTTGTTGAGAAGGTCTGCCATACGCTTCAAGTGCATGCCGCGGCCTGTGGTGACAAAGCCGGCGGCAAGGTCGCCAGGGGTCATCTGGGCAAACTGCAGCTGGTTGAACACGTTCTCCATGATTTCACCTGCGCGCGCCGAAACGTAGTTTGACACGTCGAGAGCCGATGCGCCCGAGATGTCGGCGTTGGGCAGGTCTACGCCAACCGACATTGCGTCGCCGTAGCTGCGTTTTATCTTGTCGGCCTGCTCCTCAAGAAGGTTGAGCGAGCAGAGGTCGCGGGTGATGTTGCGTGAACCCATCGGCAGCACGTTGAGATACAGAAGGCTGTTGTTTTTGTAGACGGCAACGGTCGTTGTCTCTGCTCCGTGGTCAACGTAGACGCTGCCAAGACGGCGCTCTTCGCTGGTGAGCATCGACTGTGCGGCGGCTATCGGGGTGATGATGAAGTCGTTGATGCGGATTTTCATACGGTCGAACACCATCTGGAGGTTGCGGCGCATCTGCGGACGGCACAGCACAACGTTCATCACGGCGTGCAGATGTTGTCCAATCGAGCCAATGGGGTTTGCCACGGTGCTGCCGTCGAGCTCATACTCGCGCGGAAGCACTGCGACAATATTTTTGCTGTCGAGCCCCGCCGAAGCCTCTTTTTTCAGCAATTCGATGAATTCGCGGCTGATGGGGACATCTTCGTTGAGGTCGCGGTCAATCTCTATTTTCTCTGTGTGGAGCGAGCGTCCGCCAAAGGCGAGATACACGCTGTCTATCTGGCGTGGAGCCACTCGGCTGTCGTTCTTGATACGGTAGAGCAGGTCGTTTGTCTTGCTGCACACCTCGTCGACGTTGACGATGCTGCCGTATCTGACACAGTCCAGAATCGGCACTTCGTGATAGCACACAATTGTCGCATTGCCGGGCGCTGTGACGCTTGCCACCACTCCGGCGATGTGTGAACTGCCAATCTCAAGGGCTACTATGTATTTCTTGTCTTCCATATCTTTATGGCTGTTTTGGTGTAATCGTATGTTTGCGTGTGGTGTCGGAAACTTCGCTGACTGCTACCGACACCAGCGGGTCGGGCGACTCCTCGTGGCCGAGGCTTACGTCCTGCTGTATCTTCAGGCGTGGCGTGTTGATGCGTTTGCTTGCCACAATCTGTCCGTGCCATTTCAGCGTGATGGTGTCGTAGAAGTCCCATCCTTTCACCGGCAGCACTTCTTGATAGAACCGCTTCAGCTTGGCGAATTTCTTGTCAAGGTCGGTCAGGTCGCCGAGGTTCACGGTGATTCCTGCCATCTGGGGGATGATGTAGACGTTGCGCGGGTTGGCGGCGTTGATTGCCGAAACCATTTCGTCTGCCTCGGGATGGCTGGAGAGGAAGTCGATGAGCGGCAGAAGCTGTGTGGGCTGAAACCGCTTGCTGAAATGTCCGCTTACGACGGGCACGTCGAGGAAGAATCCTTCGTTGGCTGGGACGTGCTTGCCGGCGCGGTTGATGTAGTACGACTGGTTGCCGTCAAAAACCCGCATCACGGGCTGTATCGGCTCCAGATCGATGCACAGGCTGTTGTCGCTGTTGGTGTAGCACTGCACGTGCTCCACGTAGTATTGCTTGTTGAATGTGCGTTCAATCTGCTCCTCGCTGATGTTGACGAGGCGTTTGCCCTTGACATTGAAGCCGAGGCGGTTCATTTCCGACAGGATAAACTTGTCGGTGATGAACCGGATGGAGTCGTTGGGGTTTTCCACAGTCACGACAATGCCGCTGCACGTGGCGTCGCGCCGCGCGGCACTGGTCCAGAAGAATGAGCCTATGACGTAGGCAACAACCAGGATTGTCGATATGTAGAACAGTAACTTTTTCAATGTTTTTGCTTTACCACTTCACAAATTTGGGGCAGATAGTTGCAGATGTCGCCTGCACCAACTGTCAAAAGTACGTCAAAATTATAATTTTTTATTGTTTCTACCAAAGAATTTTTATTGCAAA
>OLRN01000826.1_pt1 | contig 19871 bp, 20 predicted proteins | sample 1673001 | NCBI WGS metagenome assembly OLRN01 (sample SAMEA3136745, study PRJEB25190) | human gut metagenome | biome: human gut; feature: human-associated habitat; material: faeces | place: Austria | collected 2013 | reverse complement strand
GAAAAGAAAGTCGGTCTTATCCTTGAAGGCCAAGCCGGCATGAACGAGAAGTTCGCGAAGCTGGACACGGTTGCCGAGGACGTGGAAGAAGTCAAGCTCACCGTCCGGGCGATGGAAGCGGTCACCCAGCGCAACAGCAACGACATCCGGAAACTCCGCGCCGTAAAATAACAGAATAAAACCAAAACAGCGGGACGCCTCCATTTAAGGGAAGCGTCCCGCGTTTTTGTTTTTTATTTGGAGAAAAAATATGGGAAGATTTTGAATGCACCACATAATATAGTAATATTAAAGCAAAATGTAATTATATCTACACAATTTCAATTTTATGTAAGGAGAATATTATGGTTGCATTCATAAAGAATTTGTGGTATAAAATAAAGAAATTGCGAAAAAGACTTCAAAATCACAAGAAATCATGTTATTATAATTACACTGATGATACCGCGTTGAAATCTGCAAATGAAAGGAATGATACTATGTCTGCCGTTGCGAGAAATTGTGTATATGAGTTTCGCGTAAAAAAAGGCGTTCAAAAAAGCGTTCCTGTTGTAGACAAAAAGCGTGTTGATGAGTTTAAGAAAACGGTTGCCAAGTATCTGGATAACAAGTAAATGAAGCATGAAATTATAAGTGTAGATCACAGTGGGTTGGCATGGGACTTTCATGTCAACCCTTCTTCTTGTGACAATCCGACGCATTATGAGGAGTATATTCGTTTATGTGCTCTTCAGGATTATAACAGTGGAACAAATACAACTCATGTATTTATCGATACGAAAAATAATAAGATGTGCGGCTATATTACATTGCGAGCCACATCATTAATAATTGATGACGGAGAAGAAAAACGTGGTTACCCCGCTATAGAAATTTCCGAACTTGCAGTGGATTCGCATTATGAAAGGCGCGGAATAGGGAGCATGATGATATTATTTACCTATCTAAAAGCCGTTGAATTGAGCGAATGTCATATTGGAATCGAGTATATCACTTTATGTGCAGACCCAAAAGCAGAAGGGTTTTATCGAAAATCAGAATTAAAATTTGAATATGTTCGAGACTATTATGATCTTCCACGAAATGGATGGAATAAAAATTGCACGCCAATGTTTTTGCGCATAAAAAAGCCGGACGAGGAGTAATCCCCGCCCGGCCTTTTTCTTTTCTATTCTGTTTTCCCGCGCAGCCGTCCGATCAGGTCATTGACGAAATTCGCGCCTCGGCTCGCAAAAATCCCGGTGAGCACCATGCCCACCGCCGGCAAGCTGAACGGCACGCCGAGCGCCGCGTACATGTCCGCGCCCGACAGCACGCACAGCAGCACCGAAACCACCGCCGCGCACAGCTGCAATACCACCGCCGTGTATTTTCCGCCAGTGATTGCCTGCGCAAAGCTCTTGCCGTACTCCACCAGTGCCTCCGCCGTCACCGCCAGCATCAGCACCAACGCAATTTTGTCCATACCTCATGCCCCTTTCTCATGTTCCAGATCGTTTATACGATGATTGATGACCTTGATTTGTTCCTCCACCACCGGCATCCGCCGGGCGAAGTTGTTATGTTCCCGCACCTCTCTGGTCAGCTCGTCCAGCTTGGTATCCGTGACGGCTTGATTCGTCCGAATATTGTTTTCCGTTTTCCGCGATGTGGCAAGGTTGGTGATAACCGTCCCAAGCAGGGCGATCAGCGCCACGACAATGCTCGAAAGCCATTCCATGCTATGCCCCCGCTTTCACAAAGGCGGCGTACCCTTTTCCCTGCAGCTCGGCGCACAGCCGGTCGGCGTTGGCCTTCTCGCGGAACGCCCCGACCTGCACACGGTACCAGACATCCCCGTCAGGTGCCGGCGCCGGCTCGGCGGGCTTGGCGTAGGGATCGACAAACGCCGCCCCGAACATGTCGCAGATCGCCTTTGCGGTGGCTTCCGCCATCTCCCGCAGGTGTTCGTGGAACCAGGTGATTTCCTTCACGTTGTCGTGAAACACCATTTCGTCGTAGATCGCCGGGGCGACCGTCTGCTGCAGTTCCGCCCATTGCGGCTGGACCTGGATTTTGACATTTCCGGCGTAAATTTCCCGCCGGCGCGCGGCCAGCTTTTCGGCATAGCCGTAAGCGGTGCCCTGATCGTACACCATCAGCAGGCTGTACGCCCCGCCGCCGGCGTTGGTATGCGCGACATAGTGCAGGTCGGCGCCCCACGCGTTGGATTCCGCAATCGCTTCTTTGAGCCGGTCGCCGGTGCGGTCTTTCGGGTTGCGTTTGACCTCAAACCCGCAGGCGAGCAGGTACGGCTCCAGCTCGTCTATGTACAAATTGCAGTGGATGTTTTCCCCGCACGCGGAATCATAGCCGCACGGGTTGTCCCTCCCGTGTGCCGCCGGGGACAGGTAGATTTTCGGCATATTTATTCCTCCGTTTCATTTTGCAGTCGGTTAATCATTTGACGCGCTTCTTCACGCTTGGTCAAAATCGCGTTATACTTCTCCTCGACCGGCTGACCGAGATACGCGCATTCCGCGATCTTCGCGGCCACATAGTCGGTCTGCATCAGATACGTGCGGTAGTAGGTGACCCGGGTGTCCACGGTGTCCCCGTGGCGCTCCAGATACCACTCCAGCGGCGGCATAATATCCATCATTTCCACCTCCCTATCGCAATGTAGGACGCGGCAACTATCACGGATGCCGGGCTTGGCCGGACGGGAATAAACTTGCCCGGGCTTGTTGCGGTGGTGCTGTAAATGCCTTCCACAAAAAACGCAGAGTTAGACCTATAATTTTGTATAGCCGTTACTGCGGGTGCTGCAGAAAAGGCGTATGCAAAGTCCGAAAATATACAATATTCCGGACCTTCGTACAGATTCCCCCACGCTGTGGTGATGGACTGTGTCCCGAAGCCTTGATTTCCCCAGCATACCAGCAGACCGCTGGCAAATTTTGCGTATCCCCGGTCTGTCGTCCCGCCGATGGTCACCTGCTCATAATCCGTTCCCGCCGTCGCGCCGGTGGTCAGGCCGCCCGCCGTCGTCTTGATAATTGCGCTCTTTGTTGGCAGGCCGATTCCGCTGTTGGCATACAATGTGCCGGTGGAAACCGTAAGCGTACCGCTCACAGTCAGTGCACCGTTTATCGTTCCGCCGGTCTTGTCCAGCTTGCCCTCGAGCTGCGCCGGCGTCGCATAGTCGGTGCCTGCAACGGCCGTCGTGACCTTGGCGCCGTTACCCTTGAGCAGCCCGGCAAACGCCGTCGCCGTGCTTCCGCTCAATTCATTTGGCCCGGGTTCACCCTGCGGCCCGGGTGCGCCCTGCGCTCCGGCAGGTCCAGCCGGTCCCGGTTCACCCTGCGGCCCGGCAGCCCCCTGCGGACCGGCCGGACCCGTATCGCCTTTCGCGCCCTGCAGCGGGCCGCCGTTAAGCCATCCGTCCGTTCCGGTGAAGGTGTATACCGCATAGGGGGCGGCGGTGCCGACATAATAGTTGTCGCCGGCCGCGGGACTGGGCACCGCGGACTCAAGCGCCTCAAGCGTGTCGTACCGCCCTTTGATCGTCAGCCCTTCGCCGGTATCGCCCTTCGGTCCCTGCGGTCCCGCCGGACCGGTCGCGCCCTGCACACCCTGCGGGCCCTGCGGACCGGTGTCCCCTTTGTCTCCGCGGGGAATGGTGAAATGGAGTACTGCCGCACCAGTCGTGCCGGCGTTGGTCACCTCCGCCGCGCTGCCCGCCGCGCCGGTCGTTACCGTACCGACGCTGACCGTCGCCGCTTCCCCTTTATCGCCCTTATCGCCTTTCGGGCCGGTCAGCTCGCCGCGGTCGAGCTTGCCCTGTACCTCCTGCGCAATTGCTTCCGCTGACTGCGCCGCTGCATTTGCCCGCCCTGCCGCCCCATCTGCGGTAACGGCGGAAACCGCCGCGTCCGCAGCTGCGTTGTTTGCTGCATCGATACTCTCGTTTGCCTTATCTATCAGGGATGAAAGCCCGCCGGATTCATCGGCCGATATCGGATCACCCTCATCCCTTGCATCGAAAAAAAGTTTTGCCCCGACAGAATATACAATCTGTTCCTCCTCAGACTGTGCATCAAGTATCGTAGCATTCAGACGGATGGATGCGTTTCCACCGGCGGCAGTCCAAGATGCAGGCAGCATAACCGAAACAGTATTGTCAGATGGGGTTAAAAAATCGGTTGTGTCAAAGCATCCGTTCCCATCCATAAATTCTATTCGGTATTTAAACTCATTGTTTATCCAGTTTTCTTGCAAAGAAAACTGAACTTTTGTCGCGTTGTGTTCACCCTGTACACCTGCAAACTGCGGTTTTAACATGCCGGTTTCGGGACTAGCAGTAGAAAACGTGAGTATGCGTATCGGTTCAGCCATTTTTCAGCACCCCTTTCCAAAGACGATCTACCGTATTCTTTTCATAAGCGTCCTTCACCTTCTTGGCTGTATCCTCAAAAATTTTCCCAAGCGCTTTGATCTTCTCCTCGTCCGTTGCCGTATTCCAAGATACCCACTTTTTGTGTTTAACCTCTTCGCCTTTGGCATTTGTCCTTCCGGTGCCTACCGTAATCTGCACCTTGTCTCCGTCTACGATGAAATCCTCCGCTGCCTGTTTCTGCGCTTTTCCCACATCACGCATGGCCTGCTCGTATACGTCGCTGTCTTTAACAAGCGTACCGTCTGGCAGTTTCCACGAATCGGTAACTGTTCCCGGAACCATTTTGTTTTTATTCTGGTTTTCAAGTGCGGAACGATTATACAGGTCGAGCATTGCTTGGGTAACTACATCGTCTGGATACAATTCCGTTTTGACGTTCGACGGAGAAACAAACTGCTGAACAGCATTCCAGATTTTATTTGCGTCTGAATTTCGCCCTGTACGCAGCACTTCGTTTCCCCAAACGTCAAGCTCTGGATCAAGTTTGCCGATGACAGGAAGATCTACCCCGCCAAGGCCGATGCTATTCTGTACGTTTTTAAAAAACGTTTCGATAAAATTGTCTCCCTTTGTGCTTCGCTGTACAGGATCAATTGTCCTACCAAGCGCACCGATCGGGGCGGGGATGTACTGGCGCAGATAATTGCCAAACAAATCTGCGTAGTTTTCGGAGGTGGAACCATATCCGCCTCCCGCCAGATCGCTCAGCGATTGCAGCATAGACAACTGAAATATGCTGTCTGTGCCCGAAAACAACGTGTCGATAACCGTGGAGTCTTCATTTGCAATTGCGTCGCCTACAGCTGCGCCCGCTATAATAGGAAAGGCGGTAGGCTGCAGCCAGTCAATCGATATGTTGTGTCCAAACATGTTGATGGAAAACCGGGATTTTCCTTCCAGTTCGTCGATGCTTTTCGCCTTACCGCTGGACATGCTTGTAGTCATCGCTCCGGTGGCACCTAGAAGCAGGCCTGCCGCAAGCATTTCTAGGGATCCTGTTGTAGCTTTCGCAAGCGTGTTAATCGCTTCCGCTGCGCTTTTCCCAGTCTTGGCGCGGGCGGCATTTTGCATTGCTGCGTGGACAAAACCAAGCGGAGAGTAATCAATTGCCTGAGTAACCAAATTCGCCGGTGTTTTGGTAAATGGGATAATACCGTCTACCACTTTCCCAACACCGGGGACTTTTTTCACGGCCTCAAAAGCTTTCCCGATGGCTGTATCAGCCTGAAAAGTTGCTTCAAACGCTTGCTCAAGAGCCAGTTCATGCAATTCCTGTGTCACCACGTCGGTGTGACGTGCAACCATCGCCTGACCAAGCGCATCGCGGTAGGCTTTAATCTTGAAGTAGTCATCCTCCTTCTGCAGCGCATCCGATACAAATTTCTGAACCCGCTCCATAGGTTCGTTTTCAAATATGCGCCGATACTTTTTGATGACATTTTCTGAAAGATCGTATTTACCTACCTTTTTCAGTTCTGGAATGGCCTTTTTGGTTTGTTCCTCTACGATATCTGCGATTTCTTTTCCGAACTCGCTCCGCTTCCACCCAAAATAGTGCGTACGCACAGAGGGATCCTGCATTCGTTCGTATAGTGTGGCAAACAGGTCGTTCAGCTTTCTCTGCGGGATATTGACGGCATTTGATATAATGTTTCTGGCGTGCGTCTTTGGATTTGACAGCATACCGATCTTGCGCCAAGTATTGAGCTTGTCCATCATACTGACAGGCATTTTTGCGGCAAGCGTTCGGTAAATCTCCTCGAAAATATCTGCCTGCTCTATGCCGCCATCAGCGACGTTTTTTGCCTGATTCACCAGATCGACCAGCGTTTGAGAGGTTTGTGCATCCAGAACTGGAAGATCCAGTACCTCTTTCAAAATGTCAAAATACGAAGTCTCCGGCAAGTTCAATTCGGATGCAGCTATTATACGTTCGGCAATCGACCGATTTTTATCGCGGAAAATTCGACGCATCAGATCTTCATTTTTAGCTGTTCTTTGACGCCTGACAATTTCCGCTGCCGCTTCCAAATCCCCACCGTTCCGATTGAACTTGTTAATAATTGTCCTCAATCTTGCACGGTCCGCATCTTCCAAGCCTTGCGCAGCTTTTTTGAATGCGTTTTCGATACTGTCGTAACTTTCACCGTTTTTCAATGCGTCACGCAATAATTTGCGCAATTTCTCTGTACTCTTGTCATCAAGTCCGTCCGTCGCATTGCGTATGAAAGTTTCAATGAAATCCAACTGTTCAACTGGTGTTAGGTCCTTTACTTTACGCTTAAGTGCATTCTGGATAGCATCTATATCCGAGTTTCTCGTCAACGCTTCAATTAAGTCATCAGACAAGCCCGGTTTATCAGCATTTTCCCGTAAAAACTTCCGCAATCGCTTTGATAAATTACTGTTGGATGGTATACCAGACTTCTCCATAACTTGTTCCCATATACCCGCTGCAGCTGCGGTCTTTTTATTGACGGGAACTTTGCGTAATTTATCGGCCTCATTTTTTAAAGTTGTTGCCACTTTTCGAGCGGACTCGACACCAGACTTTCCAACCACCTCCTCTGCTGCATTGTTCATCAGCCGCTGCGCATATTTGAGTGTGCCTTCCGGAGTGAGTATTTTCATAAAGCTGTACGCACGCAAGGATCGACCAGCGGCCGTACCTGAACGGCTGATGCCCGTAAGCAGATCTGCCGCCTCTTCGAGTGCACCATCGCGGATAAAGTCAGATGCCATAAGTTCGGCGGCAGCAATCTCTTCATCGGTAAACAGCGTATTGCTGTCGGCATTCATAAAACGGTTGTACAAGCCGTTTTTTGCCTCGTCACCGTCAATGAGCTTGCGCGCATTTTCCAGTAGCTCCGCATCCGCCTTCGGCGTGTACTTGTCCACACGGCCGGACAGCACCTCTACCAGTTCAGGAGTGCTGGTAATATCTTCACCCTTAAGCCGGTTCTGCAAATACCCGCGAACTTTGGTGCCATCCTCGCTGGGGGCGAGTTTCATCCATTCAAGCTTTCGTTCTGCGGCGTACTTCTGCAAAGCCAACTTAGATGCATCGTCCAGTTCTTCCCCCGCCTCTTGGGCGAACAACTGTAAATTGATTTTCAATCTCGACGCCTTAGACAACTCCGCATCGCTGTCACGCACGAAGCGCTCCAGATAGTCAGGATCATCTGGCAGACGAGCCTCTATTGCGTCGGCAAACTCGCCTACTGTCGCGGTTCGATTCCCAACTGTGACCGCCTGATTCAGCGGTATGTCCCCTGAATCTATCGCATTGTATGCGTTGCGGAATGCGCGCTGATCTCCCACCTCGGATATAACGTCCGCATATGTACCAGCGTTTCCAACATGCGCTGTGTCTGAAATGATGTCCGCTGCTGCATTCGTCGTGCTTCGTGCCACATCAGCCCCGTCAGACGCAACATCCTGTGCGGTGGCAACAGCGTTTTTCCCCGGCATTATATCTGCCGTAGTTGGCGTGACATCCACTGCCGCTTTCTGCTGTACTTTCGCAACGTCTGTCGCAGTATCCGCCACATCATCAGCTACACCGCCGATTTCATCCCAAACCCTGCGGCTGTCGTCGATTGTCTGGCCGACATTCTCTGCCGCTTCCTTGGCAGCAGATGCCGCCTTTGATGCCGCTTTGCCATTCTTAACACCGCGAACAATGGCAGGGATCCCTTCCAGCACACCAGCTGCCGCGGTATCAAACAACACGCTTGTACCAAAGTCCTTGGCAATCTCTCCGGCGGACTTTTTGTCAGCAATGCCACGCGCTGTATCACTGATAAGGTCTTCTGCAATGTTTTCAGCAGCCGAGCCGGCCATTTTACCGACAACCTGTGCCGCTTTTCCGCCCTTCAGAAGCTTTGTTGTTCCGGAAGCCACCTTACTGCCTATCCCTAAAGGTGAAAGCATAATCCCAAGCAAAGCAGACTCTCCGATCTCACCTGCAAGCGTTCCGGTAATATCTGCAAACTTCTGCGCGCCAGTTTCCGCTTCTGGATAAACATATTGTGGCACAGCATCCTGTACTTCTTTTCCGGTAACAGCGCTGTAAATGTTTCCTGGCAGATTAAACATTTTCAAAGATCCGGTTATGGCCTTCGTTCCAAATCGGTAAAAAGGATCTTTCCTGCGCTCTATTTCCTGCTCAACACGCTTCTTTTGGTTTTCTTCAATTTCTTTGTCAAGCCGGTTCATATAGTCAACTGTGAGCTTCATCAGTATCACCTCCACAGTTTGTGATAACGTTGGTTTAATGCGCTTTTTTATAGGCCTGATCAAGCATTGCCATAATCATATCGGAAATATACTCCATTTCTCCTGAAGTAAAGTCATACTGTTTCGGCGCATGTGAGTTCATCATTTTAAGACTGCTTAATATTGCCGATTTGTTATATCCCCTGTTAAAACGTGGATCATCGCGATATTCAACATAGCCGTCACGCATCTGAAGATAACGTCGTACAATTTCTTTGTCCATTTTGTCACGACGCTCTTGCGGAGAAACATTAAATACCGCTGCGCCAGCATCGCCTACCTTTTCGTTAATTTCGGCGATCTCACTGTCCGACCAGTCTCCTGTGGGGACATTTTTTATCAACAGTGTAGGGTCAACTTCTGTCAAATCTTGGACAAATGTGGTATCTTCAGGCGAGCCTTCTCCAGTATAGGATTCTCCCTCTTTCAGTTTTGTCAATGCGCTGTGAAGACTTTCTGGCAGGCTATCAATCCGAAAAGAATTACCGTATTGATCCTGCACCACGTCGTCGTTATCTGTGCCCCAGAACCAGTTAGGAGTATCCTTTATTTTGGTGTATGTTCTTCGCTCAGCCGGAAGCAAATCGCTGTTAGCACTTCCGCTTACGCCGCCGCCTCCACTTCCGCTTTCGACCCCGCTTCCAGAAGATGCATACGGATTCACAGCACTTGTCACGATATTCCCGTTATCATCAATAGCATAGTAAGTTCCTCCCTCGCCATACTGCGCCCGCAACTTGTCCACATCCAGATTGTGCGACATAACCGCCTGAATGCGTTCCCACATCTGCTTATCCGCATTTGCGGCTGCCTCAATCTGCGCCTGATACTGCGAAGCCGCATTATTAAGCGCGTTCTGATAAAGACTCTGTTCCAGTGAACTGATACTGGAATTTGTCTGTCCCAGTATGTTGGCGGAGTTCTGCTGCTTCTGGCTAGCAATTTGTGCAAGATACTCGTTGATGGACTGGGTAATCTTGTCGAGAGCAGCTTGCTCCTGCATCCGCGCAGAGGCGTCCGCGTTCCCGCGTTGAAGCGCAATAGCCGTCTGCTGCGTGCGGTTGAGGCCGGAATCGGTAAGCCCCATGTTGGCCATTGTTTCCTGCACCTGCCGACGGTTGACAAGCTCCTGAACCGCATTCGCGTCATAAACCGATTTGTACTGGTTGGCGACATCTCCTTTGGAGTTCTCCATGCCTTCGATTACGGGCTTTGACGCTGCATCAATGGCGCTGTTCAGTTCATTGATCCAACTGTTGGCGTTCTCCCGCATGCTCTGCGCCTGCTGCTCGCCATACTGCTTATTTTTTTTGATCTGCTCCCGCTCTATCTGGCTGTAATCTACCATCACCGCACACCGCCTATCAATTTATACTGGATTGTTATCCCGGCAAATTCCGCGTGACCGGTTCCCTCCAGCCGCATCCCGAATGTTCGTTCACGAGAAATATTAGGAGTTTTCCGTGAAACACCCATCACAGGAACCAGCGAGCGAACATCGGTTATTTCGCCTTTCTCCAGAATGTAGGTAACCTGCGATTCGGTGCTTTCTCCCGACCGGATATATACCGACCCGATCGTTTTGCGTCTTTCCATGGCGTTGAAATCAAACTGCTTTGTTTGCAGCATGTATGGAATCCTGACCGGATCCCATCTGAACTCTTCATTATGTTCAAAATCAATCCATGGATGATCGTCCGCATCCTTCGATGTGTCCAGGACACAATATATATGGATCCCCTGATACACGCCGTGCAGAAGCAGGCTGTCCACCCGGGCCATCATATAAATCCATTCGACGCCCGGAACAGCGACATCCCAGACGTACCAGGCAATGTTTCGCTGCGCTGTTTCCTGCTTATAGTAAGAATTGATATACAAAAATCCCGAATCCCCGTAATTGAACAGGAAAATGCGATTGCCGGCCAGCAACAGATAATGTCCACGATAGTCTGCCGCGCGTGCATTCTCCCATTCTTCATAGGAAACCGTTTTTAACAGCGACTCCACCATTTGCGAAATGGCCTGTACATTCCGCTGGTTATACTGGTTCGGCGAAGCCAGGGTATACACATGCCCGTCGCTGGTGGCCCACACAAGGTGGTTGTTGCACAGGCGGATGGTTCCCGGACAATCGCATCCGATATACCCGTTGACCGGTGTAATGGGAAAGGTCGCCGAATAGGCGGTCACATCCACCACACGGCCATCTATGACATCCTCCGCTGTGTACGGTGTCCCCGCAACATACTCGGCATAAAACATCTCGTGTTCCTTAAAGATCACCAGAATATTCTGTTGTTTGCCGAATGCGGTGACCTGACTGCTCTTGTCCCCGATGTACGCATAATTGTTTTCCGGGAAATACAGCGGATTATTGATGTCACTCCAGTGCACCAGACCCGGGTTCGAAGGGTTCCCGGAAAGGAACAGGCGTGTACCGCCGTTCGTACTGCTGCGGTCGCCGCCAAACCACGTGGAAATATTCATCTGATAAATTTTATTTCTCTTTTCATAATCCGTTTTCCAAGCTGTGATCTTAACATTATTTCTCACATCGGATTTTGGCAGAGGCACACCCGTATCATCGCCATCAATGAAAAAAACCAATCCCCTGGAACGATTTACAGTGGCATATATCGCTTTTCCGCCTATTGTCTGTGTCCCGGTAGAGGTTGACTTATTATAAGGGATTGTCCAACTATGTGTTAAACCGCTGTTATCCAAATATTCAACAATGATATCTTCACCCGAATATGAGGTAAGTGCAGTTGCGGGAAGATGATAAATTATATTCGGCCCATCTCCGGCACTGGTAAACCATGCGCGGAACGCGCCGGTTAGCATGTTATATCCCTCAAAAAACGTTCCTACAGGTTGGCTGTCCTGCGTCTGCGGCTCTCCGTTTACCATAACAAGGGGAACATACGCCGAATCCGTTACATCCTTCATGCTGTTTTCATCCTTGGTTTCATAGTGCATAAAAATCTTTCCTTCGGAAGTAAACAGCAAAAACTCCGGACGATAATCTTCAATCTCTGCCGTACCGTTGATATATATCAGGTTTGTTTTGGTGCCGGCCGGCCCGATTTCCCAGTTGCCGGAAAAGTCGAATGCTGCTCTCCCGTCATACTGGACAAAATCCATACGCGCTGTCAGGCTGCTGCCGTAAACAGTATTCAGCAAGGCATATTGTCCATAATACGGCGCCGACTCAGAGGTGTCCCTTTTCTCTATGTCAATATCGAAAAAGGCGTAGTCGCCGTAAATATGTTTGTTGACCGTTTGTAACGACAACCCAGGCCTTGTCCTCAGCGCGCCGTTCATCCACCACAGGTTTTTGCCACCGGCAATCTGGTTGTCTTTAATGTATTCGGGAGAATCGTATAAATTCATCCCCCCCTTAAGCTCAGGAATGGATACCCGATAGCTCCGGGACGCATTCATCAACGGATATTGCATGGTATTCTCCCCTCTTACAATGTCGGAGACGGTAAAACATCCCGAACCGTCCAAGTGGGTCGCACAGCGGAGCGACGCTTATTGTTGTACAGGGTAGCAAAAAGTGCCTGATTGTCACCGTCTGATTCGCTCTGTGCAAATAACATCGCCACACCATAAGGCATGATGTCCTTCACCGTACGTGCTGACAGATTGATATCCTCATGCATTGTCCTTAGCGGCACAAAATCCGCATCAGGAGTCTCCGCAAAGAAAAGGTCGACATAAATCTGATTTACCATAGGAAGTGCCCGTTTCACCAGATCAGCATTCTGCATGCTGTCGGCTTCGCCGTAGATGTTGGTATAATTCAACAGGTTCATTGCCTGCCGAAATACATCATTTCCGTTCGCCATTTTGTCTCCTCCTCTTCATATCTGATTTCACCCGTGCAAGGTATTGATCTCGCTTCCTTTTCATGGCATCGACCGTGTCCGAAATTTCCCACGCAATGCCGAGCTGCGTCAGGCAATAGCGTAGATCTGCCTTGGTCACGTAATGCACGATATATTTACCATCCAGCATCAAAGGATTTCCGCCATCTTCGATAACAATTCGTTCAATCGGTTCCGCTAGTCCGGAATTTTCAAGTTGCTTGGCTAGTTCTTCCGGATCAAAAACTGCGCCAGCCTGAATTTCTATTTCAAAGGGTTCTTTCACCCGGTATTTCATGGTTAATCCCCTTTCGGGGCGGGAGGGGTAAGTCCCCCTCCCGCTTATGTTGTCTCGCAAAGTGTCAGCACGAATCCCGGCCGCCAGCCTCAGTGCAGGTCTTGTCGCCCTCGATAACAATCTTTTTCCGCGAAGAAGGCTTTGGCGCTTCCGCCGTGGTCTCCGGTTCCTTCTCAGGGGCCATCTGCCAGCCGTGGCGCAGCAGGTAGTCCGCCCGCGTCGGAGAACTGACAGTCTTGAACGCATTGCAGCCGTTGGTCAGATATATCATCGTCATCATCCTCACGCGTTGGCGTACACATACGCATAAACGCCCTTCTTGAGCGACTTGCGGATGAACATATCGTAGTAAATACGATACTGGAACAGATAGGCGTCCGCCTTCTGGTTCTGTTCCGGCGAGAAGGTGCGAATCGACTCAGTTTTCTTGACCAGCTGCGCGGCTCGCTTGGGCAGGATCAGCATACCGATGTTTTTCGCGCTGGACGTGGGAGCAAAGCCGCCGGCCTCCTGCGAAGAAGTCGTGCCGTCGTTGAAAGTGAATGCTGTTTTCATGCGGTCACTTGCCACCGGACGAAGGGCGATGCCATCGATGGACTTCACACGAAGATTCACGCCGCCCTGCTTGAAATCGCTGACCGTGATGCTGCGGCTGATTTCCGGCGTTTTCTGGAACGCTGCCCATGCTTCACCGTTAAGGAAGCAGACCAGTTCCTCACTATACCCAACCGCGTCCTGTACCTTAGCCACTGCATCGGAAAACAGTGCATACGCCGAATCCTGAAGCGTCTTACTGGATGCGAGCGCAACGGTCTGGCTGTTTGTGTCAGCATAGCCGCCGAGCTTGGACAGGTTGTATGCATCCATTTCCGGGACAACCTTGGTGCGCACAAATTCGCCCATCACCTGACCGGCAAGATTCGCAATACCGGTTTCGTCGTTGTCCTCCCGGTCGAGCTGGAAGCTCCGGCCGCGATCCTGCGTCAGGGTATACGACTCATTTGCGACGGTAATGCTGCCCGCAACAAAACCGGCGTCACGATCATAGTCGCCAAGCCCCTGCATATCCAGATCGGGGATGAGAACCGTCTGCGCACCGACGAATTTCGTCTTCAGCGCATTGTCCGCCAGAAAACCGGTTACCGATTCCTGGACAGCGATTTTATCCAGCTCGGCGGCCGTTTTCTTGGCAAACGCAAGAGTGTTGATTGCCATACTTTTTTCCTCCTATATTTTTGATTTATTTACAAAGACCGACGCAGCCCAGCAAGGAAGGCGTCAATCTCTGGGGCGGTTTCAACCGGCTTGCTTTCCATCGTGCCGGAAGAGCTGTTTGCGGCGGCAGTTTGCTTCGCTTTTGCCGATTCACGCTTCTGATTTTCACTGTGTTCAAAACGAAGGTAAGCATCGAGAAGGGAAATCCCCTTTTTCACAGCCATATCCACAACCGGCCGTGGGACATCCTTGAAGGACGCAAACTTATCCGGGATTTCTTTGACAAGTTCAATGTATCCCTGCGCGAGCGTATCCTGAAGCTGATCCCGCTTGGCCTTTGTCATCTCTTCTTTTGACCGAAGAGATTCCACCTTTTTCTCGCCAAGTTTGGACAAACGCTCCTTTTTCTGGTAGGCGTACAGCATTTTGGCAACCTCTTCATTGCCGCCGCACTGTTCCTTGAGCTTCTCCACCGCAGCCTCTTCGCTGCTGGCCATCATCGCATCAACCAGCGCCGGAATGTCCTTGCCGATGGTTTCCGCCAGATACTCAAGCTTGTCATAGCTTTCCTGAAATGCCTGCCATTTCAGCCCATTTTCTACAAGCGGCGCCGCTTCATCTGGCGTGTATTCCTTTTCCTCTCCGGCCACATTAAGCGTGATCGATACAGGAACCGGGTCGGCATCTGCTTCCTCCTGCTCCTCGCCCTGCGGTGCATTCTGCCCCTGCCCGTCGCTATCGCCGTCGGAAGGCTGCGCCTCTGCATCCGGCTCTGTCTGCTGAGCAGTATCTCCGCTGCCCATATCCTGCTCTGATGTCACCGCATTCGTATCCTCCGGCGGATCAACAATTTCCGAACCAGCGGTAACTGCTTCCATTGCTTCATCCATTTTTTCATCCTCCTTATAAGACTGTGCCGGTTGGCATATTTACAGGGTTGTTTGCCTGTTCGCCGGCCACATTTTTGTATAACGTGGACTTTACCAGTTCAGGCATGCTGTCCAAATTTGCCTGCGTATCCGGCGAAAGGCTCGCCATCATCTGATCCGGCGTTTGCACATTTGCAGGCAATGGACCGGTATTTGCCGCCACAGCAGAAGCAGCGCTCGATGCTTGGTTAGCATTCTGCATGTCCCGGATGATACCGTTCACGTTCGGAACCGTGCCCTTTGGCAACCGGGTAAGATACTGGATCACATCGATAACCTGTCGGTCAAACAGGTTATCAAGCGTGCGGATGGACTGCACCTCGCTCCACAGGCTCGACGCGCCCACATCAATACGCGTGGAAATGAGCAGGTCTTTGTACCGGTCGCCGTCAAACGGCATATACCATGTGCCGGTTTCATCCTCCACCTTCAGCGCGCGTTTGCCGTACATCATCAACCAGAATTCCGCCCATATGCGGGAAATGTCTTCAATGAAGCTGTAGTACCGGTTCTGCACCATCTGCATGGGCATGGTCGCGGCTTCCCGCACGGCAATAATAGCGGACGTGTTGTCCGGCCGTATATCACCAAGCGCGGCGTCGTTCGCCCCCGACTGCGTGAGCGTGTTCGCAATCAGCGAATCGATATTCTGGTCAAATTTTGGTGAAAACTGCGGGGGATTGACATAACGGATTGCGTTCACCGCGTCCGCATCTCCAAGCACGGGCACAATCTGTCCGGGATCGTTGGTTACCGGCGCCTGCACGATGTCCTGATTGACCACCATTATTGGCATACCCATGACCATGACCGCCCAGACGGAAGCCGTTATCATACGGTTGATGGCGATCTGGTTGGGAATCAGATAGGTAATTTCACTTTCTCCGTAAGCACAGGAACGGCGGCGCTCCCAGCTGAACTTTGCTAAAGGGTACAGCCGAATCTGCATATCCCATTCCGGCCGGATAGTAAGGCTGTTGCATACCTTAACCGCTTTGATGGTGTAGCTTTTGCCGTCCTTCGCCCATTCCTTCCACAGTTTGGTGATGAGGATTGCCTTTTTGGCGTCGTCGGCCTCTTTCTCGCTGCGGTCGCCTGCCTCATAAGCGGTTTCGTTATCTGCCGCGATTTGATCTGCAATGCCGCCTTTTCCGTTCATTTTTGCTTCCCTGACGATTTCGCTGACATTTTTGCGCTGCGCAATCAGGATATACGGCTGCCTTTGTACATCGTCCACGTTCGGATCACCGAAATAGACGTTTTCTACATCCAGCACTTCGCAGGCAATGTCACCGGTTATCGGCGTCTTTCGGCTCTCGTCAGCATACAGGCCGGTTTTGATTCGATCATCCCACCATGTGTATACAATGCCAGTTCCGGATATATAGGCGTTGCGCAGCGCCTGCTCTTTAATGTCATCGAACTTTACCCGCTCTGCCGTTACCCGGAAATAATCCGACATTGCCGACATGACAAGGTTAATTTCATCGTTATCATTCAACCCGAGGCTTTCCGTATCCTGTACAGAAACTTGTTCGGCAGAAATCTGCTCACGAATCGGCCGAATCCGCTCCTGTGTGCTGAGGGTATTCGGCACACCTTCCGCCGAATAGCTTACCGTGACCGGGCTGCTGCCGACCACGGCCATTTTGTAGTCACCGATCCGCTTGATGACATTATGCCGCACCAGCGGACGATCACTGCCGGCGTTTGCACCGTACCACTGGTCACCCACATAAAAACGCTCGTTGATCTTGTTCTGATCATACATCCCGCGATCCCCAAGCGCCGCCTTGAACGAGGTTCCCGCCTTGTATTCTTCCATAATCAAAGCCGGGTCAGATGGTTTTCTTTCTTCATCCGCCATTCGCTATTACCTCCTTTGGGTCGGGCATCGGATCACCGGTGTAATTCATGAAATTGCTTAACTCAACCTGACTAATTTTTGATCTCTCTCTTATTTCCCGCTTTGCCTTGGCGTTTTGAATCACCTTGACCGGGTTTGCCTTCTTGATTACTTCCCGATTTCCTCCACCAAGAAGAAAACCCAGAAGAAAAGCGGTGCATATCCAGCCGAGCGCGCTTATCATCCATTCCACCCCCCTTTAAAATCCCCCGGACGGATACCGCCGTAACGATAGCCGAACGCGGGCCGTGCGGTCTTAGCTTTCTTTTCTGCCTTGTCAGGCCGAAAATATTTGATGTCTTCCATTGCATACCGCATGGCGTCCATCAGATGGTTATTCTCATCAACAGGACGGTTGATCGGATCATCCCGTTTTTGATCCCAGCAGTAGGAAGACAGCTCCGCAATCGTGTTTTCACATCGCGGGTGGACAATCATCCGGTATTCCTGCAGCCGCGCAATGCCGTTGACAATGGAATCTCGACCTTTCGCCGCCGGCGTGATACGGGTAATGCCCATTCGCCGCAAATCCTCGTTGGATTTTGGTTCCGCGCTGTCTGCACGGATACGCTCCTTGTGGTATCCCTTCTTCAAGATCATTGCCGCGATGTCGTTGTTCAGCATCCGCTTTTCATAATGCTCGTCATATATGTAAAGCCGCTTATCCAGCGGATTGACCGCCATTGCAATAAACGCCGTCGGGTCATTGGTATACCCATAGTCAAGTCCAAACACATGTCTGTATTTCCATGAATCCGGAATTTCTGCGATGTCGAACGCCTCCACCGACCACTTGTCATAAACAAGACCATCCGTAACGCCCCACTCGCCAAGCCCGGCCACTGCATACCGGCGCGGATTATTCTCCCGCATTTCCTCATACGTTCTCCGGTCGGTATCGTCCAAAAATTCGTTGCACATGTAGTTTGTGGTCATCGCCAGCACATCCGGCGATGTCGTGTCAAAAAATCGCCGTTTGAGCCAGTGCTTTTCACTCCACGGGTTGAATGTAAGCGTAGTCTGTTTGAACAGCGGCGGCGGCACATTACCGCGAGGCACCGACAAATCAAACTTGACAAAAGCATCCTCTGAAGCGATCTCGAATGCCTCTTCTACCCACACCCAGCATAAATAGCCGCTCTCAACCGTCGTCGACGCCAGCTTGTCCGGATCGTCGAAGCCGCGGAAAATGATCTTCTGCCCGGTAGGCAGGTAACGCAGCTCCAGCGGGTTTTCGGTTGCTTTCCAGTAGTCGTCAACGCCTAACCGCTTGATTGCCCATTTCAGCTGTGCAAAACAGGAATCTCGCATCGTGTTATAGACATTGCGCACTACCAGCATGTTTGCGCCTTCATACCGCATGATGTTTAAGATCGACCACAGCGCCATCGTGGAGGATTTCTTTGACGCCTTGCCGCCCTTCAGCACGCGATATCGCTGCTTGCTTTCCCAGAACGCCCGGTATCCGCGCCCGACAATCTGGCTGATATCGACGACGCGCGTCTCACTCATCGTTTATCCACTCCGTTTTGCTGAACAGCGCAAGCAGCGTTGAATTTGCTTTGCTGCCGTTCTGATAAATGTACGGATTCATGATGTATGCTTTATGATCCTTCACAAAGCACTTCGCCAGCACACCATGCCTGACCAGACCGCTAAGCGCACGGTCTACCGTGCTCGCAGACAGATATTCTCCGCACAGATTGACAATATGGCTCCGGCTTAAAAAAGTGCCGTTGCGGTGCTTCAGCACTCCGCTATTGATCCCCACATACGGCAGCAGTGCGTTAAGCAGCCAGAACTCATTAGGGTTTAACCGCTGCATCAGACGTACCGAAACGTCCGGGAACATCTTGATAAACTTGCGGCCGGTGTTCAAAGGAACGGTGTTCCCGTTTGTGTCCCGCAGCGATTCCAGCGTGCCCGCACGGATTACCCGTACCTTATCCCCCGGCCGTATATCCAAATCCAGCGGGCAGCCCGTATCTGTCTCGACAATCACCATCGACGACCGGTTATTTACATAGTCCACCCCTGAATCACCTCAAAAAGTTTTTGTCTGTGGGGATAAAAAAGCACCCCTTTTTTTGTCTGTACAGACAAAGCGGTAAAATGCCGCTTAGCCTTAGAGCCGCAAGGCTTTAGGCCGCTTTTTTCCGGGGTTTGGTTCTTCTCTTCTCTCTTACTCGTTCCCGCGCCCCTTTTGCACTGCCTCTACGCGCTCGCGCAACAGGCATTTCCGAATATTCCCCATCGTCTCTTCCATATCGTCGATTTCCTGATCAATCATGGCGATACGGTCGCGGAGCTGTGCACGACGCTTAGCTAAAGCCTGCAACTGCGCGTTGTATTGCTCATACAGTGCCTCCATTTCGGAGGGGGCCTTTTTGTCGGAAAAAATATTGTGTGGCATATCTCCTATACACCCCCTCCCCATCCGTCAGGGCATCGCCCCCGGTATGGATAGGCCACATCGTGCAGCCTGCCCCCCACCGCCCCCCTAAAAAAACACGCAGCAGCGCGCCGGGGAACCGCGGGCGGATAGGTGGATACATTGCGCCTGGTTGTGCATTATGCCATCCCAAAATGCAGCCGGCAGACGCAGCTGATGCACGCGGCCATAATGTACAGCAAATTCCCCGTTAAGCTGCACAAAACAGGGGTTTTGAACTATACTAAAGTGCGAATTTGTATAGTTGCCACGTGTTTGCCACAAATTAAGCCCAAAAATCCCCTAATCCTGCAAGTTATCCATACCGGTAAAGGTGACGCGATGCGTGGTTTCTTGATCGATTTTGTCACGATAACCGGCGTTATTTTTTAGGTAAAAAATAGGCATAATCGGGCTGTTTCCGCGCGTCATGCCGTGTTCCATGACGGATGCAGTGCATTCCGCCGCCGCCCTTTTTAATGCATCAACGCCCGGTGTGTG
>OLRN01000816.1_pt1 | contig 20154 bp, 20 predicted proteins | sample 1673001 | NCBI WGS metagenome assembly OLRN01 (sample SAMEA3136745, study PRJEB25190) | human gut metagenome | biome: human gut; feature: human-associated habitat; material: faeces | place: Austria | collected 2013 | reverse complement strand
CCCTTGCGAGTAGGTAGCATTTGGATTGAGACGGAACATTCTGCTGTAATCCTTGTGCCTGCCACCACGCTGTGGGAAAATGATTCATTTTGTGAATATCCGGGCGGTATACGGCTGAGGGAACAGATAATCGAACCGGTAGGAGAAGCAAAGGCGGATTTGTTCATTTACCAGCAGCTGGCGGAATATATGGGCAGGCCGGATGCCTTCCCAAAAAATAAGGAAGAACTCTATGGACAAGCCTTTAAGGGAAGGGAGTCCCTGTTGGAACGTCTGAAGGAGCACCCGGAGGGCATTGTATTTGAAAATAAGCGGATCTACAGGAAATATGAGACAGGCGGACTCAGATCCGATGGACGGAAGGGATTTCCCACCCCATCAGGAAAATTTGAGATATCGTCCACTGTGCTGGAGGATATGGGGTATACAGGATATCCTGTGTATAAGGATATAAGTGAGGAGCCGGGATTAAAAGCCGGATTTGAGTTTGTTATGACCTGTGGCAACAGGAGCCCTGTCAGATACAGCTCCTTTGGCCCCAATATAGAGGCTCTGGCAGCTCTGGACCCGTATCCCACAGCAGATATTGACCCTTTGGATGCAGCGAGGCTGGAAATAGAAGACGGGTGTGAGGTGGATGTGGAAACTGCCTTTGGGACAAAGCGTTTCCGGGCCAGAATCACGCCCATGCATCCCGGAACCATACATGTGTTTTCGGGAGGCGGCAGCAGCTATCATTCAGAGGCGTGGAGAGAGGGCAATATCAACGATGTAAACAGCATGGAAATCAGGGATGATATATCCGGATTTCCTGCGTTTAAAGCCATTCCATGCAGAATCAGAAGGGCATAAGGCAATGTTATAAAAGGGACCGGATTTCCGCACTGGGAATCCGGTCCTTTCTGCGAATACCAGGATTTAAGGCAGCTGTTTGGGCGGTCTTTTGGCAGTCCGGTGCCGTAAATAACAGGAAACAGTTGAAATGTGGCAGAAAAACATATAAAATGGGGTGTAAACTTAAGAGCATTAAGAGCAGGATAAGGAGCTTTGGAACAATCATGAGAAAACGAATCGTCATCATAGGAGGCGGGGCCTCGGGACTGACTGCGGCTATTGGCGGGGCCAGGAACGGGGCCCATGTGACCATTGTGGAGCACATGGACCGGGTGGGAAAGAAAATCCTGTCCACGGGCAACGGCAGGTGCAACCTGACCAATCTGCGGATGGAGGCGGACTGTTACCGCTGCGGCCGGAAGGAGTTTCCCATGGAAGTTATCCGGGGCTTTGGGGTGGATGAGACCCTGGCTTTTTTTAAAGGTCTTGGAATAGAGCCAAAGGACAGAAACGGATATATTTATCCCAATTCGGACCAGGCATCGGCTGTGTTAGACGTGCTCCGCAGCGAGGTGGAGCGACTGGGCGTGGCGGTGCTTCTTTCGTGCCGTGTGGAGAAGATAGAGCCGGCGGCCGGCGGCGGTCACGTCCGTTATAAAGTGTATACAGACCAGGGCATACTGGACGCGGACGCAGTGATTCTGGCAGCCGGCTCCAAGGCAGCTCCGTCCACCGGTTCAGACGGAAGCGGCTATGAGCTGGCAGGGAGACTGGGACACCGGGTAATTAAACCCCTTCCCGCCCTGGTGCAGCTGCGGTGCCAGGGAAACCTGTACCGGCAGATGGCGGGTATCCGTACGGAGGCCGGGGTAAAGCTCATGGCGGCCGGTGAACTGCTGGCCCGGGACAGGGGAGAGCTGCAGCTGACAGACTACGGCCTGTCCGGCATCCCTGTATTCCAGGTCAGCCGGTTTGCGGCCAGGGCCCTGGACCAGGGTAAGAGGGTCACAGCCCTGGTGGACTTTATGCCGTCCTGGGATGACGGTGAGGCCTTTGGCCTGCTTAAAAAGCGCGCGTCTCTTCTGGGCCATAAGACGGTGGAGGAACTGTTTACAGGTCTGCTGAACAAGAAGCTGGCCCTGGTTCTCATTAAGCTGGCAGGCATTAAACCGTCCCAGAAGTCCGGGGATCTGTCCCCAAAACAGCTGAAACTGCTTCTGGGACAGATAAAGTCCTATGAAGCCATTGTCATGTCAGTGAATCCCTTTGCCAATGCCCAGGTGTGCTGCGGCGGGGTGGACACCGGTGAGGTGGATGCCGCCACCATGGAATCCAGGCTTCATGCTAATCTGTATTTGGCGGGAGAATTGCTGGATGTGGATGGAATCTGCGGCGGATACAACCTGCAGTTTGCCTGGTCCAGCGGTATGATAGCGGGGACACATGCGGCGGGAGGACATTCCGTTGGGAAACATGAGGCAGGCGCAAATAAGGCGGCGGCACATGGGGCATATGCCCCTGCCCCAGACGGAAAGAGGAACAGAAAATGATTCGTATTAATCAGTTAAAAATGCCCCTGGGACACGACAGGGCCAGCCTTTTGGAGAAAGCTGCCAGGGTACTGCGTGTTCCGTCAGGGGAGATAGAGAAGCTTACCATCGTCAAGCAGTCCGTGGACGCCAGAAAGAAGCCGGATATATGGTACAGTTACGTGGTGGACATAGGAATCAGGCAGGCCGGACTCCAGAAGGAGGAAAAGCTGGTGCGCAGGCTGAAGGACCGGAATGTGGCGGTCCATAAGGAAGCACCCTACCGGCTTCCTGAGCCGGGTACTGAGTGTATGGCGGGCCGGCCTGTCATTATCGGCACCGGCCCGGCCGGACTGTTCTGCGGCCTTATGCTGGCCAGAAAGGGGTACATGCCCATACTTCTGGAACGGGGGGAGGACGTGGACGCGAGGACGGACCGGGTGGCCCGGTTCTGGGAAACAGGGCAGCTTGACCCGTCCTCCAATGTGCAGTTCGGGGAAGGCGGGGCAGGAACATTTTCTGACGGAAAGCTTAACACCCTTGTAAAGGATACCTTTGGAAGAAACAGGGAAGTGCTGCGCATACTGACAGAGTTCGGCGGGGACCCGTCTATCCTGTATGTGAATAAGCCCCACATCGGAACCGATGTATTAAGCCGCATTGTCAAATCCATACGGACAGAGATTGAAAAGCTGGGAGGCCAGGTCCTTTTCCAAAGCCAGGTAACGGATTTTGTGACGGAGGGGGAGCCGGGGGAATCCAGGCGCATAAAAGCCCTTGTTGTCAACGGCAGCCAGGTTCTTGAGGCGGAGACAGTGGTGCTGGCCATCGGACACAGCGCCAGGGATACCTTTGAGACCCTGCTGGCCAGAGGAATCCCCATGGAGCCAAAGGCATTCGCGGTGGGACTGAGGGTACAGCATTCCCAGACGCTGATCAATGAGAGCCAGTATGGCATGAAGGAATGCGGTGAATTGGGGCCGGCCAGCTACAAGCTTACATGGAAGGCTTCTGACGAAAGAGGAGTCTATTCCTTCTGCATGTGCCCCGGAGGCTACGTGGTCAATGCGTCCTCTGAGCCGGGCCGCCTGGCGGTCAACGGCATGAGCTATCATGACAGGGCAGGGGAAAATGCCAACAGCGCCATTATTGTTACGGTCACGCCGGAAGATTTCTGCGGGATGGAGACTGGAGCCGGAACAGACCGGGGCTGCGAAGCGCCTGGGGATGCCATGGCAGGAATCCGGTTCCAGAGGCGCCTGGAGGAGACCGCTTTCTGCCTGGGAAAGGGAAACATACCGATACAGCTCTACGGTGATTTTAAGGAAGGCCGTGTCTCAGAGGGATTTGGCGGTGTGAATCCCGCCTTCAGGGGCGGGTATGCCTTTGCCAATCTCAGGGAGCTGTTTCCGGAACCATTGTCCCGGGCTTTCATGGAAGGAATGGAAGGATTTGGAACCATGATTCGCGGCTTTGACCGGCCGGATGCCATCCTGGCTGGTATTGAGAGCCGTACCTCGTCCCCGGTCCGCATTCCCAGGGACCAGGGAATGGAAAGCCCTGTAAAGGGAATCTTTCCCTGCGGTGAGGGAGCGGGTTATGCAGGGGGAATTACCTCGGCAGCCATGGACGGAATCAAGACGGCAGAAGAGATTATCCGCAGGTACAGCCCCTTACGTCCGTCCCGGACAGTGGCTAAAACATGACAGGAACATTTACAACATAGAAATTGACGTGACCTGTAAATTGGTGTAAGATAAACAGGAATCGTTTGATTAGATAAAGGAGTATATCATGGAAACCCAGGAACGTCAGAATCTTGCGGATAAACAGAGGATTGTGATTAAAATTGGCTCATCTTCCCTTACCCATGCTCAGACAGGGGAAGTGAACCTGATGAAGATAGAAAAGCTGGTGCGGGTTGTCAGCGACCTGCGGGGACAGGGAAAGGACGTGGTCCTGGTGTCCTCCGGCGCCATTGCGGCGGGGCGGCAGGCCCTGGGCCGTCACAGGAAGCCGGATACCCTTGCTGAGAAGCAGGCCTTTGCGGCTGTGGGCCAGGCCAGGCTCATGATGATTTACCAGAAGCTGTTTGCGGAATACAACCAGACAGCGGCCCAGGTTCTTCTCACAAAGGATACCATGGTCAATGATTCTTCCAGGTACAATGCCCAGAATACCTTTGACGAGCTGTTAAACCTGGGAACCATACCCATTGTCAATGAAAACGATACGGTATCCACCTCGGAGATTCCATATGTGGACAGCTTCGGTGATAATGACCGGCTGTCAGCCATTGTGGCGGCTCTGATCGGGGCAGACCTGCTCATCCTGCTGTCTGACATAGACGGCCTTTACACAGATGACCCCAGGGAGAACCCGGAGGCCGGATTTATCAGCCTGGTGCCTGAAATTACGCCGGAATTCCTGCGTATGGGCAAGGATACGTCGGGCAGCGACGTGGGTACCGGGGGAATGTCGGCCAAGCTGGCAGCGGCCCGGATTGCCACGGACAGCGGAGCCGATATGGTCATAGCCAACGGAGACCAGGTGGATGTCATACTGGACATCATGTCGGGAAAGGAAAAGGGAACCCTGTTCCTGGCCCATACCAATCTGGATTTTGACCTGATGCATTATCTGAACAATGAATACTAGGGAAGGCGCCCGGCCGGGCGCCAGGCCCTGAAAGAGGTGAATGTATGGACGCGTCAAGGATTGACCGCATCAACGAACTGTACCACAAGTCCCAGTCAGTGGGGCTGACAGAGGAGGAGAAGGAGGAACAGGCCCGGCTGCGCCAGGAGTACGTTGCAGCTATACGGGGAAGCCTCCGCAATAACCTGAACAACATATCCATCAAGGAGCCGGACGGCTCCATCACGGATTTGGGAAAGAAACATGGCGGAATCAAGGAAGTCTGATGCATTGTGAAGGGGAGATTATGATGACATTGAATGAAATAGGCAGCCGTGCCAAAGAAGTATCGCGTGTACTGGGTACCCTGGGCTCCAGGGAGAAGAATATGGGACTGGAGGAAGCGGCCAGGGCTTTGCTGGAAGGCGAGGAGGAAATACTTGAGGCCAATTTCCGGGATTACGACAAGGCCAAATCCGACGGCATGAGCCAGGGACTGCTGGACCGTCTTAAGCTGACGCCGGCCAGGGTTCAGGCCATGGCGGACGGCCTGCTGCAGGTGGCCTCCCTGGAGGACCCTGTGGGAGAGGTGCTGTCCATGAAGCTTCGCCCCAACGGCCTTCAGATTGGGCAGAAGCGTGTGCCTCTGGGGGTTATCGGCATGATTTATGAGGCACGCCCCAATGTGACGGCAGACGCCTTCGGCCTCTGCTTCAAATCAGGAAATGCGGTTATCTTAAAGGGCGGAAGCGACGCCCTTCATTCCAATATGGCCATTACCCGGTGCCTGCGCGCCGGACTCGCAAGCGCCGGCCTGCCCGAGGATTCGGTCCAGCTGATTGAGGATACCAGCAGGGATACCACCAGGGAGCTGATGCGCCTGAACAGGTACATTGACGTGCTCATCCCCAGAGGAGGGGCGGGACTTATAAAGACCGTGGTGGAGAACAGCACCATCCCTGTCATAGAGACGGGCACCGGCAACTGCCATGTATATGTGGACGCTTCCGCGGACCAGAATATGGCCCTGGACATTATCTTCAATGCCAAGACCCAGAGAATCGGCGTGTGCAATGCATGCGAGTCCCTTCTGGTGCACAGGAGCATTGCAAAGGAATTCCTGCCCCTTCTCAGGAAGAAGCTGGAGGAAAAGCAGGTGGAGATCCGGGGAGACGAGGACGCCTGTGCCATTGAACCTTCCTTTGTCAGAGCCACCGAGGAGGACTGGGGCAGGGAGTACCTGGATTATATCCTGTCCTTAAAGCTGGTGGACTCTGTGGATGAGGCCATCCGCCATATCAATACCTACAATACAGGTCACTCGGAAACAATCGTGACCTCTGATTATTTCAATGCCCAGACATTTTTAAATGAGGTGGACGCTGCGGCTGTCTACGTCAATGCTTCCACCCGCTTTACAGACGGTGAGGAATTCGGTTTCGGAGCAGAAATCGGCATCAGCACCCAGAAGCTTCACGCCAGAGGCCCCATGGGCCTTAAGGAACTGACCACTACCAAGTATATTATTTACGGAGATGGACAGATTCGCTGATTACAGCTACAGAGGAGCCGGGACATTTTACATTTGTTCCCGGCTTTGTCAGACAGAATGCAGGAAAAGAGGAAATATATATGCCCGAAGAGGAAAGCAGGAAGAAAGGGAGCAGAAAACAGCAGGAGGAAGAACCCTTCAGCTGGAAAAAGGAGATTATCAGCTGGATACAGATTATCGTGGCAGCGGTCATCATCGCCCTGGTCCTTAACAACTTTATCATAGCCAACAGCCGTGTGCCAACCGGCTCCATGGAGAATACCATCATGTCCAAGAGCCGTGTCATCGGATCCAGGCTGTCCTATCTGACCAGCGACCCTGAGAGAGGGGATGTGGTGATTTTCCATTTCCCGGACGATCCAACGGGAAAAATCTACTACGTAAAGCGTGTCATAGGGCTTCCCGGTGAAACCGTGAGCGTGGTGGACGGAAAAGTCTATATCAATGATTCAGACACGCCCCTTGACGAACCCTACCTTCCCGAACCAATGGAAGGCTCCTACGGTCCCTATACAGTGCCGGAGGGATGCTACTTCATGATGGGAGACAACAGGAACAATTCCCTGGATGCCCGGTTCTGGAAGAACCAGTTTGTGGAGAAGGACAAGATTATAGCCAAGGTGCTGTTTACGTATTTTCCAAAGATAGAGAAAGTGGAATAAGAGAAAACGGAGTAAGAGACAGGATGAAGATAATCATATCGCCTGCCAAGAAAATGAATATCAGGGAAGACGAGCTGGAATGGGCGAATCTTCCCTGTTTCCTTTCCAGGGCAGAAGAACTGAAGAGATACATACAGGGCCTGGACTTAGACCAGGCCAGGAAGCTGTGGCAGTGCAATGAAAAGATAGCTCTGCTTAATTACGGCCGTTTTAAAGAGATGGACCTTGAAAGGCGCCTGACCCCGGCCCTCTTATCCTACGAGGGAATCCAGTATCAGTACATGGCGCCTGGGGTGTTTGAGCAGGGACAGTGGGATTATGTGCAGGAGCATCTGCGCATTCTGTCCGGGTTTTACGGTATCCTTAAGCCCCTGGACGGCATCGTGCCGTACCGCCTGGAGATGCAGGCAAAGGTGGAGCTTCCGTCAGGTATCAAAAGCCTTTATGACTACTGGGGAAGCTCTATCTGCCGGGAACTGGCCGCGGATGAGACATTGATTGTGAATCTGGCCTCAAAAGAATACAGCAGGGCAGTGGAACCCTATCTGGAAGCCCATATTGATTATGTGACCTGTGTGTTCGGAACCCTTGCAGAGGACGGAACAGGCGGTCTTAAGGTAAAGGTGAAAGCCACCGAGGCCAAGATGGCCAGAGGAGAGATGGTCCGGTTTATGGCGGAGCGGGGCGTCCGGGACGCGGAGGGGCTTAAGGGGTTTGACCGTCTGGGGTATCGCTACTGCCAGGAGAAATCCGGGGATAAGGAATACGTATTTATCAAGATTAGGGAACAATAAAACAGGGACCTGTATGCCGGTGCGGCGTACAGGTCCCTGTTCACGGCCGGAATTTCAGGCGAGAATCGCGGCCAGGTCATGCTCCGGTGTGGAGATGGGATGGATTTCAAACTGCTCGGTCAGATATTCCAGTATGGCCGGAGAGAGAAAGGCGGGAAGGGTGGGGCCAAGGTAAATGTTCCTGATACCCAGATGCAGCAGGCTTAAAAGGATACAGACAGCTTTCTGTTCGTACCAGGACAGAACCAGGGTAAGGGGAAGGTCATTGACCTGGCAGCCGAATGCTTCTGCCAGGGCTGCGGCCACCTGGATGGCGCCGAATGCATCGTTGCACTGTCCCATGTCCAGAAGGCGGGGAATGCCGGCCAGGGTTCCAAGCTCCAGGTCATTAAAGCGGTATTTGCCGCAGGCCAGGGTCAGAATAAGGGTGTCCTCAGGCGCCTGCTTTACAAAGTCCGTGTAGTAATTCCTGCCGGGACGGGCTCCGTCGCAGCCTCCTACCAGGAAAATGTGGCGCAGCCTGTTCTGTCTGACTGCCTGTGCCACGGTGCCCGCAGCAGCCAGAACAGCTTCCCGCCCAAATCCGGTGGTAACCTTGGTGCCGCCGTTGATTCCGGGGATAGTCACATCCTCCTTGAAGCCGCCAAGCTCCAGGGCCTTTTGGATGACTGGAGAGAAGTCTTTGCGGCCGTCAATATGGACGATGCCCGGATAGGACACCAGGGCGGTGGTAAATACCCGGTCAGAGTAAGAGGGCTTGGGCGGCATCAGGCAGTTGGTGGTAAAAAGCACAGGGGCGGGAAGGTCCGAAAATTCCTTCTGCTGATTCTGCCATGCGGTTCCGAAATTGCCTTTCAGATGGCTGTATTTTCTGAGCTCCGGGTAGGCGTGGGCGGGAAGCATTTCCCCGTGGGTGTATATGTTGATTCCCCGGCCCTGGGTCTGTTCCAGCAGAAGCTTTAAGTCGTGAAGGTCATGGCCAGAAATGACGATAAAGGGTCCCTGTTCCACGGTAAGGCTTACCTGTGCCGGAGCCGGGATGCCGAAGGCCTGGCGGTTGGCCCTGTCCAACAGTGCCATGCAGTCCAGGTTTACGGCGCCCAGTTCCATGACAATGGGGAGCAGATCCTGAACCGTATAGCTGTCATAACCAACGGCAGACAGCCCCTTATAAAAATAGTCCATGACTCCTCTGTCCTCATGGCCCAGCACCATGGCATGGTACGCATAAGCTGCCATTCCTCTCATGCCGAAAAGAATCAGGGATTTAAGGGAACGTATATCCTCGTCCTCTGACCAGAGCCTGTTCATGTCAAAATCTTCTGTCCGGCTGCAATCTGCCGTACAGGATCCGCACATGGGGGACAGGGAATGTTTTAAGCGTCCGGCCTCCGCAAGAAGCTCATTCAGGGCGCTGTCATCAAAGCTTACATTGGTAAGGGTGGCAAACAGTCCCTTTACGATCAGGCGGTCTGCTTCCGGAGAGCGGTCTTTTCCTTCTGACGCCCTGGCAAGGCCGATGAGGGTTCCTGTAAGTTCATCCTGAATCCTGGCAGTGGCAGCTGTCTTGCCGCACACACCTGCTTTTCCCATACATCCGCTGCATCCTGCGGTCTGTTCGCATTGAAAACAAAACATATTGTGTTCCATGATATATCCTCCTCGTAAATATGTGTGAGCAGGCGGTATGTTCTGCCTGCCCTTGACGGTATGGGGAAAGTATAATATAATTTCAACAACAAGTAAGTTGTTGAAACAACGATAAGGGAGAAAAATATGGATATTCATTTGCTGGCAGGAACAAGGCTGTTTCAGGGAATCAGGGAGCATGAAATAGAGGCCATGCTTACATGCCTTTCAGCGGAAGAGAGGACCTATAGGAAGGATGCTTATATATACAGGGCCGGTGATGTGACAGGCCGTCTGGGGGTGGTGATGGAAGGGGCGGTGAACATCATTAAGGATGATGTGTGGGGAAACAGGAAAATCATTGAGAATATAGGCGGGGGGCAGATATTCGGGGAGACGTATGCATGTCTTAAGGGGGAACCCCTGATGGTGGATGTGCAGGCATCGGAACGCTCCAGAATCCTGTTCATGGACGTGAACCGCATCCTGACCACCTGTTCATCCAGCTGTGACTTCCACAACCGTCTGATACGGAGCCTGATGTATGTGCTGGCCGGGAAAAACCTGATGCTTACGAAGAAAATGGATATTATCACGCCCAAATCCCTGCGGGAGAGGGTCATGGTGTACCTGTCCCAGGAATCCGTAAAGCAGGGGTGCCGTACCGTCACAGTGCCCTTTAACCGCCAGCAGATGGCGGACTATCTGTCCGTGGACAGAAGCGCGCTGTCGGCGGAGCTGTCCAGAATGCAGAGGGACGGGGTGATTTCATATGAGAAGAACCGTTTTACGATTCAATAGATGATTTGGCCGGCGCAATAACCGGCTCCCAGCAATTACCACTTGAAACAGAACATATGTTCTGATATATTGGAACCAGGAGGTGAAAGCAGTGGCGGCTTTAAATATACCCATACAGATGTTTGGCGCCTGCAGCACCCTGGGAGATATGACGCCCCTCTGGTTCCGGTATGAGAATAAGGAGCACGGAATCATCACGGTGAAGATTGAGAGCATTGTCTCTTCCAGGGAAGAGAAGTTTTGCGGCATGGAGCATATCAGCTTTGTGTGCTGGGCCGTGGCAGAGGGCCAGAGACGTCTTATTGAGCTGAGATACCGCATATCTACCCATAAGTGGTCATTTTTCAGGACACTGTCATGAGAAGCCAAAAAGAGCAGGTATGGTACCATGTGGATGTGAACAGCGCCTATTTGAGCTGGACAGCCGCATACAGGGTCTGTATCCTGGGGGAGGATTTGGATCTGCGGGACCTTCCCTCTGTCATCGGAGGAAGCGAGGCAGAACGGCATGGCATTGTGCTGGCGAAATCCTCCTCTGCCAAAGGGTATGGAATCAGGACAGGGGAAACACTGGCAGAGGCCAGATGCAAATGTCCGGGGCTTGTAATCGTACCTCCGGACTACAGCCTGTATGTGAGCTGCTCCAGCGCTCTTGTGGAGCTGCTTAAGAAGTATTTTCCCTATGTTCACCAGTACAGTATAGATGAGGCGTTCTGCCAGGTGGAGGGCACAATGGGATTATGGGGAACGCACACAGCGTTTGCGCACCAGCTGAAGGAAGAAATACGCCGGGAGCTGGGTTTTACTGTGAACATCGGTGTGTCGGACAGCAAGCTGCTGGCCAAGATGGCTTCTGAATTCCAAAAGCCGGACCAGGTCCACACCCTGTTTACCTGGGAGATAGAGAGGAAGATGTGGCCGCTGCCTGTAAACGAACTGTTCTGGGTGGGGCCGGCCACCGCGAGAAAGCTGAGAGCGCTGGGAATAAGGACCATAGGGGCTCTGGCTGCCTCGGATTTGGAACTGTTAAAAAGGCATCTAAAAAAACAGGGGGAGTTTATCTGGAATTATGCCAACGGAAGAGATGTGTCTCCATTTTTGAGAGAGCTTCCGCAGAATAAGGGGTACGGCAATTCTATGACCACGCCGTCAGATGTGACGGATCGGGAGACGGCAGAACAGGTCATATTATCCCTTACGGAAACCGTGTGCGCCAGGCTGCGGGCTGACAGCATGGAAGCTGCCTGCGTGGGTATTTCCATCACGGACAGGGAATTTCGCCATGGATCCGGTCAGACCACCCTGATTTCGGCTACAGATACCACCCTGGAAATCTATGAGGCGGCCCGGAGCCTGTTTGACCGCCTGTGGAATCATTCTCCCATCCGCCGGATGGGGGTCTATACAAGCAAGGTCAGCCCAAAAGGCCATTATCAGTATCAGCTTTTTGACAGGGGACTCCATGATAAATACGCCAGGCTGGACACGGCTGTGGATGAGATAAGAAAACGGTATGGGGAGGACTGCGTGCAGAGGGCTGTTTTTGTGGGGAACCGGATTCCCCACATGTCGGGCGGCATTGACAAGGTGAAACGGACCGGAGTCACCAAGGCCGTGCAGAGGCCCGGGCCGGGCGGCGGTGCGGGAGACCGGAATCACGGCAGCGGGGAGGACCGGGTTTTCCGGTAGCTTCTCGGAGAGCAGCCCTTTATCTTGTGGAACACCTTGGAGAAGTAATTGGGGTCGGTGAAGCCGGCCCTTATGGCTGTCTCGGTCATGGTCAGCTTTCCCTCCAGCACATCGGGAATACTCTTTTCAATGCGGTATTTTAGCAGGTATTCAAACAGGGATTCCTTCATGTAACCCTTAAAGACCCGGCAGCACTCGCTTTTGCAGATATGGATGTGGCGGGAAATATCATCCAGGGGGATATCAGACTGATAGTTTTCATGGATGAAGGAGAGCATCTGACGAATCCGTTCCTGGTTCTTCCTGCCCGCCGTATGTGCCGGTTCCCGGTCAGGGCGGCAGTGAAGGTATAAAAGTTTCCAGAAACGGAACAGGTCCATCTGGATGTCCATTTCATAGGTATCATAGCGCAGACTGTCGATGCGTATAATATCCTCCAGAAGCCCGACCGCTTCCCCGTGCCATTCCTGCGACAGGTCGAAGCAGACAGCCGGCAGGGCGGCGTTTTCCATCAGAGGGTCCGTATACCGGCTGGCAATCCGGCTTCCCTGGTAGCCGTACAGCAGTCTGGGGTGGAAGGTAATGGAGATGTACCTGCAGTCACGGCCGTTTTCCATGCGCCCGGTGTGCATGGTATTGGAGTTGCCGAAGAGCGCCTGTCCGGCCCTGGGATAAAAGATCTGGTCATTAATTTGATATACCATAGTCCCCTCTGTGATGAGGGTAAGCTCGATTTCCGTATGCCAGTGCCACTGGAAGGAGCTGGTGTAGAACCTGGACAGGGCCTCGTCGCTGACAAGGACGGGAAATTCATAGGTCCCGTGCTCCTTTAGCTCTTCCTGGTGTTCGTTGGTGATGATTTGGATTTTAGAAGGCATGGCCGCGGACTCCTTTTGCGTATGTTCCGGTTTTGGAACGTTTTTTAAAGTATCTGTTCTGTTTAATCTCAATATTGTCTGGTTATATCCCATGAATTATAACATTTTTGAATAAAAAACTCAATATATTCCCTTTTCTGCGCATGATTTTCAAGGATAAATCCCATTGTTTTTTTATAATAGAAATCAGAAGAAATCAAAAAACCAGGAAAAGAGGAGATTGCTTTGGAGAGAAGATGCAGGACAGCAAAGAGCCAATATCTGAATCGTGTGATAACCTATATGAAGGATCATCTGCAGGAGAATCTGACACTGACCCGGATTGCAAGGGAAGCAGGGCTGTCGGAGAGCTATCTCAACGCGGTTTTTAAAGAATGTGTCAAGTGTGCGCCAATGGATTACTACATCAACATGAAGATGGAGCAGGCCTGCTATCTTCTCTGCAATACAGACATGCATATATACCAGGTGGCCCAGTATTTGGGATATGACAATCAATATTATTTTTCACGGGCATTTAAGAAGGTACTGGGTGTGCCTCCTAAGAAGTACAAGGAAATGCCAAGGATACCGTCAGCCCCCATGCAGGTTTCCTGCTGAGAACAGGAAAATGTAATAAACAAAATGCAATATATACTTTACATTTAGAACGATATAATTTATAATATGTAATATAAGACGGAGGCCGAAGGAATTGCGGGTCACTTGTAGGCCGAGAGGCCACTTTGTAAATTGAGAGGCCATCTTTGTAATTGACAATTGAATCTTTGTAATCGAAAAGCCACTTTTGTATTCGAAAAGCATGTTTTGTAAGTCAAAAGCCATTTTTGTAACCGAAATGCAGTTTGCTTTTTTGCTTTTATTATCGTATGATAATAAATATGTGTATGCCAAAGGGAGGTCGACTCCCTCTCGATTTTTTTGTAATCGGAGAATCCACCCCTAATTCCTTAGACAGATTAGACGTTGGCGGCATGCAATTTTATTATTTGTTGAGAAGTCCTGGTTTTAGCATGATGTCTCCGGGGGCTACCGGAGCACATCCTAGTTTCTCTAAAACCTCCTCTCCATGATAAAAGCTGAAGGTTTCGTAGGGACTACGATTGCTCAGCTTTTTTCTTTTGTATGAATTGATGTGATTCATCATTAAACTGACGTCATCCTGTGTTATGTTTTGCATGCTTGTCCCTTTCGGCAGAATCCGGCGTATCAGTTCATGATTTACCTCGATCGCTCCCTTCTGATATGGACTGCCGGCATCACAATAAAACAGACGGGTTCTTAAGCCCGTAAATGGCTCTGTCCCATACTCAATGGCCTTGGGATTTGAGAATTCACTTCCGTTATCGGTCAGAATTACGGGAAACAGTTTCTTAAACAGGTCATCCCCAAGTGTTTGGTGCAGAAGATGAAAGATATCGGTTACTGATTTTGAAGTATTCGCATCTCGCAGAAAAGCAAGCATAAAGCTACATTCCACAAAGTGTATAGTAAGAAGGCACTTGCCTCCTTTCTCTCCGATAACAGAGTCCATTTGCACAATGTTCGTATCAGGAGTCTTTTCAAGAAACTCACAGAAATTTTTGTAATTGCGGTCAATACGGCAGCCTTTGTCAACTTTGAATTCCGGCTTTTTGTATCGTTCCCGGAATTTCACTTTCCTTGGCAGATCAATGTTTCTGACATCAAACAGACAGGCATCTATGTAGTTATAGATCGTCTTTTCGCTGCACATCAATTCATCCTGATGATTGATATAGATCTGATTGACGGATTGCCCCTGTTCCACAAGAGGTGTAATGATTTTGTTAAGCCTGCTGATTTCCTCCTCGGAAACACAAAGACCACTTCTTGAGGCGGAAATGTTTTCATGCGCCCGGATGTGAGCACGCTCTGCTTCATAAATAGTTTTCAGAAGTGTACACTTGCCAATGCTTTGACAGCTGTTGCAGGTATAAGGAATCCGAAATCTTGCCATACAGATTTCTTCCAGGAAATCGGTACAGTTCGCATTACAGGACGGACAGAGCTTGCAGTAGGCAGCTGATTTACGGGTGCATTCTTTTCCACAGATCTTTTTCTTCCTGCAGGCGTATCTGCTTTTGCAGGCATTGAACGGAAATCCGGGATACCCAGTGGCAACGGGTGAACTGTATTTACGCACTTCCCTGGAGATAGTAGTTGGATTTTTATCCATGCGGCGTGCAATCTCCTTAAATGACAGGGAATCTTTCAAATATTTTTGCAGGCTGAGCCTGTCTTCGTAAGTAAAAAATTTAGACATCCAATATCCTCCGTTCTGCCGCCAACTCTTTTAGGATATAGGAATCAATTACTTTAGGGAAACGGAAAAGACTGGTAATGCCTTCGGTCAATCAAGCACTACCAATCTTCTTTGTAAGCCAGAATGCAACCTTCTGGTATATATGTTGTATTTGTAACTATTCACTAGATTTTAAATCAAATAGGTTGCGTTTTGATTTACAATTGAGGCCGAAGGAATTGCGAAGGAATTGCAATCCGAGGTAATCCGAGTAAAAGGCCGAACGGCCCGAGAAAATGCTAATAAAATGCTGCTGATGTGTTTAAACGCGATACCTGTAAGGAGGGATGGATGGCAGTGAAAAACCTGAAAATGAAAGCAGCCAGGGCCGGTATGGATTTATCCCAGGAAGAACTGGCTGAGCTGGTAGGGGTGACCCGCCAGACCATTGGGATGATAGAGGCGGGGAAGTACAACCCTACGCTGAATCTTTGCCTGGCAATCTGCAAGGCGCTTCACAAGACACTGGATGAGCTGTTCTGGGAGGAATAGCAGGAGATATGGAAGTCAGAGGAAAAGGAAGGAGAATTCTGATATGATGGACGAGAGAACAACACAGGTAAGAAATAAAATAATGAGTGAGATGGCCATGCTTATGTATCTGTTTGTGGCGGCGGCATTTGCGGTTAAGGTTCTGCTGATGGGAAAAGGAATCCGGGACTGCGTGGTTGAATATGTCATATTGATTCTGGCCCCCCTGTATCAGTATGTTAGGGCAAGGCAGCTGAAGTTCAGCCTGTACCGGCCGGGATACGGCAGCCAGCAACATCGTGTCAGGCGCAATCTTGTCTCCGTGGCAGTGGGCGCACTGGTATTCATCCTGGTTTTCTGGAGAACCTCGAAAACAGGAACCTTGGATGCCAAAGAGGCGGTCTCGGGGGTGCTGACCTTTGTCGTGGTATTCCTGCTCACAAGAGTGGTGATAGTAAGGATTGAAAAGAAGCGGGCAGACAGACTGGAACAGGAATATGGGGATGACGGGGAAGAGCAGGAATAGATATACGAAATTTATATTGTTAATTTTCAAGCGTTAGGGTAAAATGGAAGGGCATGTCAGACAGGCCGCATGTACACAGGGCGGCCTTAAAATTTATATCATAAGGAGAGATATGAACCATGCCATTTAACAAGAAAAAGAATACCGGTACCCCAAAGCGGGATTATACAAAGATGAAGACACCCCATACGTATGCAATTATATTTGCTGCCATATTCCTGTGCTGGCTGCTGACATTTTTAGTACCAGCGGGAAAATTCAGCACCCACAAGGTAGAATATACGGATTCCAACGGTGCGGTAAAGACCAAGACCGTGCTGATGGCGGACACGTTCCGCTACAGCTACCGTCTGGACCGGGAAGCGGTGAAGGATAACCTGACAGCCATGAGCGGGGATGAAGCGCTGATGGAATCCCTGGGTGTTGACCCCGCAGAGCTGGATGCGTTTCTTGAAACAGATTCTTCTGAGTGGACCCAGGAGGATTTGGATGAACTGGGGCTGACAGATGATGTGCTGTACGGACAGTACGGCGAATCCATCTATGATACCAGCCAGAAGCTTCATAAGACGGCAAAGGTGTGGGGCACAGAGGATTTCGGCGGTTTTGGCTTTCTCAACTATGTGTTCGAGGGACTGGTGACAGGGGACCGTTCCGGCTCCGCAGTTGGAATCTGCGCCTTGATTCTGGTGGTGGGAGGTTCCTTTGGAATCATTATGAAGACAGGGGCCATTGATGCGGGTATTTACGCCTTCATCAAAAAGACAAAGGGCTTGGAACGTCTGGCCCTGCCGCTGTTATTTATCCTGTTTTCCCTGGGAGGCGCCACCTTTGGAATGGCAGAAGAGTGCATTCCCTTTTCCATGATTATGGTGCCCTTTGTGATTGCGCTGGGCTATGATTCCATTGTGGCCATCACTGTTACCTACGTGGCGTCCCAGGTGGGCAATGCAGTTTCATGGATGAGTCCCTTTTCTGTGGCGGTGGCCCAGGGCATAGCGGGAATCCCGGTTCTGTCCGGCGCCGGCTTCCGTCTGGCCATGTGGGTGATTGTGACTCTGCTTTCCGCAGGATACATGATGATTTACGCTGAAAAGATACGTAAGAACCCGGCCCACTCCGTTGTCTATGAGAGTGATGCCTATTTCAGGGGAAGAATGGACTCTGTTTCGGAGGAGGAGAGGGAATTCAGCCTGGGCCATAAGCTGATTCTTCTGGAGATGCTGGCTGTCCTGGTTTGGATTATCTGGGGTGTTACCCAGGAAGGGTATTATATTCCGGAAATCGCCTCCCAGTTCTTTGTGATGGGATTTGCGGCCGGTGTGACCGCGGTCATTTTTAAGCTCAATGATATGACGGTCAACGGTATGGCGTCCGCCTTCCAGAGCGGTGTGGCTGACCTGGCTGGAACCGCGGTTGTGGTAGGTATGGCCAAAGGAATTCTTCTTGTGCTGGGCGGCTCCGATGCAAATGTGGCGTCCACGCTGAATACGATTTTGTATACCATTGGTAATGCGCTTGCAGGAGTGCCTTCGTTTATCGGAGCGCTGTTTATGTACCTGTTCCAGAGCTGTTTCAATCTGATTGTGACCTCCAACTCCGGACAGGCCGCCCTGACCATGCCCATCATGGCGCCCCTTGCGGACCTGGTAGGCGTCACACGTCAGGTAGCGGTACTGGCTTTCCAGATGGGAGCCGGATTTGTGGATGCGTTCACACCGGTTTCCGCCAGTCTGATCGGCGTCCTGGGTGTTGCCAGGATTGACTGGGGAAAATGGGCAAAATTCCAGATTAAGATGCAGGCGTTTTTCTTCCTTATGGGAACCGTTGCAATAGCAATCGCCATAGCGGTTAACCTGCAGTAAGCTGGTATTTTGTCAAGATATTTAAAACGGGATGTTTTGCAGCCATGCTTGAATACCCGGTTGACTTCCCAACCATTTTAAAGTAAAATTCATACTGTTAATCGCAATTGGCTGGACCGTGCAAAAGGCCCGGCCTGCTATGCGTTTCGGGAAAGACGGAAATACTTAAATAGAAGCTAAGGAGCAGATAAATGGAAGAATCCAGAGATACCATTGACAACATAAAAAATGCAGAAACAGCCATAAACCAGGACCCCCCTGCCGCGGAGCCGGAGCGTCAGCAGTACTTCATGGAGCGGGCGAAGGGACAGCTGGCCGAACTTTCCCGCAGGCTGGGACGTCCCCTTACCTGCTGCATCAACACCTTTGGGTGCCAGATGAATGCCAGGGATTCGGAGAAGCTTCTGGGGATTTTGGAGACAATCGGCTACCAGGCTGTAGAATCAGAGAAAGCGGATTTTGTGCTCTATAATACATGTACGGTGCGGGAAAATGCCAATCTTCGGGTTTACGGACGCCTGGGACAGCTGGGGGCCTATAAGAAGACGCATCCTGACATGATGATAGCCCTGTGCGGCTGCATGATGCAGGAAGAGGAAGTAGTGGAGAAAATCAGGAAAAGCTACCGCTATGTGGATTTGATTTTCGGAACCCACAATATCTTCAAGCTGGCGGAACTGGTATCCCTGTGCCTGGAGCGGCGGACCCAGGGCGGACAGAAGCAGGGAAAAACGAAGATGGTTGTGGATGTATGGAAGGATACGGACCAGATCGTAGAGGATTTGCCGGTGGAACGCAAGTTCCCTTTCAAGTCGGGAGTCAATATTATGTTTGGCTGCAATAATTTCTGCAGTTACTGTATTGTGCCATATGTAAGAGGAAGAGAACGCAGCAGAAAACCGCAGGATATCATAAGAGAAATTGAAAAATTGGTAGCAGATGGTGTAGACCAGCCGCTCGTATTGGACCACCAGCTGGGAAAAGGCTTCTTTTGTCATACTGGCCACATCTCGCCGCCACCTCCTTTGTCGTCCGACATGTATATTACGGCGGGACAGTCCAAATTTCTTCAGGCTTTTGAAAAAAATTTACCGGATTTTCGATCTGTCCGCAACCCTGCACCGCTGAAAAGAGACCGGCGATGGCGTTCCGCGGTTGACGCTGGGGGAAGGGAGCCGGTATAATGAAAGACATCAATCGATCCATGAACAACAGGAGGAACAAAACGGATGAAACGGGAAGCGATCCGTGTACTGATCATTGACGGACAGGGCGGCGGTATGGGCCGGGGGCTGGTGGAAGCTGTGAAGAAGCGCTGGCCCGCGCTGCATCTCCGGGCAGTGGGAACCAACTCCATGGCAACGGCTGCCATGCTGCGGGCGGGGGCCGACGAAGGGGCCACCGGAGAAAACGCCGTGATCTTTAATGCCAAGTGGGCGCATGTGATGATGGGGCCCATCGGTGTGCTGACACCCAACGGATTGCTGGGCGAAGTGTCCGCCGCCATGGCGGCGGCAGTGGGCGGCAGCGAGGCCGTCAAGATTCTGCTGCCTTCCCATCGGTGCAGCATTCGTCTTGCGGTGGGAGAACCGCAGCCGTTTCAGGTGTATCTGGATGAGGCGGTGAAGCTGCTGGACAAGGAACTGCAGCGGCTGGAGGAAGAGGCGTAACACCGGACGAAGAAAGGAAGCGAGCGGAATGGGCAAGTGGATTTTGATTCCGGATTCCTTTAAGGGAACCATGTCCTCAGAGGAGATCTGCACCGTCATGGCTGCGGCACTGCGGCGCCACCTGCCGGAGGCTGACATTGTCAGCGTCCCGGTGGCGGACGGCGGAGAGGGAAGCGTGGATGCGTTTCTCACCGCACTGGGGGGCCGCCGGGAGGAGGTCCCCTGCACCGGCCCCGACGGACGGCCAATCACCGCATTTTACGGCCGTTTGCCGGATGGGACCGCAGTGGTGGA
>OLRN01000812.1_pt1 | contig 20297 bp, 13 predicted proteins | sample 1673001 | NCBI WGS metagenome assembly OLRN01 (sample SAMEA3136745, study PRJEB25190) | human gut metagenome | biome: human gut; feature: human-associated habitat; material: faeces | place: Austria | collected 2013 | reverse complement strand
AGTTTTTCAATTTTATTTTGTTTAATTGAATTCAGTTTAGCTTTTACTTCTTTTTTATCTAAATCAGTTATAAGGTGTCTGGAATCAATTAAAGCATTTTTAACTTTTTTATTTCTATGCTGGAACAGGGCCTTTACAAATTTGGAATAAGTTTTAAAATCATTTTCATTTATTTCATTAATATTCAAGTGTTTTAATTGCCCGTTTAATTCGGGAAGTTTCGGAGTTAATTTGACAATTGCAGAATCAACTTTTGGCTTTGGAATAAAACTTTCAGCACTTACACTAGCTAATAAATCAACATCGCATTTAAAATATAACATAGCTGAAAGTCTGGAATAATCTTTGCTTCCTACTTTTCCATTCATTCTAGAGGCAAATTCTTTTTGGTACATTAAAATAGCTAGCTGGAAGTCATAATTTAGAAATTTAAATGTAATTGGTGATGAAATTTGATAAGGTAGATTTGAGATGATTTTGTTAAATTTTGGAAAGTCCACATTTAATGCATCATCATTGATTAATTCTACATTATCTATATTTTCGTTTTTCAATCGATTTTCTAATATCTGGCAAATATTAGAATCTTGTTCAATAGCTATTACTTTTTTAACTCGTTTGGCAAGTTCTATTGTTAGTGTGCCAATTCCAGGACCTATTTCTAATACAATATCATCTTTTGTAAGATTACCGAATTGGATAATCTGATCTCGTTTATTTCTATCAATCAAATAGTTTTGTCCGAGATTTTTATTTAATTTTATCCCATATTCATTAAGGATAGATTTTGTTGTTTTAGATAATGAAGTGGAAGCAGCATCACTATTCAAGGTTATCACTTACTTTCTTTGATTCCTATTATTTCTGTGTTTCTTTTGAGTTTTTGGAATTGGAGTGAATAGGTAATATTTTTTCTTACCTTTTTTAGCTGTTGTTGTATCTAGTTCTTGTTTTACTCTATTTACAATCATTTCAGCAGGATTATTTAATGAAGGTATTCTTGTAGTTATGTCTTCAAAGCTTTCAAATGGTTTTTCTTTTCTAGCTTCAACAATTTCCCACATATATTTTTTACCAATTCCTGGAATCAATTCTAATTTGTGAAGTCGGGTACTAATTGCACCTGCAGTATTAAAGAAATCAACAAATTTTTCTTCGTTATTATTAACTATTTCGCGTATACTATATTCTAACTCGATTCTGCTAGTTGCAGTTAAGTTTTCATAGTCTAATTTTCCAAGAACTTTATATATTTGGTCTCTTTTTCCTTTTCCAATATATACTGTGTCTTGAATTTCTAAATCAACTCCTCTTTTAGGAACTAATTCTAGCAAAGTGAAATAGTCGGTACCAATAGCTTGAGCAATAGCTTTACCTTTAAATTTAGACATATCTGAGTTTACATATCCTAAACTAAGATAATCCAATATAACAGCATGTTCTTCAGTTGCTGCTGGTATTTTTTGTTTTTTGTTTTTTGTTTCCATTTTATCACTTCACGTTTGAATTACTCCGTCCTCATGGAGGATGGAATTTTCTTACATTAACGATTAATTGTTAGTAAGGAAATATTAATTGTTTTAATAGTTTACAATTCATTTTTTCTTAAAGTTTTATTTGCCAATTTAATAAACTATAATTATATGTTTTAATTGTTAACTTAAATAAACATATCTAAAAATAATGATGTGATTATTTTTTGATTAAAAATAAAAAAAGAAGAATAGTTTAAAAACTATTCAATGATGGTATATTGATCTAAGATTTCAAGAATATCTTCCATTTGCTCTTTTTCAATGTGTGTAGCTTCTTTAGCAAATATTAATCTTAAATCAGATAAATCTTGTGGAATTAAATCAACGATGCGAACAGCTACTTTTTGCCTTAAACCAATTTTATCTTCAAGTTCAGATATTATTTTTTCGCTGTCTTCAACAGAGTATCTTTTAAATCTTGAAAGATGATTTAAAGTGATATTTTGTTCGTAATTTAATTCATTTTCTTGTGAAAATTCTTCGAGAGCTTCTTTAACTTTTACACTTTGAATTGGTTTGCTCTCAATTATTTTTTTCCCAATCATAGTTATCAGTTTATTGGCTTGTTTGTAATTTTAAGTGATCAGGTCTGATAATTAATTCTTTTGCTTTGTTTCCATCAGTTAATGAAACAATGTAAGCTTTTCCTTTTTTATCAGTGATTTTACCAGTTTTTCCATGGAATCTTGGATGTGGTTGACCTTTTTGGATACTTGGGTTGATAGTAATGTGAACTAAGTCTCCTTCTTCAAATTTTTGAAGTCTGTTGGTAATTGGGTTAGACCTACCTTCTCTTACTACTTTAGTCATTTTTCTTCTTGATTTACTTCTAAATCCTCTTGATCTTTGCATTTAAATAACCTCTTTTATATATTAATGCACTGGGTAAATGAATCCATGTTATCAGCTACCTAGTATAAAATGCCCATAATACTAGTAACACAGAATATAAAAATTATAAAAATATTATCACTTATTTGATAATATTAAATTATTTCTATAAAGATATTAATATACTTTTAGTTTTTTGGATTTGAAGTAACACATTAAAGTTCAATATTTTCTGCTGTAAATACATTAATTTCTAAATCTTCTTTTAAAAGACCATCAATATCTGCTCCAAATTGATTAAAATGCTCTGTTTGGAGGTGTGCTTTTAATATATCCAGATTTTCCCATTGTTCTACAAAAAGTAAGGTGTCCTCTTGAACACTTGAATATAAGTTATAGTTAATATTTCCATTTTCTGATTTTGACTTTTCAATTAAATTTTCAGCAGCTTTGATAATTCTGTTTTTTGATGTTTCATCTTTAGGGATTGCTTTTGCCTGAACGATTATCATTTTCAATCCTCCTTTAAAAGGAAAAAGTAATGAAATTAATCATTACTTTAATCTATCTTTACGATTGGTTTAATCAAGTCTTTTGGTTTGTCTTTCATCAGGTATAAAGCATCTTCAATTTTTTCAAGACCTTTAAACCTGTGGGTAACTAAGAGTTCAGGGTCTGCACGGTTTGTAAGTGCAAGGCGAGCTAATCTCTCCATTCTTACACGTCCGCCAGGACATAATCCGTTTGTGATATTTATATTGGACATACCACAGCCCCACTCTACTCTAGGGATTAAAACATCATCTGCTCCACTTAAGTAGTTTACATTTGATATTGTTCCTCCGGCTTTTGTACTGGCTACAGCTTCTTTCCAGGTGTTTGTTAAGTTTCCTCCTGCAATAATTACAGAGTCAACACCTGCTCCGTCTGTAGCTTCTCTAACCTGTTCATCAATTGGAGCTTCTCTGTAGTTAATAATTTCTGTAGCTCCGTATTCTTTAGCAACTTTTACTGAAATAGGACGGGTTCCTGCAGCGTAAATATCTGCAGCTCCTAAAAGAGCAGCACCTGCAATTGCTGAAAGTCCTACAGCACCAATTCCAATTACTAATACACTTCCTCCCAATGGTATATTTGCATTTTCAGATCCCATCATACCGGTAGACCACATATCTACAAGCATTACTGCAGCTTCATCAGTTAATCCTTCAGGCATTAAGGCTAAGTTAGCATCAGCTAAATTAACATGGAATCTTTCTCCAAAGACACCGTCTTTGAAATTTGAAAATTTCCATCCGCCTAATGGCTCTGTAGTCTGTGAAGGATAACCTCTTTGAGCAGCTTCATCATCCCAGTCTGGAGTAATAGCTGGAACGATTACTTTGTCTCCTACTTTGATATTTTTCACTAAACTGCCGACTTCTTCAACAACACCGACAGCTTCATGACCTAAGACCATATCTTTTCTATCTCCGATAGCTCCTTCCCATACAGTATGTATATCAGAAGTACAAGGAGAGACACATGTCGGCCTTACAATCGCATCTAATGGTCCACATTCTGGGACTTCTTTTTCAACCCAACCAGTTTCATTCAGTTTTTTCATTGCAAATCCTTTAAATGTTGCCATAAAATCCCTCAATAGCCTTTTTTATCAATTGGATTTTGGTTAGGAAATTTAAAAAAATAGTAGTTAAATATGTCACCAATTGTAATTTTAATAAGACTATGTTTATTGGTATGTTTTATGAACTATATATTGTTTACTGTTGATATTAAAAAAAGAGTTAGAAAGATTTAAATTAATCTTTCTTAATTAAGCGGTTATCGGTTCACCTTTTTTAGCCCATTTGGTAACTTTAACTGTAATAGGTTGTGCTATAAATGTCCAAATGAACATTATGGTGAAATGAACAAGAATCATTATTGCAATATTGGTCCAGCTTACAGTAAATGCAAATGCTAAAGAGATGAATATTGTATTGTCTAAGATTTCACCAATAGCAATAGCTCCAATAGATTTATATCCGACATTTCCGTCTTTGGATCTTTCTTTAATCATTCTGGTTAATTTAGCATTTACAAAGTTACCAACGATATAGGAAATGAAAGATGCAATTAACATTCTTGGAGTTTGTGAGAAGATATATACAAAACTGTCCTGCCCTTCCCAGAAACTAGCTGCCGGCAGCATCAATGCAATTGTTGAAACAACAACGAAAAGCAAGTTACATACTACTCCAAAAAGAATGGTTTTTTGTGCTGTCGATTCTCCATATGTATCAGCTATTACTGATGTGAGAATAAAGACTACTGGATAAATTATTACTCCGCAGGGAACTGTAAGTCCCCAAAAGCCCAGATCTAAAATTTTTATAGTAACAATATTCGTTGTAACAAAAGCCACACAGAATATTGCAATTAACATTATTTTCTTTTCAAAATAATTTATATTTAAATTTATAGAAATTCCTCCTAATTTTTGAACAATATGTTTTATTTCTGGAAGATTTCATATAATAAGTTTCTGATAAAAATAGGATGGTGTGATGATTTTTTTTTAAAGGATGGTGTTTGGAAGAAGATTATTCATCTTCAAATCTTCTTCTGTCAATTAACTCTTGACGTTTTCCAGGGTTCCAACCACCAGATGATGATTTTGCACGTCCTACTTGTTGAACATATCCTGTAATTCTGTCATACCATTCAACATCTTCACTTTCTCCACAAGTTGGACATTTGTTGTTTAAACCTTTCATTAAAGTTTTACAATTAAGACAGAAACTTAATGCAGAACTGTAAGCCCAGAAACCAATATCTGATTTTTTAGCTATTTTGTTAGTTAAACTCATTAATGAATCCGGATCGGAATATGATTCTCCCATAAATGCATGGAAGATATGTCCGCCAGGAGTTAGACTGTGGTATTGTTCTTCGATTTTTATTTTGTCAATAAGGGATACATCTGTGTTTACTGGAACATGTGAGGAGTTAGTGTAGTAATTAGCACTTCCGTCACCTTGTACGATAGCTTGATCTCCGAATTGCTCTTTATCAAGAGTTGCAAATCTGTATGCAGTGGATTCTGCAGGAGTTTGTAAAACAGACCATCTGAGACCGGTTTCCTCTTTTAATTTGTCAGCTCTTTCATTTAAGTATTCAATACATTTGACACCAAATTTGTTTGCATCTTTATCTTCGATACCGTTTCCAAATAATGATAATAACATTTCGTTAAGGCCAACAAAACCAAAGGATAATGTTGAATTTTGGATTCTGTAATAACTGTCTTCTCCAACTTTTTGTTTAAGGAAAGGTAATATATGGAAGTCATTTAAACATTTTAATCCTTGTTCTCTTCTGAGCATTAATGTTTCTGCAGCTAAATCCATGTATTCATCTAAGTACTCAAATACTTGGGATTCGTCTTTGGATTGGTATCCGATTCTTGGGAGGTTTAAAGTTACATATGCAAGGTTACCTGTTCTTAAACAGTCTTGTTCCCAATCACCAGTCCAATTATCTTGTAAACAAGTTCTGCATCCCATGTAATTCGCCATTTTACCTCTGTAATCAGGCAACATATTGATAAAATAGGATGATCCGTATTTTGCAGATAATTCATGGACTAAATGTAAGTCTTCTTCGTAATCTCCTTTTAATGTTTCTTCACGAAGTGTGTAAATAGTATTCGGGAAAAGATGAGGTTTTCCTTCTTGGTCTCCTGCAAGCAATGTTTCAGTAAATGCTCTTTGGATTAATCTGGTTTCTTCTTCAAAATCACCATAAGTTCCTACTACTTCTCCTTTTGGACCGTATGCAGTTACATCCTGTAAGAACTTTGGAATTCCGAATTCTAAAACCATACTTGTAAACGGTACTTGGGAACCTCTAGCTGCGTAAGCCATATTTAAATTATAAATAAGCATTTGAACAGATTGTTTGATTTCTTCATAGGTTCTTCCTCTTGCAAATGGTGCTACAAATACGTTCCATAAGGACATAGCTTGCCCTCCGGACATATTCTGTTGTGATGCAAGCATAATTTCTCCAGTATGGTTCATTAAAGTTTCCATATGGTTTGGAGCACCTGCAACAGAGGTATGATCTCCAGTTCCGTCTACTTTAAGCCCGTATCTGATGAAAGTCCTTATATCATGTTGCATACAGTTTAGAGGTCTTCCTGCAAAGAATTCCAAATCGTGAATATGAATGTCTCCAGACATGTGTGCATCAGCTAAATGTGATGGGAGCATTTGCAAAAGAGCATATTGTTTTAATGCTTCATCAGCTACATGTTTGTGGATACTTTCAGGATTATGGATCATATTTGCATTATCTCTGTTACCGTTTTCAATTAATGAAGTGATGTTGTATACAGGGATACCTAAACGAGTGTAACGGCTTCTTAGGTCTTCTAATCCATATTCTACAAGTTTGGTGTTTACCATTTCCCTGATCATTGGTGCAGTTAAGTATTCAACATTTAATTTTTTAAGTTCTTTCCAAACTTCAGTAGCTATTTCAAATGCAGTTTCTTGAGATGCACCGGTTTCTTCAATTAAAGTATTTGCGATTTTGGATAAATCAAATGCTTCAATAGTATCTCTGGAAGTACGTACTTTTAATTGGGTGCTGGCTAAATATTTGTTAGCAATTTCACCATCAATATCTTCTAAACATTCATATACGATTTTTTTAATTTCTTTGGTTTTAATGCCGTCATAAAGTGAGGAAACAACCTGAGCCACAATTTTATCAGATTCAAAGAAAGGGGTTTCAACCATTACTAATGATTTTAATAATTTTTCATAGCTAAATCTTTCTTTAATACCGTTGTTTTTTTCAACGTTGATTTTTTTGGAGTTAGCAAGTTCTTTCATTATTTCAGAAGTCTTTTCCATATATGTCACCATCCTATAAATTTTGACGAGAGAGTTTTCTCTCAGTTGTATTAATTGTATATTGTTACTTGTATATATTATGTTCGTTTTGATACGAACGATATATGCTTCAGTTAAAATTATTTATGAATTTTTAAATATTATATTAAACTGCAAGAGCAATTAAAAAGTATTGATGTTCTTTAGAAGAAAACATCTAAAGAACTTTGTTTGGATTTATCACTTTCAAAAAGCGAATGAATTCCAAACTCTTGAATTTCTAAACGCTGTCTTAAATAATGAGACACGGGGTATCTATTTACCAAATCCTGCGATATCTCAAGATATTTAGTTACTGAACCTTTAGAAACTGAAAGTATTAAATTTCCACCACATTTGCATTTTCCGGTAAGTGGCATTCTTCTGTATTTTGAACCGCATTTTGTACATCTTACTTTTTGTTTGGAAAATGCCCTTGAATTTCCCATAATATCCGGTAAAAAGTGGGAAGATAAAACTTTTTCCACAACTCCCCTTTGATCTACCGCTCGGATATTTTCAGCTAGTGCAATTTGAGCTTCTACTTTTTCCCTCATTGAAGGAAGTCTTTTATAAAGACATACTGTAGGTCCAGCATGGATACTTGATGTATGGTGGGAAAACATCAATCCTTCGTATTGCTGCGGGGTTCCTAAATGCATTTCCACATTGTCAATGTATTCTAAAACTTCAGCAGGTTTTAATGGTTCATAAGTTTTTTCATAAAACTCAACAGGGAATCTTTCAAAAATATCCAGATTGTGGGATTCGTCATCTATTTCTTCAGGATCAATTCTTGAAGATAGAACTAACGGAGCATCCATACTTCCTCCTCTTGTATTTGGAAGGTATGATTTTGAGAAGTTGATTAATGCATCTAGAAGCAGCATTACTGCATCTTCATCACTATCACAATTTCTACGTTTTGCAGAGTGGAAATAAGGATGTGCATAACAGCATAATGCTTTTGTAAATCCAACAATCCTGCCTAATACTCCTGCAGAAGTGTGGGGAGCAAGACCTGCCACTAAATGTCCAATCAAGTCAGATTTTTCCTTAACATTATAGAATTTTTCCATTCCATAATATCTTTCAAGTTCATCATCAATGAAATTGGCGGTACGGACAAGATAGTCTGCACAGTTATTGGAAATAACAATATCCTGCACTCTAAGCTCTATAATCTGCTCATCATTTTCAATTGGATTTCCATAGCAGTCTTTAGCATAACCCATTTCCAGAAGTTTTTCAACAGTAACTCCAATTTCTTTTGGTATAAAATGAGTTAAAGGCAAGTCTGTTGAATCATGACGGATGGTTCCATCTTTAAATGTAAATACTTCGTTTTTGGATCTAAGTATTCCTTTTTCAAGAGGTTCAGGTAACTTGGATTCAGAAATCATACCTACAACACCTTTCATTTCATCAACTTTTCTTACTTTTACATTGTCAGATGCTTTTTTAAGCATAGCTGAAAGGTTTATGTTTTTTACACTATGTGGGCTGATTTCTGTTGGAGCTCCACAGTGAGGGCAGATAGACTGGAATGAACTAATTTTACATTGAGTACATTTTCTTCTAGCTAAATCTACTTTGATATTACCTTTTTTAGCTGCAGTAGCTACTAATCTTCTGCTTCCACCATAATTGCCAATTGGGAATAATCCGTGTGGTGCAGGCCTCATTAATCTTTCTTTGGATTTTTCAGGTCTTCCTACACGGGTACCAATATATGCAGGAGCTTTATTTTTAATTTCAACTGGTGAAACTTCATTTAAAGCTTCTATAGTATGTTCTTTAACAGGAACATGATTTACTAATGTATTTATTAAAGCATAGCTGTGGTCTTTGTCTATTGTTATTTTTCCATCTTTTACAGTGTGGGGAACACCTATAATTTCCAGTACTCTTTTTCTGTAATCCAAATCAATAGTAAGTCCGTTTTCTTGTGAATATTTGGATTTATTTTCAAGAATCACATCAATCAATGAGTTTAAATCATTTATTGTTACATCATTATAGCAGTAGGTGTATTTTGGATGTAGAGGTATATTATATTCTTCAGATAACTTAAAAGCTTCAGCAGCAGGAATATAATCATATTCCAGATGATGTAAATCTAAAGTTTCATCCGTGCTATCAAATTTGTCGCTTTTTTGAAGCAGACCAATCCACCATTCTTCACACCATCCTGAAGGCATTAATGGTTGGTTGTTTCTTAAAAATTCTCCAAATGCAACAAGCATATCTCCTAAAAACAGGATTTCTGCAACCTGATTTTTAAGTTCTTTTGCCTGTTTGATTTTATCTATTTTTACAACATCTCCGTTTTTAAGTTTTACAATAGGTCCTTCAATGGAGTCTACCGGAACAACACAGTTACCTTTTCCAGGATATTCAATTTTAAGCTGTGTTCCAACAGCTAAAAAATCAAGCAATGCCATTGTTGCAGGATGGACCCCCATAGTTGCAAGTCCTGTGTTTCTGGAACGGCCATACCTTAAACGGAAACCTCCTTTTTCAGAAGGATAACCTAAAACAGGCCTTCCGCCAATAATATCCTGAATATATTTTGGTTCAGTTACTAAATCTGTGTTGTCATCATCAGATTTTTTGTCATCATTTTTTGGTTTTGAATATTCGGAAAGCCAACCCCAGCTATCCAGTTTAAGTTTTTTAGAGATTTTTAAAATCTTTTTGGATTTCTGAATAACTCCTTCAACCATAGCTAAAAGAGCTCCTCCCCTAATATTATTGGTTTCAACACGTTCCAAATCTCTGTGAGATACTTCAACCTGATCAGTTTGTTCTCCAGTAACTTCTACTGGTATATGGTTAGCTGCAAATCTTACCTCTTCCGGTGTTGGTGAGTATTGCAGGTTGGTAACTTCTGATTCATAAAGTTCCACTTCTTCCACATAACGTTCAATTTCATCATCAACAGGTTTAAAATCATCAATACCTATAGCTTCTTTAATTTTATCTCCAAGCAAAACAGCTAATGCTGCTGCAGTTCCTCCTGCACTTCTGATAGGTCCTGCAAAATAAACTGCAATATATTTTGTAGAATCGAAATTCTGTTTAATTTTTACCTGGGAAATACCTTCCAATGGAGCAGCTACGACTCCTTCTGTAAGAATAGCTAGTGCAGTCCTAAGAGCCTGGTCGCACCTTTGCTCTTCATTATAATTTGCTTTTTCTTTTGTAAGCTCAAATTTTCCAGATGCTATTTCTGCAGCTATTTCAAAAGCTACTTCTTCTCTGGTAATATCCTGTTCTAATTCTTTAATACGTTTAGCAACACCTTCAGGACCAACAAGCCCTTCAACTCTTTCAGCTAAATCCTTTGCTAAAGGAACTTCACTTTTTGTTTCAACATCAAGTCCTTTAGACCTTGCTTCATTAGCTATTTTATATAATACTTTAGTATCTGCTTCTAATCTATCAAAATAGTCCATGTTTATCTCCATGAGTTTTTAAAATCTGTTAGTATAATGTATGTTTTGCTACTTATTTAATCATTGGGGAGGCACAAAAATTTTCATCTGTAGTTGATAAAGATTTAAATAATTTAATAGTAATATATTTATTTTTGTATACTTGTTGTTGAACATAAATTTAGAAAAGATTATTATTGCTTGTATGGTGATATAGTGTCTGAAGAAAACGTAACTGAATTTGAAAGCCAATTAAAAGAAAAAGATCAAAAATTAGATAATCAGTCTAGTGAACTTAATTATTTAACTAATGAAATTATTCCTAATCTTAAAAAAGAAAATGCAGAGTTAAAGAAAATTAAAAATGAATTAACTGAAGCATTAGAAAAAACTACTAGGAAATATTATGATCAATTAGATATTAATGCAGATTTAAGCGAAAAATTAACAAAAATTGGTGCTGAAGATGCAATTAATAAAGTAAGAGCTGAAAAGCTTGAATCTGAAATTGATGATATTAAAAAAGATGCAGAAGCTAAAGTAGCTGATTTCAAAGCTAAATTGGATGATGTTGATGCAGATAAAGTTGATAAAATAAAAGCTGAAAATCAGGATTTACATTCCCAATTAACTGAAAAAACTTCTGAATTAGATAAACTTAAAGAGTTAGTCCCTGATTTTAAATCTGAAATTGATGATTTAAGAAAACAAGTTATTGAAATGGGAAATTATAAGGAAGAAGTTGATGCTAAAGTTAAAGGCGAAATGAATAAGCTTAATGAAGAAATTAAGTCACTTACTGCAGAACTTAAAGGTAAGCAAAGTAGTTACGATAAATTACATAACGATTCACAAAAAACTATTGATGATTTAAAAGGACAAGTTTCCAAACTTAAAAAAACTTTAGAAAAACAAGCTAATAGAGGATTTTTAGACAGACTTTCCAATAAAAAAGTCTCAATTGATGATGATTAAATCATCATCCCATTTTTTTATTATGCATAATGATACTTATTTTATAAATGAAGCTTTAAAGGAAGCTGAAAAATCTTTAGCTGAAGGAGGCATTCCAATCGGAGCTGTTTTAGTTAAAGATGGAAAAATTATTTCTCGCGGCCATAACAGGCTAATTCAAAACGATTCTGTAATTTTACATGCAGAAATGGACGCTATTGAAAATGCCGGCCGTTTAAATCATGAGGATTATCTTCAATCCATATTATACACAACTCTTTCTCCCTGCCCGATGTGTTCTGGAGCTATATTATTATATGATATTTCGAAAGTTGTAATTGGTGAAAATACAACATTAATGGGTGCAGAATGTTTGCTTGAAAAAAATGGTGTAGAAATAACGGTTTTAAATAATTTGGAGTGTAAAAAATTGTTTGAAAAATATGTAGAAGAAAACCCTGAATCCTGGAAAAATGAATTATCCAAAGTAGGGAATTCTACTAATGTTTGTGATTTTTAAGCTTCTTGCCTTAATCTTTTAACAACAAAATCTTTATCAAGAGATAGTAAGAATGATGCTGCTCTTGGACCTTGTTTTTGACCTAAAATCATTTTATAAATAGCCTGGAATCCTTTTTGAGGTTTTAATCCTTGGCCTTCAAGAATTTCATACATTGCATCATGTAAATCTTCTGCTTTGTTAAATTCTTTTGATTCCATTAAATCAGCTAAATCACTTAAGAATTGTGTTTGTTCATCAGTTAATGGTAATTTTGGAACACTTTTCTCTTGAACTTGGAATTTTACAAATTTAGGAGCATAGTTGTCTAACCAGTTAACTACATTGTCAACACGTTCCTGGAATTGTTTTAATTCAGTTTCATTTAAATCTCCGAATTCTTTATCCTTAAAGCTTTTTGTTAACTGGGAATTGTTTTTAAGAATTGTAAATATTTTTTCCAAGTTATTTCCAGCTATTTGGTAAGCATTAACTAAGAATCTGTAATGTGGTCTGAATGGTAGAGGACTGCCTTCATTTATTTGAGCTATTTCATAGATTTTTTTGAATTTTTTACCTTCTTTTTCAGATGGTGCTTCTTCTTCATCGTAAAATACTTTTTCTACTTTATCAAACTGATCCATGAAGTCTAAAAATGACATTTTAGGTGAAAAATCTTTAGCTTTCATAGGTTTGCTTCTGAATAAGTAATAATTGAGACTTTCAGCAGGTCCGATAGCTAACCATTGTTCCGGTGTGAAAAATACTCCATGAGATTTACTCATAGCTTCTCCATCTAAAGTAATCCATTCGTAAGGAACTGGGTATGGTGCTTCATAGTCAAATATTTCTTTTGAAATAATGCTACTTACATCATAGGAACCTCCACTGGCTGCATGGTCTTTCCCGAATGGTTCGCAGGTAACATTAAATATTTTCCACCTTGCTGCCCATTCCACTCTCCATGTAAGTTTTCCGTTTCCGGATTTGATATCCATTTCACCTTCATGACCGCAGTCACATCTGTATTTAATGATATCTCCATCAAAATCATATGCATAGGTGGTATTTACCCTTCCACATTCTTCACAAATCGGATTGTATGGTAACCAGTCATCTGCTAGAGGTTCTCTTCTGTATTGATTGAAGATTTCTTTGATTCTGTCTACATTTTCAAGAGCGGTTCTTATGTAGTCATTGTAGATTCCGCTTTTATACATTTCAAATCCTGATTTATGTTCTATTTCAATACCGTATGAATCCATAACTCCTAAAAATGGTTTTTCAAAGTGTTCTACAAAGTTGTCACAGCAGCCGTCAGGACATGGAATTGTTGAGTAGGGCATTCCAAGATATTTGTCATAATTTTCAGGTAATGGGTATGGAACTTTTCTAAGGGGGTCATGATCATCAGCAATCCAAATAGTTTGAGCTTCTTTTCCTAATTCTCTTAATTTTTTTCCGATTGCATTAGCTATAAATACATCGCAGGAGTTTCCAATATGAATAGAACCTGATATTGAGGTCCCACTTGCAATTACATGTTTATCAGTATCTCTTTTACTTAATTCCTCAGCTATATTTTCAATCCAATGTTTCATTACATCACCGATAATTTATAATCATAAAAAATAAGTTATACAATTAATATTTCTTGTTATTAATATAAAAAGATTGTTTAAAAAAGGCAGTTATGGAAAGTTTTTTTAGTCTTTTTTTAAATTGTATTTTTATTGAAAATTTTATAGTAAAAAGTAAAATAACATGTTTGTGCATGTTATGAAGAAAAAATAATAATGAATTTTAAAAAATGTAAAAGAGATTAGTTATTTAATCTCTTAAGATATTTTTATTGTGCTTCCTGTTTGGAAGTCGTTCCAGTAGGAAGTTATGATGTATTCACCGGCCATCAGTCTGATTCCTAATTTGGCAATACCGTTATTGTCTGTGAGTTTGTGGTAAAATACTCCGTTTACATTAAATGATACGTTTTGGTTGGCTATTGGTTTGCCTTGACCGTCTAATGTTTGTGCAGTGAAGCTGCTTCCGTCCAGGTATTTCATGTTTAAGTTTTTAGTAATTAATGTCGGCAATACATTGACTTTGTTTCCTATACTTAATCCGTCAACCATTGTGGTTATTATGTATTCTCCAGGTCTTAAAGAGATTCCCAGGCTTGCAACACCATTGTTATCAGTTTTTTTAGTGTAGAAAACACCATTGATGTTAAATGTTACTTCCTTATTTACAGCTAAAGATCCGTCCTTGTTGTAGATGGTTGTCTGGAATCTGGAAGCATTCAAATAGTATTTAGTTAAATCATTTTGAACAATCAGTGATTTTACAGTAATATTATTACCTGACTGCTCACCAGTAACCAGATTGATTGCTGTTATAACATATTTGCCGGGATTTAAGTTAATACCCATCATAGCTATTCCTTTATCATTGGTGGTTTTAGTGTAAAAGACACCATTGATATTAAACTGAACATCTTTGTTTTTAAGAGGATTACCCTGTGAATCAGTAAATATGGCATAGTACTGAGTATTGTTTCTAAACATTTTAACAACATCCAATCCTTTAACTGTCGGTTCAATAGTAACTTTCGCCTGCTTGGTTATCGGAGTATAGTTTAATAATCCTTTAAAGTTAACAGTTACTGTGTATATTCCACTGTCCAAGCTCAATCCTAAACTTACAACACCTTTTTCATCTGTTGTTTTAGTATAGGTTTTCCCGTTAATTGTTATTTCAATTGCAGCATCTCTTATAGGATTTCCCTGTTTATCAGTTAAAGTAGCTATAAATCTTGTACCGTCATGATAAATCATTTTAACATCAGGAGCATTTAAAATAACATTATACTCAACAGATTTGATTTCAAAAGTTCCGTTGTCAGTAGCTCGAGAAATTTTATCAGTTCCTTTATATGTTGCAGAATATGTGTATTTGCCCTCTGGAAGTTTATCAAAGCTTCTAGAACCAACACCATCAGTTATTACTATTTTATAGAACTCTTTATTAAGCTCTAAAGTTACATTACCTGTAATTGGCGTTTCATCTTCTGTTTTAAGAGTTGCACTAAATATTATTTCATTTTCACCTATTTCAACATTAACTTTCAATATACTTCTTGTTTGATTTATTACAAGTATTTTAGTTGTATTTGAGCTTAAATAATTATTATCTCCATTATAATATGCATTTATGGTGTATGATCCACTTGTTAATGGTGAAATTAACCATGATGCATTACCATTGCTGATGGTTTTATTTCTAGGTGAATATAATCCTAAAATCCTGAAAGTGACATTACCTGTAGCATCATCATTAACTACAGCATATATTCTAACATTTTGACCTTCTATGATTTCTGAAGTTATAATGTTTATATTTGAAGGTGCTTTAGCTATTTTAAATTCTTTGTTGTCAGAAGAGCCTTGGTAAATATTGTTTCCGTTATAGGTTGCTTTAACATTTTTATTTCCTGCATTGACTTTATTAAATGTAACTTTGGCTACTCCGTTTACTATTTCAACAGTTTTTGAGTCATGGTCAATAGTAAAAGTAACGTTTCCATCTGCACCTCTTGTAATGTTGGCTGTTATAGTAATGGATTCTCCATAGATGCTGTCTTTAATTGTATTGATTGTAATGGTGGATAATGAGTTTTTAATATTGAATTCAACTTCTTTTGTGTTATTGGTATAGTTGGAATCTCCTGAGTAAATTACTTTTAATGTATGTTTTCCTAAGGTTAAATTAGCTATTTCAACACTTGCAGTTCCATTTTTCAATGTTTTATTGTAAGTTTTACCATCTATAACAAATAATATAGTTCCTGTTGCATTGGCAGGTAATTTAACAGTAATTACTTCAGTTTCTCCGGCTAAAATGTCTTTAATGTCAATATTTAAATCTGCTGGTTTTACAATAATTTTGTTTTTGGCTGTAATTCCATTGAATGTTGCTTTAAGGATATATTCTCCTGCTTTTAAATTTAAATTAAGATAACCTAAACCTTTAGAATTTGTCATTACTGTGTAATTTTTGTTATCTATGTTTATTTCAACTTTTGTATAGGTGTAAGGATTTCCTTGTTTGTCTGTTAAATTAAAGTGATATATTGAGTTATCCTGCTCTTTGATTGTTAAATTTTCACCAGTTAATATAAAATCAATGCTTGTTATGTTTATTGTGGTATTCCAGCTTGCAGATTCAAACTGTTTATCTCCAAGGTATAAAACATAAATGTAATTGCTTCCTTTTGTGAAATTAACATTAAATACAGCTGTTCCGTTTGTGAGAGTTAATTTATAGAATTCTTTATTGATATAAACTCCAACTTCGCCGGTACAGGTGTTGGGATTAGTTTTTACATTGATGATTCCGGTTAAATCATTGTTATATGTAATATTTACAGTTAGATTGCATGAATCTTTTAGAACTTTAAATGTTGTTGTTGCAGTTGATGGGGCGTATTTGGAGTCTCCGGGATAATAAACAGTTACATTATAACTTCCGCTAGTTAAATTGTGTAGTGTAATGTTTGTTACTTCTGATTTTAAAAATATTGTAGTATTTACGCCATTTACACAGAGTATAGCTTCTCCACGAAGATTGCTTGGATTTACAGTTATTGTAGCTGTTGCATCTTCTCCAGCTTTAACATCATCTACATTTATTGTTAAATTAGTGTTAAATTTACTTACTTTAAAAATTGTACTTGCATTGCTGCTTTCATAGTATTTTGAATCCCATAAAACTACTGTAAGGTTATATTCTCCAACAGCAAAGTTTTTAAGTGGAATTGTAGTTTTCCCGGCATAAATATAAATTATTTGTTTAAGTTCTCCATTGATGTATAGGTAACCTTGTGTTTGGGAGCCTTTAGGTTCAAGATTTATAATTAGTTCTCCGTTTTGTCCGATTTTAACTTCAGGTGCAGTAATATTTAATGTAGTTGGATGTTTATTTACAGTATAATTGCAGTAATAGAAGACTTTAGCATAATCTGAGTCACCTTCGTAAATTATTTTAATAGTGTAATTTCCAGGTGTTAAATCAGAAACTTTTAAATTAGTTGACCCATTTACTAGGTTTATGGAATATTTTTTATCGTTAATAATGACTGTTACATTTCCAGTTGGGATGTGTGTGTAGTTTCCGTTTACATTAATTTTAAATATTGCATCTTCACCGTAGATAATGTTGTTATTGAAATCCACATCTATTTTTGAAGTTTCTTTTCCAACATCAAGAATTATTTCTTCTGTGTGTCCTCCTAAATTAGCATAAACTTTGTATTGGCCTTTTTGAGAAGTGTAATTATATTCTAATACGGTGGTTCCATTTATTAAAGGTTTAGTTATATTTACTTCTTTTCCATCAATTATAGTGGTAAATGTAACATTCATATCCGGAAGTAAGTTATAATCTGTAAATACTTTCCCATTAGCTAATTTTAAATCTACTTTAAGTTGAATAGTATCTCCAATTTTTAAAGATTTATATTCTGGTTTAAATGTGAATATAAGATAATTGCCTATTTCAGTGTTTGAATCTTTTGGATAAGGATTAGTATTTGTACAAAAATAGTTGTAATCCATATTTATAGTACCTTCATTAAATAGGAATGCATATGGGTCTGTTGGGGTAATGTAGTAAACATGTGTTTTTACAGTTAAATGTTTTGTATTTATGAATATATTGTAAAATGCATTTAAAGTACCTTTATTATAAATATTAAATGCTCCTGAAAGATAATAGAAATCGTTATCTCCATTAATGTTGTTGTCAAAGATTGTTTTATTAATTGTTAAAATACCTGAATTTTCTATTGCGCCATAAAAAACTTTATTTGCATAGTTTTTTATTGAGTAAATTTTATTGTTTTTTATTATAGAATTGGTTATTAATAAGTTACCTGTTTCATCGTTATGTATTGCTCTATATCCAGTTATATTGTGGATTATAGTTTTGTTTAAGGTCATATTTCCAGTATTTTCAATTGCAGATCCGTAGATCTTAGTATTGCCTATTGATGTTTTACTTATTGATGAATTTAAAAGATACATGTTCCCTGCATTATATATTCCTCCACCTGCAGTATATGTTATGGCACCACTTTGTGTTGCTTCGGAAGTTGTTATCATAATATTTGTGGCATTTAAATCTCCTATATTATATATTCCTCCTCCATTGTTTCTTGTTTTTGAGTTGCTAATGTTTGTATTTATTATAATTAATTTCTCAGTATTTAATATGGAACCACCATTTCCAATTGAAGTCAAATTATTAAAATTTGAATTTTCAATAGTTCCAATTCCTGAGTTATAGATTGCCCCCCCAGTTTTTGTTTTTACATTGTTAAATGATGTATTTTTAATTTTAAAGTTTCCAATATTATATATAATTCCTTTATCACTTCCAAACCATCCAAAAGATCCAAAATAATCTGTAGGTGCAATATAAGAACTAAAATAACCCTGATTATTAGTAATATCCATGATATTTCTGAAACTTGAATTTTCAATTATCATTATATTTGAATTATGAATTATTGATCCATCTACACTTTTTATAGCTTTTTCCCTATATGACTGATATATATAATTATTTAATGTTTGATAAGTGGTATCATTTATTATCTGATTTATTTGAAGTTTTGTTTTATTTTCAAAAGAAGTATTAGTAATATTTATTTTTCCATTGTTTTTAATAGCTCTAAATTCAATATTTGTAAATTTTGAGTCGGCCATGGACAGTATACCATTTTCAGTATTATAAATTATTCCTATCCAGGTTATATTCTTATTTTTCATTATTATTTGATTTGGAATGTAAATATTATTAAATTTACAATTTGTTATATGTAATGTTCCTGCATTATAAATTAATCCATTATTTGTATTTTTGTTTAAATTAGTTACTTTGGGGTGTTGGTAGATAGAATCAGTGTTAAATAATGTATTAGTTAAATTTAGCATCCCAGTATTATTGATTGCTCTTCCAAGGATATTTTTAAATGTACAATTTATTAAATTAACTTTTCCTTCTGTATTTATGCTGTAACCTGTGGTATTTGTGATTGTTAAATTTACAAAAGTAACTTCTGCATTATTTGTTATATTGAAGAGGCTTTCTTTTTCAAATCCATTAAGAGTAACATTATTTCCAATTATTGTAACGGATTTATTTATTATAATACTTTCATTGGTGTCATGGATTATGTTAAAATTAGATAGGTATATTGTTCCTTTATTTTCAACTAACTCTAATGCCTTTTTAATAGAATTTATGGAATTTGTCCAGCTAATATTGGATTTGATTGTATTGTCTATAATTATGTTGTTATTTGTTAAATTTATTAATTGTAAATTGTTTAATTTTTCAAAAACAAGAGTATTGGAATATATTCCAAATGCATACACTTTTAAAATACTTTTATCTTGCACATGGTATGGAAAAGTTATATCGAATGTGTAATTTCCAGGTGTGGTATAATGTTGGTAAGGAGGTAGGTTTAATTCGCTTAGGTTTTTTTGTTTTATGATGGTGTCATTTTCATAAATTATTAAAGAAGTTTTGTTAAATTTGTCTTCACCCATTGTAAATTTGCCGGTTACATGAATATTTACAGTTATATTTCCCGTTTTGTTAAAATCATTTGTGTTATTAACTGTTATTGTAAGTTCAATAGACGAATATCTTGGACCGATAAATATGTTGTCTCCAATTTTATCTTCGGGTTTGATTTTAAAAAGTGCATTTTCTGAGTTATAATCATTTTTAACAATATTTTTGCTATTTAATAAAAATGCAAAAAAGTAATGTATGTTATGAGGTATAGTAAAAATACATGCAATCAATATCTGTCGAGCTGTCCTCTTCATAAATTTCAACATTGTTGATGTTAGGTTGATTTAAAGTGGCAGTTGAATTATCCTCAGCATTAACTGTGGTTAATGCTATAAAAAATAATCCTAGAATCAACAATATTAAAATTATTTTTTTTCTATTTTTCACAAAATTCCTCTCCTTATTATTTATATTAAATATATTAACAACTTATACTATAAATTTTATTTGATTTATAATCAGCACATATTGTTCC
>OLRN01000810.1_pt1 | contig 20369 bp, 11 predicted proteins | sample 1673001 | NCBI WGS metagenome assembly OLRN01 (sample SAMEA3136745, study PRJEB25190) | human gut metagenome | biome: human gut; feature: human-associated habitat; material: faeces | place: Austria | collected 2013 | reverse complement strand
CTGGTGGTTGCGCTTGCCTTAGTCGTAGAAGTCGCTCCGCTGGTGGCAGTGCTTGCCTTGGTTGCGGAGGTCGTTCCGCTGGTGGCAGTGCTTGCCTTGGTTGTGGAAGTTGTTCCGCTGGTGATGACGGTGGTCGCCTTGGTGGTGGTCACCGTCGTGGTGGTAGTCGCCTGTGCGTTTACGATGACTGTGCCGGTCACAACGTTATAGTTGTCGCTGTCCGCCGGGGTAAATTCCCAGGTCAGCGTGTTCTTTCCGGCAGCAAGCCGCTTGATCTCGCCGACGATCTTCACCGTACCCTTGGTGCTGTTATCGCTGAGGATCAGCCCCAGTTCATCCACCGGGTCGCCCTCGGTGTGCTTGTCGCCGTCTACGGTCACTTCAACGGTAGGATCTGCCTTTGCAATATGGAAGGTCAGTTCCGCCTTTTTCGTTGCGCCGTTTTTCGCCGTCAGAATCAGCGTGGTTTTCACCTCATCCGCAGCCTTTTCCGGTGTGCCGGAAAGCACACCTGCCGCTGTGAGTGTCAAGCCCTCCGGCAGTGCGCTTGCCGCATCCACCTGGAAGTCTACGCTTTCCAGAACGTCAAGGTTCGTCACAAAATCGTTCAGATCCAGCGCATCCATTTTCTTGTGATATGTCAGCTCGATGGTATCGCTTATGCCCTCGGAAAGCTGGATCTCCACCGGCACTTTCTTCACGATGATCTCGGTGTCGGCGGTCAGTGTGTACGGGCTTTCTGTGATCTCAGTTTCGCCCACATAATAGTGATAGGTGTACGCATTGTCGGGCGATTTTTCCAGGGTGATCTTGGCGCCGGTGTTGTGATATGTTGTCACGGTCGCCGCATCTTCGCCAAAGCTTTCGTCATAGGTCATTTCCAGACGGCAGACCTGCTCGGAATCGGCGTTCAGCGTAGGATACTTCTCGGAGGAAAGATCCTGGTAGAATGCAATGGCGGACTGGTCACCGTTCAGCAGGTAGCAGACTTCGCCGCTGGCGAACTGGTCGGCAGTTTTGAATGTTGTGCCGTCGAAATCATCGGTTTCGCTATCGGAGAGGTAGTAGCAGTTTTCAACTGTGCCATCTTTATCATTAATTTGAACTACACCATTCATACTACCGCCTGTAAGCGTTCCAGAATTGTAGCAATTTTTAATTGTGCCGCCAGAATTATTCCAGGCGGCTACTCCTCCGCCAGTATCCTTATCAGCTGTAATATTTCCAGTGTTATAACAATTTACAATTGAACCAAAATTATTAGCAACTAATCCGCCAACATAATCATACTCAGCAGTGATAGTTCCTGCGTTATAGCAATTTTCAATAGTTCCGTTGCTATATGCACAGATACCGCCAACATAAGCTACGCCCCTAAAGTATGAGTTCTCCAGACCAACGTTCTGAATTTTTCCTTCCTTATTTAAGTTAGAAAATAAGCCGATGTTACCTACTCTAGTATCATTAAAATACAGTCCACGAATCACATGACCCTGTCCATCAAATGTACCCATATAGTGAATACCAATGATTGGTGTCCAGTCTCTCCAGCCCTCTGTCTTTGTGCCGTCACAGCCTGCAACATTGCCCTCGTTTACTGTGATATCCGCAGTGAGGACAGCATCTGCATCAGTAATTTTTCCGTCATTCACCTGCGCCGCAAACCAATACAGTTCACCGGCATTTTCGATCTCGTATGTGCCGTCCTCGTTCTGCGTTGCCGGCTGGTAATGGCTGTCCGGGTAGGTCTTGCAGAAACCGTTTTCGTCCCAGTCGTGATCGACAAAGCTTTCGTCCTTGTCGTTGGTGTAGCCGTCGAGAGCGCCGCTGCAGTCTTTCATCTTTTCGTAGACCTGCCCACGGGTGCTGTCAAGAACCGGGTAATCGTCCTTGCCGATGGTCTGGTAGAATGCGATTTTTGTCTGGTCGCCGTTCAGCAGGTAGCAAACTTCGCCGCTGGCGAATTCGGCTGTGGTTTTGGCGCTGACGTTTTCGATTGTTCCAGCACCGTTATAAATCCCGATATAATCTCCGGCATATACGTCACTGTTGAAATAACTATTTTTTATCGTGTCACAATTATAGCCGCACAATCCTCCATTATAACCGACAACATTTTCAATCTTACCAACACTATGGCAGTTTTCAATTATTCCGGTGTTGTATCCGCAAATACCACCAACACCACTACCTATCTTACCATTTCCACCTTCTAAAGTACTTATGTTGTAACAATTTTTTATGATTCCGTGATTTGTCCCGCTTATTCCGCCGCTACTATCTTCTCCATAAATTCTTCCGGAACTATAGCAATTTTCAATTGTTCCACTTAAATTAGTGCCACAAATACCACCAGCAACGCCCCAAGTATCTGATGATTTCAAATAAGAATCTATAACACCTACATTCGAAATTGTTCCACTATCTACATATGAAAATAACCCTACTTGATAATAATTATCATTAAAATACAAACCACTGACAGTATGTCCCTGTCCATCAAATTTACCTGCATATTTCGATCCATAATTTCCAATCGGTGTCCATGTTCTGAAACCGCTGGTGTCCGATGCAAGTTCTCCGCTTTCTGTGAGAACGTTCTCATTGACTACGATATCCTTTGTGAGGACAGCGTTGGCAGATGTGTTCGGATAGGTTCCGTTCTCTTCCGTGTTTACAAGCGCTGCAAACCAATACAGCTGACCGGCGTTTTCGATCTGATATACGCCGTTGACCTGTTCCGGCTCGTCGTAATGGCTGTCGTTATACCGGCAGAAACCGTTGTCGTCCCAGCTATGGTCGCCGGACTTCGCATCTTTATTATTGGTATAGGTATCTGCATGGTTGCAGTTTGTGAACTGGTAAACCGTTCCGTGGGTGCTGTCCAGAACCGGGGTCGCATCGGTCGGCTCGCCGTTGTCCAGGTTCTGGCAGAAAGCAACGTCAGTCGATTCACTGCCGTTCAGCAGGTATGCCACTTCACCGCTGGCGAACTGTTCGGCGGTTTTGCCAAATGTGCCATCATTGTTGTTGGTTTCGCTGTCGGCGAGGTAGTAGCAGTTTGTGAGTGTGCCGCCTTTGTTTTGACCGCATACATCGCCGACATAAGTTGCACCTGTCACTTTGCCTGTATTGTAGCAGTTGACATTTTCGCCGTCATTATAGCCGCATACACCGCCGACCCATTTATTACCTACAACATTTCCTGTGTTATAGCAGTTTTCAACTGTGCCGTTATTCTCGCCAACTACGCCGCCGATATCAGCGCCAACAACTACACCAGTCACATTTGCTTCGCTATAACAATTGCGAATTGTGCCGGTTTTATAATTGGAACCGCAGATGCCGCCGATGTAATTGCGACCTCTAAAGTAAGAATTTTTTAAGCCGACATTCTGAATTTCGCCGCCGTTTTCCATATGACCGAACAGACCGACGTATTTTCCATCATCTATGTCCTCATTGTTAAAATACAGTCCGCTGATAGTGTGACCCTGTCCGTCGAATTTGCCGGCATACGTTGCTCTATTAGGCGCAATGGGCGTCCAGACTCTCCAGCCCTCTGCCTTTGTGCCGTCATAGCCTGCAACATCACCCTCGTTTACTGTGATGTCTGCGGTGAGAACGGCGTTTGCGGCTACGTTCGGATATGTTGCATTATCATAATCATATGTGTTTACATATGCCGCAAACCAGTACAGCTGACCGGCGTTGGCAATCTGATACACGCCGTTGACCTCTTCCGGTTTCTGGTAATGGGTCGGGTAGTTTTTGCAGAAACCGTTGTCGTCCCAGTCGTGATCGGATTGGGAAACATCCGAGCCGTTGGTGTAGTTCAGCGCAGAACCATCGCAGTCTGTGTCAGCATAGACCGTCTTGCGGGTGCTGTCCAGAACCGGGTAGTCGTCCTCGCCGATGGTCTGGTAGAATGCGATTTTTGTCTGGTCGCCATTCAGCAGGTAGCAGACTTCGCCGTTTTTGAACTGCTTGGCAGTTTTTGCAGTTGTGCCGTCGATATCATCGGTTTCGCTGTCGGAGAGGTAGTAGCAATTGCCAATGGTAGCACTGTTAGCACTGCAAACACCGCCGTTACTTACGCTGTAGCAATTTTCTATTTCATAAGAACTGGAGCCACAGATACCGCCGACTTTGGCATTGTCATCATAACCAGATACTGTACAAATGCTATAGCAATTTCTAATAGAACCATATGAGTCATTTTTGGCAGTGATACCGCCAGCATTTTCTTTTCCTTTGATATAGGAATTTATAACGCCGACATTGGAAATTCTAATGTATCCTGCCCTTTCAAATAAACCAGCATCTTTATTTTTATCATTGCAATACAGTCCGCTGATGGTGTGTCCCTTTCCATCAAAATCGCCCATGCTTTGATCAAAGTAATAGGAAATCGGTGTCCATTCTCTCCAACCCTCTGTCTTTGTGCCTTCACAGCCTGCAACGTCTCCCTTGTTTACCACAATATCCTTTGTGAGGATAGCGTTTACGCAGTTACCGCCATTCACCTCAGATGCAAACCAATACAGTTGACCGGCGTTGGAAATCTCGTATGTGCCGTTGTTATTTGTCGCCGGCTGGTAGTGGGTGTCGTCATTTTTGCAGAAACCGTTGTCGTCCCAGGCGTGAATTTCACTTGTGGAATCTTCATCGTTGGTGTAGCCTGTCCCACTTGTGCAAAGCGTTCCTTCGTAAACCACATCGTGGGCGCTGTCCAGAACCGGGGTCGCATCGGTCGGCTCGCCGTTGTCCAGGTTCTGGCGGAAAATGTTTGCGTCTCCCGATGTGCTGCCGTTCAACAGGTAGGCTACTTCGCCGCTGGCGAATTCGGCGGCGGTTTTGAAAGTCGTGCCGTCTAATTTGTCAGTTTCGCTGTCGGCAAGGTAGTAGCAGTTGGTGAGAACATCGTATGCGTCCATACCGCATACAGCACCAACTTCATCTGTACCTGTAACCGTTCCTGTATTGTAGCAGTTTTCAACTACACATTTCGCATTTTTACCAATGATGCCACCAATACACATTGTCGTTCCTGTAACATCTCCTGCATTGTAACAATTTTTGATGATAGCATTAGCAGAATTTGTACCACAGATACCACCGAGATTCTGAGTACCTGTCACATTTCCTGTGTTGTAGCATTTTTCAATAGTACCATATGTTTTTGTAATAAAGTTGCTGTACACCTCATTGAAACCGCACACGCCTCCGACATTTGAGCTGCCTTCAATATTTCCTGTGTTATAGCAATTGCTTACAGTTCCATAATTATAACCAACTATACCGCCAACAATTTTACTTGTACCTGTAATATTTGCAGTGTTATAACAATTGCGGATAGTTCCACCACTATTTCGACCACAAATACCGGCAACCTCTGTTTCTCCATAAAAATAAGAGTTTTCCAGACCAATGTTTTGTATTATGCCAGAATTATTTAATTTTCTAACAATTCCGACATCTTCACCATCATATTGATCTTCATCTGGATTACATTCACCGTAAAAGTACAGTCCAGAAATCGTGTGTTCAAATGTGCCTTTGTAACCATTATAGCCATCTCCAATCGGCGTCCAGTCTCTCCAGCTTTCATCTTTTATACCGTTACAGCCTGCCACATTTCCCTCATTTACCACAATATCTGCAGTGAGGACAGCGTTTATAGCGGAATTCGGATGCGCTCCGGTATCCTCATCTTCATAATTCACCTGCTCTGCGAACCAGTAGAGGTTTCCGGCGTTTGCGATCTGATATGTACCATTTTCTTCTGTTGCCGGCTCATACGGCGAGGTGCAGTCCTCGTTATCGCAAAAGCCGTTGACGTAATTATGACCGTCCTCTGCACTTGCAGACAGTATTTCAAATACCCCCCCGGGTATACCTGTTACACCCACGGCAGACAGCCCCGTCACCAGAGCCGTCGCCAGGCTCACCACCCGTTTGGAAAGTTTCACTTTTGTTTGCATAAAATTCCTCCTTGTTTGGGAAAATTAAAAATGGGTTTTCGTTTTCATGTCAACTATATGGTACGTACATTTATTATAGCATTTTTTGACGCAGATTACAAGCATATTTCTTTCACTTTTATCTCTTTGCTAAAATTTATGCGTTTTTCACGGAAATCACAGCAAATATTTGTGAACTTTTGTGTGGAGAAATGTTGTTTTCCTGTTTTAGTTTGCGGAGTGTGGGTAGTTTGGGGTGACACAAAGGAACGACCCCTCAGTCAAGCCTACGGCTTGCCAGCTCCCCTGTTAGGGGAGCCTATTTGTTAGGGGAGCCTATATTAAGATGGAATGCGCCTATTGATTTTTCTGTGCCGGGTATGCTACAATAGGTGTGAAAAGATACGATGCGCTGTGACAAAAAATGACAGCGCCGGGAACTGAAATGAGGTGTACACAATGGGAAATACGGTATTCGGGCGCAATCTCGCCAAGCGCAGAAAGGCGCTGGGGCTGACACAGGAACAGCTTGCCATGCGGCGAACGTCTCGCCCCAGGCGGTGTCCAAGTGGGAAAACAGCAGCTATCCGGACGGCGAAGAGGGCGAATCGTAAAGAAAACCAAAGCCTGTATTTTCTGCGCCGCAGCGGCGTCTGGAGATACGGGCTGTTTTTTTGGTTGAATTTCTATACCGTTCCTTTATTTTTTTGTGGATATTCTACAGTTCAACGAATCGTTGTGCCAACTCTACGGACAGGGGAAAAACTCAAATTTGAATTGCTTGTTTCCCTTTGGAAAACGTGGTATGCTAAAGACACCGAAAAACGAATCGTGTGAAATGATGACAGAAATCATCACGAAACAACACAGGAGGTATTTGGTATGATCAAAAAAACGATTGCAGGGATGCTTGCAATATCTACATTGATTGCAGCACTTCCCATCACAGCAGCTACCACGGTTTCCGCAGAAGGGAGCTACACCGTTCCGGAACTGTCACTGGAAAACAAGAGCGTTCCGGAAACAGACAGCATGAAGAAATCCCTGGACGATATGTTCGACACCCTGTATGTGGCATTTGTACAGCAGAATATTCCGGTAGTCATCGGCGAATTCGGTGCGACAAACCGGAACAACACGCAGGCAAGAACCGATCAGACCGCTTATTACTATGCCGCTGCAAGAGCAAGAGGCATCAGCTGCTGTCTGTGGGATAACTCCAATGCTGAGGGCGACAACGAGGCATATCGTTTCCTGGACAGAACCAACAAGACTTTCATCTATGACTCTATCACAGCGGCAGCCAAAAAATACGGTGCGCCGAGAACCGATTTCGGAGGCGGCGGTATAGAGGGCGTGGTTGTCAACAGCAACTGCACCCTGTATCCGGACGGCAAGGTGATATTCCCCTGCGAGATCGGCGAAAAGGCTGAAATTTATTTCGACATTGATATGACCAAGTCCCTGTGCGGCGGCGGTGCGCTGTGCTTTAATCTGAACGTAGACGGCAAAGGCTATTGGATCGGTTATCCGTTCCGTGCCGGTGTGGAGTGGGATTCCGCACAGAATAAAAACGTACCGGTTCCCTGCACTGTTGATCTGACCGACACTTCTCAAATGAACGTGAACTGCTGGTCGGAAAACCGAAAAGTTACGGATACCGCAGAACTGGAAATGCTCTCTAAGCTCTGTCAGGCAAGCACATCCGCTGAGATCCAGCTTTGGTGGTCTTTGAATCTGGACTGGGGTGACAGACCGGATTCCTCCGTCACGGCCGGCAAGTCCGAGAGCGAAGTTTCTGATCTGAAGGCAGCTGCTGCCAAGGAATGTATCGCAGTTATCAACGTCAGACCCATGAGCCTGCCTCTGGACAACAACATGGGCAAGGGCAGCTGGAATAACGGCGGAGATGTTACACCGGGAACAACTGTACCCGGAACACAGGACACCAACGAAACCACAACTACAACCACAAATACCGATGTACAGCCGCCTGCCGGCGACACACTGTTCCAGGTCTGGATGGCTGGTTCGATCGGCGTAGATGACTTCTGGGGCAACGGCAACAAGGGTCAGACTGCGGCAAACATTACCGGAAACGGCACGTACACTACAAGCTTCCAGGTTTCCAGCGAGGCGGACACGATCTCCTGCCTGGTTCTGAACTCTGACATTGACATTTTCAAGTACGCTTCCAAGGATTCCGCAGATCCGATCGCAGATTCCGGCATCCAGATGAAGATCGAAAGCGTTATGGTAGACGGAAAGCCGATCTCCTACACCGGTCCTTCTGACGGTGCATATCGTCTGGGCGACAGCGGCACAAGCCTGCGCTACAACATTCTGAACACATGGACACCTACCAACAAGGTTTCGGATATCGCATCGAAGGTCAAGGTTTCCAAGTCTGTATCTGTAAAGTTCACCATCTCCGGTCTGCCGGACAGCGGTGTGACCACTTCTGAATCAAAGCCCGGCACAACCGAAAGCAGCACACAGACTACCGTATCTTCCAGCGAGACTACCACAGTTCCCCAGGAAACTACCACAACTGCTGAAACCAGCAGTGCTACTGCTACGACTGAAAAATCACAGCCTTCTGAAACAAGCACTTCTGCTACTGCAACCACTGCATCTTCTGCAAAGCCCAGTGAGACCACAACCGAATCTACCGTTCTGGCATCTATTTTCGGTGACATCAACCTGGACAGCAAGGTAGATATTACAGACGCTGTTCTGCTGAACAAGAAGGCAGCGGGTCAAGTAGATCTGAATGCACAGGCAACTGCCAATGCCGACTGCAACTCTGACAAGGAAGTAAACGGCGAGGATGCCATTGTCCTGCTGCAATTCCTGGTGCAGATCATCAAGACACTGCCGGCAACAAAATAAACTCCCCTATTTGATATCTTCATTTTAATTCTTCATAAACACAGAAAAGTCATCCTCTGGTACGGGGGATGACTTTTCTGTTTCTCTGCGCAGATGTCCGATTTTATCTTCTGTTTAACTTTGGTTTATGCGCTCTTACAGCAAACCGGATACACTAAGAGTAGAGAAAATATACACACCCGCAAATGGAAAGGAAGTCTGCATATGAAACGCAAAGCCAGCGAAACTGCTGCAAAAACAACGGGACAGATCTTACGGGACAACATCTGTACCCTGTTCAATCTGCTGAATCTGCTAATTGCCATTGCGCTGATCTTTGTTCACGCATGGTCGAACTTATTTTTTGTTCCGGTGGTCGCATTGAACACCATCATCGGTATTGCACAGGAACTGAAAGCCAAGCGGCTGATCGAAAAGCTGACGCTTTTGTCCCAGTCGAATGCCAAAATCGAACGGAACGGCGAACTGCGCTCTGTTCCCATTGCAGAAGTGCAGGAACAGGATATTCTGCTCCTGGAAAGCGGCAACCAGATCTGCGCCGATGCCGTTGTCACAGACGGCGGCATCGAGGTCAACGAGTCCCTGCTCACCGGCGAATCGGATGCAGTCTACAAAAAGGCAGGCGATTCCCTGCTGTCCGGCAGTTCTGTTATCAGCGGCACCTGCCGTGCCACTGTCCTCCGTGTGGGCAGTGACAGCTACGCCTCCAAGCTGACCAAGGAGGCAAAAAAGACAAAAGCCATGCACTCCGAACTGGTCGGCTCTATGCAGAAAGTCACCCGTCTGACCAGTTTCTGCATCGTACCGCTGGGCATTCTGCTGTTTGTGGAGGCACTACTGTTCCGGGACAGTTCCATGTATGATGCCGTGGTAGGCACTTCTGCCGGACTGCTGGGAATGCTGCCGAAAGGACTGTATCTGCTGATCAGCGTCAGCCTGGCAGCCGGCATCATTACCCTTTCCAAGAAAAATGTACTGGTGCAGGATCTCTACTCCCTGGAAAATCTGGCGCACGTGGATGTGCTTTGCCTGGACAAAACCGGTACGCTGACCGAGGGCAAAATGCAGGTGGAAAAAGCCGACCTGTTTCCGGGAACGGACGCAGAAAAATTCCACGAGTGGATGGGAAATTTTCTGACACACACACAGGACAACAACGCCACATTCCAGGCGATGCACGCCTATTTCAAGGGTATGGATACGCTGAGTGTCACCGATCAGATCCCGTTTTCTTCGGATCGGAAATGGAGCGCCATGACCTTTGCCGGCGCAGGAACTTTTGTGACCGGCGCACCGGAAAAGCTTTGTCCGGATCAGATGCCGCCGGAGATCACCGCATACCAAAAGGAAGGCAAGCGTGTCCTGCTGGCAGGCATCACACAGCAGCCGGTACAGAAAGGGCAGCCCCTGCCGGAGGTACAACTGCTGGCAGTGATCGTGCTGACCGATCCGCTCCGTGCCAATGCGGCGAAAACAATTGCAAATTTCCAGAAAGAGGGCGTTTCCGTCAAGCTGATCTCCGGTGACAATCCGGTCACTGCCTCGGCTGTCGCACAGAAGGCAGGCATCTTGCACGGAGACCGCTGGGTGGATATGCGAACTGTAGAGGAATCTGAGATCGACGCAGCAGCACAGCGATATACCGTTTTCGGCAGAGTAACGCCGCAGCAAAAAAAACAGCTGATACAGGCATTCCACCGACAGAAGCACACAGTCGCTATGACAGGCGACGGCGTAAACGACCTATTGGCACTGAAAGAGGCAGACTGCAGCATTTCCGTGGGACAGGGCAGCGATGCCGCACGGCAGACAGCACAGCTGGTACTGCTGGACTCCGACTTCGCCGTACTGAAAGACGTGTTGCTGGAGGGCAGACGAGTGGTCCACAATGTCACACGATCTGCGGGCGTCTTTTTCATTAAAACGCTGTACTCCGTCCTGCTCTGTGCCATTTGTCTGCTGACCAATACCCCATTCCCCTTTGTTCCCATCCAGATCACGCTGATCGACCTGATTATCGAGGGGTATCCGTCCTTTTTCCTGTCTTTCCTGCCGGATTCCCGTCCGGTGCGCACCCGGTTTCTGCCGGAGGCGATCCGGCGAGCCGCACCGAATGCCATTGCCATTGGTGTATGCTTCCTGTTCTATCTGCTATTCCACGCAATGGGCTTATTCGGACTGTCCGGTGAACAGACCCAGGCAAATGCACTGCTGTTCCTGCTGATCGGTACAGTCGGGCTTGCCGGTGTTTTCAAAATGTGCCAGCCTTTCACAAAAATCAAAGCGTTTTTTGCTGTGACCTCTGCGATTGGATTCTATGCCGCCATTGCTGTTTGCCTGTGGCTGCAAAATCACCTGCTCCATCTGGACATCCTGCATCTGGCTGTCCCCACTCCTGTAACTTTGCTGTTCTTTGTTCTCCTTGCTATTGCGGCGATTCTGACGGAGCGTACCCTGGCAAAGACAATTTTCCGGGACAAGGCGGAAATTGACGAATGAAGTGTAATGTGCTATAATGAAGTGTAAGGTAACACGCCTGGAAAGGAGCTGTGCAGATTGACAATCAAAAAGCGGCTGTTTCTTTCGAACCTCTTTATGCTGCTGATCCCGGCGCTGGTCAGCGTTTTGATCCTGGCGCTTTCCATGTTGCTGTTTGTGAATCTTTTCTACAAGCAGGCCATGGATGAAACGGTGCATGGAGAAAATACCGTGTATCTGGAACATCTCCTGGTAAAGCAGGCAGAGGAGTTTCTGCAAACCGATCATAAGGTGCTTACGGATTCTCACCTGTATCAAACCGTAGAAAAGTATGTGCAGACCCAGAGCATTCAGCTACAGATTTACGACGGAGATGCCCTGGTTTGTTCCATGGGCGACCGGCACGAAGATCTGGCGGAAATGCCGCTGTATATGCTTTCCAACGGCAATGTGTATGTCGAACCGATCACCATAGATGACCATAACTACACCATCTACATTGCTTTCTTTGCGCCGGTACAGGAAAGCACCTGGAACGAAATGATCGTAAAATATCTGATCGCCGTTTTGATTATTTTAATTGTAATCGCAGTCCTGGTCACAAACCGGTTTCTGACAAAGTTTGTGTTCCGGAAAATCGAAAAGCCTCTGGATATTCTGATCTCCGGCGTACATGAGATACAGGACGGCAATCTGGCATACCGCATCCGCTATTCCAACAAAGATGAGTTTCTTCCGGTCTGTCAGGACTTCAACCAGATGGCAGAACGCTTGCAGCAGTCCATTGTGCAGACGGAACGGGAAGAACGAAACCGCAAGGAACTGATCGCCGGCATCTCTCACGACCTGCGGACACCGCTGACCTCTATCAAAGCCTACATTGAGGGACTGATCGAGGGCGTTGCACAGACGCCGGAGCGTCAGCAGAAATATATGCAGACCATCCGGGAAAAGGCAAACGACATCGACCGCATGGTAGACAAGCTGTTCCTCTTCTCCAAGCTGGATCTGGGAGATAACCCGTTCTATCCGGAGCCGATTCCTGTTGCAGAGGCGCTGCACAGTCTGGTTGCCGCCAATGCGGAAGAATACGCCAGACAGGGCATGACAGTTGTGCTGGACGACATTCCCACTGACTGTGTTGTCTGCGCCGATCCGGTACAGTTTCGCAATGCAATCCTCAATCTGCTGGAAAACAGCTTGAAGTACAAGGATGATCCGGAAGTCCAGGTGCGCATCGGCTGTACGGAGACGTCATCGGATGCTACGATTTCCGTAACGGACAACGGTCCGGGTGTGCCGGAAGAGGCGCTGTCCAAGCTGTTTGATGTGTTCTATCGCAGCGACCCGTCCCGGAGCAATCCGCAGAAAGGCAGCGGACTGGGACTCGCCATTACGGCAAAAATTCTGGAACGGTTCGGCGGTTCCGTTCAGGCGGAGAATGTACATCCCAAGGGACTGCGGATTCTGCTGACCATTCCAAAGGAGGAGGCGAAACCATGAGCCATATCTGTATTATTGAAGACGATGCTGCCATTGCAGAAATCGAACGGGACTATCTGGAAATCAACGGCTTTACCGTATCCATTGCCACAGACGGTGTCTCCGGATTGAATCTGACCCAAAAGGAATCGTTCGATCTGATTTTGCTGGATCTGATGCTGCCGCAGCTGGACGGGTTCACACTGTGCCGAAAGCTACGGGAACGGCTGGATATCCCGATCCTTATGGTGACAGCAAAAAAAGAGGACATCGATAAAATCCGGGGATTGGGTCTGGGGGCAGATGATTACATTGTCAAGCCCTTCTCCCCCAGTGAACTTGTGGCAAGAGTGCAGGCACACATTGCCACCTACAAACGGCTGAAAGCACCCCAGGAGGTACAGCAGGATATCACGGTGGGCGCAATCCGGATCTGTCCCAAGTCCCACCGGGTATTCGTCCAGGAACAGGAGATCAATCTGAAAAACAAAGAGTATGAACTGCTGCTGTTCCTGGTGACCAATGCGGACACGGTATTCGACCGGGAGACCTTATACGAACGCATCTGGGGCATGGATGCGCTGGGCGACAATGCTACGGTTGCCGTACATATCAACCGCCTGCGGGAAAAGCTGGAGGAAGATCCATCCCATCCGAAATATATTGAAACGATATGGGGTGCAGGCTACCGTTTTCATGCCTGATTAGGAGATGAATTCTACATGTGGTTACTTTTTGCCTGCGGTTCTGCCCTGTTTGCCGGCGTGACCGCAGTTCTGGCAAAAATCGGGATGCAGCACATCAATTCCACCATTGCTACAGCGCTGCGGACGATCATTGTACTGCTGTTTTCCTGGCTGATGGTACTGCTGACCGGGGCATTCTCCGGAATCGGTTCCATATCGGGAAAGACGCTGGTGTTCCTACTGCTTTCCGGCTGTGCCACGGGCGCAAGCTGGCTGTGCTACTTCAAGGCACTGCAGCTGGGCGATGTGAGCCAGGTCGCTCCCATCGACAAATCCAGCACCATTCTCACAATGCTGCTGGCGTTCCTCTTGCTGGGAGAGTCGCTGACATGGCTGAAACTCTGCTGTATGCTGCTCATCGGCGCAGGAACATTCCTCATGCTGCCCAAACACAGCGGCGATCTGAAAACCGTTTCTTCTAAAAAAGGATGGCTGTTCTATGCCATCCTTTCTGCTGTGTTTGCCAGTCTGACTTCGATTCTGGGAAAAGTGGGAATCCAGGACATTGACTCCAACCTTGGCACGGCGATACGGACGTGCGTTGTCCTGGTGATGGCATGGGTCATGGTGTTTGTCACCGGGCAACAGCACAGTATGCACGGCTTGAACCGGAAAGATCTGCTTTTCCTGGGGCTGTCCGGTCTGACCACCGGGTTGTCCTGGCTGTGTTATTACCGGGCATTGCAGGACGGTCCGGCGAGCGTTGTTGTCCCCATTGACAAGCTGAGCATTCTGGTAACGGTCGCTTTCTCTGGTCTGGTACTGAAAGAGCGGCTGGATCGGCGTTCCGGCACTGGATTGGTTTTGCTGACGGCAGGCACCCTTTTGCTGGTACTATGACGCAAGCTTACATCACGCACAAAAGGGCATCGGTTTCAAGCAAACCGATGCCTTTTTTTCTTATGGTTACAAATCACTTTTTCTCATCCAGCAGCATAACGCCCTCTGCCGGGTTGTGGTCGATTGCGCCTACGATTCGGTGCGGCACATATGGTTCTTCCAGGTATGCCACGTCCTCTTCTGTCAACCGGACTGCAAGTGCGCCGGCAGCATCGTCCAGGTAAGCGGACTTCGTTGCGCCGACGATGGGCGATGCAACGCCTTTCGCCCAGTGCCATGCCAGTGCGATCTGCTGCATTTTTACGCCATAGCATTCTGCCAGTTCTGCAACACGGGCTACAATTTTCATGTCCTGCTCTTCTGTGCGGTCATATTTGCCCATGGCAACTCGGTCGGTCTTGCTGCGGCAGGTATCCCCGTTCCAGGTGGGACGTGCCAGATGTCCTGCGGCAAGCGGACTATACGGATATGCAGCTGGCGGCAAAGGAACATGGCTGGGCGCAGTTTCAGGCGATGGAAAACCACTATAATTTGCTGTACCGGGAGGACGAACGGGAACTGATCCCCATTTGTAAACAGATGGGCGTGTCACTTATGCCGTGAACTGGTAGCCATACATGGCAGACGCACCCAGCGCCCGGACTTTTCCTGCCTGCACCAGATCATTCAGCGCTTCCATGGTCTCTTCAACAGGCGTTTCATAGTCAAAGCGATGGATTCCAGGTAATCTGTTCCCAGACGCCGGAGCGTGCCGTCAATCTCTCGGTGAATTGCCGCTCTGGACAATCTGCCGGGATTAAAGTAGACCTTAGAGGCAATGACGACCTTTTACGCTGCGTGTTCTTTTGCAGGGCACGTCCCAGATATTCCTCACTGGTGCCGGCAGAATAGCCATTCGCCGTGTCAAAAAAGTTGATGCCCAGATCCAGGGCGTGTCTGACAACGGACTCTGTGGCAGTTTCATCCAGCGTCCAGTCGTGCATTGTGCCGGCTTTTCCAAAACTCATGCAGCCAACGCATATCTTTGAAACTGTAATTTCTGTATTTCCCAATTTGGTGTATTCCATTGTTATCGCACTCCTCTGCTCAATATACAGATATTTCTACGACTATTATACCACTTTTCTTTTCAAATGTAAAACACTTATTCGGCATACGCAGAAATGCCTGTAGAGCATTGCTGTCGTTACGATTTTGCTTTCCATGATGCGATGGCATTTCTCATGCGGCGTTCAATGTCAATTCTGGTTTCTTTGCACTCCTTTGAAAATTTCTTGGCGTTCTTGAAGGCGATATTGACGAAGAGTCCCGAACCGATGGGCAGCATGGTTTTCAGCATTCCCTCCGGGAAAACAAAGTGCGTGCCGTGTTCATAAACAGCTGCCTCCACATCACAGGTATGCTGTTTTTCGGCAAGGCGCTTTTCCATCCGGCGGATATATTTTGCCGTATCCCACAGCACGTCATCTTCTGCCCCGATCATCAGCAGTTTGCCGCAAATGTTCTCCACCTTGATAAATTTCGCTTCGGTAATGGGATGCGCTGCCTCGGATTCGTCGAACAGCTTACGGGATGCGATCATGCTTTTGGTTTCCTTGGACTCCGCATCTATCTTATGCCAATACTGCGGATGTCCACAGCAAAACGGCATATACGGCAGCGGCTTTCCGCCATAAGAAAAGAGGGATTCCCCTTCGATCGGCCATTCCTTACAGCCGTCACGATTGCCCTGCATAAAGCCCTGCCATATGAAATCGCTTGGAGTCATGGCGATGGTCAGTGTAATGTCATGGAACATAGATGCCGCCGTCAGTGCAAGCGTTCCGGTAGTAGATGCTCCGGCAATGCCGATCTTTTTGTTGCCGTGTGCTTTCATCCATTTTACCGCTGTCTCAACACGCTCCAACGGATAGTTGTGATGTCCGTAGTCTTTTTTCCCAGGTGACATAGTCATTACGTTCACACCCAGCCGCAAGATCCATTTCACCGCCGAGCGTGCCATATAGTCTTCCGGATCATCTCCCAGCATGGCGATGACTGCACAATCTGAACCGGATTCACAAGTCCAGTATGCGCCGTAAAAGCCGTCTTTTTCAATGTCAAAATGTACGTGTTTCATATGTTTCCTCCTATTTTCAGTGAATAATACTTTTCACCAGCTGTACCCACTTTTCGGGACAGCAAGCCAGAAGTTCTTCGTGCTGCAAATCCTGCTCATGAATCACGGGACAGGCAAAGTGCTGCTGGTAACGGGAACGATATTTTTCGCCCATTTTCAGCGCATAGAAAATATGTATCTCCGTGCCGGGAACAGCGATCTTATCCGGCAGCGGCGTAATCATATCCGAATAAAACTGATTTTTGCAGCTCTGCATAGTGACATAAGGACGAGCGCCGCCCAACATTTTCAGAAAAGCTCTCGTGTATTCCGGCATCTGCTGTTCCCGCTTTTCCATTCGCTTTTGCAGGAATCGCCCTTTCATTTTTCCGTCCCGTATCATCGGATAGATCAACGGCATTGCCAAATTGACCAACAATTTTGCAGCAAACGCAGATGCCTGATCCAGGTCAGAACTTCCCAGAATGCCATAGTCCATTTGAATGTTTTGCCGTGCGGCAAGCAGTCCTACGAACGAGCCGCCCAGCGAGCAGCCGTATGCTGCCCGGATATGTCCGCCGCAGTTTTCCTGGATATATGTCTCTATTTTTTCTGTTTCCTCCAGCATAGTCGGAAACTCGCTCTGTTCTGTTTCATCAAAGCCATCGTAGCTGACGCAGAGAACGTGATAATTTGCCGCCAGCAGAGGAATAACGTGTCCGAAATTGCCCTTCCAGTGGCAGCAGGTTCCCGGCAGCAGTAAAATTGCTGGAGCATCTTCGCTGCCAAAGGGATAAACTTTCATCTCTTTCCCCCGTTTCTATATAGTTAGGAATCGCTAACTATCATTGCTATGAAAAGCCGCCATACGGCAGCCTTTCAGATATGGAAAATCACCTACTTTATTATAGCACAACGCTGTCCTTTTTTCAATAGGCAACTTTGCAGTTTGTGTAAGGAGAATTGGTTGAACATATTTGGTACAGAACGTTCGCCGTATTTTTTGAGTGCATCTACTTATTTCACCATCTGCCGCAGCAGCACCAGATCAAAGCCATTCACAACACCATTTCCATTCAGATCGGCGACAGAGAGAGTAGCGGGATCGGAAATCTTGTATGCTTCTCCCAATATGTATTGGTTTAACTGCCACACATCGGTTTTATTTACTTCCCCATCATCGTTCAGATCTCCCGGTACTCTTTTTCCAATGCGAAGAACTCTTCCACAGCTAGCATAAGAAGGAGACAATTCTCCTTCCAAATTATAAGTTCTAAGCGTTACCTTATAGTACCCTTCCGGTAGCATTCCAGACCACGCCAGTTCTTCTCCTGTTTCTTTTTCCACGATAATGCTATCTTCATCGCTGGAAGGGACACCACTTTGTTTGGTTCTTTGAATTGTCAGCTGATATCGTATTACACAACTTGCAGAATCCCAGCGGATTTCAGTTGGAGTATTCTCATCACCTGCGGAAATTACCCACAGGTAAGGAACATTATGGTGGATACAGCGAACATCCCATGTCAATTCTTCAGTTGTTTCATAACTGTCATGATAAGCAGTAACATGAGCCAGGTAGTTTCCTCTCTCCAGTTTTAGCGTATACGAATGCACATTTCCAAGATCTTTTTCTGCCAAAGTCTCTCCGGTATCCGCATTTTGAATAAAAATGCGATACCCCAGCGCACCAAGAGAATTGGTCCAACTGATTGTTATAGGACGATAGTCACTTATGCTACTAGCAGAAATAGTAAAATCATAGGGATTGTTATGCTCTTCTACTGTAAAATCTTGTTTTTCTGTGGAAACGATATTGTCTCCGTTTTGGGCAGACAACTGTGCTGTATAATCTCCTGCCGGGAGAACTTTTTGGAAAGCAAGGCTCTGCATTTCCTGATCTACGACTGGCTGGTCTGTATCACGCTTCCAGATCACCAAACGATAATTATAGGCATCGGCAGATTCTGTCCATTGGAAGTTTGTACTGACATAAGTCGAACCTGGCTCAATTGTCATTTCCGGCAATTCGGGTACAAACAGGTTGGGCAGGTCTGCATACAACGGGCATCCATAACCAATTACCACAGAACTATCCAACTGTCGCTCACAAGCCATTACTTGATTTGAAACATTGCCCTCGATGGTCTGGAAACTTGTTTCACCTACGGCTGTTACAAGTCCCACGTGCGTCAATGCGTTTTCATCGCTTGTCTCACTGTAGAAAGCAATATCGCCCGGACGTGGTGTATATGTTCCGCCCTGAGCAGCGCTCTTGCGGTAACGCTTTTGATTTACGAAAAAGGCATACTCGCCTCCCACTGTGGATTCCTTTGCAATGATTTCCGTGGAAATGCCTGCCTGGTCAGCACACCATGACAGAAACGTCTGACACCATGCGTAGGAACAAGTGCCTTCTTTTCCTTCAAACCATTGGTTGTACTTTGCACCCGTTTCCGGGGCAGTATATCCCAACTGCGCTCTAGCCGCTGCAATCATATCTGCTGATTCTGCACCCGTTCTGACAAAGGTTTCGTCTACTGCACCAACCGGCAATGTCAGCTGTAACAACATGACAACTGACAGAATCGCCGCAAATACTCGGATAAAACGTGATTTTTTCATAACTTCCTCCTAATCCTGTGTAAGTTGCTGTCTTGAATTAACAAAAAAGTTGCATATCCTGTATTTAGTATACAGCTTTTTCTTTGAAATGTCAATAATTTATAGTAAAATTGTTTTGATTAAATAAAAAGCCTCGTACTATCAAGGTTTAAGAATACAAAAAAACGGCTTAAATGCGTCAAATTTCGCATCTAAGCCGTTTTACATATGGTCGAGGTGACAGGACTCGAACCTGCGGCATCGTGGTCCCAAACCACGCGCGCTACCAACTGCGCAACACCTCGATACAGCTCCCCTTTGCGGGGAGCCTTTATATTATACTGGAAAAGAGGTCCCGCGTCAACGGTTTCTCGTCATTCCCGATACATCTTCGCCAAACCGCCCTCGCTGGTCTCCCGGTATTTGGAGAACAAGTCCCGGCCGGTCTCGTACATAGTCTTTACCACCATGTCGAAGGAAATCTTCCGGGTGTAGGTGAGGAAGTTTGCCAGGCTCAGGGCGTTGATGGCCCGCATGGCCGCCACGGCGTTGCGCTCGATGCAGGGAATCTGCACCAGGCCGCCTATGGGGTCGCAGGACAGGCCCAGGTGATGCTCCATGGCCACCTCGGCAGCGTACTCGATTTGGTCCAGGTCCATGTGGTACAGCTCCGCCAGGCCCGCCGCCGCCATGGAGCAGGCGCTGCCAATCTCCGCCTGGCAGCCGCACTCCGCCCCAGAGATGGAGGCGTTTGTCTTGATGATATTCCCCACAATGCCCGCCGCCGCCAAGGCGTGGAGCATGTCCCTGTCGGAGAAGCCCAGCTGCTCCTGCTTAAAGACCAGCACCGCGGGCAGCACGCCGCTGGCCCCGCAGGTGGGGGCCGTCACCACCACGCCGCCGCCGGCGTTCTCCTCGCTGACGGCAAAGGCGTAGGCGCAGACCTTGCGGTTCTCCCGGGTCTCGGGGCTTTCGTCCATGTGGCGCTGGCGCACCAGGTATTTGGCCTTCCGCTGCACCCCCAGTCCCCCGTGAAGCACTCCCTCGGTGTTGAGCCCCGCGTACACCGTGGCCTTCATCTGCTTCCACACGTCCCGCAGGTAGTCCCAGATTTCCGGGCCCTCGTTCTCCTCCACATACTGCCAGAGGAATTTCCCCTCCCGCTGGCAGTACTCCTTGATTTCCTGGAAGGTGGAAAGGGGGTACACATCCTGGGGCGCCACCGAGGGCTGCCCCTCTATCTCAATTTTGCCGCCGCCCACGCTG
>OLRN01000809.1_pt1 | contig 20403 bp, 20 predicted proteins | sample 1673001 | NCBI WGS metagenome assembly OLRN01 (sample SAMEA3136745, study PRJEB25190) | human gut metagenome | biome: human gut; feature: human-associated habitat; material: faeces | place: Austria | collected 2013 | reverse complement strand
GATGATTGCCTTATCATCACCGTAATTGCGGTCACCATGGAATTCCATAAAATCTGTAAAAAGAGCTTTTATATAATCACTGCCGGACGGTCGGTCGATCTTACGTGAAAGCTGCACACGATCCCATGCTGTGAGGTAAGGGTTGATGTCGGCAGACTCAAAATCTGACTCCGATGAAGATTTCGCTGAGTGCATTTCATCTATTGAATCGTCTGAGGAATTGGAAATCTCATGCATCTCCAGAATCTTCCCAAGCGTCTCTTTCAGATTCTCACGTCTTACAATATCATCAACAAATCCGTGCTCTACAAGAAATTCTGCTCTCTGGAAACCCTTTGGCAGTTTCTGGCGGATCGTCTGCTCAATCACACGAGGTCCCGCAAAACCGATCAATGCCCCAGGTTCCGCAAGAATAATGTCTCCCAGCATCGCAAAACTTGCCGTCACTCCACCGGTCGTCGGCTCAGTCAGAATACTGACATAAAGAAGCCCTGCTTTACTGTGGCGCTCAAGTGCCGCGGATGTTTTTGCCATCTGCATCAGGGAAACGATCCCCTCCTGCATTCTGGCGCCACCGGAGCAGCAAAACAGGATGACCGGCAGACCTTCCTCTGTCGCGCGTTCCACAGCGCAGGCAATTTTCTCCCCCATCACATGCCCCATGCTGCTCATCAGAAATCTTGCGTCACAAATACCGAGCACTGCATCCTCGCCGTATATTTTACAGTGCCCAATGGTGACCGCCTCATGCAGTCCGGTCTTTTCCTTTGCCGCTTTTACTTTGTCCTCATATCCCGGGAACTCCAGCGGATTCGCCTCCGCCAGATCCTCAAACCACGGGGTAAACGTTCCGACATCCGCCACCATGCGGATGCGGTTTCTGGTGCGCACCCTGAAATAACTGCCACATTCATAGCAGACATACAGATTTTTTTCCGCTTCCTTTTTATTGATCTCCCTGCCGCAGGCCGGGCACACAATCGTCTCCTGCAGCGCCTGTGCTGCCTCCACCGGTGTTTTTTCTGCCGGGCAGGAAAATAGCAGCGGTTATAAAGATGGAGGCACTTATAATACGGGAGCGAGATCAGTTGGAGAAGTTCGGTTCAGCGTGGGCGGTGGCGCGGCACACAATAATATGCCGCCATACCTTGCACAAAACATCATCGTGCGAGCATTGTGAGCCCCACATGCTTACGGTGCTAATTTTCTGCGCGGAGCTACAGGCGGCAGCTTCAAGCATCTCATGACTTTAAATGAACTCGTTGCACACAGCCATCCGATAACGAACGGAAATGGAGTGTACACCTGGGACGCAACCTCTGGTGCCGCAACAGTATCCGTACTCATAGAGACCACTACTAACAACACAAAGCCTGTGAATATTTCTGTAGGCAACCGCGGAGGTGGTCAAGCGATGGATATTACAAACCCCTACATTGCTCAGAACATCATCGTACGGGCCTTGTAAGACCCGTATGCTTACGGTGCTAATTTTCAGTGCGGGGTTGTGGGCGGTGCTGCGCAGGCAAAAATAGAAACTCGCAATCTGCCAGCAAGCGCAATTACGTTTGTATCCCGCACCGCTGAGCAATGGTCTATTGGGGTTTGGAATTCCCACGGTGCGGGCTACGGTGGAGTATCGTTGGATCAGCAGGATGGTTCTCCACATGGGCAGGCAATATCAATACTGCCTCCGTATCTCGCACAGAATATCATAGTGCGCGCACGATGATGTTTTGCACAAGATATGGCGGCATATGATCGGCAGCGCTTATAGCATGGTGATGCGGATCTCCCTCGCCAGATGAATCTGTACTCGCATTAGGCCCATGTTCACTTGAGCCTGCAATACCGGGTCCGAAGTAAGAACTGCCTTGGCTGTTCGGGTTTGTTGCATAGTAGTGCACATGCGGACCATTTTGTGAGCTGGTAAGTCCTGTTCCGCCAGTATTACCGCCGTGATTGTGTATTGCGCTGCCACCCCAGCTGCGCAGCAGAAAATTAGCACCGTAAGCTAACGGGAAGCGTTCAGCCAATTTTTTGCAGTTGAAAAAGCCGTCTGCCGCGCCGGAACTGAGTGAATCACCGATTTTAGCATAAAGCACTGCGTATACGGTTTTACTGAGATCGTCATTGAAATTGACGCGAGCGAAGGCTTTACTGTTGACCCCTCCGGTGTAAGTAATAACATTGGGAGAGTACCACCACTCACCGATGCCCGGCATGCTTTCTTCCAGCGCAACAAGCCTGTTCCTCATGCTTGCCAGCATGGTCATCAGAGCCTCCAGCGTTGCCGGAGAAGACGGCAATTCAGGGAGTGACGCCGGAGCGGTAAAGGGGACAGTTACCGCCGCGCCATCGCCATTTTTCTGCAGGTAATTGGACATATCAACAGTTTCGGCAGCGTCCTCCGCCCGCTGTGCGGCAGCTTCAGCTGCTGCCTCGGACAGTGCGGCAGCGGCGGCGCTATTTGCCGCTGCGGTCTTGCTGGCGGCGGCATTGGTCTCAGAGGTCTTTGCCGCTGATGCACTGTTTGCTGCGGCGGACTTGCTGGAGGCCGCATTGGCCTCAGATGTGGCGGCAGCGGCAGCGCTGTTCGCCGCCGCAGTCTTGCTGGAAGCAGCATTGGTCTCGGAAGTCTTTGCTTCAGACGCACTGCCTGCCGCAGCGTTCTTGCTGGCGGCCGCGGCATTCTCAGACGCCTTTGCCGCTGCAGCGCTCGCTGCTGCCGCTTCGGCATCGCCCTCGATCTGCTCCACCAGTACAGCAGCCTGTTCCACATCTCCAGCCACCGCCTGCTGTGCCTGCTGCGCCTGCTGTGCACTCTGTGCGGCGGCGTCCTGTGCATCTTCTGCGCGCGATGCATCCGCAGCGCTCTGTGCGGCGGCATTTTCGGCGTTGTCCAGAAGCCCCTGCATTTGTTCCAGCGTATTCTCAAATACATTTTTCGGCGGCGCGGCAGTACCCTCGACGCTGGCGGCAAACTGCAAGCCGTTGGACTGCAGCTTGATGATCTCTTCACCTGTGGAGGACTTGGCCACAAACTGCACATCCAACTGTCCGGCATACGCAGTGAAATCCGCCTCCACAGGCCAGGTAATAATAATCTGCCCCTCATTGTCGGGATCTACGGAAACCCTCAGCTGCTTGTTTATGAGCGTCATATAGTCCGGATGGGAAGCGCGCACATACCAGGTCATCGCGGACAGGTCGTGCCCGTCGTGATAGCGTGGGCCGGTGACGTCGTAGACCTCCGCGCGTGCTTCGCCCTGGGTGTGCAGGCCGGCCTCCGGCCCAAAGTACACATATTTGTCTTTGAACTCAATCGAAATAGCCATAAGAACCTCCAAGAAATTGTTCAGACAACGGAGCCGGTGAGTTTGGTCCATTGGCTGTCCCTTGTAGTCCGGACAAGCAAAGTTCCCTGGGTGCTGTAGGAAAACACAAGGTCCGCATAGTTTCCCGCAAGGTTGTCCACCTGTCCGGCCCGTGTTGCAAAATCTGCGTTTTTAGCCGTTTCAGCTGCGGCTGCATTCTCAGCTTGAGCCGCAGTCTCAGCGCTCTCCGCGCTCTTTGCAGTTTCGGCAGTCTCAGCGCTTTTCGCCGTATCCGCCGAACCCGCGCTGGCGGCGGTGTCTGCCTTTGTGGCCGTCGCTGCTTTTCCGGCGGATTCCGCATATCCCGCCTCGGATGCATAGGCGGCCCGTGCGGCGCTGTCCGCGTAGATGCTCTGCGCAGGCGCGCCCACCGGATACTCCACCACATAGGTGCCGCTGTCCTCAATGATCCGCACACGCTGGCCGGCAGCGAACCGCACGGCCGTGTTGCACTTGTAATGCTTCAGACTTTCCGTTTCCGCCCCGTTGAAGATGAGCGCGATGCCGTCCTCGTATACAGTACCCACCGTGGCGAAGGACTGGCCGGGCGGGTCCGGCTGCACGATGGCCTGCTGCTCCTGATACGTCTCCAGGATCATAGATACACCACCCTCTTTCCCGTATGGGTCATTTTGTACGGCTGTTCCAGCTCCAACCGCCAGCCTGTCTCTTCGTACAGCGTGCTCTCACCATCCCGCACCAGCTCCACCAGGTCAAAAACAGCGTGCCGCCCGCTGGGGCCGGTGTAAAATGTGCGGGTCTCCGTGGACTGCAGGCTTTTAAACCGCTTGTTGTCCGCATATGCCTGCAGCTCCGCCTGAGATGCAATGTTGTCCAGCTTCTCATAGGACACGACCCGCCGTCCCAGGTTCACGGTGGAGAAAACGCTGTCCGGCCTGTCGTTGACCGATACGGCCCGCATGGACGTCTCCAGATCCGGGTTATCCACTTCCGCAATAAAGACGTTTGGATGGTCGAACAGATCCACCGCCTGCGTCCACTCAGGGTATTGGATGGAATACTCTCCATCCCGGTACGTCACGGATATCGCATCCGCGGACGGCATGCGGAACGCACTGCAGTGTACTGTGCCGCCGCCGTCCATCCAGATGCTGTTGTAGTTGATCTCCGCCGCCAGGGCGTTGATGATCGTGAGACGGTCTGTGCCCGGCTCCCAGTCCTCCCGGTCCGCCTGCAGCGTGGCGGTGTTTGCCTCCACGAAAAAATCCGTGATGCCGGATTCGACCAGCAGTGCCTGGATGGCTGCCGTGTACAGCGTACCCTTTGCCAGATGCAGCCGCGTCTCTATCTTCGAGGACATGGCAAGATAGGTCAGGTCATAGGCTGTAAGGCTCACCACAGGCCGCATGCCGTCGTGTTCCGTGTATGCATCGGTAGGGATATACTTGCCGAGCGGCTGGCGCACGCCGTCGATGGTGAGCACCGGCTGGATCACGTCCGTGAGGTAGTTGACGGCACGGTTTTGTGCAAACTTCCCGCTGAGCGCCCATTTTACGGCGGCGTCCGCCGTCACCGAAATGGCTGCACCGCCGCCTTTGAATGCGGTAAGCCGTGAATACTCCACGTTATCCCGCAGCACCAGGTATTCCACCGATACATTACTCATAGCTGATCTCCTGCCTGTGATCTGTCTCGACAACAGTGAACTGTACATCCCACGCGCGGCCATGGGCCGCCTGAATGTTTCCCAGCACCCCGATCACAACATCGCCCCAGCAGTCTTTGTAAACTACGGCAGAACCCAGTAGGCCGCGCAGGGTATCCATCTGTGCGGCGTCCCGGAGCGTGAAAGCGAAGTCGTGGCTGGCGTCTTGCATGCCACAAGTATATGGCTCGGGTTTTGTGCGGCCGTAGTAGTGTACGTAGTCCACCTGTGCGCTGTAGCTTCCGTCATGTGCGGGCCTCTCACCGGCCCGCAGCCGCAGCTTCAGCCAGGGCGCGCCATCCTCAACGGCCCCCAATACGGCGTTTTCAATCGCCAGGAAGGCGTGGACGGGCGCGCTGTCGCCGTAGAATCCCTCCGGCGTGACGCCGCGCACAGTATACACATGCTTTCCGGTACACAGACGGTCTGTGATCCCGCTGCCCGCTGAGCGCGCAATGGGGACACCGTCACGCAGTATGAAGTATTCGGCGTATGCGGCGTCCGTTTCCCAGGATATTTCAATGGCGTTTAAACGGGCATTGAAAGCGGCTTCAATAGTTGGTCCGGGAACGTTCAGAACGGTAATGGAGCCAACGGCCGGAGCGGATTCCACGCCGAACACTGTCTTTATCGCCAGCTGCACAGGATATGTCCCATCCTGCAGGAAATACGGCATGCGGAACTCCTTGGCCGTGCTGTGCATCCAGCCTGTATCATAGTCCCCGATCTGGATGCGCACGCCCTGCTGGTCCGCAGACTGCCAGCGGATGGTGGGGCGCGGTTTTGTGTCCGTGTATACAATGACCGGCACGGCCGGAGCCCGGCGGATGATGATGGTCGCTGCGGCGCTGTAGGAACCCCACACACCATCGCCGTTTTTGGTGCGTACACGCCACATGAGTGTACCCTGTGCAAACTGTCCGGCGGGTGTTGCGAAGCTGGAGGCGTCGGTCTCTGCGGTGCTGAGTGTGGTGTACTGTCCGCCCATGTTGGAGCTGGTCTGCAGCTCGTAGGCGGTCTGCGCTGTGCCGGTGGATATCTCATGCCGCCACACGAAGGTGACGCCCTGAGTATCTTCCACAATAGTGCCCACAGGGGAGACACACACAGGCGTGCTCAGCGCGTCCTGGGTGTTGACGTGTATCCACTCGCTGGTGCCTGCAGCGCCGGTGTTGGCCGTCACCTCAACCTGCCACTCAATATCGTCTGCAGTGAATGTATTTGCCGGGAAGTCGTGCCAGGTCTGCGCACCGCTGATGGAGACACTCTTGACGTCCTGCTGTCCCTGTGTGCGGTAGCGCAGCACGGCCGAAGTCTGGACGATCTCGCCGGGCGCATCCTCGGCTCCCTCCGCTGTGACAGACCAGCCGAAGCGGTTGACCTGGTGCTTCAGCACGCGGCCGCCGTCCGCCGGATACAGGTCTGCGGGCGTGACCGGCAGTTCCTTGTTGTTGAAGGTGGTCCAGCTGCTTGCAGTGGTCCCGCCGCTTGTGTCCGTTACCTCGACCTGCCAGTCGATGTCCCCGGCGGGAAGCACGCCCGCGGGGATCGTGTAGCCTTGTGTGGCGTTGTTGACAATATATTCTGTGTACGCCGGAGCACCGTTTTTCCGCCAGCGCAGCTTTGCCGATACTTGCCGAATGGAGCCGGACAGGTCGTCCGGCTTCGTGTAGCTCAGGCCCCACGAAAAGTTGACGGCAAAGCCCTTGTAGGTCGTGGCCCGGCTGGAAGGAGTCAGATCTGTCAGCCGGACAGCTGTGCTTTGGAACTGCACCGTGGCATATCCGCCGCTCGCCTGTGCGCCGGAACTGGACGTGACCACGACCTCCCATTCCATGCCGGGGTCGGCAGCGTTGGGAACGAGCCCTGTGTCGAAGTCAATGTATGTGTTGGGTCCGGGCACGCGGACGGACGTCCATGCACTGGCACCTTTGGCCCGGTACCTGAAGTCCGAATACGCTATGGTGAGCGTTCCGTTGATGGGTTTCTCCGCCGTGACATTCCAGGAAAAACGGTGGTAAAACCCTTTTTTGATCGTCGTGTTGGCTGGGGAATAGCCGGATGGCGTTATCTTGCCCGCATGGGTCTGGATCGTCGCATAGGGCACATGATCCGAGCCGTCCACCCAAAATTGGGCAGCGCCTGTCTGGTTCTCGGTCGTAATGCCGATCTGGCACGAGAGATTGCCAGCGCCCCTTACCCCGCCGGAGGTAATCTTCCATTCGGGGCCGTTCCAACTCGGGCCTGCAATTTGCCCAAGGATCAGGCTGAGGGGGTACGGCGCATGGCAGTACACCGCAAGTACGGATGCGGAATCAAGGACCTCGCCGGAAGGCACCGGAGACTTATCAAAAAACAGCCAGCCCCAGTCCGCCTTGTCTGCACCCAGGTTGTCGATGCGCAGCTCACCCACACCGCCGGACAGATTCTTCAGATTTTGCGAACCGTTGCAGTATACGGTATACTGTCCCACTGTATCAACGCCTTCTTTCTACCGCCGTGCCAGTCCCATGCGGACGGTCATTTTCTCGTTTTCAAGCATGCGCTTAATGGCCACATACGTTTCAATGTCATCCACCTTGAAGATGTTCTGGCTGTTGTCCACGAAAGTGGCACCGCCGCCCTGCGCGGATATTAAGGCGCGGGATTGTTCGGCGGTATAGACCGCCTCGCCGCCTGTAAAGCGCATCAGCTCCGGCCCGTTTTCGCCAACCCAGCGCCAGCCGGGTGTGGCGGAACGAGTGCCGCGGGCGTAGCCCGCGCCGCCGACCTGCGCCTGCAGTTCGCCCATACTGGGCACCTGTATCGTACCGGTGTTGATCATGGGCACGCCGCGGATCGCACTGATCAGCATGGCGATGCCGGATGTCACCAAAAACACCGCAGCGCCCACCATCAGCAGGTCCGCCGCCAGCATAACGAACTGGGAACCGGCCGCGGCTGCTGTTGGCCCCGCAGCGGCAAGCGCTTTCGTGGCTGAAGCGGTGCCCGTGGCCACGATACGCATGCCCAGGGCCGTGCCCGTCGCCTTTACGGCGATCAGCGCAAGCCCGCCGCTGACGAGCACCACTGCCGGATTCAGCTCCGACAGGAACCCGATGACGTCCGCGCCTACGCCGATGATGTCACCCGCTGCGTCCACGATGGCCAGTATCTGGTCTTCGTGATCCAGCAGCACCTGAGCAAAGGTCGTCTTAATTTTTGTCTCGATGGGCTCGATGCTTTTCGCAAGCTCCACATACCGCAACTGCAGATTGTAGTTTGCCTTCTCGGCCTCGATCATATCGGAGTTCCCGGTCTTGTAGCTCTCCCACAGTTCGTCCAGCCCTTCCTTGCGCAGCGTCTGCAAAGCAAGGTTCTGGCGGCTGGCCTCGGAGCGTGTCCGGCCCAGACGTTCGTTGAATTTCTCCACATCCACGCCCAGGCGGCCCAGCAGCTCGGAAAACTGGCCCGTGGCCTCGCCGGTGGCGATGGTCTCCTGCAGGGAATCGGCCAGGGATTCAATTTTCATGGTTTCCGGGAACTTGACGACCGCGCCCGCCAGCAAGTCAACGGCCTCATACGCCTTGTCTGCATCGTCGAACCCGGTGGCGAGAATGTTGGACAGCGCCTCCACCACTTCATTGGTGTCGCCCGTGACGGCATAGAGCTCGCCGGCCTTGTTGTGCAGCTGTTCCATGCCCATGCCGGCGTCCCTGGCATTTTGCTCCAGGAAAGAAAGGTCGCGCCGCAGCTCCTTAGTCTGCTCCATCAGTTCGCCGCACTTGCTGATCACCGCGCTCAGCGCATTGCCGGCCAGCGTGCCAAGGGCTACATCGAATGTCTTTGCGCCCTTGCCGCCGTCCTCCATGCCCTTGCCCGCGCCTTTGGCGTTTTTCTCAAGGTCTTCAGCGGAACCGGATGCAGCATCCATAACGTCCTGTGCGTCCGCCAAAGCCGCACCGAAATCATCGGATTTTTTTGTGTTTTTCTCGATCGAGGCCTGAAGGCTCAGCATGCGTTTTTCCAGCTTCAGAGCCTGGCTGCTGGTCTCGCCGTATTTATCGGCCAGGCGCTCGTGTTCCCGCTCACAGTTGGAAAGCTCATTCTGCTGGTTCACGATCGTGGCGTTGAGGATATCCAGTTCTTTCTGCGCCGCCTCGATGCCATTTGTGGTCGGTTCGATCTTCCACTTTTCAGCATTTTTCCGCGCTTTTTCCAGTACGTCATCTGTTTTGGCCACGGCTTTCGCGGAATCCGCGGCCATGCCCTGCACCATGTTTTTGACCTGATCCAGCGTCTGCTTCACACGGCTGATGTCAAACTTCAGGCCGAGGACGACGCCATCATCCGAAGCTGCTGTCGGCACACATATCCCTCCTTGCCATGGCCGCGTCGTATTCGGCCTCATAATCTACCGGGTCCAGCGCCACAGCGCGTTTGATGTCCGCATACCGCTCCCGCTCTTTGGGGTCGGATATCCTGCGCATATCCACGCTGCGGTAATAGATCGCATTCTTGATCTGGCTCTCGGGCGGCAAGCTGCGGAAAATGGACATGAACTGCCACCAGTGCATACGCGCTGTGAAAAGGTCGATGCCCGCGTATACGCGGAAATCCCCCCAGATGCGCAGCGCGTCTTTTTTCCAGTCCAGGAGCCGTTCCGGCGGGGCCGGTTCATCCCCGCGGGGCGGATCGCCGCAAAAATAGAAGTCGAGCACTCCCTGGAAGTGCCCGGCTTCGTTCTGCGGTATTTCACGGAATGTATTGAGCAGGATAACGTCGAACTGTTCTTCCGGCGTCAGGTCAGACGCCAGCACCGTTCCCACATACTTCATCCACCAGGCCCAGTCCGTCGGCACCTTTCGGCCCAGGATCTGGTCCGGCAGCTCCAGAATTGCCGGATACATTCGCAACCGCCTCCTTCAGCTCCGGGATCAGGAACTGCTCCACGACCTCCCGGCGTCCTCCCATGACCTCGCCGTAAATGTACGCGCACAGGCTGATGTGTTCGTTGATGTTCTCCGGGCGGCCGCCGAAGATCTCCCGGTATTCTTCAACGCCCAGCGTGCCTTCGATGAAGGTCCGGCACATGGACACGGCGTGCGAAAATTTTTTCAGCGCCTCCTGTGCCATGGTGTCCGCGCTCCGTCCGTCCTGTCCGCCCGGCTTCAGCTTGGCATCCATCGCGCAGAATGCCTGCGCAGCCTGAAGCACGCGGGGAAAATCCCGCGTGACGCCCTCCAGCATCCGTTTGTCCGAGATATCGCACGGGTATGCACGGCCGCAAATGGTGATCTCGTGCTTTTTGGCAAACTCAAACCCCGCGCTCATTTCGACGCCGCCTTTGCCTCTGCGGCCTGCGGCGAAAACGTGGGCGTGCCGTCCTCACCGATGGTGACAGTTCCCTTTTGGGGAGTGCCCAGGATCTTGAGGCCGAAGCTGATGTTTTCGCGGTTTTGGGCGTCGCCGGACCCATCGTCCGTGATGGACAGCACGCCCTCTCCCTGACGGCCGTTGGGCTTGCCGCTGCCCAAATTGTCGTAGCACTCAATGAACTTGACTTTCCGGTTGTCGAGGTCGTACAGGCGGTCCATGATGGCGTCCTGCGCAGCGTCGCCAAACCTGCGGAAACCGGTGAAGGTACGGGACACGCTCACGCCCGTGACCTCGCTTTCGGCCACGCCCCGGCCCGCCATGTCGTAGTATTCCTGGCTTTGTTCGTTGATGCTGTTGCCGCGGGATGTGATGCCGACGGAAACCTCCGCCCATTGGGGCGAATCGTTTGCGCTGAGGTCGATCCACCAGCGGCGGTTCCATGTCATGGGGGTAATATATGTTCCAGGCATGCTTCGTCACTCCTTTTCATAGATCAGGGTGCCCTGAATTTTGTAGACACCATATTGGAAATTTTCGTCCCAGTCTGTAAAGGCTCCGTTTGAGGCGGAAATTGAGACAAAAGAAAGGCCGTCCCCGGAAAGAGGGACGCCCTTGCGGTTTTGCTGCTGGACCCAGTCCTGTAACTCCTCCGTAAAATTGCAGTTATCCAGCCGCATGACGTCATCAGCCGTCATGCGGGTAGCGGCAATGATAAAGTGGTATTGCCAGGTGGCCGCTCCGCGCATATCCTGTTCGATGACGACAGAACCGGCAGGGAAGATCCCGTACCCCTCGGCGTCCGTCTCCAGCTGGTCGGTGCGCGCCTCCAGATCTTTCAGCGCGGGGCACTGTGCGAACAGGGCGCGGATATCGTTTAAAATAGCCATTATGGGCCTCCTAAAATGTTCCGGCGTTCATCCTCAATGATCCGGTCTTTTTCGGCAGCCATGAGGCGCTCAAGCCAGAAAGGACCGGCAAGGCGATTAAACGTAGTGGTGTACCGGATGTCTTTGTTTGTAACGTGTTTCGGCTTGCGCCCGGCCATGACTTTCCCGAAATACAGATACTTGACCTGTGGGCCGCGGATGACGATGCGGCCGTTGGCCGGTTCCTGGCCCTGGGCGATGGCGTTCTCAATGCTGCTGTATGTGCGCTTGGGCACATACTTGGTGATGCGCCGCGCAACATTTTTCACAAGATGCTGCTGCGCGCGTCCGCCTTCTTCAAGCCCCAGGTCCTTTACGAGGTTTCCAAACTCCGGCAAACGAAAGTCGAGCTGCAGCATGCTCATTCCGTCGTCACCTCACAATGAGGCAGGCCGCCGAATGCACAGTGCACAAGGTTTTTGACAGTCAGGGGCTTGTCTGCGATCAACTCACGCTTGCTCTGTGTGTCCGTGACCTCGCCCATACGCTCGCCTTGCACCACGTAGTCCTTTTCCCGTTTTTCGCCCTTGTACTGCTCCGGCAGTTCACCGGGGATGACGATGCTCACGCCGTCCTCTCCGTCCTGCCAGAAGCAGGCGGGGACATACACCCGCGTGTATGCTCCCGGCCCCGTCTGCAGATACAACGTGCAGCTTGCATTCGGCGTCAGCATCCGCTCACCCCCCGGTACAGCAGCCCGCTGCGGATGGGGATATATTGGGCGGCGATACGCAGGCAGCGGCGCTCGAAGCTGCCGGATCGTTCGTCATCCTGCTGGATGCTGCGGCTCCATTTTCCCACGCTTTCGCTGGTCACTTTGCCGCCCGCCAGCACGGCCGTGTCCTGGGCGTGCTGGGCGTCTGCCAGCGCGCAGTGCGCCATGCGCACGCATTTCGCCAGCGTTTCGTCCTGTTCCCAGGCTCCGTCCTGCAGGCGGTCCAGCGTCAGGCTGTGCAGCATGTACTCCGCACGGGCCAGGCAGCCCTCCACGTCCGCCTCCGAAAGTTTTCCGTGGTATGTGGAATAGTAGAACTCCTTGTCCGCTACCATGCGTATCCCTCCCGTGTATTACTCTGCAGCCGTCTCCGGCTGCTCACCGGGTACAGCCTCAGCCGGTACGGCAGAAGGTTCTACCGCCGTCTGCACAGCCAGCAGCAGGTCCTGTTTCTTGGCCGCGCCCGTTACGTCGATGCCGTGCGCCGCCGCATAACTGCGCAGCTCCGTCACCGTCATGTCCTCCAGCGCCTTTTCCGGTGCCGGAGCAGGGGCGGGGTTTTGTGCTCCCGCTTCCGGTGCGGCCGTCCCGGCCTCCGGCAGGGAGGCCCCGGCCTCGACGGCCGGGGCGCTCTGCGTTTCCTCATGAAAGGTCAAACCTACTGTCCGCATATTTTACGCCCCCGCTTCTGCTGCGCTGTGCAGGTAGATGCCCGCCAGCTTGTTGGCGTACACGTCCGCGATGCCCACGGTGCGGTAGCCGAACATGTGGCGATCGCCGTCCAGGTCGTCCTCCGGCCCTTTGATTTTGGGCACCGTGTGCTTCTGGAACTGGATCAGGGCCGAGGGGTGGATCACCATGAAGTTGATGTTCTTTGCAGCGGAGGCTTTTTTGTAGCCTCCTGCTTCCTCTCCGGTGGTCTTACCGTCCAGCATATCGATGGCCGTGTAGAACCGGGTCTGCGGCACCAGCGTCTTTGTGGCAAAGCGCGTCAGGATTTCACGGCTCTTCGTGGTGTCCAGGTCTGCGATCATGCCGTCCAGCGTCGGCGTGATGAACAGGTGGCGGTTTTCCGTGGGCACCTCATCTTCGTCCATCTTCGTGATGGCTGCACGTAGCGCCGCCAGCACCGAAGCGCCGTCCGGCAGATCGGCTGCGGTAGCTTTTGAAATACCGCTCTTGCCCGCGTAGGATGCGAAGCGGAAAGCGTCCAGTTCCGGCACCACCTTCGTGCGGATGAACTCGCCGGACAGACGGCTGAAGGCCAGCTTCGCGGTCTCCTCATTGTCCAGCGCGTCCACATAGAACTTGCGGCCGCGGTCGTAGTTGCATTTTACGGTCTCATTTGTCATGGTGACGTCGCCCTTGACGTACCCGTCGTTGCGGCTGTAGTCGCCCAGCCCCTGCATGCTCAGCATCGGCACGATCAGCTCGTTGGCGTTCGCGCCCTGCCGCGCCAGCTCCGCAGCGCCGTCCAGCTTGCTGGTCAGCGACGCCAGCTTGTAGATTTCGTCCAGGATGGGGACGAAGGTTTTTGCCAGTGCAATGTTGTTTGCCATATTGGTTTACCTTGCCTTTCTGTGTAGTGTGTGTGATACGGTCAGTCCACGGGCAGATCCGCAGCCTTGCGCATGGCGATCTCGTCGGCAGTATACTTTGCCGTGCCCGGCACAGCAGAGATCCCGGTGCCGGATGCGGGCGCGGGTTCCGCTGCCGCTGTGCCGAACAGGTATGAGTCGCTTTTCTGCACGGCCGCGATGGCTGCCGCGATGTCCGCATCCTGGTTCTTGCTGGTGCGCAGAGCGTCAAGGTCCAGCGCGCCGCGCGCCAGCTTCGGGTTGTGCGCTTTTGCGTCTGCCAGCGCCTTGTCGATCTTCGCATCGAATGCAGCGGCCGCCAGCTTTTCGTCCCGGTCCTTTTCCGCCGCCTCCGCGCGCTGCTTGTAGTCCGCGATCTGCGCCTTTACCTGCTCCGCGTCCAGCCCTTCAAACTTACCGATGGCTTCGTTTGCAGCGTTCAGCTGTTCCTGCAGGCCGTCGGCACGCGCCGATGCTGCGTCCAGGTCCGCCTTTGGAGCATACAGCTCGTTGATCTTCGCCTCCAGCTTTTCTTCCAGCTCCCCGGTGTAGGCGTCGCCAAGAAGCTCTTTGGCAAATTCCAGTGCCATGTTTCGATCTCCTTCCTTTTGAATACAATATATATGTGCATAACAAAAGGACCCCCGTGAAGGGATCCTTCAGCTATCTTTTTATGGGCATTTTATGCCCGTTTTCACGCCGTTTAAAGCGGCTTTTTAAGTGTCTTTTCAAACTCTTCCAAAATCTCTTTCTGGATCACGCTGTACGGCCGGGGATCTGTGTACTGCTTGATCAGGGCGTCGATATCTTCACCGGGAAATTGCGCGCGCAACTCTTCCATGTAGGCGAGGCCGCCTTCCTTGTGTACCTCCATGCGGTACGGCGGATACTTCTTTCCGTATTTATCCTCATACGCCCGAAGCAGCTGGTCATAGCCCAATTCTTCCATGCGTTCAGCAATGCCCGGTACAAAAGGCAAAGACATCAGAAATCCCTCCTAAAATAGCTTCTGGTATTCATCCCACAACTCTGGGAACAACGTTTTAACAAAGTACAGGTCCGAATCGCCTTGCGTTTCCATAGTAAACAATTCAGCAAAAATCTCCGTGAATGTAAACGACGGGTTCCTTTCCCAGTATTCGACCGAATGGCCAAATGCTGTATATAGTTTTCCCGCGCTCAATGCGCTGAACACATCCTTCAACGGTTTACTGCGTATATTTTGCGCCACCCGTTGATAGCCCTCCATGTTTTTCAAAATTTTTTCGCCCGCAAGCTGTACGGCACGCTTAAAGCCTTCATTTCTGTATGACCTCATATGCATTACGTCCGCGCGGTGTGCGTTTTCATGGGTGTTGGCAAAATCGAAATCCATTTCCGCAAAGCCGGGGGCATTCGGGTTGTACAAAATTTTATCTTTTTTTGCCGAATATGCAAACGGGGCAGCCAGTGTGGGATCTTCTTCGTATCCAGTCGGACTTTTTTCCGTAAAATGTCTTAACCATACCATATTCTTTTCCGGCGCATCCGTCAAGGTGTCAAGATACGCGGAATAGCTTTTCCTGGCTTCTTCCACATCCAGCTTGCCGCCGCTGCCTGTGAGCGTACCCGCAGGACGCGGCATTTCCAGCGTGCCGTCCGGTTTCAGCGCCCGGCCCAGCCCCGCCGCCCGCAGCCGCTCCGGAGCCGTGCGCAGCCCGGCAGCGGCCGAAAACCGCTTGTATTCCGCATTCAGCTGCCGTAGGAGGATGCGGCTGCTGCGCAGCTCTCCGCTGCCCGGCTTGCCCTCCTCCTGCGCCACAGCAATATGGTCCTTGCACTGGCGTATGCTGTTCTCCAGCGCCTTCTGCTGCTGTGTGGCTTCGTACTGGGTGTAATGGCGGCCCTCGTAGGTGATGCCCTTCGCGTTTTCCCGCGCCATCTCCGCCAGCTGCTCATCCGTCCACTGGGGACTGTCCACGCCCAGCTTGATGGGCCAGGCGATGTGCTTGCAGCTCAGCGTGCCGATGCGCCGCTGCAGGCGGCTGTTCAGCCGCTTGTATTCCTTATCGCTGTACTGCCGCCCCTGATAGGGCTCATGGTCCGGCGCGCTGGCGCTGTGCGCGCTGATCTCCCAACCGTCGCACCCGCCGTCGTCGTGGTGCTTCTCGTTGATGGCCGTGGTCATTTCGCCCATCTTCGCCATAATGGCGCGCTGGGCCATGAACTCCACGGAAAAAGTGCGCCCGTCCGAGCGGTCGATGGTGCGGATGCCCCGCTGCCACAAGCGCAGCGTGGCGCGCCGCACAGCCTCCTCCGGCGTCTTTGCGCCGCTGGACACCTGACGGAATACATAGTCCATCGTGCGCCGGTATACATCTTTAATAGGGTACACACGGCCGTCCACATCCGCCGCGGCCAGCTGGCCCAGCACGTTGGCCACTTCCTTGCGCGTCGCCTTTACATAGGCTTCGGCAATGTTCCGCAGGCTTTCGTTTTCCTCCAGCGGCGCGGTCTTCTCGGCGGCCCAGCGCATCAGCTGCGCCACCGCGTCGTCGGTGAGGTCCGTCTGCCTGCGCAGCGTGTCCGCGATCACATCGTCCGCGCCCGCAAGGCTTTTTGCCAGCAGAAGCTTGTATTCATCGCCGGACGATATCTGCCCGGCGGCGGCAATGCACCGGCACAAATCGCGCAGCAGCTCCTCCGTGACGGGGCCGTAAACGGCGAGGATCAATTCCCGCAGCCCGTCGATCTCATCCGGTGTCAGCGCCATGGCGTCACCTCAGCCCGGCCTGGGCGGTCAGCTGGGCCATTTCCGGCATGTATTTCTCCCGGATGGCTGCAAGGTCTTCCGGCGTCTCACTGGGCAGGTCGTATTTTTTTGCCAGCGCCAGTTCAGGCTTCAGCAGGCCGGCCTCCACCATCGAAAGCGTGTCCTGCCAGTCCTTGTCCGCGTCGTACAAAACGCCGTTGCCCCAGCTCACGCTCAGCAGCTGCTCCAGGTCCACAGCCTGGGCGTCGCACAGCCCCAGCGCCTGCCCCCACAGGTCCGTGATGCGCAGCGTCTCCATCAGTGCGTCGTACCACATCCGCTGCAGGTCCATGATCGACAGGCTGTAGTCGCCCTCGCTGCTGCTGATCTCCTTTGCCGTGCGTTCCACAGCCTCCACATCCGATAATATGCCGCGTTTCAGGCCGATGATATTCTCACACGCCTTTAAATAGCTTTGCTTGCGCCGTTCAAAGCTCTCATCCCGCAGCGTGGGGGAGAAGATGGTCATGCCCACGCTGGCGTCGCCGTCCAGCCCGACGAACACGTCGTCCTTCAGCCGCATCACGCTGCCCTCCGGGCCCGGCGTCATAAGCATATCCGAGCCCGCCACGATCCGGCTGCGTCCCAGCTCGAACTCGCGTCCCAGCTGGTACTCGTTTTTGTAGATGTTGTGGATCAGCTGCACCGCGCCCTCGTATACGCTCACGCCGTCCGGGCTTCCGTCCACGTTATTTGCCATCGGCAGCCGGATGTAGGTCATGCCCAGTCCACTGAAGGGCACGCTGTAGGTGTGCTCCGGGGCCAGCGCCGCATACTGCGGCAGGCTGTCCAGCCGCACCTCATGCCCCAGTGTGCTGCTGTTTTCCGACACATACAGCTTGTACCGGATGGTCAGATACCCGCTGCCATCCACAGTCCGGCGTTCCAGCAGCGTGTAGTAGTCGGAGCCCGCCCGGCTCCGCTCGCTCATCAGCACGTCCGTGATGCCGCGGGGCCCGCGGGCCAGTACGTTGTAGCAGTCGCGCCTTACCACATGGTAGGCCAGCCGCCCCGTGCCGTCCGGTGCAGGCTTCAAAAAGCCTTCGCCGCCCACCATGACCCACTGCAGCACGTCCTGCTTTTCGGCGTCAATGAGGCTGCGCTGCCCGTCCAGCCACGCCGTTTTTCCGGTGCCGTTTTCCGTAAAGCTGGAATCGTACTCCGCAAAACAAGCCTTTGTCAGTTTGTTGGTGATGGTGTAGGGGATGCGCTGCGCCGGGTCTTCGTCCTTGCCCTTCACCGCTTCACGCATGAAGAACAGCTCGAACCACTCCCGCACCGCCGCCCGCATAGCCGCTGTGCTGGTGTCCTTCAGCCCCGCCGCCTGCGCCCCTGTGATGGCGGCGTCGTCAAACAGCGCCCTTACGACTGCGTTCATCCGCCGTCACTCCTTTCGATCCGAATTTCCGGCTGCTTTGCCCGCAGCCCGCGCTCCACGCCGTTGATGTATGCCCGCAGCGTGCGGTTTTCCGCCTCCAGCTCCCGCACACGCTTCTGCGCCGCCGCCAGCGCGTCGCCGTATTCCAGCACCGCCCAGCTGGGCAGGTACTTCTTCAGCAGCCAGTCCTTCAGCTTCATGCTTTACGCGCCCTTTCTCTGCCAGATGCGGCTGCAGGCGTACCGCGCCGCGTCGATGCCGTGGTCGTTTGCGTCCATCAGCGTACCCAGCACCGTGCCGTCCGGCGCTACCTCGTACTCCCATTCCAGGAACTCCTGCAGCACGCACGGGCATTTTACCGGGTCGATCACAATGGCGTTCAGGCCCTGCAGCCACCGCACGCCCAGCTCACGGCTGCCCGGCCCTTTCCGGGCGGGCCAGCACCGCAGGCCGTAGCTGCGGTAATCCGCGCAGGATTTTTCGTCCGCGAGGTCCGCAAGGATCAGCTCGCCCGGGGCCACCCGTTCTTTCACGAGCCGGGCCGTGTAGTCATTCTGCAGCTTATTACCCCGGGCCTCGTCGAAGATGTACAGCGTGCGGGTGCCTGCATGGTAATAGGTGCGGATGAACACCCACGGGTCGGGGTAGTACCCCCAGTCCACGCCGCTGATGATGTTGTCGAAGCCCGCGATCTCCTTCGCCGTGATCTTCCGGCTCACGATGTTATCAAACACCTGTGTGCCGCTGCCCACCATCTCGCCCAGGTACATGTGCCGGTATTTGAGCGGCTTTGTCTTCCGCAGCCAGTCCGCACCGTCCAGGAACTCCTTGCCCAGCCAGTCCCGCGGCGCATCCAGATACGACGAATGATGCACCAGCTTGCCCGGCTGATGCTCCCGCGCGTACCGGTTGGCCCAGTTCCGCGCGTTGGCAGGCGGGTTGAAGCTGATGAGCGTTAAGGTCGGGTTGCTCCCCGAGCCGCGGAATGCGGACTGCTTCACGCTCAGCACCGCGTTTTCGCCCCGGCGAAGCTGGTCCGCTTCCTCGAACCACAGGCAGCCGATGTACCCGAACTTCGGCTTGATGCCCTTTACCTTCGTCTCATCGTCCAGGCCCCGGAAATAGATGGTCTGGCCCGTGGGCTTGTAAATGAGGCGAAGCGGGCTCTTTTTCTCCAGAAAATGCTCCGACAGCCCCAGCTTTGCGACAGCCCACAGCATCTGCGAGTACACGCTGTCCTCCAGCGTGTTTCCCATCTGCCGCATCACCAGCGCGTGGCTTTGCGGCCACTTCAGAAGCCACAGCACGATCTCAACGCTACAAAATGAGCTTTTGAGGCTGCCGCGCCCGCCTTCCTCCACCAGTGTATGGGCCCGCTGTTCCCGGACGGCCCGGTGTGATCCATAGAATCCAGGCCCAATCACATTCTTTAAATCGACCGTCACCGCCGGGCGGCTATATGCTGTCAACGATGTTCACCTCCGCCGCGCCGCTGCCGCTCTCTTTCTGCAGCTCCGTCCACAGCCGGATCGCGTCCATATCGCCGGCCTGGCATTTTTTCAGCAGTGCCGCGTGGATCACTGCCGCTTCGTCCGTGCTGTATTTTTCCACCAGCTTATCCAGCAGCGCAAGATAGTCCCGCTTGTTTATCTTGGTATACTGTGCGTGCAGCGTTTTTAAATCTTTTAAAATGTTAAATTCCTTTTTCAGTTTTGCCTGCTCAACGCCCTCTAAAAGGGCGGTTATGCTGCTTTGAGGGGTCCTTTTCATGCGCTGCTCCTTTCCGGCACGAAAAAACAGGCCCCGCAAAGGGCCTGTACGCCGTTTTATGTTTATATATGGCTTGGATATATCCTTGCTCTTTTAAAAGCTCTTAAAAGCATTTATTCCGGGCTTAAAAGCATATATGTCATAGCGGCGGGATGCAGCATCCGTTTTTCGCCGGGCGCGCTTCGCCATCCGGCCGTTTCCGCCCGGTTTTTTGCTGCTATGCCCGCCGGGCAATCCGCAGGGGACGAATCGACCCTGTTTCACGCCCGGTTTTCTTGTCGCTTTAAAAGCTTTTTAAAATCCTGCTTAAAAACAGGTTTTCAACGAGGTTTCATGATGTACTGCGCCGCACGCAGCGGGGGAACGGGCAGACGGGGCGGCCGCTCTCCCGCATCGCCCACACGCACCGCGTGCACAGCTCCGGCGGCTCCTTCAGCTTCGCGCCGGAGAGCTTCCGTGCCAGCTCCCGCCGCGGGTCCCGCCTCCGCTTCATGGTCCGCTGCCCTCCATCACGGGGATAACGCCGAACCGCACCCGCCGGGCTACGCCGCCCAGCTCCGCCGTCACATACGCCCGGCGCTGCCGCCGCTCCATTCGCACCGGGCAGCCTGCAAACGCCGCCAACGGCCCGTCCAGTACATGCCATGTACCGTCCGCACGAAACAGCACCCGGCTGGGTTCCAGCGTTTCCGTGCTGTCCAACCGCCACCGCAGCGCCTCCCGTGTGTCCAGCGCCTGCGGCTCTCCGCGCTCCAGACCCAGCCACCGGATGACGCCAGGGACAGGGGAAACAACATGGAAAAGCGCCGCCGTGTATTCCGCGCCTACGAACACATATCCCGGCA